>PPCM01000192.1_pt1 | contig 83079 bp, 74 predicted proteins | sample 1555541 | NCBI WGS metagenome assembly PPCM01 (sample SAMN05284479, study PRJNA326546) | Marine sediment metagenome, whole genome shotgun sequencing project. | isolation source: marine sediment | place: Germany: Wadden Sea | collected 2012-09-05 | reverse complement strand
GATGGTTATTTTGTTTACGGCATTCACAAGCCCTCTTATACAGTGAGCAATCGTAGGATCAACGACCAAAATGATTCACTTGGTAGCACCATAGACAACCAACCTGTTTTAAACAGTATTAACTTTCCAAGCTCAAACATAGAAGTGAAAGGTGCTGACTGGGTTTATGAAATTCCTAACCCGTTCCCGTTTAAAGGTGTTACCTATATTAATAAAAGATGGGCTGACAACAGTGCTGATAATCCTGAGCGATTTACACTTCATCCTAAGCCAGATGTTTCATTGCATAAGACTTTAAACGAAGAAAATGTTTCGACTGAGCTCATAGAAAAGCTTCCACGCTCACTCAAACTTGCACTAGCGACAACATCTAACGACTCACAAGATTTGATTACGCTAGCCAAACTTAGCTGTGAAATGATTTTTGATGATAACGAAACCCCAACCGGGCTCATCTATAAAACTACAGGTAACGGCAGACGTGCGGTAATTCATGACTTTCATCTTTTTGAAGCTGTAGCCAACAATCCTCACTTACCTGATTCATTCAAGATAGTGATGGTTATTAAACCTGGTGCACAGGGTGCAAGTGAAATTACCGCCGAATGGCAACAGGAAAACAGTCATGCCTATGAATATCTAAGAACTAACTCCTATATTGCTGGTGGTCATTACGCCGCTAACATGTCAGAAGACGCAATCAGATATTCTATTGATGAGCTATCACTAGATGATATTCAAGGTTTAAGACACTTATACTACCAACGAACCTTTGTTCGATTAGCTGAAGAATTGGAGATACCTATTCCTGAAAACACAACTTTGCTCTCTAACAATGAACTGGAAGTGTTACGAAAGGATATCTTAACTTCACTTGGATCTGAGCAAAAAAACACGATTAGCCGCTCAACTCTTTGGGGTTGGAATTTTGGCTTTGATTACGCGCCAACAGAATACAGATTACACGCTTCACATCAACAGATCCATCAACAATATGCAATGATTCCACAATCTACCAAAGGTTATTGTACTGATAACAATCAAATAGCAGATTCCTTTCATTCCTATAGCTGTGGTGATCTCATTGCTGACATAATCAGTAAGTATCATATTGAATTACAACGAAACTATTTTCAAGATTACTATCAGGCGATAGTAAACAATAAGAGGATGGATGATCGTACCGATCTTGGGTCAGACTTAATCATTTGGTCGGATGAAAACGCAATCCTCTTTGTGCCCAAGGCACAAACCTCTCAGTGGGAAGTACAAGTTATGACAAAGCCAGATCACAATGGCAACTTTGTTGGCAACATACTAGAGGCTTCTGCTGCTGTGCGAAATTCACTCGACACAGCAATCCTCAGAGCTCAACAATCACTGGCCGGACTCGGTGCAAGAATGGTCACGTCCATTGAATACTCAAAAGAGCTTGGCAAAACAGATATGATGCAGCCGTTAATCTACTGTTTACTTCCAAGACTACCAGAGTCACCTGGAGCCTTTAGCGAAGCACAACTCAGGTTTATAAATGGTCATTATCCAGAAGATTTTGCAGCGGCTTGTAAAAAATCTTTGTAAATGTAGAACTGTGAGTTGAAAGGTATATTTTTCAACTCACATAAACTATATTGAACTTATTCAGCAACTACTGTTGCCATTACCTTAGATTGCTCAAGAACTTTTTGAATTCCCTTCTGGTTTGCTACATTGATAATAATTGGCCCACCAATGTTTGCATTAAGTCCAGTTTTTGTTTCATCTTTTTTGCTAAGAATAAGAAAAATAGCTAAATCACTTGGGTCAGTTACTTCAAGTATGTCCTCTTCGTCATCAGTTAGTTTCAAATCATAATGTAATCCATAGGTTACAGGGTCAACAAGAGTGAAAATAATACTAGAATCTTCACAAGATTCTAGCCAGTAGACACCAGATTCATTTTCTTTCTTGTGAAAAATACGATATTTAGTGTATTTTTCAAATCCTGGTATACCATTTTGGAAGAAAAGCACCTTATCCTGCTCAATTGTTGGACCACTTGATGTTGCTTCAGTCGCGCTCATAAAATCCTCCTGAGATATTAAGGAAAGTAGTTTCTTAAAACAAAATAGCAAAATACCCGGACAACAACAAGAATTTATAGTAACACAAACCAGTTACAGTGATTTTATATTTATTTAATTTCGTCTCACTTAGTAAACGTTAGGAGAAAGACATGACCATGGAAGGCTTTTTTGGAAATTGGGGTGGAAGCTATATCCCTGAAATTCTTAAACAAACATTTGTCGAATTAGAAGAAGAATACAAAAAAGCACGAAAGGATCCTCTTTTTTGGCAGGAATATGTTGATTTAATGTCTACTTACTCATGTAGACCAACCCCATTAACCTATGCAGAAAATCTTTCACAACACTTTGGTGGTGCTCAGATTTATATTAAGCGCGAAGATCTCAACCATACAGGTGCACATAAAGCCAATAATGTTATGGGTCAGGGTTTACTTGTAAAACGAATGGGTAAAAAGCGAATTATTGCAGAAACTGGTGCTGGCCAGCACGGTGTAGCTACAGCCACTATGGCTGCAAAATTTGGCTTTGAGTGCACCGTTTATATGGGCGAAGTTGATGTAATGCGTCAACGTCCTAATGTGTTCTGGATGGAAAAGATGGGTGCAACTGTTGTACCTGTGAAAGATGGTTCTCGAACTCTAAAAGATGCCATTAATGAGGCGTTTCGAGACTGGGTGACCAATGTTGATTCCACCCATTATGTTTTTGGCACCGCTTGCGGCCCAGCACCTTTTCCCGAAATGGTTTCATGGTTTCAATCTATCATCGGCAGCGAAGCCAAGGAACAGATCGCCAAATATCATGGAAAACCACCTTCACGCGTATACGCTTGCGTAGGTGGAGGATCTAATGCAATGGGTGTTTTTCAAGGTTTTCTTGATGATGCAAACGTTGAATGTGTTGGTGTAGAAGCTGGTGGTGATGGAGTTGAAACTGGTCGCCATGCTGCACGACTCAGTGGGGAAGATGCAACCCCTGGTGTTGCACAAGGTTATAAAACGATGTTTCTTCAAAATGACGATGGTCAAATGCTTGAGACACACTCAGTTGCTGCAGGGCTTGATTATGTTGGTGTGAGCCCTATTCTCACTGATCATTGGGAGAATAATAAAGTTCGTTTTGAGGCAGCAACAGACAAAGAAGTGCTCAACGCCCTTCAACTTACAATGGAAAAAGAAGGTATTATTCCAGCCCTTGAATCTTCACACGCCTTTGTACAGGCTTTTAAAGAAGCTCCTCATTTATCTAAAGATGAGGCTATTATCATTAATATGTCAGGTCGTGGAGATAAGGACATTTTTACTATTGCTCATGCTTTTGACGACCCATCATGGAAAGATTTCATTGTTAATAGAGCTGAAGAATACAAATCTTAAGACAACGACACGCTGGAGAATATAATGAACCTTGAAGAAACACTACGTAAACAAAAAGAAGAAAAAGATATTCTTCTTATGACACATATCGTACTTGGTTACCCTTCTTTCGAAGATAATCGAAAAGTTGTAGAACAGATGGTGGCAAATGGCGTTGATTGTATCGAAATGCAGATCCCATTTTCTGAACCTATGGCGGATGGCCCTGTAATTCTCAAAGCAAATCAAGATAGTCTTGCAGCTGGAACCAGTGTCCAAGCATGTTTTGATTTTGCAAAAGAAATGATTGATACACACAACATTCCATTTCTTTTCATGACTTACTACAATATCATTTTCAAATATGGTGAGGAACAGTTTTTTAAGGATTCTAAAAGCGCTGGTATTCAAGGCTTTATAATCCCTGACCTACCACCTGAAATGGGACAGAATTACTTTAAATACGCAAGCGAATACGGAATTTCTCCCATAGTCATATATGCCCCAACCTCAACTGAAGAACGAATGAAACAACTCGCAAAGTCTGCTTCTGGATTTGTTTACTGTGCTGCAAGACGTGGAGTCACTGGAAAAAAGACCGAACTAGGTAATGATTTTGAGCAATATCTAGCACAATGCAGAGCAGCAACAAATCTTCCCATTGCTGTTGGTTTTGGTATTCAATGCAAGGACGACGTTACAGCACTTATCGGTAAAGCAGATATGGCTGTTATAGGATCACAAACAATTAAGCTTGTCGACAATGAAGGCCCGGAAGCTGTCGGTCCATTTATTGCTGGTTTACGTTAAAAAGAGGCAAAGTGTGAGTCAGGAACTAAATCAACAATTACAAACAGAAGATGTTCTCTGGAATTTAAACGACCTTTACTCCGGAGTGAAAGATCCACAAATTGAAAAAGATTTGAATTACTGTGTTCAAGAGGCTAACGAATTAAGAGCCACTTTTAATGGTAAATTAGCAGGTCTTTCAATTGCAGATTTTTTAAGTTTAACGACTCGTTATGAAAAGCTCGATACACTTTTTACAAAGCTTGGTACCTACTCTTTTCTTAACTTTACCACTCAAATCGACAATAGCGAAGCTGGAGCTTTAGACCAAAAAGTTCACGAGACATATAATAAGTGTTCAGCACTTACAGTCTTCTTTGAACTGGAATGGACAACTCTTAATGAAAAGGAAGCTCTAGTTTTTCTTGATGCCAAAGAGTTAAAAGAATATCGTCACTATCTTTTAAACATCCGCAAACTCTCTCCACACATGCTCACTGACAAAGAAGAGCAATTAATTAGAGAAAAAGAAGTCACTGGTAGAAACAGTTGGACAACTCTTTTTGATAAGGTTTTTGCCCACTTAAAATTTGGTGAAGAGAAACGTTCTGAAGAAGAGGTTTTAACTGACCTATACAGCAGTGATCGTCAGATCAGAAAACAGGCTGCAGTTGAAATGACCGAAGGTCTGCAGTCACAAAACCATATCCTAACTCATATTTTTAATACTCTTGCGGCAGAGAAGATGGTTACAGATCGCTTGCGTAAGTATGATGGTTGGCTAAGTTCTATGAACCTGAACAACCAGCTGCAGGATGACACGGTTGAGTCACTCATTGAGGCTGTAACTTCTCGATATGACATTGTTAAAAAATATTATGATGTTAAAAAGGAGATTCTTGGCATTGAAACACTGTATGATTACGATCGTTACGCTCCTTTGCCACACCTGCCAAAACAACTCGTAAACTGGGATCAATGTAAGAAAACTGTCCTTGAATCTTTTGCTGAGTTTTCTCCACAACTCGGAGAAATTGCCGAACAATTTTATTCTAAACAGTGGATACACGCACCTATATCAGATGCTAAACGCGGAGGAGCATTTGCTCACCCCTGTGTACCTGAGGTTCACCCCTATGTACTTGTGAATTATACAGGTAATATGCGTGACGTTTCTACTGTGGCTCACGAACTTGGTCATGGCATCCATCAAGTGCTTGCTGCCAAACGAGGCCATTTTAACAGTGACACACCTCTACCACTTGCAGAAACCGCATCTGTGTTTGCTGAGTTACTGGTTTTTAAAGCACAACTTAAGCTTTTACAGGATGAAAACGAAAAGCGGGCCTTCATTTGCCAAAAGCTAGAATCTATTTTTGCAACAGTCTTTCGACAGACAGCAATGAACAGATTTGAAGAGGCTATGCATAATGGTCGAAGAGAACTCGGAGAATTAAGTTCAGACCAACTGAGTGAGTTCTGGTTAAAAACCCAACAGGAAATGTTTGGCGAATCAGTTACGCTTCATGACAACTATAAAACCTGGTGGTCTTATATTCCTCACTTTTTATCAACTCCTGGTTATGTCTATTCCTACGCCTTTGGCGAATTGCTTGTTCTTGCTTTATACGGTGTATATCTTGATGAAGGTGAGAGTTTTGTAGAAAAATATATCAATCTCCTTTCAAGTGGTGGATCTGCATCCCCCTACACCCTACTCCAGCCATTCGGTTTTGATTTAAATGACACTGCTTTCTGGCACAAAGGATTGGATGTTATTGATCAAATGGTTGCTGAAATCAACTAAAGTATATCATGACTGAATTAAAAGATATTGAGTGGATGCAACTTGCTCTAGAGCAAGCCAAACAAGCAGAAGAGGCTGGTGAAGTTCCAGTTGGTGCAGTACTTGTTCAAAATGATAGCCTGATTGCAACATCACACAATCAAGTTATCACTTTGAACGATCCTTCTGCCCATGCCGAAATCTTAGCTCTTAGAAAAGCAGGTCAAGTTATAGGTAACTACAGGCTACCAGGCAGCTGTCTCTATGTGACTCTTGAGCCCTGCATTATGTGCATGGGTACTATTATTCAGGCAAGGATCGAACGGCTTGTATTTGGTGCAACAGATCCTAAGTCTGGTGCCGCAGGTTCTGTGTATAGAATCGGCACTGATAACTTATTAAATCACTCTTTGGATATTACCAAAGGAGTATTGCAAGAAAAATGCTCATCAATTCTCAAAGGTTTTTTCAAGGCAAAAAGAAAAAACCAAGGCAAGATAAAACGAAAATAGCCTTTATTGTCTCGAAATGTAAATTGAGGTTATTTTTTGATTGCTAAATGAAGCCAACCAGTATATATAGGCTAGCACATTTCAAAACGACTTTGCGGAGAGGTGACCGAGTGGCTTAAGGTGCACGCCTGGAACGCGTGTGTACGCAAGTACCGAGAGTTCGAATCTCTCCCTCTCCGCCATACATATAAAACCCTCTGAATTTAAATAAATTCAGAGGGTTTTCTTTTTCTTACTACTCACATTTCACAAATCCTTCTGTTTAACTGTCACTCCAACTAATAAATTGTCATAATTTAGAGAAAACACTGAAAGTGTTTGTAAAAAGGTTCCTTTAATCTCTATAATCCATATAGCAACGCTTTCTATATAACATGCTGGTAAGCAGCAAAAGTTATTTATACATAGTTTTTAGAAGAACTATTTTTGATCATTTTAGAATGATAACTAAATGCAAGAAAATACAATTAAAGATTATTTACCTTTAAACAATCTTTAACTATCCAAGGGATGCATCTTTGTGTTAATAAGAAACATAAAGATCTTACCAAAAAATTTAAAAACAGTATAAAAACATAAATAATTAACTGGTTAATTTACTGAAATAATAAATTCATTACCTAATATAATTTGTGAAATTTCTCAGTCTAAAATATAAGTTACTCTTTTTTAGCATAATCATTTCTGTAGCACTGACCTTTATACTTGTCTCTATTGAAATCACTGAAGATAATTTTCAATATGAGCAGGATCTTAAGCAGAATCTAGAGAATTTCGAATTAACATACAGTGAGTATATTTCAAGAATGGTTTGGGCTCTCGATCATGGAGCTCTTGTCTCTTTTGTTAACTACGAGATTAGTAAAGCTAAAATTAACTACATCGAAATAACTGACACCCGAGGTGGAATTATTGCCAGTGCAGGAGATCAACTATCTTCAAAGTCAACTATTCACAAATTTGACATCTTGTACCAACCTGGTGAGACAGAAGTTAATATAGGAACTGTTGTGTCAGGCGGTAAAATCCCATCTTATACAGAATCGTTTCAAGAAAGATGGATTGATTTACTCATTGTAAACGGTCTTCTTGTGGCAATAATTTTCACGACATCATATCTTTTATTTTACCGGCAAGTATTAGCACGACTTACTGAGATTAAACAGTTCACTGAAAAAGATTCTTTTGAAGAGCTAGAAGATATAATTTTTTCAAATTCTACCCGTGGAATTCCTGATGAGATTTCACTTTTAGCAAATTCAATTATTGATAGAAATCTTCGCATCAAAAAAGAATTTAAAAAAAGAGTAGAGGCAGAAAAAGAACTTACAGAGAAGAACTCCGCACTTACTCTCGAGGTAGAAGAAAGACTAATTACAGAACAACAGCTCGAAAAAAGCCAAACAGAGTTCCAAGCAATTTTCTCCTCAATAACAGATGCAGTAATTTTTGTTGATCCAGATCGTAAAGTATTAATGATAAACCCTGCCTTCACAGAACTATTTGGTTATACTTTTGACGATGTCCAAGGTAAAACAACTGAATTTTTGTATGAAGATAAAGCTGCTTTCCATGAGCAGGGAGAAAAACGTTATAATAAAAATGCAGAAATTGATCAGCCACTCTATGAAACTCAATATATCAAAAAAGATGGTTCATCTTTTACAGTTGAAATATTAGGTGTACCAGTAAGAAATACCAATGAAATGTTAGTTGGTTTTCTTGGGATTATACGTGACGTTACTGAGCGTAAAAAAAATGAAGAAGAAAGGAATTCATTAGAAAACCGTCTTCGCCAAGCCCAGAAAATGGAAGCAATTGGTACCCTTGCTGGTGGTATCGCTCATGATTTTAATAATATATTATCTGCAATACTTGGCTATACAGAAATAGCAAGGGAAGATTGTTTAGATGATTCAACCATTGCTCATGACCTAGATCAAGTCATAGATGCTTGCGAGAGAGCAAAAAACCTTGTCCACCAAATACTGTCCTTTAGTAGACAGGCAGATACTGAAAGTGCCTCTTTTATACCCGCAAATCTAGTATTAGAAGCATTGAAAATGCTACGACAAACAATCCCTTCGACTATAGAACTACATCACGATATTGCCCGTGATACCAATCCTGTTTTTGCAGATCCAACACAAATCAATCAGATTTTAATGAATCTTTGTACCAACGCTTATCATGCACTAGAAAAAACAGGTGGGAAAATCAGTGTGTCACTTAAGGAAATAATCCTGACAGAAGATGAGTTACTCCATGAATTTGAAATTCAGGCTGGTTCTTTTATACAAATTTCAGTCACAGACTCTGGACCAGGAATACCTCCTTCTATACAAGATAAAATTTTTGAACCATTCTTCACAACTAAGAAGGTTGGTAAAGGCACCGGAATGGGTCTTTCAATAGTTCATGGAATTGTTAAAAATATAGGCGGCTTTATATCCCTTGATAATGAAAATGAGATCGGTACTACTTTTAACGTATTTTTACCTGTTGATAAAAACGCTACTGGACCTGTAAAATCAATTACACTTGAAACTGCAACGTTATCTGGAACTGAGAGGATTTTATTCATTGATGACGAGGAAAGTCTTGCGAGAATGGCCAAAATAATGCTCGAAAGAGTTGGTTATCAGGTCACAGCAAAAACCAATAGCATTGAAGCACTAGACTTTTTTAAGACTCAACCAGATCAATTTGATTTAGTAATAACAGACCAGACAATGCCAGGAATGACAGGCACCGAGATATCACAAGAATTTCTAAAAATTCGCCCTGATATTCCAATCATTCTATGCACTGGTTACTCATCACTTATCTCAAAAGATAAAGCTGAAGCTATAGGCATAGCTGACTTCGCTTTGAAACCTTTCTCCAGAAAAAATCTTACCACACAGATTCGGGCAGTACTCGATCAACAAACTTAGATGAACTTTAATGTGGTACCAAATGTAAGTTGGCTTTTACATTTCCCTAAGCACCACCATCAACATTCTTCAAACATTACCTATCCCCTCTTGCTAGCTTAGTCTTCCTGCAAAAACGATCACACTCATCTATACTGCAGCTCGCTAAAAAATATATTTAACAGAATCCCTATTTTTCTAACTACAATTATGATTAAATTAAATGATCACTCAACCTGAATGAGCACAGATTATCAGATTATATTTTGTTAATTACCTTACATTTATGCCTAATTTGAACATTACATTTTATTTTGACCTATTGAGCTTTATATAAGAGGAACCTCTAATGCAAGCCTCAAAAAACAATTGGATAACGATAACTATTGTTCTTATAGCATTATTTATTGCTAGTTCGACCTCCGCAAAGGAAAAGATAATATGGCCTTATCTTTGTTTTAAACCAGTCTATATTTGTGATGACAGTGAGCTTATAGATGGAAGCGGCTTAAACATTTATAACTTACTCTGGGCAGAAATGACTGAGAACGAACATACTTTGTTAAATATGCCAATAAAGCGCATTATTGAAACTGCAAAAAAGAAAGAGAATATATTATTTTATGGACTCTATAAAACTACTGAGCGAGAAAAATATTTTCACTTTTCGTTACCCTGTAGAATTTCGACTCCTACTTATCTTGTAATTCGAAAATCTGATCTATCTCAATTTGGTGACGGTAGATTAGTCTCACTGCAACAGTTATTAAAAAATAATGAATTGACCTTTTTATACCTGGAATCAATCAGTTTTGGGAAAGGTATAGATGAGCTTACTAAACAATTCAAACATCAACCAAATGTCGTTACAGAATATAACACTACAGACCCTATAAAAAAATCCCTCAAATTATTGCTCAACAAACGTATTGATTATATGCTTTCCATGGATGGCACTCCTCATGATGCTGTGCAAATGGGAGTATCAGATAAAATTACATATTTACCGATTAGAGAGCAAAACCAGTACGACCTTGGCTACATTGTTGCACCTAAGAATGATTGGGGCAAAACAAAGATAGAACAGATCAATGAAATACTACGTAAAGAAATACCAAAGGAGTCCTTTTTCCAATACTTCACACCGTTAGTTGATGAAAATGTAATAGCTCAATTAAGAGACCAATTTAACAAACAGATATTAACCTCTGTTAACGTACCTTTTAAGATTACAACTATTCAAAACCACCCAACCCATGAACTGTCAAAAGCAATCCTAAAAGAGGCTTATAGCAGAATAGGACACAACGTTCAGTTTGAGTCTTTTCCTGGCCTTAGATCACTTACCATGGCAAACCAAGGGCAAGTAGATGGAGATGCAGCACGCATTAAAGGAACTGAAAAAAGCTACAAGAACCTTTTGCCAGTTCCTACACCGTTGTTGTCATTTGAGGCTTTGGCATTCTCAAGAACCATCAGTCGTGAAATAGATGATTGGCAAGACCTTAAAGGTCTTCGTGTTGGAATCATTCGTGGTGTTCGATATGCAGAGACTGGCACAAAAGGGCTAGCACCACTATATGCTGAAGATATTGGTCACCTATTTAAATTACTTGCTCAGGATCGTATTCAAGTTGCCATTACTACATCAAGAGCTGGGCAAATTGAAATCAACCGTAACTATAAAGACAATGGTATAAAAATACATGAAACACCGTTGTACTCAACTCCGCTATACCACTTCGTTAACAGGAAACACAAAGATATCATACCAAAGCTAGATAGGGTTTTTAAAGACATGAAAGATCAAGGAGCAATTGTTGAAATTATAGATACTAGATTTCAACAATTGCTAAACAATAATTCCGCCACTAAATAGAATATAAACTTAAATGTAAATCAGATTTTATTTTAAACATAGGTGCTCGAATGCGTTTTTTCAAAGGTGACAGTATTCAGAATAAGTTTACATTCGGAATAACAATTGTCATTTCACTTGTCATGATCTCCTTTTCTATAGTGACAATTTTCTATAACAGTAGATCTATTGAGCAAGATTTAGAAAATCAATTGCAACGATTATCTCTCTTTTCAAAAAACAGCCTTGGTGGCGCTATCTGGCAATATAACGATGACTATATCACTGAATACATTGACTCATTATTTCTCTATGAAGAACTTGTTTTTGCAAGCGTTGTAACTGACTCCGGTGAAATAGGAATAAAAACACATTCTGATTTTTTAGATTTTTCATTTGAAGATTTTCGTGATAATCATAATTTTATTACGAAAAAAGCTACAGTTGTTTACAAAGGTTTGAACGTAGGTGAGGTTCAGTTGGCAATGACACGAGAAAGAGTTTTTGATCTCATCATTGTCTCCAGTGCTCTTTCGGTTTTTATGTTACTTGTGATCAACGTTGCTATCTTCACAAGCATTTTACTTCTCAATAAAAAATATATTTTCACCCCACTAGCTCAACTAGAAAAGGCTGTAGAGTCAATTTCTCTTGGTAATCTTGATATTTCAATTGATATTAGCGGTCAAAGTGAAATTGCCAAACTAGGCCGTGCTTTTTACAAAATGATGAAGAATTTAAAGAAAATCACTGCATCAAGAGATGAATTAAATCATGAAATCACAGAACGTAAAAACGCTGAAAAACAACTTGAGAAATATAAAAACTCTCTTGAAATAAAAGTGGCCGAAAGAACTATAGCACTCAAGAAGGCTCAAGAAATGGTAGTGCGCAAAGAAAAGCTGGCCGCAATAGGTCGACTTTCAGGCAGTGTCGCTCATGATATTCGAAACCCATTAGGAGCTATTGGCAATTCTATCTATTATTTAAAAGAAACTCATGGAAATATCTCTGAAGAAAAACAAATCAAGCACCTTAACTTGATGGAAAAGGAAATTTATAAAGCCAATGAAATTATCACTGATTTAATGGATTTCTCAAAAGAGAATAAACCAATTTTTCAGAAAGAAGATATGAACAGCTTTATTCAAACAATTATTAGCGACTATAACTTCCCTGAGAACATAACTACTAAGTTAGACTTACAATCAAATTTGCCATTACCATTTTTTGACCGCTCTCAATTTCAACGTATTTTTCTTAATTTGATTATAAATTCAATACAAGCCATGCCTGAAGGTGGCATTTTTTCTGTATCTTCAAGAGCAACAGACAAATATATAATTATTAAATTTCAGGATACTGGTACCGGCATAAGTGCAGAAGATCGTGAAAATATTTTTGATGCTCTTTATACAACTAAACCGAAGGGTGTTGGGCTAGGATTATCAATAGTTAACACTTTTATTGAAAAGCATAACGCAAGGATTGAAGTGGAAAGCGAGATCAATAAAGGATCCACTTTTACAATTTCACTTCCTATAGAAATAGTTTAGATAGCTGCCTTTAACGATATCTATACTTTTCACTATACTTCTTTATCAAGAACAGTGCGGACAGTTGACAATAGCTGTTGTTTACGAACTGGTTTTGTTAAGTATTTTTTTACACCCATCTGAATAGCAGCTTCCTCATTGAAATACTCGCTATAACCTGTACAAAGGATTATTGGTAAAGCCGGACGAATTGCCAGAAGTTCTTTGGTTAGACGATCTCCACTAAGATGCGGCATCGTCTGATCAGTTATTACAAGATCATACATACCTGGATCTTGTTTAAACGCATTGAGTGCATCAATACTATTTTGGAAAAGAGTAACCTTGTATCCTTTATTAGATAATGTTTTTTGATATAGTTTACCAACAGCCTCTTCATCATCTACTAGCATTATATTTTCCGAACCTTCGACCAGCTCCTCCTCATTATTTATCCTTGTTACAGAGTGCTCATTCGTAGCTGGAAAAATAACATAAAAAGTGGTGCCCTCATTCAATTCACTTTCAACACTTATTGAACCACCAAGACTCGTAACTATTCCATGTGTCACAGAAAGTCCTAGTCCAGTTCCCTCATTTTTTTCTTTTGTAGAAAAAAATGGGTCAAATATCCTGTCTATTATTTTGGGATCAATACCATTGCCACTGTCATAAACTCTTAATTCTACATAACTGCCAGGTGGTAATATTTTACCACCATACATTTTCTCATCTGCAAATGTTAGATTTTCTAACGAAACAGAAAGTATACCATTTTCCCCTTGTATTGCCTGACCAGCATTTCGACAAAGGTTCATTATAACTTGATGAACTTGTGTTGCATTACCAAGTATATGTTCATATTCACAACTCAGCTTAGATTCTATTACTATATTACTTGGCAAGGTCACTTTAATAAGCTCTAGCACCTCAATAGCAATCTCTTTGATGGAAATTGGCGTAATTGCTCCTTCACCGCGTTTACTAAAGCTCAACAACATTTTCACAAGACTCGAAGCTCTATCAGCGGCCGTTAGCACATTTAACATACTTTCTATAGCCGGTGACTCTTTATCAAATTCATCATCAATTGCCAGTTCAGTGTAACCAATTATAGCTGCTAAAATATTGTTAAAATCGTGTGCGATACCACCAGTAAATGTCCCAAGCGACTCAAGTCTCTGTGCTTGTTGCAAACCTTTCTCATATGCTCTTTTGTCAGCTTCAAGTTCCTTAATTTTTGTGATATCTGTGGCTATTTGAATACGCGCTAAACGTCCATCAACCCATTTAACTCCACGCTCACTATAAATATTCCAACGTGAGGTTATAGGATGTTGATCCTCCCTAACTAAAACACCTTCTGGCTCACCTTTATTGTTGAACAGTTTGTCGATCTGACAATTGGCGCATCGCTTATCTTTGTTTCGTAAAGCACTCCAGCAAACTTGCCCTGTTAAATCCTTTCCAAAAATATCTACCATCCGTTTATTCATGAAGAGAATTTTGTTAGTTTCTAAATCTGCAACATATATAGTTGCATCAATTCCATCCAAAACAGTTAAAAAACGTTCATGAGATTCTATAAGTTTTTTCTCACCCTCTTTTCGTTCAGTAATGTCAGTCATTGTTGCAAATGACCCCTTATAATTACCTTTGTCGTCTCGAAGACCAATAGCTGAGATAAGAACCCAACAATCATTGTCATTCTTACATCTAAGCCTCCGTTCATATTTCTGTTTTAATACCTTCTCTTTTCGCACCCTCAACTTTTCTTGATGCTCTGCAATGTCTTCTGAGAAAATTAGTTTTTCACTCTTAAAACCAACCAACTCATTCTCAGAATAACCTGTCATCGAAAGCATTTTAGGATTAGCAAAGGTAATAATATTGTCAGCATCCGCAGCAAGGATTCCCTCGCCAGCCATATTTACCATTATCCGATATTGTTCTTCCTGGTCTCTTAGTTCATCTGTTCTACTCTTTATGGTTTTTCGTAATACAAGACTAAAACTTACTAGGATAACAATACAAAAAACTGTTGTAGAAAAGGATATCAAAAGCCATAAGGGAATAGTCGCTACACCTGCATTGTGACCTAGCCAGTCATTAAGCAAAGAGTAATAAACAGAATCTTTATTAAGTTTCCACTTTGATAGGTGAGCATCTATATGACTAAGCAATTCATGATGCCTTCCTTTTTTGGTGGTGAAATATACTGAAATCGGAGAGAAAACAATTGAGCTGCTAACAAGTTCGTATTTGTTTTGATTTTTGTAGCCAAAATATTGAGGAGCAACTCCTGCCACAGCTATATTGTCTTTTACAGCCTGAAAGACCTCATGATGCGTTTGAAATTCGACTATTTGACACTCTACACCCAATTCAAGAGCAGTTTTAATAAAGTTTTTACCATTAATATCTTTTTTCATCACGGCGACAACCTCACCATGAAGATCACTAATATTATTTATTTTACTGCCAACCTTATTAAAAATCTGTCCCCAAACCTGAGCAACAGATTCATAATTATAATCCATATATGCTGTTCTTTCTTCAGCATATGCAACCATCATCATCAAGTCGATGTCTTCACTTTCAAGACGTTCTAACCCTTCAGCCCAGCTACCTTCGACAAAAACAAGTTTCCACTCTTCATCTTTTACTATTTCACGAAGAATATCTGGGTTTAAACCATGAGCAATTCCATCATCACCAACATAGTTAAAGGGCGCAAGTGGGAAGATACCTACACGGACTTCTCCCTTTGGCCCTCTTGCAAAGACTTCGTTGGCAAAAAATACCAACAAAAGGAGAATAATTATAAGCAAGTTATAACTGGTTATACGAAAGACATCAGGTATATCTATTTTCTTTATACTTACCACGGAGGTTCCAATTTATTTATAATTAAGATTTTCTTATCTTTATTAGTTTTAACTCGTTAAGTTGACCACTTTTGCCTAGCAAAAGCACTTATAAGTAAATTCAATTTTCAGATAGTAATCAACTACAAAAATTGCCATAATTCCATCAAACATCTCATGTCTTTTTCGGTTTCATCAATTTTCCTTGCGCTTTTTACGGAATAAACACTTTAAACACCACCGAAATACGCATTCCTTTCAAACACCTTCAAAGTGAATTTTAGAAGACATTTTTCTCAACTAGCGGAACTTTCACACCCTATCAACGCATATCTGCCTACTTTTATTCTATGTGTCAAACTTTAACCATCAACACACACACGTTTTCAGCAACATAGCTTGAAATATTTTACTTGATTCAGTCTTGTCGATATGGTGAATATAAAGAGATCATGTTTGCTAATTAAGAATACTTCTTATTTAGCAGGCAAATTTCAACAATTGTAACAAAAACCTTAACTATTTCTGGAGGATATCTATGAACGGGAAACTTCGTCAAAGTGCGGTTACTTTAACTACCGCAATCTTTGCAGTTTGCTTTTGTGTACTCTTTCTTGCTGGCAACACCTTAGCTGCCGGGAAAACTCTTCGTGTTGCATCTATGGGAGAACCAGCGTCTCTTGACCCACACAAAGTAAGTGGTACCTGGGAAAATTATGTTGTTGGCGACATGTTCATTGGACTAACAACAGAAAACCCAAAAGCAGAAGCTGTACCTGGCGTTGCTGAGTCCTGGACTGTTTCCGAAGATGGTAAGACTTATACTTTTAAACTGCGAGAATCTGTTTGGTCTGACGGCCACCCACTTACTGCTGAAGATTTCGTATACTCATTACAACGAATCCTACTTCCTGAAACAGCTGCAGAATACGCCTCACTTCTCTATATTATTGAAGGCGCAGAAGCTGTTAACACTGGAAAAGCGGAACCATCTACTCTTGCTGTTAAAGCACTTGATCCACAAACTCTTGAAGTTAAGTTAACAGGCCCTGCTCCATATTTCCTTGAGCTTCTGACACACTACACTGCTTATCCTGTTCCAAAGCATGTAATCGACAAACATGGCAAACTTTGGACTAAGCCAGAAAATATGGTTACAAATGGACCTTTTAAGCTTGTTGAGTGGCTTCCAAACACCCATGTTAAGTTAACTAAAAATGATAAATATTGGGGTGCTGCTGACCTTGCAATCGACAATCTTGTTTTCTATACACAAGAAGATCGTGCAGCAGTTCAAAAGCGTTTCCGTGCTGGTGAGATTGATGTAGCAATGGATTTTGCTTCTGATCAAATTTCTTGGCTTCGCAAAAACATGCCAGAAGAGGCTCGTATTGCACCTTATCTTGGCTCTTACTACTACCCAATCAACTCTTCTGTAGAGCCTTTCACCGACGTTCGTGTTCGTAAAGCACTCTCTATGGCAGTAAATCGTGAAGCGATTGTTGATAAAGTACTAAAAACTGGTGAGCTTGCTGCATACTCCTTTGTTCCTCCAGGAGTTTCTCGTTATGCAAACCCAGCTGAGGTTGATTGGAAGGATATTCCTTTTAAAGAACGTCAGAAGATGGCAAAAGAGCTTCTCAAGGAAGCTGGTTTTGACAAGGACAATCCACTCGAATTTGTTTTCCGTTACAATACCTCCGAAAACCACAAGCGTATTGCTGTTGCAGTTGCTTCCATGTGGAAACAGATTGGTGTAAAAGCTGAACTCTTTAACTCTGAGGTTAAGGTTCACTATGCTGATCTTAAGCAGGGAGACTTCCAGGTTGCACGTGCAGGCTGGATTGCAGACTACAATGACGCTCAAAACTTCCTTTACCTTCTTGAAACCAGAACTGGTGCTAACAATTACGGTCGTTACTCAAACCCGGAGTATGACAAGTTAATGCGCGAAGCTGAAGTAACCGCAGACCTTGAAGCACGTGCAAAACTTATGGTAAAAGCCGAAGCTTTAGCAATGGCTGATCAACCTGTTATTCCAATTTACCACTACGTAAGTAAAAACCTCGTTGCGAAAAATGTTGTAGGCTTTGTTGATAATGCCAAAGACATTCATCGCTGGCGTTATGTTTCCCTGAAATAGAGTATTTAGATATCAGGGTACCTTTTGCCGCAAAAGGGATTTTTTCTCTTTTGCGGTATTAAAGCTACTATCAATACTCACTCCTTTATCTGAAATATTTCAGGAGATATAAGATGTTTAAATATGCCATTAGACGTTTGGGCAGTGCTATCCCAACGCTTCTTATTATCATTACAATTGCATTTTTTATGATGCGATTAGCACCCGGTGGTCCATTTGACAAAGAGAGGCAATTACCACCAGAAATTGAAGCAAATATTCTAAAAGCCTACAATCTCGACAAACCTGTTCACGAACAATATTTCGATTATTTAAAAAACCTGGCCCGTGGTGATTTTGGGCCTTCATATAAATACCTCGATTTCACGGTAAACGATCTCATCATGACTGGCTTTCCAGTCAGCTTAAAACTAGGCGTTACTGCTATCGCCCTTGCTATACTTATTGGTGTTTCCACTGGAACCATTGCTGCACTCAATCAAAATTCAAGATTCGATTATTGCGTCATGGGCTTTGCCATGGTTGGCATTGCAATACCCAACTTTGTTATGGCCCCACTATTAGCACTTTTCTTTGGTGTCTACCTTTCCTGGTTACCTGTAGCCGGTTGGGGAGGTGGGGCTTTCCAGTATATGATTTTACCAGTCATCACTTTAGCACTTCCACAAGTTGCTTATATTGCAAGACTCACTAGAGGCTCAATGGTTGAGACAATGCATTCAAACCATATTCGTACTGCCAGAGCAAAAGGTTTAGCTGAAAATATTGTAGTTGTTCGTCACGCCTTAAAAGGTGGTCTACTTCCAGTAGTCTCTTATCTAGGGCCTGCTACCGCAGCAATCATTACAGGTTCAGTTGTTATTGAATCTATATTTGATGTACCTGGAATTGGCAGATACTTTGTAAATGGTGCATTGAACCGTGACTACCCAGTAGTTATGGGTGTAGTTATTTTCTTTGCTGTTCTCATCATGTTAATGAACCTGATCGTGGATCTTATTTACGGATTCCTTGATCCAAGGGTAAAGGTTGACTAGTGGCTAATATATACAATCAAAACGACAAACTGTCAGAGTTACAGGACATCTCACCTGACGCAGAAGAAATCGTAAAAGGACGCTCTCTTTGGCAAGATGCAAGGCGAAGGCTTTTTCATAACAAAGCCGCTGTCATCTCTATGATACTTTTAGGGATTATTGTAATACTTGCTATACTGGCCCCATACCTCTCACCATGGCCATACGATGAACCGGACTGGGGATATGATTTCCCTGGCCCACCAAGCGTTGAATACAACCATCCCTTTGGTACAGATGGCAATGGCCGAGATCTCTTTGTTCGTACTCTTTATGGTGCAAGGATATCACTCATGGTAGGTATTCTTGCAACATCAGTAAGTTTACTTATTGGTGTTACTTATGGTGCAACTGCAGGCTTCATAGGTGGCCGTGTTGATAATATAATGATGCGCACCGTTGACATCCTATATTCTCTACCGTTCATGTTTTTTGTTATTCTACTTATGGTCTTTTTTGGCAGAAATATCTTTTTGATATTTATAGCTTTAGGTGCTGTTGAGTGGCTCACAATGGCACGAATAGTGAGAGGACAAACTTTATCTGTTAAAAAGAAAGAATTTATTGAAGCAGCACATGCAGTTGGAGTGCCAAACTGGAAGATCATCCTTCGACACATTATACCAAATGTGCTTGGCCCAGTTATCGTCTATATGACTCTTACCATCCCAATGGTAATCCTTACAGAGAGTTTTCTTTCTTTTCTAGGCCTTGGTGTACAGGAACCACTTACAAGCTGGGGTGTTCTTATATCTGAAGGGGCAAAACAGATGGAATCTGCTCCTTGGATGCTTGTCTTCCCTGCTACCTTTCTTGCTGTAACCCTGTTCTGTTTCAATTTTATTGGTGACGGTCTGCGTGATGCACTTGATCCAAAGGATAGATAACCATGTTGCTTGATGTTAAAAATCTTATAACACGTTTTCATACCCACGATGGTGAAGTATGTGCTGTAAATGATATCAGCTTCTCAATGAAACCAGGTGAATGTCTAGGTATTGTTGGAGAATCTGGCTCAGGTAAGACACAGGTCTTCATGTCAATCATGGGTTTACTTGCAAAAAATGGCCGGTCCGAGGGTGAAGTTCTTTTCGAGAATCAACAGATATTAGGAATGCCGAAAGCTCAGTTAAATCAGCTTCGTGGTGTTGAGTTCTCAATGATTTTCCAAGACCCGATGACCTCTTTAAATCCATACCTCAAAATCTCGAAGCAGATGAATGAAGTGCTTATGGAACACAGAGGGATGAGTGAAGAGGATGCTACTAAGACAAGTATTCAGATGCTTGACATGGTAGGTATTCCTGAATCCACTAAACGCTTTACAATGTATCCCCATGAGTTTTCCGGTGGCATGCGTCAAAGGGTTATGATCGCAATGGCTCTTCTTTGTCAGCCTAAATTACTCATTGCTGATGAACCAACCACAGCTCTTGATGTTACAGTACAGGCACAAATCCTTGAGTTAATTGCACGATTAGGCCGAGAACTTGGCATGGCGACAGTGTTAATCACCCATGATCTCGGTGTAATAGCTGGATTGAGTGATCGTGTCGTTGTTATGTATGGTGGTAGAATTGTCGAAGAAGCTCCAGTTCGTGATCTTTTTAAGAATCCTCAACATCCATATTCTAAAGGGCTTCTAGAATCCATGCCAAGGATTGATGGTAATGATGGTCGCACACTTTACACAATAAAAGGTCAGCCACCAAATTTACAGGCTCTACCAGTTGGCTGTAGCTTCAGTCCTCGGTGCGAATTTGTTCAAGACATTTGTCGCCAAGAAAGACCTGACCTAATAGCCTTTGCAGGCGAACGCAAACGTGCTTGTCATCTGGAGGAATTTTAATGAGTGTACAAGAGAATAAAAACAACTCTCAATCAATACTTCAGGTAAACGGTTTAAAAGTCTATTTTCCTATTACTAATGATAAGATTTTTGGAAAACCAATCCCACTTAAAGCTGTCGACGATGTTAGCTTTAACCTACAAGCCGGTGAAACACTTGGGATTGTAGGTGAATCAGGCTGCGGTAAATCAACTCTTGGTAGAGGTGTTCTTCAACTCCTCACCCCTACAGCTGGCGAAGTTGTTTGGATGGGTAATCACCTTGAAGGTTTACCTTCCCATCAAATGACAGGTTTTAGAAAAGATTTACAAATTATCTTCCAAGACCCACTGGCTTCACTTAACCCAAGAATGACCATCGGCGACATTATAGCCGAACCTCTTACTGTTCATTATCCAAAATTAACAGAACAAGAGCGTAAGGAAAAAGTTGCAGAGATCATGGAACAGGTTGGTCTGTTACCACTTATGATTAATCGCTATCCTCATGAGTTTTCAGGAGGTCAATGTCAGAGAATCGGCATTGCACGTGCCATGATTCTTCGACCAAAACTTATTGTTTGTGATGAGCCAGTTTCTGCGCTAGATGTATCTATTCAAGCACAAATTATCAATTTGATTCAAGATTTACAGAAATCCTTTGGTGTGACACTTATCTTTATTAGTCATGACCTTTCTATTGTAAGACATATCAGTCATAGAATTATGGTGCTCTACCTTGGCAACGTAATGGAAATTGCTGATAAGGATAGTCTCTATAAAAACCCAAAACATCCATATACAAAAGCACTCATCTCAGCAGTACCAATTCCAGACCCTGATCTAGAAAAAGATAAATCGAGGGTTGTGCTGGAAGGCGACCTCCCCTCTCCTCTTTCACCCCCTTCTGGTTGTGTTTTTAGAACCAGATGCCCAATTGCTCAAGATATTTGTGCTGAAGAAAAGCCTATTTTAAAATCATTTTCAGACAGTCATGAGATAGCTTGCCACTTTAGCGATAGCGCATAATTGTCTCATCTTCAGAAACATTTTATAATAAATGATCATTCACTATTGACATAAGTGAATGATCATTTATTATAAGTCATTATGAGAATTAAAGACGACAAAAAGAAAGAGGCCCTTTTTCTAGCAACTATCAAACTAGTCAATGAAATTGGCTTTGTTTCTAGCTCTGTTTCAAAAATTGCCAAAGAAGCTAACGTCTCCCCTGCAACTCTTTATATTTATTTCAAGAACAAGGATGATCTTATTGTATCTACCTACATTGAAATAAAACGTAGCATGAGTAACGCAATGTTAGAAGACTTTGACACAACCATGCCTGTAAGAGATATTTTACAACAGACTTGGCATAAGATTTTTAGTTATGTTTCAGATAACAGAGAAGATTTTAGATATGCTGAACAATTTTCTAATTCTCCCTACACCGACTTACTTGATAAGTCAGAAGTGCAAAAATTTTTCGAACCCTTTATCCATGTGATAGAGAGAGGAATAAAAGAAAAGGTGATCAAAGATGTTCACTTTGAAATTTTAACTACTTTTATATTTTCTCCAGTAACAATACTTGCCAACCCAAACCATTGTCATAGTTTTTCAATTACTGAACAAAATGTTGAAACAGCATTTCAATTAGCATGGGATGCAATCAAATTATAAGAAGTATTTTTTACTCTATATATTTAACGATCATTCATTTATTTATTTATTATGCAACTTATTACCGTAAGATATTTCTGCATTACACTATTTATTTTCTTACTCAGCAGTTGCACATTTAACGAGGAAAATATGAGTAACTCCAAAGAAGAAGTTGAAGTTATGTCAAACATGTCATTTCTGGATCACCTTAAGACCTATTATCATTTTTTCTTTAGCGATAACGATAGAGTTCCTAAAGTCTATCTACCTAGCATGAAAGTTAGAACAGAAGATTTAATTAGTAAAAGCCACAATCAATTAAAAACTGTTTGGCTTGGACACTCTTCACTGTTGATGAATATTGATGGTCATCTTATTCTTACTGATCCCATTTTTTATCGTAAAGTTTCACCAGTCGGCCCTACAAATTTCCACCAAAAACCTGTTCTTGAGCCAAACAACCTTCCAGATATTGATTGTGTCATTATTTCACATGATCACTATGACCATCTTAACAAATGCTCAATTCTCAAAATCAACTCTAAAGTAAAAAGCTTTGTTGTACCAAAACGTGTAGGAAATATTATGGTTAAATGGGGTGTAGACTCAAGTAAAATCACTGAGCTTGATTGGTGGGAAGAGTTTAACTATTCTGAAAACCTCACAATCACAGCTACGCCTTCGCAACATTTTTCTGGTAGAGGCATATTGGATCGCAACAAAACACTTTGGGCCTCTTGGGTTATTAAATCAACTCATCATAAAGTCTTTTTTAGTGGCGACTCAGGGTACTTTGGTGGTTTCAAGGAAATAGGTGAAAAATATGGCCCCTTTGATGTCACCTATTTAGAGTGTGGTGCATATGACGCAAAATGGTCAAAAGTTCATATGTTTCCAGAGGAAACTGCCCAAGCACATATTGATCTTAAAGGTAAACTCTTGCAACCTATTCACATGGCAACGTTTAACTTAGCACTTCACCCTTGGTTTGAACCTATGGAAAGACTTGTCACAGCAACAAAGATAAAAGGGATTACTACCTCCACTCCAGTCCCAGGAAAGATTGTTAATTACAGTCAACCTCTTTCAGATAAATACTGGTGGAAACCACTCATTCCAGAAAAAGAATTGGTTGCATCAGCCACTCCACAATCACTTTAGTCAGGTAAAAAACTTAGCTTTATGCTAATATATAAAAATTAGTTAAAAAAGGGCTGGACAACATTGATATTTTAGTGCATTATAGCACGCCATGTCACCACGGTGGCAGCCCTGAACAGCTTATTCACCTAAGAGTTAAACTTTTGGGTTTTCAGTTTGATAGCCGGGTCCTACGCAATAGAGAATCACGAACTCCGCCAGGTCCGGGAGGAAGCAACGGTAGTGACACTTTCTATGTGTTGTAGATCGCCCGGCTATCATTTTTTAAGCAGCTCGATAAATCAATCGACATCCTTCAGAGATATTCAGGTCGCAGAATCACAATGTCATATTTAGTTCTTGCCAGAAAATCCAGACCACAATCCTTTGACCAAGTAATTGGGCAACGTTCCGTTGTTAAAACTCTTCAAAACAGTCTCGAGAGAAACCGCGTAGCTCATGCTATTCTTTTTTCAGGCGTTCGTGGTGTTGGTAAAACGACCCTTGCCCGTATTATGGCAAAGGCTATTAATTGTGAACAACGTGATAATAATCCTCCCTGCAATAAATGTCTTTCCTGTAAAGAAATCACTTCTGGTTCAGCACTCGATCTTCACGAAATTGATGGTGCATCTAATCGTGGCATTCAGGAAATAAGAGAACTCAAAGAGAAAGTCAGATTCTTACCTACATCGTCAAAGTACCGCATCATAATTATTGATGAGGTACACATGCTTACTACCGAGGCATTCAATGCACTTTTAAAAACATTGGAAGAACCTCCAGAGCATGTTCACTTTATGTTTGCAACAACAGAGCTGCATAAGATCCCAGTAACTATTCTCTCACGTTGCCAGCAATATGAATTAAAACGTGTATCAGCAGATGAACTAAGTAATCATTTTACAAAGCTCATTGAAGCAGAAGGTAAAAGCATTGATTCTGATGCCTTATCATTGATTGTGCGTGAGGCCTCCGGTTCAGTTCGTGATGGTTTGAGTCTACTTGACCAGGTGTTGAGTTTTAGCGAAGACAAGGTTACTACAGCAGATGTAGTTGAAGTCCTTGGTCTTATTGATAGAGACGTACTGATGAGCCTTACTCGTGCTCTCCTTGATGGTAATAAAAGCCAGACTTTTTTGGCCCTTGATCAAATTTTTAAATTTGGCATGGACATAAAACGGTTTTGCACTGACCTTATCAACCAGTTTCGGACTTTGTTACTCACTAAAATTGATGGTTGTCAGCCTCTGATCGATCTTCCAGAGCAAGAGTTTTTAAACTTTAAAGAGATAGCCACTCACTACACAACAGAAAGCCTACACCAAACAATGAGCATGCTCATTGAAATGGTTGAAAACATAGGCCAATCCAGTCAACCAAGACTTGTACTTGAAGTCACATTTTTAAAAATTATTGAAGTTGGTAATGTTGTTTCTGTCTCCGATTTATTAGGTCAATTTGACTCGGTCTTAAAACTGGGCGTCTCAAGTACACAAGTAAATACCCCAGCGCCTCCTACTCCAGTGAAAAAGAAGACAGTTCCTGTCAAAGAAGAGCCAACACAGCCTGAGCCAGTAACACAAAACGCTCCTACTCCGAAACCTAAAGAACAAACTGCGCCAAAGATTACAGAGACTGCACCTCCTTTAGAAAAAAAAACTAAAAAAGATGTAAAAGCAAACTGGGATAAATTCTTATCATTTTTACATGAAAACGCTCCCTGGCTTGCCCCTTCACTCACTCACACCGCAAAGGTTGAGGTTGAAGAAAACACTATACTTCTTTACTTCGATGATACAATTCACTGTACCCTACTTCAGCAAGAGAACAGCAAAGAAGAGATTCATCAATTTTTACTGGATTTTTTCAATCGAGCACTTAGGGTAAAAGTAGTTTTACCTGATATGAAACATCAGGAGAACAAACAAAGTACAAGCACAAAGAGTTCTGTTAGCAATGAGTTAAGTAACCATCCTCTTGTAACAGCAACGACAGAAATTTTCAGAGGCCACGTTGCCTCTGTTAGACCAAAGAACACAAAGCTATAGGATGTAAAATGGATATTAGCAGTCTCATGAAACAAGCCCAAGAAATGCAGGGCAAGATGAAGGATGTACAAGATAAACTTGCTAAAATGACTATCACCGGCTCAGCTGGCGGTGGAATGGTAGAAGTTATCGTGAATGGTCAGGGTGATGTTGTAAGTGTTAAAATTGAAGATCCAGTTGTTTCTGTTGATGAAAAAGATATGCTTCAAGATCTCATTGCTGCAGCCACAAACGATGGTATAAGAAAAGCAAAAGAACTTAGCAAGCAGGAGATGGGTGGTCTTACTGGTGGCATGAATCTTCCCGATTTAACCAATTTTATGTAGGGACATTTAATTATGCATGTTGTTCCTCCCGCACTTGAACGTTTGATTGAAACTTTTTCACAACTTCCTGGAATTGGTAAAAAAACTGCAACCAGACTTGCCTTGAACCTTCTTCGCAAGCCGCCAGAAAACTCAAAACAGTTCGCAGAAGCTCTACTTGGCCTACATGAAAACATTCAACTCTGTTCTTGCTGTTTTACCTTTTCAGAAGATGACCCTTGTAATATTTGCGCTGCTCAAAATCGCAATGGTGAACTTGTTTGTGTAGTGGAGGAACCCGGAGATCTACTGGCCATTGAAAAAACCAGCAGTTACCAAGGGCATTACCATGTGCTCCATGGTGTTCTTTCCCCCATTGACGGCATTGGCCCAGATGAGATCAAGGTAAAAGAACTCAAAGCACGAGCCGCAAGCGGAGCTGTACGTGAAATCTTAATTGCCACAAGTTCTACAGTGCCAGGTGAGGCCACAGCCTCTTTTCTAACAGATAGCCTTAAAAACTATCCTATTAAACTGACTAGACTCGCCTGTGGCATCCCTATGGGAATGGATATAAAGTATGCAGACAAATACACTCTTGCCAAGGCCATAGAAAGTCGTTCAACTGCTGAATAAAATCAAGTTTTTCTTATACATAAAGAATCCTTTTATATTGACTTTATTTCCTGTTTTAGTTAGAATAATCTGCTCGGTGTTTTTTTCTCAAGCCATCGAGTACAAAACACAATATGCTGGAAGGCAGAGTAGGCGCGTAGCTCAGTGGGAGAGCGCCACCTTGACGTGGTGGATGTCATCAGTTCAATCCTGATCGTGCCTACCAGTTATATAGGCTGAAGTGTTAACGATTTTTTATCGTTTCATCTTTGGCCTTTACTTTTTTTATATGCTTTAACATTTGGGATATCATGAGTGACATTACCGTTGCCATCGAGGGTGGAGAGTCTAAACAGGTTGCTGTCGGTACAACTGTAGCTGAGGCATTTGCTGAATTACAGTCAAACAAACAGCGTAAACGCACAGTAGCTGCATCCATTAACGGAGAAGTTGTAGACTTTACTACGACGCTCACCGAAGACACCACCTTGATCCCTGTTACCATTGATACTGATGAGGGGCTTGAAGTTCTTCGTCACTCAACAGCACACATCATGGCTCACGCAGTACGAGACGTTTTTGATGATGATGTGAAAATTGCCATCGGTCCATCTGTTGAAAATGGTTTTTATTACGACTTCTTACGTGAAACTCCATTCACTCCTGAAGATTTCGAAAAGATCGAAGAACGCATGCTTGAGATTGTACGCAAAGGGTTAACCTTTGAAAAAACAACCTGCTCAAGCGCTGATGCAATTAAACGGTTTGAAGATGAAGGTGAAAAATACAAAGTAGAGCTCATTCAAGACCTTAATGTAGATGAAGTCTCTCTCTATCAGGTTGGTGACTTTGCTGACCTCTGCCGAGGGCCTCACCTCCCTTCAACATCTTTCATCGGTGCCTTTAAACTTCAAAGAGTTGCTGGTGCATATTGGCGTGGTGATGAAAAGAACGATGTTCTACAACGAATCTACGGAACCGCCTTCTTTGACAAAAAAGCGCTTAAGAAACACCTCAATGCTCTAGAGGAAGCTAAAAAGCGTGACCACAGAAAACTTGGTAAAGAACTCGAACTCTTTACTATGCAAGATCAGATCGGTCCCGGCCTTGTTTTATGGCAGCCAAAAGGTGCAAGACTGCGTCACCAGATAGAATCTTTCTGGAAAGAAGAGCATTACAAGAATGATTATGAAATGCTCTACACACCACATATCGCACGTCAGGATTTATGGAAGACATCAGGTCACCTCGATTTTTATGCCGAATCCATGTATGCAGGTATGGATATCGACGATGTTCGCTATCAGCTCAAACCGATGAACTGCCCGTTCCACGTTGGTGTATATAAATCACAAATGCGTAGTTACCGTGAGTTTCCACTTCGCTGGTGTGAACTTGGCACAGTTTATCGCTACGAGCGTGCAGGTGCTCTTCACGGCCTTATGCGTGTAAGGGGTTTTACTCAAGACGATGCTCATATATTCTGTCGCCCAGAGCAATTAGAAGATGAAATCTACACAATCCTTGACTTCACCCTCTTTATTTTAAAGTCATTTGGCTTTAACGAGTTTGAGGTGTATCTTTCTACTCGTCCAGAAAAGTCAGTTGGTACTGATGAGAACTGGGAACGCTCAACAGAAGCACTAAAACTTGCTCTTGAGAAGAAAGGAATGGGCTTCACCATAGACCCAGGTGAAGGTGTTTTCTATGGACCTAAAATTGACATTAAAATTAAAGATCAACTGGGTAGAAGCTGGCAATGTTCAACAATTCAGGTAGACTTTAACCTTCCTGAAAGATTTGACTTGAGCTATATAGGTTCTGATAATAGTGAACATCAGCCAATTATGATTCACCGAGCTCTTATGGGCTCGCTTGAGAGATTTATTGGAATTCTTATCGAACACTTTGCTGGTGCTTTCCCTCTTTGGTTTGCCCCTGTTCAAGCACGAATTATGAACATTACAGACGATCAAATCGATTATTCCGAGAAAGTCTATTCTGAGCTTCGTAAAGCAGGCGTAAGAATCGAAAAAGATCTCAGAAACGAGAAACTCAATTATAAAATTCGAGAAGCACAGTTTGCCAAAACACCATATATGCTTATTATCGGTGAAAAGGAAAAAGAAAGTGGCACTGTTACCGTAAGAATGCGAAACGGTAAAAATTTACCACCCATGTCTATAAAGGAATTTATAGATATGGTTAATGAAGAATGCAGTAAAAAAGGCGATATTTAAACCTGATCAGTTTCAGGTTTTTTATAATTAATCACTAAAAGCTAAGCAATTATGAAAGTGCTTTTAGTTAAATCCCTTAATAAAACTCGTGAATGCGAGGAGGTAAAGCTATTAACAGACGAGGAAGACAAGCCCCGGTTCAGCAGGAAGCAAAGGCACTAATCAACGATCAAATTCGTTTTCCAAAAGTACGTCTTATTGGAAGTGATGGTGAACAGCACGGAGTGTTAACCACAGATGAAGCACGTAATATTGCTTATGAAGATGGCCTTGACCTGGTAGTTGTTTCTGGAAATGCAGATCCACCTGTATGTCGTGTAATGAATTACGACAAGTTTCGTTACGAACAGAAGAAAAAGGCGCAGGAAGCAAAGAAGAAACAAACCACTGTTGAAACCAAGGAAATTAAGTTTCGTCCGAAGACTGAAGAACACGACCTTAACTTCAAAATAAAGAATGTTAAGAAGTTCTTAAAGCAGAAAAACAAAGTTAAGCTAACAATGCGTTTTAGAGGTAGAGAAATTGTCTACTCCCAAACCATTGGCCTAGAGGCAATGAACAAGATAGTTGCCGCACTTGAAGATGAAGCAATTATTCTTCAGATGCCTAAAATGGAAGGTCGTCAGCTTGTAATGTTTGTTGGACCGAAAGCCTAAATCAGTATTTGTTTTAAAAATACTGCAAAACTTGTTTTCAAGGGCTATTTGTAAACTTATTACTAGCTGTTGTTTTATTACAGCTTGAAAAATATCCCTCAAGTTTGATTAAAAAGCTAGACATTCTGTAAAATATTTTGCAGAATGGTCGCTTTTTTACGTTTATTGATTGACGTAATAGCTTAAAAAATATAAGTTTGAGCGCCGTTATGCTCAGCAAACAGTTTAATGAGTCTTTCTTTGCGCGAATAAAGGCTTAATAGACTTACTCACTACGGATCTTGTCCGACAGTTGAGTAGAACTTAAAACCAGCGCTGTTGTTAGCTTCACAGGTTGATTTAACTGATCAATTTGCACAACAGGCTTATATATCGAAGCACAAAGGAGTAATGATCATGCCTAAAATGAAAACAAACAGAGGTGCTGCTAAGCGCTTCAAGAAAACCGGCTCAGGAAAGCTCAAACGCGGTAAGGCGTTTACCAGCCATATCCTGACCAAGAAGTCCACCAAGCGAAAGCGCGGTCTCCGTCAAGCAGATCTTGTATCAGCTGCGGATCACAAAGGAATTAAAAGGATTCTCCCATACTTATAATTCACCAAGCATTACGCTTAACTGAATTATAAGATTGGATTAATCACAATACGAAAGCATGTCCTGTGTTACAGGTTAGCACAGGGGACAAAGGAGTCAAACTATGCCACGCGTCACACGGGGTTTTAAAGCCCGCAGAAGAAGAAATAGAGTTCTTAAACTCGCAAAAGGTTACAGAGGTGGTCGTTCCCGTTTATATAGAACAGCTACTGAGGCAGTTGATCGCGCATTATGCTATGCTTACCGCGACAGAAAGACCAAGAAAAGAGATTTTCGTCGTCTTTGGATCACAAGAATTAATGCAGGTGCCCGCATGAATGGAATGAATTATAGCAGATTTATCAGCGGTCTTTCCAAAGCCGGCATTGAGCTCGATAGAAAAGTACTTGCCAACTTGGCAGTTCTTGATGCTCCAGCATTCACTAAGCTCACCGAGATCGCAAAAGAAGCAAACGCATAGTTTTAAAAGCATACTTCTTTTTTGTTGTACTATACATGCCGGTTAATGGTTTTAAACCATAACCGGCATGTTGTTTCATTGACATTTTGTATCGCAACATTCCCTTTTCGATTTATTTCTCGATACAAAATATATGTTGTAAATTCATATACGGTTAACCCCACAACTATTCTGAACCTATGGAACAAGAGCTACAGCGCCTTGAGAACGAAGCTAAAGACAACCTCAAGGCCATCACAGACAACACCTCACTTGAAGAGTTCCGTATTAAATATCTCGGCCGAAAAGGTCAATTTAGTACGATCATGAAAAAGCTCGGAGAGGTTCCAAAAGAAGATCGTCCACGCCTTGGCCAACTTGCCAATCAGGTAAAGACAGAGCTTGAAGAACTCTTTGAAGCACAAAAAAATGATGTTCTCAGTCAAAGTGCTGGAAGCGCAGACAGTTCTCTGCCCGACCTTACTTTACCAGGACGTCAACTACAACCCGGTAGCCTACACCCTGTAACTCAGGTTATGCAGGAGATCTGCTCTATTTTTGAGGGCATGGGATTTTCTGTTGCAGAGGGTCCGGATGTAGAGACTGATTATTATAATTTTGAAGCATTAAATATTCCAGCACATCACCCTGCCCGTGATATGCACGATACATTCTACGTAAGTGATTCAACGCTTCTTAGAACTCATACTTCTCCGATGCAGGCTCGCATTATGGAAGCAAATGAGCCACCACTTCGTGCAATTGCTCCTGGTAAGGTATACAGATGTGATTCTGATATAACCCACACTCCGATGTTTCATCAGGTTGAGGGCTTTCTTGTTGATAAAAATGTCTCATTTGCAGATTTAAAAGGTGTTCTCACCGTATTCCTGCAAAAGATGTTCAGTGCTGATCTGGACGTTCGCTTCAGACCAAGCTTTTTCCCCTTTACAGAACCAAGCGCAGAGGTTGATATTGCTTGTGTAATGTGTGGCGGCAAAGGTTGTCGAGTCTGCAAGAAAACAGGTTGGCTTGAAATTCTTGGTTCCGGTATGGTTGATCCGGAAGTTTTTAAAATGGTTGGTTATGATCCAGAAGTTTATTCTGGTTTTGCCTTTGGTCTTGGTGTAGAGCGTATTGCTATGCTCAAATACAAGATTGATGATATCCGTCTATTTTACGAGAATGATCAACGCTTTCTTTCTCAGTTCTAATCATTTTACTATAAATAAATACCATGAAGTTTACGCTTAGCTGGTTACAAAAATATGTAGATACAGCAGGTCTTAGCCCTGAAGAACTGGCAGAAGAACTTACCATGCTAGGGCTTGAGGTTGACACCGTAGCACCACTATATGAAGAACTTGCAGCTCTTAAAACAGGTCTGGTTATCAGTTGTGAGAAGCATCCTGATGCTGACAAATTAAGTCTCTGTAAGGTGCTCATAGGTGAAGAGACACATCAAATAGTCTGTGGTGCACCTAATGTCAGAAAAGACCTCTCTGTTGTTGTAGCTCTGCCGGGAACCGTACTACCCGGTAATTTTAAAATAAAGAAATCTAAAGTTCGCGGAATTGAATCTGCAGGAATGATCTGCTCTGAGCGTGAACTTGGCCTTAGTGAGGAACACGACGGCATTATGGAATTGCCTGAAGGCACACCACATGGAGAAATATTTATCGAGGTTATGGGTCTAAAAGATACCATGATTGAGGTAGACCTTACTCCAAACCGTCCTGACTGTGCCTCTGTTATTGGTATTGCTCGTGAAGTTGCTGGTAAAGTTAAAAAGCCTTTACAGATACCAATTTTTGACCGTGCTGTTGAAGTCAACTCACGTGAATTTAGTGTTGACATAGAATCTTTTGAACTCTGTCCACGATATTCAGCAAGACTCATTAAAAATGTTAAAGTTGGACCGTCTCCATGGTGGCTAAGAGCAAAACTGCTATCTGTTGGTCTCCGCCCAATCAATAACATAGTTGATATTACCAACTTTGTTATGCTTGAATATGGCCAGCCGCTTCACGCATTTGATTTTGAAAAGATTGATGGACAGCGAATAGTAGTTCGTCAGCCTCATCCAAACGAAACTGAGATTGTCACTCTAGATGGTACCACAAGAAAACTCTCACCTGAGATGCTTCTTATTTGTGATTCAAACAAACCAGTTGCAGTTGCCGGTGTTATGGGTGGTTTTAACTCTGAAGTTGAAGACGGCACAACCAATATCCTTCTGGAGAGTGCATGTTTTAATGCTGTTTCTGTTCGAAAGACTGCCAGAAACCTTAACCTCTCTACAGATGCATCTTACCGTTTTGAGCGAGGAGTTGATCCAGCAGGTACAATCAATGCGATGGATCGTGCCGCACTACTCATTGCTGAGCTTGCAGGTGGCACCACCGAAGAAGCAGGTGCAGATAATTATGGTGGTCGTATTCCCCTGAATACTCAATCGCTTTCAATTTCTCGTACATCTAAGCTTATTGGTGTTACTTTTACTGGTGCTGATCTCAAAGAGATGCTTGAATCTATCGGCATGAAGGTGGCCGAGAAAGATGCAGATACCCTCTTTGTTGGTGTTCCTTCCTTTCGTATAGATATTGAAAGAGAGGCTGATCTTGTAGAAGAAATTGCTAGGATTTACGGATACAATAATGTTCCGACTAATACACCAAAAGTTCGACTCAGCTATCCTGAGCAGGATGAAAATCGTTTAAAACGATATCCGCTCTCAGTAAAGCTCACTAGAAATGGATTCAATGAAGCGATAAACTATAGTTTCACTACTCCAGATCATGCAGATATGCTTACACTCAGTGAGCAGGATTATAGACGTAAAACTGTTAGTCTTCTCAATCCTTTGAGTGAAGAACAGTCGATTATGCGCACTAGCCTTCTTCCTGGACTACTTGAAAACGTAAAAAGAAATATCAACTTTCAAAAATCAGCTGTTAAACTTTTTGAAATTGGTAAAATTTTTATCAGTCAAGGTGAAGACACCCAACCTCAAGAAAAGCAGTATTTATCTGGTGTATTATCAGGTAATAGATATGGTGAGAGTTCACCACTTCACTTTAAGACTGATCTTGTAGATATTTTCGATGCCAAAGGCGCTGTTGAGTTTATCTTGCAGGAAATGGGTCTTACCAACCTTGCAGGTAAAGACCAGATTCAGTTTTCGGTTCCACCTGAAGGGGCGCGTGAACAGTTTTCAGCAGAGAACTACTCTCTCACAATTCACCTTGGTACCACACTTCTCGGTACCATCGGTAAAATTGAGAATAATGTTGCCCGTAATTTTGGCATCAAACAAGAAGATGTTTATTACTTTGATCTTGATTTTGATGCACTTTGCGATATTGTGCCTGCTACAACAATATTTACATCACTACCGACTTTCCCATCGGTTAAACGTGATATTGCGTTAGTGGTACCAACCTCAGTTTCTGCTGGTGAATTACTAGCAGAAGTTAAATCACGCAAAGAAAAACTCCTTGAACATGCCGAGATATTCGATGTGTTTGAAGGTGAAAAGATTCAAGAAGGTTTTAAGAGTGTTGCGATTTCAATAACATATCGCTCTGCAACTAAAACTCTTACAGAAAAAAATGTAGAAAAAGCACATTCAAAAATAGTACGATTACTTACCGATAAATTTGGAGGAAGTTTTAGAGATGCATAGCCAAACCAACCTGACCAGAAAAGAAATAGCAGAAGAGTTAACGGAACAGCTTGGCTATTCTCAAAACATTTGCTCAGAAATAGTAGATAGTTTTTTAAGCAAACTCAAAGATGCTCTCATTGATGGAGAATCTGTTAAACTTGTCCACTTTGGTACTTTTACAGTTCGCAACAAAGCTCCACGTACTGGTAGAAACCCACGTACCGGTGAACCTATAACTATTACCAAACGACAGGCAGTGAGTTTTCGCCCAAGTAAAAAGCTCAGAGAACAGGTAAATCAATAAATAGGATTTTGGTACTCCCAACAACAACCTTCACCAACAGGAGTTAAACGGCAGCAATGAAAATTGATATCCCGGATAAGCTCTTTTTTAAAATTGGAGAAGTGAGTAAACTTGCAGATGTGCCCCCACATACTGTTCGTTATTGGGAGTCTGAATTTTCTAACATTAATCCTAACCGTACAAAATCTGGACAGAGATTATACAGACAGGAAGATGTAAGAATAATCCTTAACATTAAAGATTTACTGCATAATCGTGGATTTACTACTGAAGGTGCTAGAAAGTTCCTAGAAAGTGGTGCTAGTCTCCCTGAAGAAAACAGTGAAACTACACCACCTTCTCAATTAAACATTGATAATATGTCTGGCTTAAAACAGATAAAACAAGAACTACAAGAGCTACAGCATATTATCAACAAAGGTTCTGAAAAAGAGTAGTCAGTAAATCAATATTGACGAAAACAACACAACTAGTAGATAATTCTGTTATAGGTCGGAATGTAGCGCAGCCTGGTTAGCGCACTTGTCTGGGGGACAAGGGGTCGGAGGTTCAAATCCTCTCATTCCGACCATTGGTATTACGGGGAGATAGCAACTAACATGTTGTTATCTCCCCTTTTTTATTGTTATTTTACACTTAATCAAGGTTCGTCACAGTACATCACATTTGACACATTTAATCGGGTCTGGTATGGTTTTCTCATCTTTTTTGACTAAATTTTTGACCAAGCCTCAAATGTTGACAAAATGGAAAATAAAAAAAAAGCACTAAAGAACATAAGTATCCGTGAAGGTGCTTTTGGCACTACTTATAGGATACGTATCTATGTCAAAGGCAAAGCCTACACAGCAACTCGTGACACCCTAAAAGAGGCCATTGAATGGCGAGATGAATCCACCGCCACATTACGAGCTGGCGGCACCCTCGACTCAGACATTCCACAAGGTGATATGACTCTTGGTGAGGCTACTGCCAAATTCATACACTCTTCAAGAGTTGACAAAGCCCGTAGTACAATTCGCCAGTACAATTATGCAGAGACACAGCTGCTTGAATATTTTGGTGAAAAACGACTGCTTTCTACAATACGAGCACCACAGGTACTTGAGTTTATTGAAAAGAGACAAATCACAGACGGAGTTGCTGCCTCTAAGATATGCCAAGAGCTTTCTTTTATTCGCATGATCTATCAGAATGCGGCTGCTCACGAGGTTATCTTCTCTTCCCCTGAGCTCAATATCAAAAGACCACGGAAAAACAATGGTAGTCGTGAGGATCGACTTGATAAGGTAATTCGCACCAATGAACTCCAAGCACTTTTGGATGAGGCCAAAGAACGAAGCAATACCCTTTACCTCTATCTGCTTTTTCTTCTCTATACAGGAATGCGACCATCTGAGGCTGCAAGTCTTAGGAAAAAGAGAATGGCACTCAAGGATGAAAAACAAGCACGCAGAGAGAAAAGGCATACAGGTTTTTTTGATGAGAAACGAGGCGGGTTTTCACGGATCGGCACCAAAACAGAGACAAGATTTGTACCAGGTCACCCGGTTGCTATTGCCATTGCTCAACAATTAAAAGATGAGAACAGGAGCAGCCCTTATCTTTTCCTACCTCCAGATCACGGCCAACGTGATAGACCATATTTATATTTTCGTTGGAAATTCAGAGCAAGTAAAAAATCAGCCAAAATTGATAGCATAATCCCTTTACGTGAGGATATTACTTTTTACTACTTTCGCCACACAGCGAGGTCGAGAATGGCAGCTTGTGGAATACAGGACAGTGCAGCAGAGGCTATCATTGGCCATGCAGACAATACAATGAAAGCTGTCTATACTCACTATGAGGATGATGAGCTAATTGACCAGATCGAAAAGCTTGAATATCCCTCACTTGATAAATCACTACTATCTGATGAACAACATGAATAAAGCCATAGAGAATACTTTAACATTTTTACCTATTTTGGTTTATTGGACACTCGTTATAACCATTTTGTTTATATTTTTTACAATTCTTGGCACCTTCACCTCACGTTTTATTCCAGAGTGGAATCTAGGTTTCAAAACACTCATATCTGCCGCAGTCATTGTTGGCGGATTCGGCACGGTTGGGCTTTTTTCCATAGCGATTATAGCCAGAAATGATTGGAAAAAGGAAATTCACTTTAAAAGAGATACTCAATTCCTAAATCAACTTTGCGAATCATACATAAAACTTAACCGTGCAATTATTTTACTCACCAAGCAGTTCGGCAGATATAAATCCCTTAAATTTGTAACAGCAACAACCCCGCTATCTGCAGAAACTCTTCAAGGTTTAAGATCATCTTTTGTTGAACTAAAAACAGACATAGACATAAAGAACTCAAAGTTTAAAGAAGACCTCACAATTTATCAAACAATAAGCTTAGGAAAGAACAAAGACATAATATCTAGCGAAATCTTACGTGATACTAAAAATGTCATTAAGCAACTATCTGTACATGTTGAAACTATTTTAACTCATGGGGAAATAAACGAAGAGACCAATCCATCCATCAAAAGTATTTACGACAAACAAATCGATTTAAAAACTACCATCCTAAGAGTACTAGAGGAAAAAGAAAAAAGAACCTAATATCCTACCTACAGCAGGGCAAATTCAACCTCAGTCCTCACACCACCCACATTGAGGACACCTACCATTTCTGGTAGGTACACCACAGCCAGGGCAAATCATAATGGCCTCACAAAACGTTTATAGTTTTCTATATATTCATGAGGGAAACCTTTATCAGGGTTGATATTGTAATATATATCCCAATACATGGCCTGAGCCTCAAGATCGTCAACCTCTGGTAAAGGTGCAGGCACCCTTTTATAATGCAATCTTGCCATTACAATCTGATATCTAAGATTAGCATTAAGAGCTGCCTGATCTACACCATCGATGCCACACGCAAAAACCACCTGCTTAACTCGTTCAGGTCGAAAGGCTAGATAATTTTTCCAAATATCTGCCTCAGTTCTTGGCTCCATCTGGAAAACGCCAAGAGCTGGCCCTTTAATTTGTTTAAGGTATTTACCAAAGTGAGATTCTTGCGCACAGGTACCAAGCAATAATTCTTCTGCAGCAGGACTCCATAGATTAACTGCCTGCAAAGTGGTCTTTACTAATTCTCGAAATTGTCCTGAATGAAAACTCATTCTGACCTCCCATTGCCATTCCCATTAAGCAGCTTAATTATATCATCCACCAAAGCTTTGGTTTGCTCACAGGTTTCCTTCACATGAGCCACTTCACTAAAAATTAATTCACGACAATCTTTTCTCTTATCATCGAAACTATCTTTAGTAACCACTCCACCCCTGCGAGTATTAAGCCTGTCTTCAACATCTACGAGTCTACCTAAATAATCATCTAGCCGTTGATTGATACGGCCCCAGGCAACCGCAAGGGCGAACAATGTGAAAATAAGTGTAATTAAACCACCCACCACACCAGCTACAATTGCTACAATCAATTGCTCACCCATCAACCCACCTCCACCACAATCTCTTTACCCAGGTAAAAACCACCGAGCAGACATAATTCATTTTTCTCACTAAAATCGGCTGGTGTATATTCGTTGCTTGGCTCAACCTCATTTAATAAACCAAGTCTCTGATATGCCTCTGCAATAAGCTCAGAGCAAAACAAAGTTGATAGATCCTCACTGTTTTTTCCAAATGGCCCATCATATGCAGACTTGATAAGCTCCCATTCATCTTGCTCATATGCTCTGCCAGCTACCTCTTGCCGTAAATCAAGCAGCATCATTTGTTGATCTGCAGATAACTCACCGCCCAGGAGATGACGTACGGCAACCTTGCCAGCATAAGATCTCAGCCGATCAGAAAGCATAATAAGCTGCACTCCACGCCTGAGAGTGTTGGTGGTCAGATCTTCAATTTTATTGAGAGTTGTCGATTCCCAGATACATACAAAATTATATTCCGGAACACGTAAAACCATTCCAACGTGCGACCATTCCGAATTAGTCACCGCTTTAATTCCTGCACTGACTAAGCCCTTCCCAGAAAAAAGAACAATATCCCCGGTTTTTAGATCACCTCTAATCTCGCTATATTTCATATCATCACACCTCAATATTATAATGATCAAGCTCAGGTGCCTCGCCGATCACACGACCGTCCTGCACCCAAACCGCTGTACCAACAGTAAAACCAGTTCCAGCAACCTGCATCACACCACCGGATGGCGTTGTCACTTTCATTTCACCACCAGCTACAAGCTCAGAAACCTTGCAATAAACCTTCGGCTTACCCGGTAATATCCCAACAAACTGCTGCCAGAGATTAGTCCCCACAATACACCTCCACACTCACCTGTTGCCGAACCACCAAGCCATCACTACCCCAATCAGCAGTAATCGAAACTGCAGTTACAAAACCAAACCAGCTTGTACTATCATCAACAGCGATTATTTGACCGGGGAGGATTACACCAGGTACTTTATCTGCGAAAACAGGAAGGCTTAAACTATGCTTTTGCCATCTTCCGCATTTACCAATCTCATAAATAGCTCTTGAACGAGCAACAGATGTTTCAGTGATTAGAGGATCATTTACATCACCTGTAGGCTTAGCTCCGGCTGATCCTTCACGCTTTGCAAAAACCGATATGCCACCAACAATATGTACCGCATCAGCCTCTGCCCTTCCATCCCACGAGCCATTGTCACGAACAACCATTGCACCCGGCAAAACCATATCGGCATCTGCACGGGTCAGTTTCCAGGGTGCGACTTTATACTTAGGTAAAACATGCACTGTTTTCGTTGCCGTATCGGGTCGCACAAAACCACCTGCAGCTGTAGCAATGCGCTTAATCGTTGCAAGCGGTGTTTCATTTTCTATTTTTAAAGTACCTGCAGGTAGCAACCAATCAACAATCGTGGAGCTCAACGACCAGCCAGTATTTTCGAGCTGCTCAGTCATCAATTGCACTGCAGTACGAGCTTGGCTTTGAACCTCTGTTTTTTTAATTGCCCACGGTTCACCTAAAATAGCTGTCTGCGACCTACCACGAATTGACCTACCCTGTTTTGCAAAGGCACGATCACGAGCCCAATCATCAACAACACAGTTCCAAATAGTACCGTTAATTTGTGCTTCAACTTCAATTGGCCCATCAGGTGTTGGAGACAGATCCCGTACATCACCACCAATCACATTTGCAGCAAGCGACCAGTGCACAGAGTCCCAATCAAGAGAAAGGGTTAGCGACTTTACAGGAATTGCCAGATTATCAGGCAGTCGATTAAGTTGGGCTGAGCTTATCATAATATATGTCCTTAATGACATGCCCATTGGTAAAATAGGCGGTTTAATATAATGGTATTGGTCACGCCAGCCCGACGGCTCACGCTGGCTGCAACGCTCGTCAAAACTATTATGAGTAAAGAAAAAGTCTGTATTAAGTCCGTCGCCAGTTTGAGAAATTGGCTCATTAAAATTAAACGCTATCTCGTCAAGGCCGGGGGTGTTGTAATCTTTTACACAGATAAGCTCGTACCACTTCTTTCCCCAAAATGTTCTATGCGATGCGTCTTTTGCTGGGACTTTGCCTTTCCACGGCAACACAATTCGATACTCAATAAAATTGGTTGAATCGCCAAATAATATTTTTTTACAAGTGTCTTTTGGTGGTGGTGCCAAATAAGGAACTGACGTTTGCACATCACAGAGAGACGAACATTCATTCCATTTCATCGAATAAGCTGCATCTTTTCCACCAATCGAATTTTTCCAAGGCAAGGCCACTGTACAGCTATAGTGCAGCTTCAAATCTTCCCATGAGGCAGAGACTGAGACGTCAACCCTTTTAAAATCACCCGACTTTATTATAGTTTTTGAAACGTCCTTTTCTTTTGCTGTCGCCCCTACAATGGCAATTGTCTTACTAAGCCCTCGTCTTTTGTCACCCCAAGGTACAGCAAAACTTTTATCCAACGCTTTTAACTGTCCCCAAGGAATAGAAATTCCGTGGTGGGGTTTTGCAGGCGTTACCGGGATAGGCGGGTCAACGGGTTCGCCTGTCTCACCAAATTTAATCTCAAGACCATTAGGTGACGTATACCCCGGCTCAAAATTGAACTCGACACGCAAACCCGGCCCATGTGTACCAAGGAATATCTCGTCACCTTTGACAGTCTTATGACCCTTTAACTCTAACTGTATAGCTAGGCCGTCGCTCATTATTCAGTTACTGCCTCAACTAATGGTGGCGGGTTAGGTGCAGCCTGTGAAAGCCAATCGGCAATCTCAGCGTTATAGGTGACGTTTGGCGGCAGAGCTATACCGAATAAGCTTTTTTCTGGTTGCTCAGCAAGACCATTAATCCGCCACGTTCCATCCGGCTTGGTTCTTGTTACTGCAAAAACTTCAAGCTTATTTCTGTGAAAAATGACAACCAAAACATCGGCCTGCGGCACACCATCTTTTAAGACAGTTCCGCCTAAAGCATGCCTGTCATGTCTAATGCTTGCTCTCGAATTTAACAAAAAGTTAAGACTGCTATATTTTGGATGAATTGAAACGTTCATATTACAAATTCCCCATAATTCCATTCATCAGAAACATTGACTAAAACACCACTCGTGTAGCACCTAAACAAGATGTATTCCTTGCCATCAATCGTATATGGTTTCATGTGACCATATTTTGTGCCGTTGTTACTTCCATGACCATGATATAGGCCGGGCAACACGCCCCTCATAGTGGTGGGTATGCCTAAATCATCAAATAATATTGGACGACACAAGTTCAATGGGTCACCATATACCCAGTCAGGACTGCCGTAATAACAGGAGTTTGTAAAATACGAAGTGAAAGCTGCTGGCTTGGCACCTTCTGCACCATCAATCGCCCTGCAAACACAACCATTGTAGAGTGCAGTAGCACTAAAGCTGCCTACCCCTTTTGGTAATGTGCCTTGTTGATTGCCTCTTACCCCACATATCCAAACCGTAGCCCATGAATCGCTAGCTTCAAAAGGGATAAAGTCGCCAAAGGCAAACATGCTCATATAGTCATTGCTCTCGGCGTCTGGGTTAAATGTAGCAGCCGTTTTATTGTAAAATTGAGCGTAGAAAAACCTGTCGTCAGCCACGATGCACCATGCCAGGCCACTGCTCACATTGGAGTGACATAAATAATTATAAGGAGCGTAAAGCGGGTTTTCAAAGGGAAGAATTGGACTATCAGCAGCCGAAGCATCTTCTGCGCCGTAGATATAATAACTGTCTCTCTTAGCAGAGGAAAGAGCACCGCTATACTTAAACATCAATACCCGGCCAGAACCAGTGACGGGATTAATTCTGAAAGCAAAATATTCGTATTCTGCGTCAGATGCGTGAGCAACCTCCCACCCTGCACCCGGCTTAGTTCCATAGCCATCAACAAGAACGGCTTTCATTAGATCATAAAACGCTGATTTAGTGCCGTTGTTCTGTGGTGCATTTGGATCGTCAAATTTATAAACTGTAGGCATACCCATTACTCGGCGTCTCCTCTGAGTTGTAATACATATTGGTCATTTGGTTCAGTTGGTGGCCCTTGCAAAGTTGTTCTTGCTACCCAAAAAGGTGGGCTTGCCCCTCGCGTATTAAATCGAATCACATTACCCGCTGCCCAACCTGAACCAAACCCTCTGTGGTCAAGAAAGAAAAACGGTTTTCCTGTTGCGGAGTTGATAGGCTGACAGTCTTGATTGATAAACCCCTCACCAATTACACCGTAATTTTTACCAACGATTTTAAAATGGTCGGTAGAGTCAAAAATTAAAGCCCATTGTTCAGAGACTGCACCGCCGTTTGTTATCTCCGGTGCAAAGCCGATCTGATTATAGTTTGCAATACAACTATCACCAGAAAGCGAATCGCTCCACTCGTCTTGCCAAGTTTCTTGGTCAAACATATTGTAGAAGCGTGATTGAAGGTCGCCGAATTTAAGGGCTGAACTGACGAAAGTATTTTCTTTCGGGTAGTCGTGCGAAAGTGCCGGAGAAACAGTTATGCGCCCTGTGATATCGACGTCAGTTACTAAAACCATGTCCTCAATTTTGACCATTGCAACAAGCGGCTCGGTGTAGCTGGCTGGTGTGTATGTTTCGCCAAATGTCACATCAAGCCCCGCTCGTTCGTACATTGTCGAGACAACACGAACTGGCATTTCTGAGCTATCATATATCTCTAGGCTGTCAGGCTCCTTGTCGAGCGTTACAGTTGTACCAACGCCTATCCCTGAGTTAAGTTGTTGTGTTACTGTGTTGTGAACAACAATTACATCACCACGCCTTACTATTGGCACACGGCCATCACTCGGTAATCTTACAGGGTTTAGGCCGATCAACCCGGCATCAAGTGGCATATATGAGTAAACTGTACAGCCATATTTTATTGATTCGGCAAGGCCGTCAGTTGGTTTAAAAACCTGACCGTCTTTAACATTTGCAGGGTCATACCAAGGTTGACCAACAAACTCGGCGTTGTCGGCGATAAACTCACCAAAGAAGATATCAACAACACCAGTTTCATAATCAATCTTTCCATGACCACCAGCACCAGACAAATTCCCATCAAAATCAGAAGACAGGTTTATCGGTGAACCGTTTGCAAGTGTTCCAACAAGATTTAAAGATGTTGGCCTAATCGGAGCGCCGGGACAACGAAAACAAAGAGAAGACGAACGTTGCTTGCCAATGCGACCGACAAGTGACTTTATGTTTACTGTTGGGCTACCGTTACCGTAAACGCTAACTCGACACTCACCAGTTTCATAATTGATTGTTCCAGCTTCTGCGCCTATTCCTGTAGTGGGGTCTGGATTGCGTTGTAACTTTCCGTTGTAATCCATGTAGTTTGCGCCCTGCCACTCAAAGCACACTGAACCGGGCTGGATGGTGTAGCCTGCGCCAACGGTCAAATCAAGGACATAATCAGGTGCATGGACTGTTTCTTCTGCTGCATCAATTGAAGAAGCAGTAAGCCTATAACTGTAACCTACTGACGACGCGCTGCTGTTTGTCCATGAAATTGGAGTTGTCACCTCATCGTGATAAAACGTAACCCAGCGCAGACCAGAAACAGAACCTGTTGTACTCCACCATTTTCTAAACGGCTCTGTCCATTTTTCAGTACCAGAAATTGTGGTAAGGTCAATAACAGCCTTACCAAGCACATAATCAATTGTTCCTGTGATACCTGAAATAATTGTATGACCCGGCCAAGTTGGATTTGTTAGAGAGTAACCAATTGACGTCCCGTCTGCGGATAATCCACCCGCACCATCGTCAAACATTTTATAAATGTACGGTTTTGAACCAATACTTACCTCGACATTAAGAACAACACTACCCGGCTCAATGTCGCCCTCTGGCAACTGAACTATTACGCTACCACTGCCAGAACTTCCAACATCACCTTGCTTGATTGGGTAAGATTCATAGTCGACTTTATAGGACTCGCCCTCAATAGGGAGTAGTGCAGGCACCCACTTTAATTCGCCAGTAGAATATCTAATTGACCCTTCACCGTCGCCTATAAGGTTGCCGTTTCCATCGTCGGTGATTTTCGCCATTACCGGGGAATTATCACCAGCGTTTACCCCTGTTTGCCAATCAATAGAAATTGAGCCGGGATTAACAGGAAAGGTTGAAACAGTGTGTTTCATTTCTGGTCTGTCTATTGTTACTGAGCTGGACAGGTCAACACACTCTAGTGGATTTCCCCAATTATAAAGAATAGACGAATCGACGTCAGGCAATGCGCCACATGTTAGAATGACAGAGCCTGTTAAATAATTAACTGTGCCTGTTCCGGCCCCATCAGTATTGGCAATCAGTTCACCGCCGCCCTTATCTGTAAGTCGAAACCATTTACCCTGAGCCATGTAGTCAACTTTTAAGCTGCCGGGCTTAGGTGGTGGCTCTAAAATTACCGTCCAATTAAACCCTCTACTTGCAAGATCAACAGGCCGTTTGGCTGAATTAGGCAACATAGGCACTGACACACCAATTTTGCATGAAACAACAGCCGATGCAGTATGTTGGTCAATTGCAGAAAAAATAACAGTTCCAAGCTCATAATTGATCGTTCCATATTGAGTGGAACCACCCATTAAAATACCCTTACCGTTATCTTCTAGTAATGCAGGCGTTGTGTTGCGAGATATGGTTAAGCTCCCCGGAACGATTGCACGACCGACAGCAAGAGACGCCCCACCCTTAAAGACAAAACTAGGAATGGTAAAACTAAAACCTTGCCCACTCTCAAAAACTGGCCCAGCTTCACCCGGTGTTAAGTCTGCCATAGGGCTTTCAGCTTGGGCAGATGGGACGAGGTGTGTAAAAATTGACTGAACGGTTAAGGTTATATCGTCCTTAGAATAATTTTCTTTTGGCAGCATTACGCCATAGTATTTTGAGGCGTCGGAGGCAACAGTTGAAAAAACAGTTGTCTTGATAGAATCGTCGTAATCAATTTCAGCACCAAGAAAGGTATGTTCTAGCGGATCGCCAACACCTACCGTAAGAGTTAACCTTTTAAAATCCTTATCACGATTGTTTACCACGACTGTAAAATCGTCTAAAGAGGTGTCAACATCAGTAACCCTTACATACTGCTTTTGCTCGGTAGGCAAACCTTTATCATTAAACAAACAAAGAACTGAGCCTATTTCTGGAAGTTCGGCCCCTTCACCTGTAAACATTCGAAGAGTTCTTGACCCTTTCGGCTGGTCGCCCCACAGCCACGCGTTCATAGGTGGCCCAAGGGTTACATAAGACTCTATTCTGTCCCTTGCATTTGTTCGGACATCTGAGTCACTACCTGTTTCAAAAATGCAGACAGAAATATTAGGATCGACAGCCGGAGCTGAAACGATAACGTGTGCGCCTGAATATGTTTCTGTTCCATCTGTGTTAACATTAACGAAACCCTTTTTAATACTTACTTTTCCATAAACACGGTCAAGGCGTGAAGTGTTAGTGAACATATTATTAACTTGTCCATCAACTATCTCTGTCGCGCTCATATACCCGCCGCCGTCGTCGTTATCGGTCAGGCGTTGGCTTGCCATAAACCTAATGTCTTCTAGTGCAATAGCGTTGGCAGTCATCTTATAAATCCACCCTTATACAGTGATAAATCTTATTGCGGTTAGTTGGTACTTGTCTGTCGATTCGACTGGCATTTCACGCCAGATAGGCTCGCCATCAAAAGGCTTTTCTCCAGGTGCAAAAATTACGGTGTACTCTGTGCCGTATATAGTCAGCTTCATTTCCTCACCCGGAATATCGGAGAGGGCTTGCAGATCCAGAAAAGTATTTCTAGTCACCCAGCAATACAACTCGCCTTCTGCCTCGAGTGTGATTGGTCGACCAGCAAGTTTTTTCGATACATCAACAAAAGCAGATCCCGTGGTGCCATATTCAAGACTTGAGGTAACAGGAGTCCAGCCAAATTCATCCACCCAGAAAAGATCCGCAGGCAGAATAATAGTTTTAAGAGGTAGGGTCGTTTTATCGAGAGTAATCATTAGGCTAACAATCCTCCTCGTTTGAGTTCTTCGATAAAGGCATTCGCTCCAGCCTCATCCTTTGCAGTTACGGTTGCCGAACCTAGTTTTATTTCGTGTACTTTTTTCGACTCAACAGTCTCACTTTTCTTACCGAGTTTCGACAAATCACCAAGCCCTGCAAGTTTGGAATTAACACTCCCGGTAATGCGCTCATAATAGCCGTTACCGAGATCTTTCAGATTCTTCTGATCACCATAGGCATAGTTCCACTTACCATTATTGCCGTAGACTTTTTTGGGTGAGTTATCTTTCTTCTTGTAGTTCTCATCAATTTCATAATCAAAGGTGCCATCGTCCTTTTCCACCTTCTTAAACCCGGACATATCACGCTTATCTATGGCACGAGCTATGGCCTGCTGCTTGTCCAGATCAGACCGCTCTGATTCTGTGTAGCCAAACTCATCGACCTTCTTTGAACGTGTTGCCTTCCTAACACCCTCTACTGTTGCAACAGAAGAGCCGGGTGCAACAGAGGCATAGACCTTACGCATTTCCTCAGCTGTTTTTTGTGCAATATCAAGTTGTTTCTGAGAACCTTTGGAAACTTCGTCTGTGATTGCTGCCTGAGAGTTTTTAACACCCACCACCTGTTGATCTTGCTTCTTACCAACGCTTGCAAACATGTTGGCATACATATCATCAACCTCTTTCAGGCGATTTGCAATTTGAGCAGCTTTCTGATCATCGCCCGTGAGTACATTCCAAAACCAGCGAACCCTTAAAGCAGCCTTATGAATAGTTGCTGCCAATGCAATCAACCCTTGCTGAGCAATATTTAAAAGAGGTGTCCAAATCCCTAATGCTTTGCCAGCTTCATAGATACCCCAGATAAGACCAACTAAAGGAATAGCTCGCATGGCAAGACCTGCAATCCGTGAAGACAATGCAAAAGCACGAAGCCCCTGAACAGAGGTCATCAATTTTGCAGGTAGCCCCTTCAAAGAAAGGTTTGTAACACCAAGCACACCATTAAAGGTAAACAAGTGTGCTCGAGCAAGACTGAGCGCAGTAACAATATGCTTTAAACCCAAATGCCAAACAGCAAAGGCAGCAGCTCCAAGCCCCAAGGAACCCACCAAAATACGCACTAGTGGATTTGCATCGGTTACAGCATTTGCAAAACCAGCTATTCCACTTGCAGCATCACCAACCAAACCGATGATCATTATAAGAGCTGGCCCATACAAATCGACAATGGCAGTTGATGCAGCACTAAAGGCAGCAGCTGTTTTACGTAGCTCGCCACCAATGCCTGACTCCATATCCTTTGCTACTCTATCCGAGACGCCGTCTATATTATCTAGTTCACCACGATAATTGCGTATAGCATCAGCACCTTGACCAAGCAGGGCCATCATACCTGGGCCCGCCTCTTGACCAAATATTGTAAGGAGTTCAGCTGGCGTCATTGAAGCCTTACCAAGATCATCAATTATATCGGCAAAGTTTCTTGTCTCACCAGATGAGTCATATATTTGAATTTGATATTCTTCGAGGACTGCAGCTGCTTCTTTACTTGGTTTCAATAACTGAGAAAGTCCACCACGAAGTGCAGTACCAGCCTTCTCACCTTTATAACCAGCCTCAGCAAGTGACTGTAGTATTGCGGTTGTATCTTCTAATGAATATCCAAGGTTTGCGGTAAGCGGCCCGACATATTTCATTGCAAGAGACAGCTCATCCAAGCTGGTTGAAGCACCCGTATAACCAGCCACAAGAATATCTGCAACACGACCTGAATCTTCAACCTCAAGATTAAACTGGCTCATTATATCTGTTAGTTGATCTGCAGATGTTTTTACATCACCACCTGCAATAGCAGCCATGTTCAATGCGGAAGGCAGCGTTTCAATAATCTCGGTGGTTTTCATACCAGTAGAGGCAAGCTCCGCCATTCCTTGAGCAACTTCTGTATTGGTATATCTCGTTGAAGCACCAAGCTCTTCTGCCTTACCTTTCAATTGCTCCAACTCATCAACCGTTGAGGCAGAAACAGCTTTAACCCTCAAGAGCGCATCATCAAAGGTTGCAAACTCGGTAACAGCACGGCTAACACCAACACCAGCCCCCATAAGACCAGCAACACCCAGCCATCCTTCTTGCAACTTTCCAAGCGCACCAGCCCAACCGTTAGTTTCTTTTTTCAACTCACGGATCTGCTTCTTCAAGCGTTCTTTAAAAACAATCTTTTCCTGCGCTGAAATACCAGAAGCCTCAAGACGCTTATAAGCCTTGCGAACTTCTTCAATTTCTTCTTCAACTTCACTGAAAGAGCGCACACCAAGTCTCTTAAAATCAACAATCGATTGCCCCTGCTTCTTTGTTGATTTTGTCAGTCGTTTAAGCTCACCAGACAAATCACCCACAGCAACACCCTGCTGATTTAAAGCTGTACGAGATTCAGATAGATGTGTTTTTTGTTTTTGCAGATTACGAGAAAGTTTTTTAACTTCGCCTACAGCAACCTTATACTCTGCTACAAATGCTGCACCGCCAGGCTTACTCATCTCAGACTTGAGACTACGCATACGCTCTTTAGCAGTATTAAGAGCAGAAGTCGTTGACGCAAAACTTTCCTGCAGTTTTTGAAATGATTCTATCTTTCCGATAGACTTCAAATCACCTGACAAGGCAGCCATATCATCCTTGCCTTCGTAAACTGCCTGAATTGCATATATGAATTTTTGTGCAGGTGAAGCCATCTTCGCTGGACTCCGTGATAAAAGTTGTATATTCTGTCTTTAGGAGGACAGAAATATGGAAAAACTTTTTAAAATAAATGTGCTGCTTGCCTGTATCGCTTTTGGTTGGGCAAACACCTCTGAATTATGCGCAATGTTTATAGCGTGGTCTGCTATATTTTGGCTTATTGGTGTACCTATTATTTTGTTCATCACTGTACTGGTCGGTGAGATCATCCCGTTTTTTTCAGGGCGGCTACTGTCTTCTCAAAAAGACTAAAACCATAGTCCCATACATGGGAATGACCTCTTTCAACCAAGGCACAACCAACTTCAATCAAACCTAACCCAGAGCCTTTACTACGTCGGACATTCTTGCCGACATCTCTGACAAAAAAGAGTTCACACTTTCAACTTCATCATAAAGAGCAACCAGCTCAGAAGGTGCGACTTTCAAATCGTCCTCGGTCAAATCAGGCACGGCTTGACGGATCACAGAAACAGGCAATTTTCTACCCATCAGTAGATCTAATGTGTGCATTACCGGTTCGTCTTTTTTTTGAGACTCAATCCATTCCTCTACCTGAGCCACAGTAAGTTCGTTGACTGTCAACTTGCGACCGTTAAATTCAATTGTCTTGGTCTTTTTCACTTGGTCACCTTATCGTTTTTCAACATTGTTCCCCAATTCATCTTGAGCATCTTGGCCGCAGACTCAGAAACAGAGATCTCATCACCAACCCTGCACAATTTTCCGGCATGAATGTGGTTGGCGATCTCCACCTTGAGCTTTACTGTTTTTTCTTTTTTTGCTGGCATGGTTTCACCTGTGAAAGTTCATCGAACCCTCAAAAAGCGGTTCGATGAAAAGATAGTAAACTTTAAACGGCAAAGCCGTTAATGATACCGGGGCTTGTCTTACCTGGCAGAGTTTCAAAGACTAAGTCATACTCCATCTCTTCGTAATCTGTTTCAGGATCAGAAATAAGATTAAGAGGGGATTTCGGGATGAAGACCACTGAATCAAATTTAGCTACAAAAGGCTGACCATCCTCATCGTTTTGGCCATCAATTAAAAGAGCCATACGAATCACAGAATTAGTGCCAATATCAACTTTATAACCAGACTCTCCTGCATGGGAGTAACCAACTGTTGAGTCCAAAGCACCATTCATAGAACGAACCAGACCAAGAGCAGACTTCACCTCAAAATCTGTACCCTCGACCTTAGTTGCGATGGTAACAGCCGACACATTGCGATTGGCAAGCTCTACCCAACTTCCATCAGCAGGCAGCACAATCGGTTCATCCGTTACTGTTCCAGAGGCTACAGATAGCTCAACAGCTGTTCCTGAAACAAGCATTGCAATGTTTTTAGCAATCCATTTCTTAATGCCGACAGAACCAATCACCTCATCAATACGAGCACCAGAATCCACGATCTGTCCACGTTGACCCTTTTCTGCAGATTTCTGCTTTTTCTGAGCAAGCTTTACTTCAAGAGCAAAAGGAAAAGCATTACCCATCTCTAAATAACCTGAGACTTTAACCTTATTACTATCCAGTAGAGCACCCATCAAACTGCCAGATGCTGCATACGATTTTGTTGTCATTGTTTTCTCCTTAAAACTACCCTGCGGCAGTTATTTTTAAATCGATAGTGGCAAAGAACTGAGGCAGAGGTTGTCGACCATCTTCATCACCTATTCTGCCGGAGACATCGCCAGATATTTTGAACGGTCTGAAATGCTTTTTTACCAACAAGCCTGTGCAAAGTGTTTCCACCAACTCACTGATCTGCTCATAGCCTGTACTTTTTTGAAGATCAGAATCACCAGATTCAACCAACAACCCCAAAACCAGCTTAATCCCAAAAGTACGTGGTCCACGATCAGCAAAAGAAAAAGGTGCAGTCGACCAGCAAACAAAAGGGAAAATATCTGCCTCCTGTTTACGGTCAGATATTTGTGTCATCACCACTTCTGGTGCTTTTTGCGACTTGCTCGGCTCATGGTAATAGCGAAGATCTGCAACCAACTCTTTTAGCCTTGCATGAAATGCTGTTCTGAATTCTGGTGTCATCACTTACCCCAGGTTACGAACATAGGTAACAGAGACGATTTCACCGATAGAAGACGCCTCCTCAACCTCATAAACTAAACCATCAATATCAACCTCCCGACCAACAAAGCTCGGCAGATCTGACTTGGCACCAATAATCTTTCGACGGCTCACCATCACCGATCCGTCATAACCATCTTCCGGCTCAGTACGGATTGGCCCACAGGTAAGGTTTGTGAACGTTGCACCATCTATTACAACCGATTGACCACCCTCAAAGTGTAAGCCGCCCTCAAACATTTATTTTTTATCCTTATTGTCTGCGGATGAACCTTCGTCTTTAAGCTCTGAAAGCTCAGCTTCTAGTTCTGCAACTCGCTCTTTGAGTTGGGTATTTTCTGCCTGCAATTCCTTTTCTGATTCACGTAGAATTTCAAGCTCAGCTGCAGACTCATCATCAGACTCATTAATGGCCTTTGTTTTTTCTCCTGCCTCAACTGCTTTATTGTTTGCTATCATCTCACGGGCATCACTTTCAGAGACCCAGACAACAGTTTTTGGCTTCATCAACTCACCATCCACAAAAACAGGACGGGTAATTTTCATCTTTCTTTTTCTTTCAGGCATCTTGGCCTCCGATATAAATGTCATCAACCCCACTTATAAAAGTGAGGTAGAGGTAACTAACTGTTAGTTAATCAGTGAGGATATCCTTTGCCGCAGCAAAAGACTCAGCACGACGAACGGCCACATCAATATCCTGCAGGGCGATAACACGAACACCACCTGTTTCAGCCTTGCTATAAGGATCGATGGTAAGATCAAGAGTCCCCCAATGACCAACCACAACATCGGCAAAATTACCAAAGATGGCAGCAGAGCAGACACCACTTGCAGTACCTTTGGTAAGGCCAGATGGCACCTGATTGGTAACACCACAACGAGCACCAGCCAGATCGGTAAAGCCATCATTATTAGGAAAGTTTTTGACAACAAACTGAGCTGTCCCTGTTGCCTTTTCGGTAGTCATAAGCTTGCCAACCACCTTTGAGTTGGTGAGGTAAGAGGTACTACCCACAGCAGCATTATCAGTTGCAACCTCAGACCAGAGCTTTACAGCATTGGCCCAGGTAAGAGCACCACCGTTTGCACCGCAAGCCACTGCACCAATACCTGTTGTGTTAAGGATTCCACGAGGCTCAACCCCTGTACCGGAACCATTAATAATTACCCGATCAATCTCAAGGGCAAGAGCAAGGGCAAGCTCCATACGAGCAAAGTTTTCTGGCCCTATAGCAGATTGCAGGAGAAACTTACGAGAGAGTTCGGTTCTGGCACCAACCGTTTTAGGCTTAAGAGGAGTTTGACCAAAAACTGCAGCAGACTCTGTTGGACTGGCATTTTCATCTACCCAATACGCCGAATAACCTGAGATAAGTTTTGGCACTGCCACATCACCAACAAGGCCATCAAGAGTTGTAATACCCATCTTGGCAAGGATCATTGCATTGCGAAGCAAATCAATAAACGAGCCACCCATCAGATTAGTAGCAACGAGGTTACCACCAGTAGCCGCATCACCCACAACTTGGCCTGCACGCTGTTCTGAGAGTACTTCCATTGGCACCATGATACCTTTGGCAGAACACTTAAGTTGGCCTTGCACAGCTTCACTTGCCTCAAGCTCAAAAGCTGCATCAGCTTGAGCTTTTGCACTACCAGGGTTAGCAAGGGCATTAATCGCACGGAGAAAGGAGAATTGCTTAACCTCTTTCCCATTAAGGCCAATTGCTGCACTTGGTGTTTCAACTGGCTTTATGCCTTTCTTACCAAGCTCACCAAGCGCATACGAACGAAAATCATCAACAGATTTTCCATTCATAATAAACTCAGTTGCCTTATCACCCATGTTATGAGCATCGCCGATTGCGTTAATCTCCTTTATGCGCTCGACTTCTGCTTTACGGGTATCGGCTGTGATTTTAACAACATCAACCTCACTTCCTTTTTCTTTTTTTGGTTCCATTTCTTCACCACTGTTTGGAGTTTTAAGAAATTCTTCCGCCGAGCGACCGACACCTACGGTCTTGTCAGCCGGAACTGATACAAAGGAGACCTCAAAAGGCTCCCATTTTGTGACACGGTAGGTGTCAACATCATCACTTTCTTCCACGAGTTTCATATCGTGAACCCGATACCCGACACTTATGTTCTGGCGAATACCGTCTATTACATCCTGAAAAAATTCCTCTGCATAAGAGGACTTAGAAAAACGAACAACAGCTCGACCAACACCATCCGAATCAACCCGTGCAGACTCAATCACACCAATCTGTTTACCGTGATTGTGTTGATCAAGTACCGGAGCAGAACCACCAGCAAGCCAATCAAGCTCAACCTCATTTTTACCGTGACCTAAAATCTCAAAACCAAACCAACGCTGGTATGGATCTTCTGAGGAAAATGCGACTTCAACGGTTCGTGCCTCAACATCAACTGCATCACGTTTAAAGGTTGCCGTTCTGTCAAACTTCTCACTCTTTATCTGCAGGAGCTGTTTCTCGTTTAGTTTCATTTTTTCTTCCTTCCTTCAAATATTGGCAATTTCAAACCCTTATCCTCTGCAAAAGCCTTTGCCCGTGCATTGTCGAGAATGATATCTTCATAATCTTCGCCACCCTCTGCACACACTCCATAGATAGAGGAAACACCGTTTTCTATAGCATTGAGATTTGCCTTAACTTCTTTATCTGGCTGTACCCACTTCCAACCTCTTGGCCGCCATTTGATTTCATCTTGGAGTTTATCTTTTTGGCTATACGGAAGATCGAGAGCACCCTTGAGCAGAGACATATCAAGCCAGCCCTCATGAATTTCTGTAAGAAGATCATCGATGACAAAGTGTTGGATCACTCGCCAGGCATCACGGTCTGCAAGCTCACCTTGACGAATTGAGGAGTAACTTACGCCCTCCAGGTTATTGGAAAGCCCTACATAGGAAACATTAAGACCAGAGGCACCGCCACGAAGAATGGCTTTTTCAAAATCAGCGAAAGCAGCGTTCGGGTGTTGCGGATCCCACGACTGAAAGCCATACCCATCAGGCAACACCTCGAACGTGCCCGGAGAAGCTTCTTGAACAAACTCTGTACTTTCGCTGGATTCCTCATCATCGTCATCATCATCACCAAAATCACCTGTAGGATCATTAGTGGTATAAAAACCCATCTTTGAGGCAGCAAGGCGAGAGGCGATTAACTCCGCCTCTTCATAGGCTCCAAGCATCTTCAAACGGTTTAAAGCTGTAGTTACCAGAGGTACACCACGGCTTTGACCAGGACGCTCAGGGCGAAAGAAGTGAATAAAGTCTTCTGCAAGAAAACGCTGAGAAACTAAACCAGCTTGAGGTGCAGCACTATTGCCGGGGTGAGCTGTTAAAATCCAATAAGCTACTGGCTTACCAAAACCATTTTTCTCAACACCCATCGAAACAGTATTGCCGTTTGGCAACACACAATTTTTATCCAGATCAAGATGATCAGCTTCAATTACCTTCAAGGCAAAACCGAAAGGATTATCCCAACCACGCACCTTTTGGATTAGTAACTCGCCATCGATTGCCCATGACTCAAGTGCTTGATTGATAATATCTTTGAGAGACAGAGTGCCGCAAACAGAACAATATTTTTTCTTGCTCCACTTTTGCCAACCCTTTTCATGCTTCTGGTTGGCTGCTGTATCAAAATCACCATTTGCCTTTTTGAGCATTGATAACAGACGAATACCCTCATGACCCGCAACATTAATCTTAAGCAGGTTTACAAATCGCTTGAGGTAATCGTTGTTTCTATATGTTTCACGGGAACGACCACGCAGAATTCGTAAGGCTTGATGAATCTCTACATCTGCACTGGTTTGTGGATATCTCCAATCTTTTGATAAACGATCAATCGCTGCAGCGTTGTAACTACGACGATAAACAACCATAGACTGGCCTTGCCCACCATTCATCTTAGCAAGCTTTGCATTGCTTCGTTCTGCAAGCTTCTCAACAACTACACCGAGGCCATCATGAATACTCTTTCTAAGATTCATCTGGTAAACCCTGCCTTGATTTGTCGAAATGGAGAAAGACCTTTTTTAACTCTTTGCCCACGCTTGCGAGCTGCACGCTTTTTATAGAATCGATCGAGCAGATCCATCTGATCAAGCTGGCTCATGTTCTCAACCGACCGACCATCAAACTCTTGACGAAGCTGAACATAAGAAGCACGTCCTTCAATTGAAGCTTCAAGAGCCTCAATAGATTTGTCGAGCCAATCTCTGCCATCAAAATTATCAGCTACAGCAAGATCAGCGAGAACAGTGACAAAACCTCTATCTATAGCAGAACGAAAACCATCGCCTATTGCTTTGAGCTGGAAGTCATAACGACCTGCAGTGAGACCAGAAGCATCTACCGTGAACTTATGAGAATCACCATCCGAGGTGGCCGTAAATACGTTTTTGCCTGACTCAGAAATTAAAACCAGAGTAAGGGTGTAAATTGTTGCAGGATAATCGCTCCAATTTTCTTCCCATGAAAGGGTGTCACCAACAGTGAATTTTTTTGGAATCTGGCATGTATTATTCATGCCTAAATGCTACACGACGATTTTGGCAAAAAGAGTAAAAGGAAACAAAAGGGGCTTAAAAGGAAGTAAAAGGATGAAAAGAGATGTTGACAGCAGTTTCAAAAGTGAGGTTTTTGAAACTGTTTCAATAAGACAAAAAAAATCCTCTAACAAAAGTAATTGATAGAGGAAAATGTTGAACTAATAGAAAGTGAAAATTAAAAACGCAATGCTCTTTTTTTCACCAAAAACTTGGCTGGTTTAGATAAAACAGAATTCTCAAGCAAGTCAGTTCGCTTAGCGTAAAAACTAGTAGACAACTCTTTCAATTTTGGTGGAGGAGAATCAAGCTGCTCTAGAGACTTTTTATCAAAACGACCGTCCTGAAAAATAAGTTTAAAAAAACGATCCTCTCCGTGGCCATTCGATAATAATAAATCGAAAAAGACCTCACCTGAAACATTTTTCTTCTTTAAATCTGCAGCAAGCGCACAAAGTTCACGCATAGGACTATGGATAGAGGTTGAAAAGACAACACTCTTTTTCTCACGTCCTGGCAACCTGCCGACTATATATTTAGGTATTATTTTCATTCTACATCTCTATGATTTTCTTCGATAATTTTAAAGATTTCATAGTTTATCTGCACAGCCGCCTCTTTGCCCTTTACTATTCTACTTGTTCCAGGAGTTGGATCAACATGGAACAAAGAATGGCGGTACTTATAATAATAAACATAAGCTTTTTCCAAAGCCTTTACAACTTTTTCGTTACCGATCTTTTCGGAAACCATCGGCCTGATGACATGTGTATCATTTTTTTTGTCGAATAAACTGCCTATTTTATCGACAAACTCAGATCCATCATAAAAATCGTTAAGAAGTGATCTAATATGCCCTTCAAGCCCTCGCAGAGTTGGGTATATAAACATCGAAAAATCATCTAGATCAATATTTATTTTTTCAATTACAACAGAGCTTAATAATATCTTCCGAACCTTCGAATTTAGTTTTGGGTATGCTGTTGGCATTAGTTCATTAAGAAGTCCCTCTCTCTCATCTTTAGAAAAAGAAACATTAAAGGTAGCCTCATCACTTTTAATGAGTTGATCCTCTCCCAACCAAGTTGTAAAAAATTCTCTAACAACCCCAAACGCTTTTAAAGGTCTACCTTGAATTAAGGCAGTGCTAGTAGTTAGGTAATTTGTAACCACTACACTATCATCATGCTCACTTGTGATAATAAAACGTAAGCAACCATCGCCACAGTCTTTAGATTCACATGTAAATTTTGTGTATTCTTCTTCTATATATTGATCTAACAGTTTAAACACCTCTACTTGCACACCTTTAAATGTGCAAGAAGTATCAAAACCATTGGTTTCACAAACATCTACAATCATTTGAGCTTTTTGGCGTGCAAGCTCTTTATCACCCCTATTTCCGATCGAAATAGTGGTTTTGCCACCATTTTTGAAATAGAAGATTAGTAAACATAACTCTTCATTATCCGAGTTTTCAAAGCTACAATGATGACAATTCCCCTTCTTCTTAAAATCGAATTTTTCACCATTGCCACACGTGTCAGTTAGACACTGATTGATTTTATCTCTGTCTAAGTTCTTGTCTTTGAAGCTCAAAATAAATCCTTAAAGTATTGTTTTAAAAGGCGGCAATACTAATAAAACTTCAACTGTTTGTCAAACACTTATCACGCTGCTCCCGAATCCACCGCTGCAGATCTTCCGGGCAAGCGAGCCATGCTTTTTGGCCTTCTATTTTAAAGGCAGGTAAACCGAGATCTTTAACATGTTTTGCCATTCCTTTATAATCCAAACCAACAGCTTCGCATATTTCTTTAGAACCTCGATATACAAGAGGTTTAGAAGTTTGTGACAAAACCGCTCCCCCTTTTTGGTTTAGCTGCAGCTGCACGCTTTTTCTTTTTTCTCTTGTCTCGGATTCCCATGATATCGCACAGGGCAAGGCCATAAACCATGATATCCCAATGGTGGTTGTGTTTACCTTTTGGACAGATCCAGTAACCTCTTTCATCCTGATACTCTACACACATCTGCTTTGCAAAGTCGAGCCCTACTTCTGCATGGAGAGTTATCGCACCGGGATCTGTTCGCTCTATCTGTAGTTTATTATCAAGCTCATTTTTGTAGAAGGTAACGTTGATATTGTAGAGCAGCAGCCCACCAGGGATAGGCACCTTCTTACCCACAGAGGCCGGGTAAAAATCACGCCGCTTAACATCCCATGAGTTATCCATAGTTCTGCGACCCTTAAGTGGTTTCCAGAATTTGTTTTTCCTACAGAAGTCATACACCTCACGGGTACGGGTATGCTTTGGTCGTGCCGGATTTGTACCACCACCCGAATCTATAAAACCACCCTTACAAAGAAACTCTTTTCCATCGGCATCGAGATATGGCTTTTTCCGTTTATCTTCCAGATTGGAAAAGGAACCAACTTTTCCATGATCGATCATAACTACAGAAAGTTCTTGCCCCCAACCAACAGCCCAGATCTGATAGAAAAAACCGACCTGTTGTGTATCTGCTTTAATGATCAGCCCCCAGGTATTTTCCGGCACCACACCACGAGGTTGATGGGAATCTACCAACCTAAGAATATAATCCTCTTCACGGTCTTTCTGTTCGTGCACATAATCCTTTGTCTCGTAACCATTTGCCCAAGCAACTTTATCAGCAAGAGCAGAAGAGTTTTGTGCTTTTTGCCAGAAGGCCGCAATTTCATAAAGAGGAATATCAGCACAAGCCCATGCAGGTTGATGAAAGCCTACTGTTGCAGGACGAATTACATCACCACCCTTAATACAAATCCACGCCGCCGATCTGACAGAAAGCTCTCGCTCTGCACGATTAAGTTCTACACCACACGCAGGACATGCAAGATAGATATCAGTGCTTTCATCATATTCATTTGGTGGAATATCTTCCGGCACTCTTAGATGCTCACCTTCGAACTTAACGAAAGACTGACAGTGAGGACAACAATTCTGATACTGCCATACCTGAGCACAGGCCATTGTTGCCGAATAAATATATCCCTGTGCTGGAGTGGATGAAAAAAAGCATTTCCAACGACCTCGATAGAGCCTTGTGCGCTTGCGTAACAAAACAATTGGGCTTGCTTCTTTACCAGCCTGATCCGGAAACTTATCGACCTCATCACCAAAAATATATTTTGCTGGAAAAGAAGCCATAGAAGATGGTGAGTTAGCATGAGCAGGGCGAATAGTCACACCATGCTTAAGCTTAATTTTCTTAAGACCTACATCATCCTGACGAGCTGGAATATATTTTTTTAACTTTGGCGATTGCTGCAACATTGGGATCAGCTTATCACCAATAATTTTATTGGAGGTATCCTCTGTTGGCATTGCGTAAAAGATATCATCTGGTGCAACATCAACAGCCCAGTGAATACAATTGAGCATGGTAGCTGTTTTAGCTCCCTGCTCCACTCCACAAAAATTAATTTCCCTCACATAAGGCAGTGAGAAAGTATTCATTATTTTTACTGACTGTGGCGCCAGCTCACTCCGCCACTTATCATCATGCGGTCCATCAGTCACTGCTCGTGATCCTTCAACATGATCTGCCACGCTAATTTTTTCAGGCGTACGCATTCGGGCCCGTACATTTTGGGGCAATTTAATACTAAATGTTTGCCCTACGATATTTGCCCGGATTTCTGCAGGAACATAATCAGGCACATCTATTTGAGGACGCTCAAGCAACATTACTTGCCCTCTCTAAAGCTGATTTCCAGCTTACTGCCAGCAACCTCATTAAAGGCTTTATCTGTAGCAGCCTCCAACAACTCGAATATTTCAGGAGCACGGGAAGCTTCCCCACCTGCAGCAAGAACAACCTCCGGGCTGATCTGATGACTTTGGTGACGAACCGCCTGACGAAGCGAACCAACCAGTGCAGCAATTGCAGCCCATGCTTGATCAGCGTGTAACCAAAGTTCATCCTCTTCACGCTCCATTTTTTTAGCTTTAATCTCTGCAGAAATGGCATCAGCTTTCTCTTTTCGGTGAGCCCATTCAGAGGAATGCAAAGCAGATGGATCAGACGCTTGACCACCTTGCAACTTTTGACCATATAGAAGCACCTGAAACTTAGAGACGGTTTTATCAGGATTCAAGACAGGGAAACCTTTCTTCTTAATATCCTGATAAAACTTTCCCTGAGATACTTTATAGCCGTTATCCTCAAGCCACTCATGCGCTTCTTTACGATCTTTGAAAAATTCGCTTTCAGTATTTTGATCTTTGGTCATTTGCTCACCATTGAATTATTTAATTTATTCATATATCCTTAGTTAGGTGTTTTTTTACATATGAGTCTATACCTAAAAAAACAAACTCATATCAAACATGTGAATCACAACCTAATAAGGAGAATATTATGAAAACAATCCTTTCAACATTTTTCTCACTATTTTTTTTGTTGGCTTTTACTTGTTATGCAGCTGAAAAAAAGCTCGAAATTATCACACCCGATCATGAAGTCTCCCCTGTAGCACCAGTCACCCTAGACCCTCCAAATAAAACGAAAATCCCTGAGAATAAAATCAAAGGAGTTGGCAACATGGGTGAAATGGAAAGTGAGTCACCGACTGAGACCGCAACAGAATCAACCACAACACATGTACCCCCCGGTTCAGCAATCACTAGACCATTTGAAGGCACTATTGAGCCAGTCAAGTAATTGATTATACAATTAATCTTGACCATTCTCATAATCCTTTGATTGACACAAAACAAGAACAATGTAAAAGAGACCACACCACGTTACACCTCTGTAGGTGAGGTCTCTTTTTTTCTACACTCACCACCCTCACCACCTTTCTGTTTAGCCTATTAATTACGTAATCTATATAGTGTAGGTTACATGGCTACCTTAAATGTGAATCATCATGGTCAAAATCAAATATTCCATGACTTTGCAAATGTCTTTCCATCCCTGCCCCTTCCCATGACCCTGGTCTTTCAATCATGCAACAAACATCTTCAAGTAATTGAACAATCAAATCTTCCACGGTTACTTGCCTTTCTGCATACGGGAATCTCAAATCAAGATGACTAATTGCCTCAAGTATATTTGTGTCACCATATGACGGTAAATCTATTGATATGGTCAGTTTTGTAGGTGTCACTTCTTTCTTTGCAACACATTCATTTTTGGACATTACAACCCTCCTCACCCTCAACAGCTTCATTGTAGAAACCAATTACAACCCTGCTTCTAGTACGAGCCAGTTTATCAGCTACAACCTTCTGAACCTCCTCATGACAACCAAACATCTGTTTCATCTGTTCAAACAAGATCTCCAAACCAGCCATCTTTTCAATTACATTGGCTGGTTCTTGCTGACGAATTGCTGTATGCAGCTCAAACAACTCTTCAAGCGTTTTATCGGTTTGAGCTTTTGGCCCAAAGTGAGTTAAAATCTGTCCACACTGCTCCATCTGATCAGGTGTCATTTTCTTCTACCTCCACAACTCGCCCTTGGCTTACTTCACCACAGAACATTGTTTTGACTTCGATTGTTTTCATGGCAAAATCAATTCGATCTTCATCACTCATCTTTGAAGTTGCCCGCCTTAATTCATTAATTTCGTGAGTTGTAAAAACGGCTTTTCCTGCTGCTTTTAACTTGTCATACTCGGCCCTGTTATCCGTGAGCAAAATCACATATCCATTAGACAGCACCACCTCATCTACTACAGGTTGCACTGTGCCTACCTCTTTCTCTTTCTCTGGCTCTGGTTTGATCTGTTTAGCAGGAAGGTTTTTAGGAATAGTATTATTATTAAATCCCAAGCGAAGCCGCATACCACGAGGTAATGAACCGACCAACCAGTTGTATAGATCAACCCCTTCCTCAAAAGCCTCGCCCGGATCTGCACCTGCAGATGGAGCTGGTGGCCTGAAATTTTGAGGATATGTTTTTATCCACCAATCCTGTTGATCATCTCCGCCTTTGTCGTAATCAAGCAAATTGAGAATTAGCAGACTTTTTTGCAGAACTTTATCTACATGCACATCTGGTCTTGCAGACGAATTCCAAGTAGTAATGACCCCGACTTTGCCACCAAAAAGACCAGCTATAAGGAAGGCATCAAAACCACACTCGACCACCGCAAATATCTCCGCCTTTGGGTAGATGATCATGGTTGCCATTGAAGAACCATCGATTGGAAAATATTTAATCCTCTCGCAGTACTCTGCAATATCTTCATTTCTGCGGCGGATACGAAGCTGAATGAGATGGTTTTCAGTCTGATCAAATGCAGGGATAACCCAACCTTGCGGCAACCACAGTTTTTTATCTCGGCCATCCTTCATCTTAGGCGGCAAGTCCCACACTTTGCGATGTCGATATCTATCTTTACCCTTGGAGCTTACGTTATAACCAAGGAGATGTTCCTTGATCATTAGTTCAGTGATACCACGGCCTGCAAGCCACTCCATTTTATCTGGAGATGCCAGCAGTCTTTTGTGGCAATCCATCATGAAGTTGTAACCTTTCGCTTGCCACACAGAGGATGGGATACCATAGTCCTTTGGTACCCAACTGCAGGTTTGTTTTTTTTGCTCAGGAGTTGGCTGAAATCGCCTCTGCTTAGAATATCCATTATTGTCTGGCAGTGTGACACCAAGCTCATTACAAGCTTCTATAAAATCCATATTATGGAACTTTTTAAGAAACTCGATAGTATCACCGGAAACATCACATCTACGACACCAGAAACGCCCGACACATAGACCACCTTTATTTTCCTTAGCAGGCCAGATACGAAAACGATCACTATCTTTGCCCTTCCCCCCATCCCCACAACCAGGGCAACCGGAAGAATACTCACCACCATCTGCTGATGAGCTTCGTTTTGGAGTAAAGCCTAGATTTTCGAGATATGTTTTAAGGGCCATTGTATGTATCTTTATTTTAGCTTAAATGTAGTTTATTTATTTAAAGGTTCAGTCGATCTATATATTTGTTTTTTCTATCTTTTCTTTTTCTTTTTTTCTTTTCTATGTAGCTATGTAGGAAAAAGATAAAGATAATACGCGCGCGCGTATTTTATTGTGTGTAAAAAGTGTTCCAGTTATAGGTTCACCATCATTCATAAAAAGGTTTATATTGACTTTATATTGTTGATTTATCTTCATAATTTACCCTGTAGCTTATCTGTTATTCAGACCCGTTTATCCTACATTTATGGTTAATGGATCATTCATTAATATCATTAGATTTGTCGGTGGCCGCTTTTAACATCTTGGTATTCCAAGCTGCATTGAGCTTGATACCTTCGTAATAGACACCTGTTGATGTTCGGCTGTGTTTAATACCATCACGAGCTTTTAATTTGAGCCCAAAGGCACGCTGAGTTGGAGTACTGCTTTTCTTCTGATTGATTTTTTCCCGATACCAGATAACAAATGCGGTATAGAGTTCAGTAGATCCAGCAGATACTTTCGCATCCAACTCGCAACACTCTGTCATATATTGACCGATCCAATCTGCATCCTCTTTATAATCCTCGGTAGCCTTCAACACTGAGTCAGGCGGATTAAGTTTCTTACCATTCGACTGCCACTTGATAGCACCATCCACCAACCAGGCGAGGATCTGTTTATCCATCCCTTTTAGCTTCTCTTCGATGTTTGGATCTTTTGGCCGTTCAAACTCCCCTTCCGGCTCCCCAGAAACAAAACGTATAGGGTGATTAATAAGAAAGGTACGATCCCAGAAAGCAGGATCACCAGAAGGAGGCACAGGCTCATGATTACCAATCATTGCGGCCATGTGTGTTGGCATAAAGTTACGCAGCTCTTTATCATAAGGATTACGACCCTCAAGCTCATCACCACCTGTATAAATCTTTACATTCTTAGAAGAAAAACGGGCCCCCTCCTCCACCTCACTCGACACGGCAAGCCTTAACCCTTCAAGCTTCATTACTGCTGGATCTGCTTGGCTGGTTGACTTTGGTTGATTGGTTTTAAGGAAAAGTTCACAGGGGATTACTGCAGAATAGTCTCCCATCACTCGCATTATTGAAGCGACAAGAAGCGACTTACCATTACGACCTTTACCAAGGAAAAATGGGAAAACATGTTCGGTAGTCTCCCCGGTAATGCCATAGCCAAAGAGCATTTGAATAAACTCGATAAGCTCTTGGTCGTTGTTATAAATAGTATTAAGGAAATGGAGCCAGTCAGTGATATCAATATCACCTTCGTCATAATCACAGCTACAGAGTTTTGATACCAGTTGATCAGCAGCACCTTTTAAGAGCTTACCTGATCTAAGATCAACAACCCCATTTTGTACCCCAAGCAACCAAGAATTTTTATCAAACTCACTGCCATCAATTGCAAAAGGATTCTCGTAGTGAGTATGGGAAAATTTGATACAAGCGTTACGGCCCTTATCTTGTCTGAGAGCTTTTATTTTAGATTCAAGTTTGAATATTTTCTTATTGCAGGTCTTAGAAACAAATTCGTGAGTATCTTTATCGTTATTCTTTTTAGATTCTTCTATCTTTTTTTCCAGATCAATTATTTCTTTTCCATAACGATCTGTTACATATCGAACAAGCCCCATCACCATATTAAGATTGTCTCTTCTCCAGACATTACCCTGCCAGATAAACCAAGACTCATTTGATGCAGCAAAAAGAATTTTATCCTCAAGAATTGCAGCAAACAGAATTCCATCACCTTCACTCTCAGTTTCCAAACACTCCATTACAAACTTGGTGGCAACTTCGTTTGGCTCTGGTGGTTTGATTCGTTTGGCTGAATTTCTCAATTCCAACAGAACCATCTGCAACTTGCTATAAGTCTTACTCATGTGATACCTTCTCGATTCTGTTTAAAGTCCCTATATATTTCATTATTTCACGGATATTAATATTTCATATGGAGTCAAACACAGGGGAGCGAAACACCCACTGTACTGAGCCTCTGGAAAGGACCCGTGATTACCTACTGTCTTATGTAGCTTGCATTGTTTCCCTTTGGGGAGTGGGGAGGAGGAGCGGAGGGGCGAACGGCGAACTCGCTTGCCCTCAACGGGCTTAACAGGGCAAAGGAAAATAAGCATCACTTGATACCCCCGGCCTGCTTCGCTAGATGCTTGGCAACATGGTGTGGCAACCTCTCACTGGCAACACGCTCAGCAACACCCCAGAAATCAAACCGTGCTGTGTACTTACGTTGCTGCTTATCTTCAAACATGATCGGCTTCAACCTACGACCACGACCATATCCACCACGCTTACGACGTTGTATCTGATCATATCGCCTACCCTTTGCGGATCTATCTTTCTTTCGTAATCCTTTACGCTTATCTGCAAGCCTCTCGTATATCCCCGGTGGCAACTTACCAGCCCCTTTAGGGAGATAAACAAAGTCACGAGATCCCTTATTAGTTACTGCAGATTTAGCTGTCACATTAGCCGAATAACCAGGAGCACTCGCCACACCAAGCACACTCATGATCTGCTTGATCAACCCCTGCGAGACATTACCAAACTTGTTTAGGCGAGCACCACGGGCAGGGTAAAACTTCACATCACCAATAGCTCTCTCGAACCCTTTAAGCTTACGTTGTCCGCCATCTATCGTTGGAAGTAGATAGTGATCTTTCATCCTGCTAGGCTCACGAAGCCAAACAGACGCCTCCATGTTATGATTCTTGGTCTTATTAACTTTGAGGGAATTAAGGGTGAACTTAGTAGGATTATCAAAAACTCTCTTCATCTCACTAACGAGCTCAGCTTCAACGTCAAAGGCTGTGTCATCAAGCCCCTGCTCAACAGCTCGCATAACTTGTTTGTCATTGAATAGACCGACATCTATCAAAGCCTCGATGCCAGCACCGACTTGCCCATCCCCTACTAATGCCTCTATACCTGCATCAATCCTAAGCATACCCACCCCCACAACCAACAACCTCAATGCACCAGCTCGCTTGCGTATTGGTACCGGGTGCATTGAAGTGTTTACCTGCTAGAATCACAGCTATACAAAGAGGAGATATAAACACGGTATAACTACTTGTGGATGTGTTGGCTAACAGAGCGACAACGAGCCCTGATGATCGCCCTGCTGTCAACACGGTGTCTGGAGGACACTTATGGAGGGTTAGAGATAACATCTTATCTAATACGTGGAGAGCCACGTTTCTTTTGTGGTTGGGGTGTAATGCAACTTGAGAGAAGCCACTCTCTACCTGAGTTAAGATCAACAAAAACTTTAGCACCAGGCTTAAAAGCTAAGATCTTCCCGGCCCGAATAGCACGATCGATGGTTGACCGTGAGCTTTTAAGTTCTTTAGTTGCCGTTTTCATTTCCACGAGGTCAAGCTCATCAAAATTATCTGGTATCATTAATTGCGCTGCCATATCACCACCTACAAACGCTCAATTAGTTTGATAAGTTGCACATGGGCCCTGATGGCCTCAAGGTGTTCGGTTGTTACTCGCTCTTTCTCTTTGCGAGTAAACTTGCCAGGCGTCTTCTCATCAAACCACGCTTTGTTTGTCTCCGAGATTGACTCCGCTGTTTCCTTGAGGATTTCCGATAATTTTTGCATCAACTCTGCATCTGGTTCCTCACTGCACTCAGGAAGAGGAACAAAGGTACCACCAGCACGGGTAGATATATATTCTGCAAGCTGGTGAGCACGATCTGGCGTTTCATCATACTCAAGGCAATAATCGATGATCATGGACATATACTGCAGCGGACTTCTGCGACCAGATGCGTTGGGGCCATTTATGTTTGGCTCACGCCCCCAACCAGTGATTGTTTGCTGAACCACACTCAGGTGCTCAGCAAGGTACTTTGCTTCGCCTCGTTTAAACACGAGCGACCAAAAAGCCCAGGGAGACATCATAAACAGTTTCAAAGTGCGATTAACCACGTCTTGACCTCCAGATCAAATTGATGTGTAATTATTGCAAAACCAATGGTCACATGTACTTTTGCACACATATGATTTGCAAAACCGCCTGCCTCTGGGTTAAGGTTGAAGCTGCCAGGCTAACCACCTTAACTGCGTCCAGAGACAGGACTTTTTTCATTTAGTTTCTTTCTCAGCCAGTTCTGGCTGGTTTTCCTCAGTAAACTTTTGTGGCCATAGAATGTGTTTTGGCATTTTGGCAAGGTCGGAAATGAGCTCATAAAGTGGAGAGTTAACGTATCTCCCCTCGATAGCTCTATAAAAGGTTGTTTTGTCGTAGCCATTATCTTTTGCTACTTCACTTACCCTTTTCCCTGTTGCCAACTGTATGGCTGATGTGACTTGTAGTTTGTTCATGTCCACAAGCGTAGATGGTTTAGCTAGTTTTATCAAGTCTTTTTTAGATACTTTTAGATAGGTTTATTATGTTTGATGAATTTTCACAGCGTTTACAATGGCTTATGGATGAAAAAAAAATAACTCAAGCCGACCTTGCACGCTTACTAGACATTCATGAATCAAGAGTAAGCGAATGGATAAAAGGAAAAATCAAAAGCCCTCAGAGAAGGACTATTCAGGCTCTATGTGATTCATTCTCAGACACTGTTGAGAATTGCACAGTCGATTGGCTTAAACACAATGAAGGCCCACCCCCAACACCACTAAACATCAGTGACAATCAAGTAACAGGCGGCGATATAGTAGGTGGCAACCAAACCAAATCAGGCGGGACACAACTCTCCCCAATTGAAAAATCATTCATTGAGTTAAATCGAGTGTATGGCAGTGAGGCACATTTAAAGAAATTAATCGCTGAATTAATGGAGAATAGCTAACAAATATTCCGCTCCTTTTCTCTAACATTTGTTAGAAACCCACCAGAAATGGTAGTTGACAAATATGTAGCCGATATAACGACACATATTGACACAAAATAAATTGACAGCCCGCTCTACTAGATGTATTTTTACTCAACTACGGTGGATAAGGTAGAGGGGTTAGGAATGACAGTATCAAGCGGAACAAATACAAACGAAAACCACATACATCATAATTCAGTAGATGCTGGTGATGTTGTTGCAGGCAACCAAAATAAGGCCGGGCAAGATTTGGTTATGGGCGATTTGATCAACACTCCACTTTACGCAAACACTGTCAATATCCACCTGCACAAACCAGGGCAGGAGAAACAGATCATCCACAGATCTGTTCATGAACTAGTAACTCCACTAATTGAAGTTGTAGGTAATTTCACCGAAAAAGGCATTGTCATCCTCAACCACCAAAAGCGAATCGAATACATTAATCCTATATTCTGGAATCAAATGGGCTTGAGTATGGACGATTACATAAGAATCAAAGACCTGTTCAACAACTTTGCCTCCTGCTGCTCAGAGCTTGCCTACGACTTAACAAAAGCCTTTAAACCAATTGACCATTCCTACAAACAAAAAGCGGTGAGCTCATTCACCCTCACCAGAAAAGATAAATCAACCCTCGCCAATTGGTCTGTACTACCCGTAATGGACAGCAGGCAGATGGCTGGTGTTGTAATTATTATCGTTTTTGAGAGACTCATACAAAAGAGGTGATAAATGATAGTTGGTGATGAAATAATAGTCCTACTCGACAAAGAGACTGTAAACCAATGCGAAATTATTGATATATTGCCTGTTGGTTCAAACAGTTTACATGGTGATATATACACAGTTATAGACTCTTCCGGTAACACTCACCAAGTAATAGAGGACGAAAGAGGACACCACAAATTACTTAAAGAATTTCAAGAATAAAGGCTTCAATTAACCCTTCATATTTTTATATTAACAACACACAAGAGGATCGAAAATGAAACGACTATTTATTGTAAGTATATTTGCTCTTTTACTCGTTGGTAATTCATATGCATCTGACTGCAGTATGCCAAAATCTATCAAAAAGAATAAGTGGGTTGATGTAACATTGAATAATGGAACCATACTACATGGCAAAGTCCGAAAAATTAGTACGACCAGCTGCTCTTTTACTCTTAAAGTAAAAAAAGAATATGTTGAGGTTTCTGCTGATCAAGTGACATTGGTTAAAAAGTCGAAAAAATAATACAGTCCAAGAGAGTTAACATAAACATAGATAGACTTTCAAATTACTAAAAACGGAGAGGCAATGACTGAAGAGTTATACCAAGAAATATTAGACTCAGAATATGATGTTTATTGTTACTATGGCCAAATAAATCGTCATGGATACCACCAATTGTCTGAAACTATTGAGATCAAAACCTCTTTAAAAGAAAAGGTATGCTTAATTCTATGCACTGTTGGTGGTGACCCAGATGCTGGATTTAGAATGGCACGAGCACTGAATCATTATTATAATTCAGTAGAGATTCTTATTCCTGATATCTGTAAGTCTGCAGGAACGTTAGTGTGTATTGGAGCTCACAAACTAATATTTGGAGATAGAGGAGAACTCGGCCCCCTTGATATTCAAATTTCAAAACCAGATGAAATGTTTGAAAGTATGTCTGGGTTAAACATTGCTCAAGCAATAAATGCTCTACAAAACGAAACATTAGAAGCTTTTCGCAGCTACCTTGTAGACATTAGAACAGGAAGTAAGATATCAACAAAAATGGCAGCAGACATCGCCACAAAAATGGCCGAGGGCTTCATCAAACCAATTGCTGGGAAAATTGACCCTATAATGCTTGGAGAACATCAAAGAGCGATGACCATAGCTATAGAATACGGTGAACGACTAAACAAAATGACTGAGTCACTACACCTCAATGGATTAAATGACCTAGTCGCAAGATACCCATCACATAACTTTGTAATAGATAGAAGAGAAGCAAGAGAATTATTTAAACAAGTTGAAAAACCAAGCGATATTTTTGTAAAATTATACTATACAGGTAGACTCCTCATTGACAAAGGCTTTACTGGAGGACTAGAGAGTCCGTTTATACTCGACTTATCTAGCATACAACAACCGGAGGACACTCAACACCATGAAGAATCTGAGACAACTAACCAAGAAGATAGAGAAAACGAAGAAACCGGACATCATGGCGACCCAACGGGAGAAAATGCAGAAGACCAACAACATTTTCAAACAGGGACAGAGCAGACGGACGGAAATACTACACAAGATAATGAACAACAATAAGGCACTCGCCTAACCTACAGACCAAACATATAACAAAAGCCAGGGGACTCACTTGACTCTGGCTTTTTTATCAACAGTACAACCCCACACCAAAAATTGTTATTTTCACCCTATTTTTCTTTTTTTAAATTTATTTTTGTCAAACATCTTGACCAACAACTCGTAACACCCTGACACCACTAAACATATTCAAATCTGGGGGACAAGGGGTCGGAGGTTCAAATCCTCTCATTCCGACCAGTTATTTCAAGCACTTACAGTTTTAGCAGTAGGTGCTTTTTTGTTTTGACTACACTTTTTAATAACACTGCGATAAACAGGAAATTATTCTAAATATCTTGATACGCTCTTGCATCACCTACTGGGCAACTAAAAACTAAGTGAAAAAGTCAATATCGAAATAACGTTCTACTTACTTAGAAACATTGAAAAACGGTAGTGACATCAACATCAATAAAGGCACTCAAATAAACTCTATTTGAGTGCCTTAAATGCTTGTGATTACCTACTACTTTGAAGCTCCCTTTAATTACACAAAACAAATACTAACCCACAATGTGACTGTTTGAGCAACTATTCTGGAGAAACCTCCAGCCAAGACTTTGAAGCTCCTTTTTTGTGTGATAAAACTTTCAAAGTAAGCAAATTCCGAGTACCATCTTTGAGAATCTGATATGTTATTCTAGCTTTACAGGGAGTAGACAATCTCTCAATTGATATAGCCTTCTCACCTTTTATTAATGCTGTTGTTTCCAAAATTTTATAACTCATTTTGTCAGCTATAATATAGCTCGATTGAATAGACGAGCTATTATCACCCTTTTGTGATGATAGAGCATTTTCAGCATTTTGCAGATTCTTAAATTTTGTAGTAACAATTACCGTCGCAGTTCCTGTAGTATAATTTTCACTAAAAACAGAAACCGAGTTTAATAAGGAAATAACTATAATAGCGAAATATATCGTTATCACATGAAAAACTTTCATTATTATTCTCCTAATTGTAGCTGATTACTTTTGTTGCCAATATCGTAAGTTACTACGAATATCAAAGGCTGGGTCTATATTCACTCCTTCAATAGCTCCGGTACTTTTTTCTATTAGAACTTTTGCTTCATTATTACCTTGGGTACCTATGTGAATACTTGGAGAAGAAGCTAAGCCAATTCCTAAATCTACTCGTTCAGAAACGGTTAAAGGCGTGCCTATGCTAACACCTTCACTACTAGTAAAAACTGCATCCGCAAAAGCAGTTCCCGTTTCAAAATAGAGTGCATAAAGATAACTATTTCCACCAAAAGAACAAATCTCATTACTAGGTACATATGAGGTAAACAGTGTTATACCACCAAGTAACGTTGGTTTTTGAGTTGACCGCTCACCAGGGTCCGATAACGTTCTCACCCACCCTTCATATGTCCTTGCAAGATAAACCTGTTCTTTAAAAGTTAAGGTAGCATTACTGTTTGCACTAGTTACCATAGCAACTGGGTCATCTGTAAATGAGCATAGACAGGAACCATCACCAAAATAATCACCATCGCCGGCAGGCCCGAGAAATCCAGTTGTTCTAGTAAAATCTACGTTCTCACAAGCATCGGCGACAGTTTCTGTACATCGCCAGTAACCCGCATAACAGGAGCCCCCATCGTCTGACATATCGCCTTCCATTCCAGGATTTATTGTAACAGTCGAGCAATCACCTGCAGGACGTACTGTGTAGGACCATGCAGGTGGATTAACAACTTCTGAAACACAACTAGCGTTATTTACTATTTCACCAAAATTAATATTAGTACAGCCTTCAGCTACTAATTCAGTTTTTCGCCAAAAAAGAGATTTATAATCTGTAGTATCTGCAACCACACCATCCGCCACATCATCACATCCACCGTAATTCTTCTCTACGCATCCCCATAAGGGTTCCTCAAAAGGTTCGCAACTACATTGATAACTGCCATTGTCTATTAGACCAAGCGAACCATCAGGTACGCCTGCACAGGCTGTAGCATCATCGACACCGGTTGTGGCTGATGTACAGGTAGACTGTTGCCAATCGTAGGAAGCGACACAAGAACCATCATTATAGATGTCACCGGTAACGCCATATGGAACAGCAGAACAGTCGCCAACTGGTGCTTCAGAGTAGCCCCAAGGATGAATAACACTATATGGATCGGAGTTAAGCAGGTCAGAGTTACTCATGGTTAGTGTTTGTGTCTGATCTAAATAATAGTCGTCAGCTCCAGTAACTCCACCAGCATAGTGGTAGGAACTATCATTACCAGCAGTAGAGTGTTTTTTATTAAAAAACGGATCTTTAATACCGTAAAAGTAATTATCTTCAACATCTATCTTGTCATCTTGACTTAAATACCGTCCAGTACCGAAGTATAGCCAGATATTTTTATATTTATCGGTTGAGAGTGAAGGAGGAGCTGTAATTGGTGCAGGGGAATTAAACAGTTTGCTGATTGACCAATATGATGGATCATTATTGTAACTACATTCGCAATCATCATTCCCATCGGCATTAGTATCAAATTCACCTACTGTACCATAAGATGAGGACGAACATGAGCTCTCACAAGACCATGGGACATTTATGCGATACATGCTACCCTGCCATACAGGATCTTGGTTTCTATTCGTATTTCTATTATAAGTTTGACCAATGTACATTGAGTCAACATTATAATTGATTCCGTAGTCCAAACCAACCGCCGACCCCATAAATGCTTGAGTTTCTGGAAGTTCAAACATCCACTCGTTAGTACCATCTGTATACGGTACTCCAGTTGCAAGATCGACAACAAAAACTTTTCCAGTATTGGTACTGGAACCATCATAACTATCGGGTCCTGATCCCATCACAGCTAGCCATTTTCCATTTACTTTTGCAACGTTTGGCTGTGCCCAGGTGAAGTCCATTCCTGTGTAGGATTTTTCCCATAAAAGTTTTGGGTTTCGTGGTTCTGTTATATCAATTGCGAAATATGATGGAGTGAACACCTCAGTAGTATCACCAGTGCTAGCATTATTATCAAAGTCATCAGTTACCGAGATGCTTTTTCCACCCATTCTAAGCCCACCTATCAAGATGGTTCCCCAGCCATTAGTATGTATGCCATCGCCAGATTGAGATGAAAATATTTGAGCATCTACCACTTTAGGAGGCAAATCTACGTAATAGACATGAGTATAATCCGTGCGAGGTAACCATTTTAAATGTGGCAGTAAAGTTTTTGGAATATACGCCCAAAGCTCAGTACCAATCTCCTCTGTTGCAGGTGCTGCAGCTGGTGCAGTAAACTTTGAATTATTTTCATCATATTGCCATAAAGTAAAGGCATGAAGCATACCATCGTTTCCGCCTGAATAGATAACCTGCTCTCTATTTTTATGAATCCTATAAAACTCATCATAAGTTTTATCTTTATATATTTTATCGAGATTTTCACTTGGAGCACCTACTGTCACAGGTGTAGAATGAACAATATCTCCAAGCCGCCATACCATATCCGTTCCATTTACAGGTAATAAGCGACTACGTATATCAGTTTTTCCGCTATATCCATCTTCATAACCTCTAACAAAGCGAATCAGATTATTAACACGATCATCATGACCAATGCTATTTGTTGCATCATCTTCACCTAAATAACTCCATGTATCACTGTCTTGAACGCCAAAGTATGGTTTGAGTAAAGATGCGTTGCCTTGAGAAAACTCTGTCCCACCATAAAACGATTCTGAACCATCACCAAGAAGCGTTGTGAATATTGTACGCTCTGTATCGGGGTTGGTTAGGTTGGCTAAAACTTTTCCGGCTTCCATGATTGGCTGGATTTCTTCCATACTTACTTCTGCAATAGCACCATCATCACAAACACAACTTCCACTGTTGAATGTACCAAGTTCGTCTCCGGCAACCCCTGAACATGCAGTGGCATCATCAATAGAAGGGCTTGTTGAGGTACAAGCTATTTCTACATTTGGATAATTCTCTTCTCTACAATAACAGTCATTGTTATTGAAATACCCTGCTGCCGTACCAGATACACCTTGGCATGCAGTGGCATCATCAAGGCCATAATTGGTGGTACTACACACAATTTCATCTACAGCATATCTTCTGACCACAGTATTTCCATCAATTGATGTATCATACTGAATGATTAAATCTTCATCTGGATCAAGTGTCTGGTTGTTATTGGTATCTTCTCTTGTATTACCCTTACTATCTACCCACAGCGTCTGGAGGTAACCTGCCCATTTTATTTGATCAGTCGGTGTGTTAATTACAGGTCGAAAATAACTTTGGGTTATAGTACCCTCACCCTCACTTGAGGTTGCAAGAACAGAAACTGCAGTACCAGAGGATGCTCGCTCTAGGATATCATTAATGGCCTTAATCAGTTCATCCTCAAGCTTGTAACCATCCTGTGCTTCAAAATAGGTATCAGGGTTCCCATCACCATTTGAGTCCCATTCTCTCCGTTCTGAGGCCGGATCTGAATAAGTTCCATCCGGCATACCGTTACCATTAAGATCATCAAAACCTCCATTTCTTGAGGCATCCATTAACAACTGCTTCGCATTTGGGTCGGTCCCAAAAGCGTAAACGGTATATAAAATAAGATTTTGTTCTCCATCAAGGTCACTCCGGAGGTCATTGGTCCTAGCGTACAGTGCCACATCATCAAGAAAATCAGTACCACCACTTGAATAATCACAGTTACTGTTTGAAGATTCATTACAGGAACTGTTATCTCCATCACCATCATAATCTTTGAGGGTACTTGGAAGTTGCCCATCTTTGGTTGAGGCACCATCTGTTAACAGAATGACAAAACTTTTTGCACAATCAATAAACTGACTTTCTTGGTAATATGGGTCGTTGGTATTATTAGTAGCACCAATAGCAGAACCATGGTAACCAAGGCTTGATAGTGGATCTTCTTGCTTAAAATATTGCATGGCAACATAATAAGACTCTGCTAATGGTGTATACGTATCAGCACCAGTGTTTTGTAGATCTGTAATCATGTTATTCTGATTACCACCTACGCTATTCGCTATAAATCCACCTTGTCTGTTATTACCTGTTCCATAGTAGAAAAATTCATTTCCCCAGTAAGCTTTGTTCCAGAATTTCTGCATAACTCCAGAAACATTTTCATTTTCATCAAAGTCATCAGAATCGAAGAGAATTTGCTTATCAATAGCAATTTTGAAACGATCATCACTGTTATTATATGGATTATTATTACTGTTTGTATCTACCTTTATGTACCCGTCATCAATACCGTACATAACAGTATTGCTACCATTTGAGTAAGGTGTAACCGCAGAGCCTCCTGAACTGTCAAAACTTCTATTAAAATAGCGACTTGACTGTGATGGGGTTTCTCCATAATTAACCTGGTTACCTCCTCCTTGCCTTGAGCTCGCAAGTCCACCCATAATAACCTTTCTAGAAACATCAATACGCCGCATGCTCGCCCAGTTCATCCAGTTTCCATCCCAGAGATCTTTACTGACTATGTCAGTGTCAGCCAGACAGGTAGAAGAGTTCCAGGTATTTTCTTTACCAGGATTGCTATAATTACTTGGATAAATCACATTCCAGCATGAACTTGAATAATTGTAACTAACCTTCTTATACTGATGAATATATTTGTTTTGAGAATATGTATAAAACCAGTCCGGGTTAAAATAGCCGTAGTACAGTTTAGCCTGCTTTGTTGATTTGTAAGTGATATGGAGAGTTGGCGCTCTAGATGAGTCTCCATCAAATGAATATGCATCTCTTTTACCTGTTTGACCAGCAGTCTTATGTCTTATTTTAAACACCATAGCATTTCCAGATTCCCAGCTAGACCTGTTTACGATTTCTTGAACAATGGAAATAATACTAGGAGATTCTTTCACATCATTCACAGGTGACCACGGCTGAGTCGTTGGAGATGAACTATCATTCCATACTATTGAGTTTGTTGTTTCTGGCCTTTCTGATGTACTTGAAATATTATTAGTAGAATTTTCAAATGTAGCAGCATGATCAGAATCCTGTCCAACAATTTCAAGTGAAATGTCAGCATATTCTGTACCAACTGCACCAACTGTACCGCTAGGGACCCTTTGAACCGTAAATTCCAACCAAGCCTCTGTAATTTCAGCCCCTTGTGGTACCTCAATGCCTTGAAAACGAATACCTATAGTTGTGGGTTGAGAGGTTGTAAAACCACCCAGGTCAAGATCATCACTTCCGTTGTTTGTGGATGTATTACCTCCCTGCTCTTCGGCATCATCGGTGCTAGTTGAGACTCGATAGGTCAATTCTGCCGGATAAGGGGTACCTGTGTAAGGTTGATCCGTTACCAAACCTCCACTACTTTGAGGTGAACCATAGGCATTAAAGTTCATGGAACCAGAATTATCCAACATTATGAGTATATTGGGTTTTACCGAGTTTACAGTAAAAACCGGATATGCTGTATAATCTGCAAGATTAGGTTCTGCACCACTCACTGGAGTAATCGTTAGTCCACTAAATAAAAAACTAAAAAATAATGATTTAAAGAAATAGCTTCTTAACATTATAAACCTCCAGGTCTTGGAATGTATTTATACATTGACTCTATATTTGAAACACCATTTCCTTCAGCTGTTCCCGTTGAATCAAGTCTATATAAAACAGTAAATGCCATAGCTTGCCCAGTTCCACCATAGCCACTAAGAAATTCTACAGATTCTCCTTCTAGTGGCTCGCTGCCAGATTGGAGAATATTCACAGTAGTAGTTTGTGTATTCTGTTGAAAACTTATAGTTGAGCTAGGGTCAACACCTGGGCCTGCATCAATATATCCTTTCATTTTGTCATAGAAGTCAGAGCTAGACTCAGTAGTTCCATCGACGGGGTTTATTAATTGAAAGTTAGGTAAGTTGAGTGCAGCAGCCTCATCCAAAGACTCTCTGATCACCTTGGGAGCTGTATAAACCCCACTATCAGCCCTATAAAAAGCAGATTTTGCAACACGATCATTTACTGAAGATGTAACTTCCATATAGGATGTGTTGGTGGCCATAATGCCAACTAAAGTGAGGACAACCATGATCACCAAACAAGTAACTAGAATGTATCCTTCTTCCTCTTTATAAGTTTTTCTGATATGCATAGTTAGTCCCTTGTTACATGGCTGGTTTTACATAGTCCATTACTATGCTTTTTTGTTGACCACGGTCAGTATATTGAACTGTTATTTCAATAGATTTTAGATTTGCCATTGGCGTATCTTCGTCCACAGTCCAGGTAATACTATATAGACTATCAGGAGATGTGATTGGCCCATGTGTCCCTATTATAGTCGTGTCTTCAAGAGGGTCACTTGCACCAAATTGAGATGGGGCATCATAAGGTTGATTAATTAGAAACTCTATATGATCTGTTACCCAGGAAGAACCAAAAGTAATACGAGTTGCCGAGGCATTACCATCGATGGCAGTGCTGATTAATGGTAATAACCCAACTACTCCAATGAGTAAAATGAACAATGCTATCATTGCTTCAATTAACGTAAAACCTTCTTCTTTTAAAGTCTTTCTCATAGGCCCATATTCCTAAGGTTGATTAGGCTAATCATTAGTCGACGACGATAATTGTCATTTACTTGCCATCTAACTCCAGAATTGATGAAATATTCGCCATTTGCAAAATTTCGATCATTAGATGCAGGAAGATACACTTTTCTATTTAGAAATTCTTGATCTCTAAAGGTTACTCTTGCCAAAATTGAAACCACAACCGCACGTATATCATCTAATTCTCCGGCTGCTGGGTTAAGAGTTGGTGTGTAGTCATCACCAATTAAATAAAGAAACTCTATAGCCTCTATATTATCAGCGACAGAGAAGGGTCCTGGGCTAACTGGGTTATTTGTTGCCCTCTCTATTGAGGCGACCCCTAAATCAGCATCAAAAACCGGGGCAAAATTTGCATCAACAATCCCATCGTTATTGGCATCCGCACCAGCTGTAATCCCATAAGTGATGTTCTCTTCAGAATCTGTAACATCACCATCACCTGGGCTGTTACCTGTTCCGTTATCATTTGTATCTTGAGTAAATGTAAGGCCTGTGCTAGTTGCAACAGTAATTCCTGCATCAGCAGTTTCCTGAGGATCAAAACCTGCCATACGAAGCTCTCTAACCATAAAGTTCATACCGCTACGTATATGTTGTTGCATTTCAACCACTCTATCTTGGCTGGTTTGCCTTTTCTGGGAGCTTAAGTAAACAGAATACATCGCTAAGGTTATCAACGAACCTACAACAAGGGTTATCATAAGTTCAACCAAGGTAAAACCTGAACGATTTTTTAACATATGATAAAATGTAGCTTTACTAGTTTTTGTATTTTTCACACAACCCCTCACTGTTAGTCAGATCTAATATTCCCAGAAATTGATAAGGTAACGTTTGACGAATTTGCTTGGTTATTGCTGAAAGTAATTATCCCAGGATTTATCACACCACCGGCAGGAGTAAAGCTAGTACTCCCTAATTGAACACCAATATTACAAATTGCTACATCGGTTGGAATATTTACAATCCTAACTGTTCTTTCAGTTCCAGTTTGGAAACCGTCTGCAGCAGTGGCACCACCTGAGCCATCGTCTGTAAATAGTGTATAAGAACCGCCAGGAAATGGTATTGTTCCAGGAGGACCTGGACATGCTACAGATGCAACTGTTAACCCGATTGGTGTGTTATTTTTTATCGCTAAAGATTTTGCACCTTGAATATCTAAAAAGAATTCTCGAGACACTTTTCGCAACTTCATGTTTGGTATAATTGTCTGCAGGACAGGAGTTGCAATAAAGGCAATAATACCTATGATCAATATTACAACCATCAGCTCCACTAATGTTATCCCTTCTTCTCTCTTTAAAGATATCATTTAACCAAAACCTCTTATGTTGCTATTTTTAGGTAAATGTTTATAGCACCCTCTTAATATATTAAACCTTTCTCCTTCTGTTAAACTTATTGAAAATCACAATTCACCTACAATAATGATGTCACAACTTAAATTAAAAGTCTAGACCACACACAAACCAATCCCAACCAAAACAAACACTTCAGCTTAATAATATTAAGATATCACACACATTTTTTTTCATTTTGTAACTAGATTTTTTTTAAAAACACAAGAAGGTGACTGTGGGAATAAATACGACATCCATCACACTCTATTGTTAGAGATAGTTGGCCAACAATCATCTCCCTTACATAGTTAGGGCAATACTAATATCACTGGAACTATCTATTAACTATTAAACCATTGTAAAGTTAGTCATTTCAGCCTACATGACTTTTACAGGAGCTGACAGTCGGGAAATCACGATTTTACGATGAAAAGGTAATCAAGCCCTTGAACGAAGCTGAGGCAGGGAAATAAGTCGACGATATTTGCTTAGACATTGCTAATGTGTTGACCTTTTTATTACTAGTGCAAGAAGTATGGAGATTTGTACTAATTCACTTTAATTGGTGTTTACTTCTATTAAAATTTATAGCTAAAACCTGTGCTGATTATGTGAGAGCAATCCTGTTCGTCAGCAAAGGTGTATTGATAATCGATATAAGCTCAGGGAGGGCTGTCAGCTTAAATGATTACACTAAACTGTCAAGCGAGGTCGTAAGATTCACAGGTCAATAGCCATTAAAAAATAACCTAAAGTCACTCACCACAGAGTTGATCTTTCAGAAAAGCTATTGAGACCACCGGCATTGCTTTGAACGTTCGTGTTACTGTTCTTTAGTTCGACTGCCACTTGGTTGATTTCTTGAACTTCAACTCCTTTAAGGATTCCACTAATTTCTTAAAGTATCAAGCATCCACTGGATTGCCCTGAGCATTAAAGCAGTTTTGTCATTACCACCTGCCTCTACCTCACAGATCATTCTCCGCCATGGTTTCAACTACTTCTACTACTTTAAAATCGTTTCATTTTTTTTTTAACTTTCGAAAGTGCTTGAACAAGTTTCTTTATAATTATTGTAAAAATCCATACAAGGTTTTTCAGAACTTGCAACAAAACGTTACCGGCCCCACTAATCACTCAGCCTCACCATTATGTCCGATCTAACGATATTAATCTCGATACTGGTTTTAATTATCAAATCATTGATGAATGATGTATAATTCTTATCTGGGTAACACAGCAGCAACGGTTTTTGTCCTCCTTCTTAACGCTTAACCGGTTGGGTTTCGATTTGTTGAAACCACAACTTTATCGAACAATGTGTTTCATTTCAATATGTTATATTTTTAAAGGAGTTATTGTGTTCTATAATTTCTTAGTTTTTTTGGGGCTAGGCTTATGTTTGCTTGTTAGTGATGTTGACGCTAAAGCTCCGCTTAGTAGTTCTGAAGAATTGGTTGAGTTTATTTTTGCTTATGATTCAAATGACGGCTTTCAAGGGTTTACAGATGACGATGAAGTAATACCAGAAGAAAACCCCGGCTACGACGTTGAACTTTTGCTTATGATTGAAAAATATGTACCGGTTAAATTTCGTTTTAAGCGTATGCCATGGAAAAGATGTTTGATTCAATTAGGCAATGGTAATATCTCAGGGGTAAATGGTTCGTATAAAAAGGAACGTGAAGCGTTAGGTGTTTACCCACGTTTGGAGAATGGTGATCTAGATGGTTCTAAGCGTTTTGCTTCTGGAGATTATGTTTTAGCTACTCTTAAGAATTCTGACCTGGATTTTGATCATGAAAAAAAGAGATTTGTAAATCAGACCGGCTTAATAGCTGCTCAGAAAGGTTATTCTATTGTTTCTGATTTAAAAAAATATGGTATTGATATCTATGAAAATCCGGGTGGTGTCCCGCCTTTGATGAAAACGCTGGTAATAGGTCGAGTTCAAGGAATATTAGCTCATCGTATGTCCATACAATATGAGATGGAAACAAACTCTTTATTTTCAAATATAGAAATAAAGAATCCGCCTATTAAATCAAAAAAATATTACCTTATAATTGCTAAAGATTTCTATAAAAAACATCCAGAACTTAGCCAACAAATATGGGATACTCTCGAAATGTTAAGGGATAAACACGCTGAGGATCTCTACTCAAAGTATCTAAAATTAAATTAGGATATTTATATATGGATTTCCCCCCCAACAGTTCAAATACTTAGCCCACACTATTGATGTTCAAAACCTCTCATCTCGACCAGTAGAACCATAGGCAGACAGAATCTAACATGTCGTTATTTTGTCCTTTTTATTATTACCTTACACTTGCTCACTGTTCGTCACAGTACATCACATTTGACACAATTAATGGTACCTAGTATGTTTTATTCCTAAATAATTTCCAATAAAAATGACAACAGCATTAAATAAGATAAAAGTAGTGTTAAATCGTACTTAACAAATTGGCATCTCATTATTTTTTTATTTTCTTTAGCCTTTTACTCGCCTTTGCTAACAACTCATTCACTACCTCTAGCTCCCTCTCTATTTCACTTTTTTTCTTGTTACTACTTGTCTGAGATAATTTTTTAGACAATTTTTTCTCGACCCCAGTCAACTTAAGCACGATTTTTTCTAGTTTATCGTTCTTTTCTTTCTGCTCTTTTGGTGTTTTTTCAAAGAAACCATAAGCTTTTTTCATGTACTTATCGATTTTCATTTCTATTCTCCAGAGTAATCTTGCAGTTCGCGAATAGTCTCATCACTAATCCACAATACCGCGGAAACATCGAGCAGTCGCCTAGATATTGATTTAGTAAAAGCGCTATCGTTCATCAAAGATGAGGCCATAAAGACATCTATTTCATCTTCTCGTAAAAGTTCACTTAGCTTTTCAGTTCCAGATTTATCAAAAGCGTCAACATCACGTCTGGTTAGTTCAATCTGTGATATAGTCTCGATGTCGTCAGGTGTCCGGCGTATTATATCAATGGCACGAACTATACTTGCAATTCGTTCACGTAATGAGTTGTACTCTCGTTTTAGAGCTACGTTGTTCCCTTTCATGTAGCGCGAAATATTTTTTTGAAGTTCTTCCAAATCTTTCGTTACTTCAACAAGGTCTCTATTAGCTAGCTTTAAACGTTCAAGTCTGAATTTTTCTTTATCATTCATATGATGTTCAGCCTGCACAGCAAAGTGCAGAATGTCACTATAGAGGAACTTAATCCGTTCGTTATAGACTGCATCCACATCAACTTGTTCGCCCTTCACTGTTTCAACTACCTTACGTAAATCTTTTCCAGACCATACTTCATGACGATGCAACCTGAGAGCTTGTATGACTAAATGAGAAACACTGTCATACAAATGCTCGGTTTCTTTCTTCACCGCAACAAGCGCTGGGCCCGACATTTTTATAACTTCCCGATCAAGAAACTTTGGCTTACCTCGACGATTTCCTTTTGGAACGAAAAGCTTTTCAAGAAAATTAACCAATGGCTTGATGAAAGGCACAACGAGCATCACTCCAACTACATTAAAAATAGTATGAAAGAGTGAGAGCTTCATTGCTATATCGTCTTCACCAATCCCTAAAACTACACTTGCTTTGTTAACAAAGTCGCTTAGTACATGGATAAAAAGAACAGCAAAAAGTGCAGTAACAGTATTGAAAATGAGATGGCCTGCGGCAAGTCGTTTTCCGTCGGCGTTTGAGGTTAATGCCCCCAGAATTGCTGTGACAGTCGTTCCAATATTTGCTCCAATTGCGAGTGAGAGGGAATTCATATAGCTAATTTGCCCTGTTGCCACCGCAGTTATGATGATAGCCATTGTAGCACTGGAGGATTGTATAATTACAGTGGCGACAGCTCCTACCAGAATATAAATGAAAATGCCAGTGTATCCCTCCATAGCAAACTGAGCGAGATCGATGCCGCTTTTTAAGGCCTCAAAGCCTTCCTTCATGTAGCCAATACCTAAAAATATAAAACCTAGGCCAAGTAGAATATTCCCAAGCCCTTTATTCGTTTTGCTACTTGTAAAAGTTAGAATCACTCCAAAAATAAGCATTGGCATGGCGTAGGCTGCGATTTTTATCTTCATGCCAAAAGACGAGACAATCCATGCTGTGGTTGTGGTCCCTATGTTTGCACCAAAGATAATTCCTAGGGCTTGAGAGAGAGCAATTAACTCTGCAGAAAGAAAAGAAATTGCAATTATTGTTGTAAGAGATGAGCTTTGAACCAAAGAAGTTGCCATGAAGCCGCTAACGACAGCTTTAAATACAGTATTGGTAGTTTTTTGAAGAATTTTTTCGAGAGTACCACCAGCAAATAATTTAAAACCTTCTTCCATAAAAAGCATGCCAACAATAAATATGGCAATTCCCGAAGCTATGATTTTAAAATCAGTGTTTGAAAAAATCCCATAAGCGGTGAGTAAAATTATAGAAGGAGTGATTAATTTTTTGAACATTTCTAGGCTCCGTCAATAGTATGGCAT
>PPCM01000191.1_pt1 | contig 83098 bp, 67 predicted proteins | sample 1555541 | NCBI WGS metagenome assembly PPCM01 (sample SAMN05284479, study PRJNA326546) | Marine sediment metagenome, whole genome shotgun sequencing project. | isolation source: marine sediment | place: Germany: Wadden Sea | collected 2012-09-05 | reverse complement strand
ACAAGAGCTTTTGGCTTAAATCTATTTTGTCACTATTCAGTTTTCAAAGATCAAAAAAACAAGTAAAACTCCAAAAGAAGCTCGACTCGCCGGCCCTTTCTCTCAAAAAGACTTGGGCTTAATACACAGCCTGTTTTTTTTTGTCAACGGTTTTGTTTGACTTAAATTAAAAAAACAGCATATCAATGCCGTCGTGTTCATTATATAGTACCGGATGTGCATGATCTTATATTTTTTATTAGTGCCGGCTTTCACGGTTTCATCCTCTTTGCTATACGGAACTCGGATGAATTCCCCCCTCTCGTGTCCAGCCGTTTTTTTTGTTCATTGTCCATGGTTCCCCCGACCGCAGACACACATCAATCCGAATAGAATTCGCGGGAGGCACAGCTTCCCTTGTCCTCCCACACAAGGTCAATACCTTCGACATCGAAGCGGAGAGGAGCGACCTTTAGTTATCGAACCATTATCCGATCAAACAAGCATCCTCGAAAACAAGGCTTTGCGTTTGACCTTTCCCAGGGCAAACGCATGTAACTCCGGCACACCCGCCAACCGCAGCTCAGGTTTCTAAAATACTAATGAAGACGTAAGTTTCCAGACATTGATGAACGTCTAAACCGTCTAAAATGACGCCGGATTTTAGATTTTTGATCTCTTTTGTCATGTCGGGTGTCTTTTGACCGCATTAGTAACCGACCGCCAATTTACAACGCCATGAAATCGTTGGCCTGATAATCTACTTTCGATTGCCTACAACCTTTCCATCTCAGCATGCTATTTTTATCAGCCTTAATATCGCATGCATTTTGCCCCCTCTCCGTCTTCCAACTGCGTGCTTACGCTTTCACCGGAATTCAATTTATTAACCACGATTTTCTCTGTTTCAGGTCCGCCTTTTCCAACTGCGGACAAAGCGCCTTTGGATATCGGTTTTATCGGAAAACAGAATTCGGAATTGTTTTTTTGATCATTTTTAAAATAAACAGTTGACATGCAGAGCAAATTCATTTAGAAGTTTTCTCGTTTCTGAGCCCAGGTAGCTCAGTCGGTAGAGCAGGGGACTGAAAATCCCCGTGTCGGCAGTTCGATTCTGTCCCTGGGCACCATGAACAACTTTAGATCTTTTACAGCAGTTTGCCGGTATAGCTCAGGTGGTAGAGCATCTCACTTGTAATGAGAATGTCCTCCGTTCGAATCGGGGTACCGGCTCCACCTGAGCAAAAAAATACTTGACAAACACTTTTCATCAAAGTATAGTTATCAAGTTTTTGCAGAGATGGAAAGACAATGGTTGCCACGGGGGTGTAGCTCAGTTTGGTTAGAGTGCCTGCCTGTCACGCAGGATGTCGCGAGTTCGAGTCTCGTCACTCCCGCCACTTTAAGCAACCTTTCTTGAAGATGCAGTAAATATAATCTTCAGGGCCGTTAACTCAGTCGGTAGAGTATCTGCCTTTTAAGCAGAGGGTCGTTGGTTCGAGCCCAACACGGCCCACCATTCACCATCTTAGATGGGACGAAAAACTTGTAGTCCCCATCGTCTAGCCTGGTCCAGGACACCGGCCTTTCACGCCGGCGACAGGGGTTCGAATCCCCTTGGGGACGCCATTTCAGCATCCATGGGCGTTTGATTTATTCAAACGCCTTTTTTGCGGCCCTTTCGACATTCCCACGCCTTTATCCTCCCTTTGTAATACTCATTAAACTTCAAATACGTTTCCACATGATTTCAGGGTCACAAAGGATCTGTAAGGGATTCCCGCGGTCCGCCTCGTCGAGGCGGACCGGGACTCTTTTCCCCGGCCGATCATTGCCCGCAGCTCCGATCTCTGCTATTAGAAACTGGTTACGAGACCCTGTGTTCCCGAATGCCCGTACCGCCCCCCGGACGGATTGCCCGTCACGGAAACAGGGCGGTTCCCCTTCAGCCCGGTGGGTCCGGGAACCATTGGAAACGGCGAACCCCAGGTATATAGCGGAGTCCGGGGAAGGTGTGCCCATGCATCGGGGCCTGGTGTTCCCTCGGCAACCCCGGGACGGACTCCACGCAAGCTCAATATGATTTTTGGAATCGGCGGGAATGGAGCGAGATTCTCGACACGGCACTCCCTCAGGGGCAACAGAACAGGAGCTTTCAACAGTGGAAAATCAACTCTGGACCTATCTGATCGCAATTTCTCTTTTGACCGTGACACCGGGGGTGGATACGGTGCTGGTGATTCGAAACACCACCCGGGGAGGCTGGTGGGACGGTGCCGTGAGCAGCTTCGGGATCTGCTCCGGACTCTTCGTGCATGCGGCGGTTTCGGCAGTCGGCATATCCGTTATCCTGCTTCAATCCGCGTGGGCCTTCCGGACCCTGAAACTTGCCGGTGCCGGATACCTGATCTGGCTGGGGCTCGTAAGCCTCCGGAACACCCTGGGCAAGGGCGACGGGCTGTTGCAGGACACGAACGGGGGAAAGGCGGCCGTCTTCAATGCCCGGCGCTCCCTGATGGAGGGGCTTCTTTCAAATGTTCTCAATCCCAAGACCGTCGTGTTCTACATGGCCTTTCTTCCCCAGTTCATCGATCCTTCGGGCTCACCTCTGAAACAGGCGTTTTGCCTTGCGGGGATGCATTTTCTTATTGCCATGACATGGCAGTGCCTGTTGGCGTCGGGCGTCAACAGGGCCAAAAGGTTCCTCGGGAAAAGCAGCGTAAAAAAGACCCTGGACGGGATGACCGGCGCCGTAATGATCTTCTTCGGGATCAAACTGGCCATGTACAGATAGGACGTCACCCCAGACAGGTCCACCGCAAGCGCTTTCCCAATATTTCATCGTGCGATGCAACAATCAAGTCGAGGCTTTGTACGAGCATACCAACATCGGTTCAACACGGCGCTCCCGGGAATGCGGCCTTGGCGGCGATGCAACGCCCCCTCCCGGAGCCCGTCATGCGACGTTGTATTTTTTCATTCTCTTCCAGACGGTGACCCGGCTGACGCCGAGTATCCTGGCCGCCTCGGAGCGGTTTCCACCGGCCTCCTCCAGAGCCTTGACAAGCTCCTCCCTGGCGCCGTTCGAAGGTTTTGGAGGGACACACCCCGCCGTAATCTTCGCGGGCAGATGCTCGGTACCGATCAACCCGCCCGGGCAGAGCACAAAGGCATAATCCACGGCATTTCGAAGCTCCCTCACGTTTCCGGGCCATGCATAGGAGATGAGCCGCTCCATCGCCTCGGGGGTAACCCCTTTGATCTTCCTTGGGCTCCCCGCCTTCTTGCCCTTCACGAGACTCTCGACGATCAGGGGAATATCTTCCGCGCGCTCCCCGAGCCTCGGGCATTCCAGAGGAAACACGTTGATCCTGAAGTAAAAATCCTCCCGGAAAGCTCCCTCTTCGATAAGCCGCTCCATATCCCTGTTGGTGGCGGAGATCACCCGCACGTCGACTGGAACCGGCTGGTTGTCCCCCACCCGCTCGATCTCTTTTTCCTCCAGCACCCTCAGGAGCTTCACCTGGATGGAAACCGGAATATCACCGATCTCGTCCAGGAAGATGGTCCCCCCGTGGGCCGCCTCGAAGCGCCCCACCCGGTTCCTTTCCGCCCCGGTAAAGGCACCCCGTACATGGCCGAAGAGCTCGCTCTCCAGGAGGTTCTCGTTGAGGGCCGCGCAGTTCACCTTGATAAAGGGCATCCCCTTCCTCGGCCCGGAATCATGGATCGCCCTTGCCACCAGCTCCTTTCCGGTCCCGCTCGGGCCGGTGATCAGAACCGGGGCGCCCGTGGCCCCCACGTTCTCGATGAGTTCGAATAGCTGCTGCATCACCGGCGCGTTTCCCACGATCCCGTGAAATCCCTCGTCAACCCGAAACCTCCTTCTCAAGGAGGCGATCTCCCGCTCCTGGCGAACGGCCTCGCCGATGTCCGTGATGGTCTCCACGGCGCCGATGATCCGTCCTTCGGGATCCTTGAGCACGGACGCGCTCTTCAGGATATGCACGGCCCGGTTCTTTCGATCCTTTATGGTGCAACGCTTGTCCTCGATAACCTCCTTTTCGAAGAGGCCGCACCACTTCCCGGGCCCGGCGTCGCCGTATATATCACACCCCGTGCAGTTCAGGACGCGGCAGGACTTTCCCCGAATCTCATCCACCGAATACCCCGTGATCCGCTCGGCCGAGGCGTTGATGTCGAGGATTCTTCCGCCGGGGTCCACCACGATGAGCCCCTCCCTCAGGGTATCGAAGATCGTTTTCCAGTACTTTGCAATATCCATGTCGGCCCTCCCCTGTTTCGCCGTGCCGCGCCCCACCGGGCTCAAACCCCTTTGATATAGTTCACATAGACGATCCGAACGATAGTGATAAACACAACCGTCATGAAAACGGGCCTGATAAAGCCGGTCCCCTTTTTAATGGCGAGGTTCGACCCCGCCCGGGCACCGAGCACCTGCCCCGCCGCCATGGACAACCCCACGGGAACCAGGACGTTTCCCCCCGCCCAGAACAGGGAGAGGGCAACGATGTTGCTGGTGAAGTTCATGACCTTGCAATACCCCGTTGCACGGGTCATGTTGAACCCGCCCACCGTCATCAGGGCCGCCGTCCAGAAAGCCCCGGTGCCGGGTCCGAAAAAGCCGTCGTAAAACCCCAGCAGGATTCCGAACAGGAAAAAAAATGCGCCTTCGGGCATCATGGGTTTTTGATCCGCATACCCGAGATCCCTTGAGAAGAGGGTGTGAAAAAAAACCAGCAAAAGAAGAAAGGGGATGAAATGCCTGATCAGGTTCGGGTCGAGCCGTTGAACGAGAAGGGCGCCCAGAACCGCTCCGAGAAGGGTGGAGAGGACACCGACCCGGCATTGGGAAAGCTCCACGCCCCCGTTACGCACATAGTTCCATGCCGCCGAAAAGGAGCCGAAACTCCCCTGGAGCTTGTTGGTGCCCAGTGCCGCCTGGGGCGGAAGGCCAAGGGCCAGGAGAACGGGAAGGGAGACCAGCCCGCCGCCACCCGCGATGGAATCCACGAACCCGGCCGAAAACCCTGTAAAAAAAAGAAGTATGAATATTCCGGTGCCAATTTCCACTGCGTCGACCAGCCTCCTCTTATGAAATCGGGGTATCCCGGTCCGATTCCGTGGAACCCATGCCCCCGCATCCAGCGTGTTCCAAGGCCCCCGTGACCGCACAGGGGCCTTTACTTTCGAGCCTTCAGGAGATGGGCTGGATTCCCACGGCCGCCCTGAGCTCCTGGAGAAAGGGCACGCTGTGGGCGCGGGCCTTTTCGGCGCCCTTTTTCAATGTCTCCTCGATATAGTCCGGAGATGCAATAAGTTCCTCGTAACGGGCCCTAGGCCCCTTGAGGTGCTCGTTCAAGTACTCGAACAGGAAGTTCTTCATTTCTCCCCACCCGATTCCCTCGGCATAGCGCCCGGCCACATCCGCGGCCTCCTCTTTCGAGGCAAAGGCCTGGAAGATCTCGAACAGGGTGCACCCCTCCGTCTCCTTGGGTTCTCCCGGCTCAAGGGAGTTGGTCTTAATCTTCATGATCAGCTTGCGCAATTTCTTTTCCGTCACGAAGAGGGGAATGGTGTTGTTGTAGCTCTTGCTCATCTTGCGACCGTCAAGCCCGGACAACACGGCCGTATCCTCGTCCACCACGGCCTCGGGAAGAGCAAAGAACTGTTTCCGGTAGATATGGTTGAAGCGCCCGGCAATATCCCTTGCCATCTCAAGATGCTGCACCTGATCCTTGCCCACCGGGACCTTGTTGGCATTGAACATGAGGATATCCGCCGCCATGAGCACCGGGTAGCAGAACAGTCCCATGGTGATCCCCTTGTCGGGGTCATTTGTCTTGGCGGCTTCATTCTGGTCCACCGCCGCCTTGTAGGCATGGGCCCTGTTCATGAGTCCCTTGGCCGTCACGCAGGTGAGGAGCCATGTGAGTTCGGTTATCTCGGGAATGTCCGACTGGCGGTAGAAGGTCGACCTTTCGGTATCAAGCCCCATGGCAAGCCAGGTTGCCGCAACCTCCTTGCTGGATTCCTTTACCAGTTTCGGATCCTGATTCTTGATCAGGGCATGGTAATCGGCCAGAAAATAATATGCCGACACATTATCATTGCGGCTCGTTTCGATGGCCGGACGAACCGCGCCGATATAGTTGCCCAGGTGGGGCGTGCCGCTGGTTGTAATACCCGTTAATACGATCTCTTTCGCCATTGTACACTTCCTGTGGTTTTTTTGATAATTTTGTAAAACAACTGTTTGCGTCATTCCCGGTCACAGCCGGACCTCCCCTTCGGGGGTTTTCGCCGGGTATCTTATTAGCACGGAACGAACGGTTTTTACATTTTTTTTTGATCTCCCCGTCCTACCGAATCCCGTTTGCGATTCCCTTCAAGCTGTAGTATAATTCGGCCAACGCCCGAAAACGGGACGGCAACCGCATCCCTTCGGGGAGTCGAAATGATACGAATCCGCAGCTATCCCGCGATTCAAGGAAAACCGGCATCACCCGAAACATCCGTTCACCCCGGACGCCGGGACGGCCGACTGTTAATCGTGGATATTGATCCACTCCGAGCCCTTACCGCTTTTGCCGGGCGACCCAAAAAGCCGGAACAGAATCCAGCCGGGCGAATGACGGCCCGGCAAACCGCGACACGACATTGCGGCCGATCCATCCAGCCGACCCGTCACCCCTTCTTTAGACCTGCAAACAATGGAGCCGACACCAATGAAAACACCACGGGTTAAATACCTTAAGGATTACCGGCCGCCGACATATCTTGTCGACCACGCGGACCTGTATTTCGACCTGAACGAAACTGAAACCATCGTCCGCGCCGTTCTGAAAATGCGCCGGAACGATGAAAGCGGCGAGGAAAACGCCCCCCTGATACTCGACGGAGAAAAAATGGAACTCCTGTCCGTGCATATGGACGACAGGCCCCTTGACCCTGCGGAGTACCGGGTTACGGAAAACACACTGGAAGTTTTCAATGCGCCCGAAACCTTCACCCTCGCCACCAAAACAAGAATAAAACCCCAGGAAAACACCTCCCTCGACGGTTTATACCGGTCCCAGGAGATGTTCTGCACCCAGTGCGAATCCCACGGATTCAGAAAGATCACCTATTATCCGGACCGCCCCGACGTGATGGCGAAGTTCACCTGCACCATCGAGGCGGACAGGAAAAGATACCCGGTCCTCCTCTCCAACGGCAATCCCACGGCAAGGGGAATGACGGGAGAGGATCGCCACTGGGTCAAATGGGAAGACCCTTTCCGGAAACCCAGCTATCTTTTCGCGCTGGTGGCAGGGGACCTGGTACGCCTTGCGGACAGCTACACAACCGTTTCCGGGCGCGCGGTATCCCTCGAGATCTACGTGGAAGCGGCCAACGCCGACAAATGCGATCATGCCATGGCCTCCCTTAAAAAGGCGATGGCATGGGATGAGGAAAAGTACGGCAGGGAGTACGACCTGGACATCTACATGATCGTTGCCGTCAACGATTTCAATGCCGGGGCCATGGAAAACAAGGGACTCAATATCTTCAACTCCATCTATGTCCTTGCAAGACCCGAGACCGCCACGGACAGCGATTTTCTAGCCATCGAAGCGGTCATTGCCCACGAATATTTCCACAACTGGACCGGTAACCGGGTCACCCTTAAAAACTGGTTCCAGCTGAGCCTCAAGGAGGGACTCACGGTGTTCAGGGATCAGTGCTTTACTGCGGACATGACCTCCCCTTCGGTAAAGCGGATCACCGACGTTACGAAACTGCGCATCAACCAGTTTCCCGAGGATGCGGGCCCCATGGCCCATCCGGTCAGGCCCGAGTCCTACATCGAGATGAACAACTTCTACACCATGACCGTTTATGAAAAGGGAGCGGAGGTGATCCGCATGATCCACACGATCCTGGGGGAGGAGGGGTTCAGGCGTGGAATGGACCTCTACTTCGAGCGCTTCGACGGAATGGCCGTCACCACCGAGGATTTTGTGCGCACCATGGAGGATGCAAACGACGCGGACCTCTCCCGTTTCAGCCGCTGGTACGCCGTTGCCGGCACCCCTGCGGTGACCATGACGTGCAGCCATGATCCCCGGGAAAAGAGCTTTACCCTCACATTTACCCAGGAGTGCCCCCCCACTCCCGGCCAGGAGGAGAAGCCGCCCCTGCACATTCCCGTTTCCGCCGCCCTCCTCTCCCCGTCGGGCAGCCCCCTGCCCCTCCGGCTCCAGGGAGAAGACGCCCCCGGGGGCACCAGCCGCATGCTCCATCTCCTCGAGAAGGAAACCACCTTCCGCTTCATGGACGTGCCGGAAAAGCCAGTGCCGTCCGTTCTCAGGAACTTTTCCGCGCCGGTGAAACTTTCCGCCGGGTATACCCCCGAGGAACTCCTGTTTCTCTTTGCAAACGACCCCGATCCGTTCAACCGCTGGGATTCCGGACAGACCCTGTTCGCGGACACCATCAACGGACTTGTGGCAAACCTTGCCCGGACCGAACCCCTCACTCTGGACGATGCATTTATCCGGGGATTTGGAAAAACCCTGATAAATTCCTCTCTGGACAAGACATTTATCGCAAGGGCCCTGACCCTGCCTTCGGAAATCGAAATGGGAGACATGTCGGCGGCCCCCGTGGATGTGGACGGGATTCACCATGCAAGGGAGTTTATCCTGAAACGGGTGGGCTCGGAACTCCACGATCAATTTCTTGGGATATACCGCGACAACCACGATACGGGCCCGGTTTCCCGGGACAGCGATGCCGTATCCCGAAGGGCCTTGAAAAACCTGGCCCTGTTCTACCTCGGCAAATCCGGCGCCCCCGGTTCCGAGGAGCTGATCTTCTCTGCCTTTGAATCGGCAAACAACATGACCGACGAACTGGCCGCGTTTACTATCCTTGCCGGCATGGAAAACGACATGCGGGAGCGTGCCGTGGCCATGTTCCACGAGAAATGGAAGGAAAACGTCCTTGTGCTGGACAAGTGGTTCGCAACCCAGGCTGCAGCACGCCTCGAAGGCACCCTTTCCACGGTCAAAAACCTCATGAACCACCCGGCCTTCTCCATCCGGAACCCCAACAAGATCCGCGCCCTTATCGGCACTTTCTGCGCATCGAACCCATGGTGTTTCCATGATGCCGGCGGCGAGGGGTACCGCTTTCTGGGAGACCGGGTGATCACCCTCAACGCCCTCAACCCCCAGATCGCGGCAAGGCTCACCGGCCAGTTCAACCGTTGGAAAAGATACGACGAAAACCGCCGGACGCTGATGAAAGCCGAGCTCACAAGGATACTCGAGCAGCCGGATCTTTCCCCCAATGTATTCGAAATCGCCTCCAAGGCCCTCGCATAACAAAACTAACCGTGCCGGCAGGCTCGCCTGCCGGCGCCTTCGCATCCCCCGTTGAAATGGCGATCTGCCGTTTCATGCAGTTCCCACCCAACCAGCCCCTCTCCCGTTATAATGGGAGCCCGTGATTGTTTCCAATTGAAGCATCGCCCTATGGACAAACATGCCCTGTATCCTTTTCCTGTTTTATGCCCGTTCCCGATCCCACACTGCTCCCGGGGCATCCGGTCCGACGGGTTTCCACGACATTTCACGGCCTGAATTCCCCGGGACTCGGAAACCCGGATTCTTTTTCAAGTACGCCCCCCCCCACGGAAACCGTATCCAAGAAATTCGAACAGCCTTGCCCCTTCCCGTTAACAACGGAGCACGGTTTGAAGCAGCTTCCCACGAACCGGTAATTCAAAATATCTTTATATACATGATCGATTTCTTGATCCATATCCATGCAAGCACGAGAAAAGGACAGTGCGTCTTTCGGGAATGGGCATGATCATGCTTCGGCGCGCCCCGTGAAAAAACACCGGCCCTTTGCCCACCGTTCCCCATCTTATCCTGTTTCCTCGGAAGTAAAAAGAAGCAGGCAGGGAGTTTACAAGTGAGAAGTTTATGACTATGTTTGAGACATAAATTAGGTAATCCCAAGCTGTTCCCGAAAGTTCAGCCCCGAAACCGTCCCCACCCCCATTTCGGCAAACCACACCGCCCCGGCGGGAATTTGCCGTCAAGGCGGGGTAAAACAACAGGTGATATCATGTTTTATGAAGCGATATATATGCCCAAGGAAACCGAAGGCCTGAACGAAAAGGCAATGGAAAAAATCGGCGTGAGAATCGGCGTTCAGGAGGGAGGGAAGATCCTCCACGGCCCCCACAAGGGAGAGCCCTCTTATATCCCCGCATCCAACTTCGGCGTGATCCCCAACTTCGATCTCAAGGAGATCCGGAGCATTCCCTACGGCAAGTGGAAAGAATACTGCAAACGGGAAGGGATAGAGCTGTGATCCCGGAACGCATCTTTCGCCCCCCGCTCAACGGGGAAGTCGCGCCCAATACGGGAACGGCCCCGGGTCCGGGCTTCCCCTCCCCGACAGACAACGTGTATATGAAAAGCGGACTTGATCACATGATCGGCCGGTCGACTCGACATGTTGGCCGCATCTCGGTATTGGTCCCCTTAATCACGGGTATACCGGGCGGCGCGCATCCTGCCGAATCCAAACCGGCCGATGATATGATCAAGCCCTGAAAAGCACGCATCGTAAGGCCCCCTCGGCTTTCCCTCTCCCCGGGGAAACGTGCCGGAAACTGAACGTATCCGAACGCCGGCCGAGTCGCCCCATGTGGTTCAACCATTATAATTTTTCATGAAACCGTAAAAACGTGCCGCGCATCCGCTAAAAACCGTGGCGGGTTTTTCGAAACTCTGTTAATGAGCGTTTGCCGGAAAAAAAGCGACGGTTTTTTCAATCGGCATGGGGCCGGACGCCGGCCTTTTGGCTGCGCCCGGCCGCCGCAGGATTACGGCGGAGCCCGGGACTTCGAGGAGATCAGGAAGGAAAACGATGAAAAACAGCGATAAAAATTTCTGGGAAGCGAAATTACTCAGCGACATGAGCCAAACGGAGTGGGAATCACTTTGTGACGGATGCGGCAAATGCTGCCTGAACAAACTGGAGGATGAGGAGACCGGAGAGGTTTTTTATACGGATGCGGCCTGTCGGCTCCTGGACATTTCAACCTGCCGCTGCACCGCTTATTTCCAAAGGACAAGCCTGGTCAAGGACTGCCTCGTGCTAACCCCCGAAGACACAAGGGAATACCACTGGCTTCCCAAATCCTGCGCCTATCGCCTGGTCATGGAGAAAAGAGAACTGCCCCCGTGGCACCCCCTTGTCTCGAAAGATCCAAACAGCGTTCACCTTGCCGGGGCTTCGGTGAGGGGGTGGGCCGTCTCGGAAAACGGGATCTCCGAGGAGCAGATGGAGGAACGGATCATCCACGGGGAGCTCTGACATATCAACGACCGGGGGGATGGAGATTCCGCAAGAATTATAGTATGGTCGTTTATCCGGCCCGGCGGGCACTCCTCGCGGGAGGGGCGGCATTGGACGGGTAACGGAGAATCGAGCTCACCTGCAATGGACCTGTAACAAATTCATAAGGAGCTTCTTGAAATGACCACGACCATCGATCCGGGCAGTTTTCGTCAAATCGTCTTTTTCACGGGCGCGGGCATGTCGGCGGAGAGCGGCGTCCCCACATACCGGGGCAGCGGCGGTATCTGGCACGATTACAACTGGCAGGCATATGCGTGTCAGGATGCGTTCGACAAGGACCCCGAAAAGGTACTCTCGTTCCATGAAATGAGGCGAAGGGCCATCCTGGAATGCGCCCCCCACGGGGGTCACCGCATCATCTCCGAGCTTCAAACCCGTCACGACAATATTTCCATCGTTACCCAGAATATCGACGGCATGCACCAGCGGGCCGGCGCCGCAAACGTGATCGAACTCCACGGAAGCATCTGGCGCATGCGCTGCAACGTTCACGGGGCAAGGGAAGATCTTTCCGAAACGTATGAGCGAAGGAGCTGTGAACAGTGCGGCGCCCCCCTGAGGCCCGACATCACCTGGTTCGGGGACATGCTCGACCCTTCGGTGATCGAGGCGGCGACCCGCGCCGTTGAAAACTGCGACCTGTTCATCGGCATCGGCACATCGGGTGTCGTGTGGCCCGCGGCGGGCTTCCCTGAAGTTGCCCGGAAAAGCGGGGCGGAACTGATCGAGATCAACCCCGAAGCCACGGAGCTCTCTTCCCTCTACAACAGGTCCGTGCGAAAGCCCGCCGGCACGGCACTTGCCGAACTGTTCGGATTCTAGGCCGACATTCGCTCCCCGGTGGATTCGGCGACGGGGTCGATGAGGAGGCTTCCCTCGAACACAAGCCTCGCCGGCCCCGTCTTGTAGATACGGTTGCAGCTTTTGTCCCACTCGATATGCAGATCTCCCCCCTCCAGATGGACAACGGCGGACCTGCCCGCCCGGGAATCGAGGCTTGCCGCCACCACTGCAGCGCATGCGCCGGTTCCGCAGGCAAGGGTTCTGCCCACTCCCCGCTCCCAGACCTTCATGCGGATCTCCCCCTCATCCAGCACCTCCACGAACTCCACGTTGACCCCCTCGGGAAAGCGTCCGTGTTTTTCGATCTCGGGCCCCATGGTGTCGATATCGACCCCTTCAAGATCGGTAACAAACACCACGGCATGGGGATTGCCCATGGAAACGGCCGTCACCGGAACAGGGCCCCGGGCAAGCTCCAGGGGTTCGGAAACGACAAGTTCCCGCTCCGAAACAAAGGGGATCTTTTCCGGCGAGAGAACGGGTTCTCCCATATCAACCGTGACCATTTCCACCCGTCCGTCTTCTCCGGTTACAACCCGGGGGCGAATCACTCCGGCAAGGGTCTCAACCGAAAATTCCTCCGTTGTCACTATTTTCTTTTCGAAAGCCAGTCTCGCGAAGCAGCGCATCCCGTTCCCGCACATTTCCGGCTCGCTTCCGTCCGCATTAAAGATGCTGAACTTCAGATCGCATGTTTCCGATTCGGAAACAACGATCAGCCCGTCTCCACCGATACCGAAATTTCGGTCGCACGCGATTCTTGAAAGCGTCGGATAGGCAATGCCCCCGTCAACGGAACGATTCCTGTCGTCGATAATGATAAAATCGTTGCCGAGCCCCTCCATCTTGGAAAAAGAAATCTCCATATGCCCATATCTCCCCTGGCTTGTTCTCGTATTTTGGTTCCCGCTCCCTCCCGGCGGACGGGAGTCGAGAATATCGCTGTTGTTTACCTGCCCCCCCGGACCGGCCCGGAATCATATCGGCCGGCCATGGAACACCGCCGTGCCGGGGAAGCCCCGGAGTTATACCCGTTTTGATCCATGGAAACAACCGGGCATCCTTGAGGCCTGCAAAATAGTTGGGGAGACGGAATTTAACTCCACACTCCGGGGCACTCGATTCCGGCAACCCGAGGCATTGCTTTAAGCGAACAGCAATGCGAATCATCGGTAATTGTGGAAATTATTCTTTCTCGACCCCTCACAATACCCAATTCACCGGCCCATGAAAAACGGACAAGGCGCGCATATCCCATCGCCCCTTTGGAAAAACCGGCCCGGGAGAAATTCAACTCTTTCCTGTTCTTCCCCCCCTTTTTCTGATACTTGGAAAAACTCGACCATGGCCCGAGGGGCGGCTTTCATCCTGGATCTTTTCCCTTCGGGAACTTGATCCAACAAATTATCCAAACGGAACGACTTATGAACTTGGTTCTTCTTTTCAAAGACGACTTTGTACAGGGCACGGATCGGGCGATGCTTACCGGCCGGCGCCACAAGCATATAAGGAAGGTTCACAGAGCATCGGTGGGCGATACGCTTTCCGTGGGACTCGCTGGGGGAATGATGGGAACGGGAACGATCACCCGCATGGAGAGCGCTTCACTTCTCATGGACGTGGAACTTACGACCCAGCCGCCTCCTCCCCTTCCCCTACGGCTTATACTGGCCCTCCCAAGGCCGAAGGTCTTGAGACGGCTGATCCTGTCCATAACGTCCATGGGCGTCAAGGAGATCGTGTTGCTCAATGCTTTCCGCGTGGAAAAGAGTTACTGGCAAAGCCCCGCTCTGGAAGATAAGGCGCTCATGACCCAGGCCGTCCTCGGCCTCGAGCAGGCAAAGGACACGGTCCTTCCCTCGATCCGGCAAAGGCCCCTGTTCAAGCCCTTTGTGGAGGACATACTTCCAGATCTTGTCTCGGGCACCACCTGCCTTACGGCACATCCCGGAGGAGACCGCCCCTGCCCCAGGGAACTTTCATCCCCCGTCACCCTGGCGGTTGGTCCCGAGGGCGGTTTTATCCCCTACGAGGTGGAAAAACTGGAGTCCGCGGGCTTTCAAACCGTCGACATGGGAGAGCGCATACTGCGCGTGGAAACCGCCGTTCCCGCCCTCGTCTCGAGACTCTTTTAACCCTGTCTTAAAAAGGCCCATCAACCACAACATTCAAGAACGAACACGGGTAAAACCATGAACGACTCGGAAGTGATTATTTCAAAAGAAGAGGTGGGACGGATCAGGGAGTTCGACAAGAGCCTCGAAACATCTCCGGCCTTTTCCGCGAACCTGACTTTGGACAAGCATTCTTCTTCTCAATTCAAATCCTTTGCAGAAGCTTTTTCAAAACTTTGCCCCACTGCGGAAGTGAAGATCAATGAAACCCGGAGCACCGGACTTCCCTGGTTCGGGGTTGGTACAAGACTTCGATTTCACATGATTCCCCTGGGCAACAAACTCTCCCCGTTTCTAAAAGCCCTTGCCCCGGCGGAGTCGCCGGCCGCGACATCCGCCGACGGGGACACCGGGGCCGAGCTTACCCTCTTTGTCTCGGGCCAATGCCCCTATTGCCCCGCCGCCCTTGAAAACCTCCTACCCCTTACGGGCGGGGAGGATCGCGCGGGACTTCGGGTTGTCGACGCTCTTCTCTTTCCCAATGAAGCCGAAAAACATGCGGTTCAATCCCTTCCAACACTTATACTGGACGGAAATCTCCGTTGGACCGGAATCGTGTCTCGGAACGAGATCAGGGCGGCGATCTCTCCCCATGGTCCCGGGGATATGGACGCGGAAGCGTTCGAAAGACTCTTGAACGCCGGCAATTCGGACAGACTGACCGAGATGATGAAGGTCGAAGGCAGGGTTTTCCCATCATTTGTCTCGCTTCTCGCACACGAAAAATGGCCCATTCGCCTGGGAGCCATGGTCGTGCTGGAGGAGCTCATGGAGTCGGCTCCATTCGTTTCATGGTCTGCGGCACCCCACATGTGGGCCCTTTATCACGACAGTGAAAAGGCGATCAGGGGAGACCTGCTGTATATCTTCGGTGAACTTGGAGACAAGGAGAACATATCCTCCCTCGGGTTGCTCCTGGAAGAGGAATCCGACCCCGAAATCAGGGAGATGATCATGGAAGCGCTCGATAGAATCAACGAAAAGTCCATGGAACCGGCCGCGAAACACGACGGTTCCGCTTCCTCCAAAACAGATTGAGCCGCCCCTTTCCATGCGGCTGGGGAAAAGGGCCTCGGCCGGCCCCACGAAAAAAGCTTCACGAAGAGGAGACATCCTCGGCGCCGCCGGTGAAATCAACCCGGTAAAATTAACCAAATGGTTGCATTCGGCGATTGCATGGATTAGTGTAGACGGTTTGGAAGTTCCGCCCGATTCGAAAAAAAAATAATCTGGAAAACCGGCCCGCCCACGGGGCGCCGGCAGCCGGTTTCGTTATTTAACAGCACAGGCCCCATGGAAGAAATATGAACGATAAGTTTGAAATCAAAGGTGAGTATATCGAACTGATAAAACTCCTCAAGGCAACCGGGCTCTGCGCCACCGGGGGAATGGCTAAACTCGTGACCGAAGACGGGCTTGTCAAGGTGGACGGCAGGGTCGAGCACCGCAAACGCCGCAAGATCAAGAGGGGACAGGTCGTCGAGTTCCAGGGCAACTTCATTGAAATCCAATGACACGCCCCCCTTTTCCATGCCGAAAAGGGTCCCGAAATTCCCGATGCCGTACCGCAACGCTTCTTCAGTGACCGTTGCCGACGCCGCGGCGCCTGTCGACCTTCGATCCTTCCGGGGAGAGAAATCCCGACAGGTCGCGTAAAAGACGCGGCACCCGCAAACGCCCTTAAAAGGAGTACATATTGAGCAAAACCGCCGATTTTGAAAGCCTCGGCCCGGAGTTGATCATATCTTCGGTCGAGGAAGCCGTGGGCAAACGCCTCACCGGCCTGACCTTTTCCCTCCCAAGTTACATCAACCGGGTTTATGAGCTGGAGTGCGAAGACGGCACGCGCCTCATTGCCAAATACTACCGCCCCGGCAGATGGTGCAGGCAGGCACTCGAAGAAGAGCACGAGTTTCTCATGGACTGCGCCGAGGACGAAATCCCGGTTATTGCCCCCATGCGCCTTACCAACGGAACTACATTGTCCGAGGCTTCGGGAATCCACTTTGCGGTCTTTCCCAAGCGCTTCGGACGGGAGATGGAGATCAACTCTCCCGAAGACTGGAAACGGGTGGGGTCCCTGGTGGGAAGAATCCACGTGTCCGCGGCCAGAAGAGAAGCCCCCTCCAGAATCCAACTCCATCCCGAAATTTCCACGCGCGGGGATTTAAAAGATCTTGTGGAAGGGGGATTCATTGCCGACCGCCATGCCGGTGCATTCGCGGACGTGGCCGAAAGGATATTGGAAATAAGCACAAGACTTTTCGAGGACGCGGCGCCCATGAGAATCCACGGCGATTGCCACCGGAAGAATCTTCTCTTCAGGCCCGACGAGGGGATCATGGCCATCGATTTCGACGACATGATGACGGGCCCGGCTGTCCAGGATCTCTGGCTTCTACTGCCGGATCATGCCGCCAACGCCCGGACCGAGATCAACCTGCTCCTGGAAGGATACGAGCAGTTTCGTGAATTCGACGACAGAACCCTTCTTCTCATCGAACCCCTCAGGGCCATGCGAATTATCTACTTCCTGGCATGGTGCGGCAGGCAGGCGGAGGATTTTCAGTTTCGCAGGAATTTTCCGGACTGGGGAAGCGAGGCATTCTGGCAGAGGGAAGTTTCCGACCTGGAACGACAGCTCCAGGTGATCAAGGCACATGTTGAACCGGGCAACGGCTACCCGTCGTAACCGACCAGATTTTTTTAGCCAAATCGAACCGGGAAGAACGCTGTCCCGCATGATCTTCCCACAGGGTCTTTGGTGGGGCGGTTATTCCCATGGGTTTTCCCGATTGCCCCGGCTCGTTCCACGGCGGAATCGCCCAAATAAGAACAGGGGTCGCTTCCCGGCTGTCGGTCAACAGCCGGGAAGGACCCCGGTACTTTATGCAAACAATTCGATTCATCCCCCGCCCGTCAAGTGTGATCCTCACCACATGGAGACATGGGGACGGGAAGGTCGCCTTTCGGCTACCCTTCAACAGCTTCGCGGAGAAACAGGATTACGCTTTTGCGTAAACACCGCGAGCCATCGATTTAATCTGACCTTTCTTGGAAAGTTTGTAAAGCGCGTTACTGATCTGCCTCGCCTCAAAACCGGTTTTTTCCTTGATCTTGGCGATATTGACACCTTTGCGGCTGCGCTTGATCACATCGTAGACCGTTGCAAGAACGGAAGACGACTTTGAAGACGCCTCAACGGCTTCAACCGGTGCTTCCTCAACTTTTTCCTTGGCTTTGGGCGCAGCCTTTTTGGCCGCCCGGGCCTTGGGCGCGGCTTTTTTCGCGGCCGCCTTCGTCTTGGCAGGCGCTTTTTTCTTTTCTTCAACAGGCGCGGCTTCCACCGGAGCCTCCTCTACGGGGGCAACGAGTGAGTCAAACTTTTCAATATATGCCGCGACGGTCTCAATCTGCTCAGCCAGCTGTGCCAGTGACTTCGACATCGACTTCAGCTGCTTTTGTAAATCTTTCATGGGTAACCTCTCCTTTGATTACTATTTTAGACAAATTCGCTCGACAATTATTATATAGAACCACAAAAGTCAACAGAATAGTGGAAGTATTTTTACAAAACCGCGTCATACACGCATCCGTATGATATCTTCACTTCGGATTTTCTTAGTTTTTTCTGCCCTTTCCATATTTCAAAAGCCTCTTTCCGATTCCCGGTCGACACGGAGACCGGCCGATGATTGAAAGAATAACATAAGCCTCTCCCCATCTTCTTCAACTCTCCCTGTGAAGTTTCAACATGATATCTCCGCTTTTTTTCGGATAAGCCTTGCAGTTCAAGATGTTTCGCAAATCCATATACCACGCTGAAGATCTGCTGGTTGAATTCGTTTTTCAGATTTACCCTTAATGCTTTTATCGGTTCTCCCGCACTCTTTCCGGCCCATGGTCTTTACCCACATCCCCGAAACACAAGCAGAGATCTGCTTCGAATTATGAGGCGCAAATTACAGGTATATACTCATATCATCCATTATCTATACTTCAATCGACAGTACTCCCCCCAACCGACAACGCAACACATGCTTTATTACGATTATCACATATCTCTGCTTTTCTTTCGTCTCCCATGTTAAGGTACGCCGCTCCGCAATGGACATACCGCTTACATAAATTCCGATTATCATTGAGCCCCGGGATCTCTACGCCCCCCCGATCGGCTCTCCCCATGAACATCGGCCAAACATGAACCTCACCGTATTTCGAATGTCCCCACAGCCCCACAGCCCACGGCCCTACATCCTCGGATCCGATCACTTTGATCAACTGGAGCGGCTGGAGCGGCTGGAGCCAATCGGGTCAAAAGTTTTTGGGATGTGGCAGTTCCAAACCGTTCTTACCCTCTTCGGCTCACCAAAAGCGCAACCGCGCACGTGATTTTCACCCATACCGATAACGCCCCTGCCCCCCCCGGCGAGGTCCCCCTAAGTCAAAGGGGAGCATTACGGGTTACCCGTTAAGGGCATTCCGGGCTTGACCTCCAACGGCGTTGATTTAAGTTGGTTCCCCAGCGACACCAGTTAATGGCGTTTTTCACTGTTTTAAAAATTAACGGCATATCAGTACTGGCCCGCTTTATTCCCAACCCCGGCATTCCAATTCTGCTTATTCACATTCAGGGACTCCATCAACCGGTTGTTCCGTGATTCAAAATGAGTTCCCGGATTCGTGTCCGCGCATTCTACGCGGATGAATTTTGATGCACTCGTAAAAAGCAGTTTCAAACCTTAGAAGGGCACATATCCAAAAAAGGAACTCGATCTTTTTGCCCATGGTCGAATCGACACTGATTTCGCATCCTGATTTCATATCATCAGGATGTTGGTTCAAGAGTCCTATCCTGATTATTTAACTACAATATGAAGCCGATGGATGCGGTGGATGTTGATCAGTTCAGGCTGTGGTCACAAATCCGACAGCCGATATTTTATGGGACATTAATCTTGATGAGCCCGTAAAAAGTCGGCGGACGCAATTTTTACCACGACATGGTGTGCTCGCCATGCCTTGCGTGTGCCTCATGGTGTACTCGAAAATCCGGGTTCAGACTTTGTACATGGGCATCAATCTTGATGGACTCGTAAAAAAGTCCAAAGTGATTTTTTGGGCCACATCATATTGCGGGGCAGGCAGATTGAAACAACGGCAGCTTGTGGTCGAATTCTTTAAAGTCGACTTTTTACATGGGCATCAATCTTGATGGACTCGTAAAAAAGTCCAAAGTCATTTTTTTAACCATACATGCGGAATAAGCTGATTAAAACAACGGCCTGTGTGGTCGGATTTTGGAGCGCTGACTTTTTTTCAGGGCATCAACCGCCTTGATGAAATCGTAAAAGCCCAAAGTCATTTTTTTAACCATACATGCGGAATAAGCTGATTAAAACAACGACCGGTGTGGTCGGATTTTGGAGCGCTGACTTTTTTTCAGGGCATCAACCGCCTTGGTGAAATCGTAAAAGCCCAAAGTCATTTTCTTGACCACGCCATAGTGCGGAAAAAACAGATTGAAACAACGGCCGATTGTGGTCAATTTTTTTGACTGCCTACTTTTTACAGGGTCATCAATCTTGATCGCTCCGGAATCATTTTCGAGATGTAACGATGAGTATCCGGCAGGCTACCGAAGCGCTGCGTTCCGCAACCATTGAAGGCGAAATTCCTGGGTCCCGGAGCATGTTGGGGTGTATTTGGTGTAAATTGGGTAGTCGGGGATTGGGCAGGTAAGGCACTAAGCGAAATCGGCCCCGGAACTCGAAAGGCGCTTCCCCGGCGAATAATTTTATCCGGCAAGTGCTTTTTATGGGGGGACGACGCAATCCCCCGTGAAAGCCCGAAGCCCCATAACGGACAAGCTCGTATTCCAAACAGTCCGACGTGGAATTAGCCTTTCCGGGTATCTGTCCCCACCGCGCCCTGTACAGGCGACAATCGAAAACGAACCGTTGCCGCAGCATCCGTCCGGCCAAGGGAAGGGGCTCAGCTCAATCAAGGTACCAGGGGAGTCCAAGGAAATACGAAGCGGCAGGCTCGATGTTTCAAAAAAATGCCCACCATATATATAGGCCAAGAACGATCCATGAAATCAAGCAGACGAGATTCGCTTTCCATGCAAACACCTTCCCGGCAAGCCCGTTTTCCTCCCTCTTGCCCACCTTCTCACCGCAATCGTTACATTCTCCGGCATCAATGGGAAGATTGCCGAAGCAACCGGGACAGCGCTTGAACATATGCTCTTTGATGTTTTTATCTTTCATTCCCATGGAACCCTGCTGTTCCAGTTAGTCTCTCCCCCAAAAGAGCCGGTGTATGGTTTCCGGCATCCTTCATGGAAACACGATCCGCTGCCGCCGCCCCTAACAAGGAACAAACAGCTGAACCGCAATAGAAAAAAGGCCTTCCGGCGACATGGAACACCGCAGAAGACCTTTTTCAAGTTTTCATTTTCGGGCGATTATCTCTACGAGCGATTGTCCGACAACATCATCCGTTGATGAAGATCATGATCTCGCTCTTCGCCTTGAGATCCGCGAGCCAGTCCGAATAGAGTTTGGTGGCCTTTTCGGCGGCGAGTTTCTCGATAATTTGGGCTTTTTTCTCCTCGAAATCCGCATCCGCCGGTTCCTTTCTCTCCTTGAAAACCGGTACGTAGTATACCTTTCCGTCCTTGACCGCTTTCTCCGGAACAGCGGACCGGGCGGAGAGTTTGAATGCCTCGCGCGCGAAGGCGGACGCCGAACCGAGCTCGGGAATGCTTCCCGTACGCGTGAAAAAACCGCTTTCCTTCACATCCATGCCCAGTTTGCCGGCGGCGTCGGCAAGGGACTGACCGCCCTTGAGAAGCCCAAGAAAGGCTTCGGCCTGACCCGCCGCCTTCTCATCCTGTTTCTTAGTCTTAAGATCCAGCGCAACCCGCGCTTTGACCTCCGCAAGCTCCGGAATTTCGGAAGCCGCCTTTGCAACGGGCTGTATGATGTAGTAACCGTCCACAAGGTCATTTACCTCGCTGATTTCACCCTCGGCAAGGGTAAAGGCCGTCTCGGAAAACTTGTAGCGGTTGCCCTTGAAGTCCTTGGGCCCGGTGTTCCGGGTAAAAAAATCGGCGGTATGAAGGGTCGCGTTCCTTTCGGTTGCAACATCCTCGAGTTTGTCCCCGTCCATCATTGATTCGGAAACGGACTCCGCGTTGTCGTATGCAAGGTTTCGCGCCGCATCATCGGTGAGCTTTGCCCTTATTTTTTCCTCTGCTTCCGCCAGGGTGAGGGTGGAAGCCTCATTGACCTTTTCCACCTTGATGACATGCCAGCCGAAACGGGTACGCACCGGCTCGCTGATCTCACCCGCCGCCATGGAAAACGCCTTGTCGGCAAAGGGTTTCACCATGGCCTCTTTCTTGAAGGCCCCGAGCATGCCCCCCTTGTCCGCAGATGGACCTTCCGAGAACTCCTTGGCAAGTTCCCCAAAGTCGCCGCCGGCCGTCGCCTTGGCCCGAACATCGTCGGCCCGTTTTTCGGCTTCCTTCACCGCTTCTTCCGACACGTCCTGGTCCACTTTGATCAGGATGTGCCTGGCCTCCACGGTCTTGGGGGTCTCAAACTCCTCCATTGCGCTCTCGTAGTAGTCGGAGATCTCCTCGGAAGAAACAACCACATCCCCCTTGTAATCCTCGGGTGCGAACCTGAGGTAATTCACCTTTACCTTGGGCTCGGTTTTGTACTTATCGCCGTTTTCCTTGTAGTAAGCAAGTATCTCATCTTCGGGGGTCTCGACTTCCTTATATGCTTCCGGCTTGAATGCAACATAGTCAACATTCACGGAGGCATCGTTCCATTTATACCAGGCAAGCGCCTCCGCGCCGGAAACCTTTATCCCCCCCGTCACCAAGGCGCGCATCTTGTTCGAGAGCATCTCTTCCCGCTGTTTCGCCTCGAAGGCGGATTCGGTCAAACGGTTCTGGCGCAGGATCGATTTATATCGCTGACCGTCGAACACACCGTCCTTCTGGAAAACGGGTATCTCCTGGATAAAGGCGGCCAGCTCGGCATCGGCCACCCGTATATTGTTCTCTTCCCCCTGCTGAAGAATCAGCTTCCGGTCCACCAGACCGTTGATGGCCTGATTTCCCACCTGAAACATCTCTATCAGATCATCGTTGAGACTGGCGCCGAACCTTCCGCGCAGCTGCTCGATGAGCCTCTGATAAGCATCTCTGTATTCATCCACGGTAATGGACTCATCGTTAACAACGGCCGCAACTCCGTCATACTTGGAGCCCTTGGAACCGATTCCCAGAAATACAAATACAAGGACAATTATTCCCAAAAGAAACTTAATCAACCAGGAACTCGCATTCCTACGCATTAACTCGAGCATCAACATTCCCTCATTTTTGGTAAAAATTTGACAGCGGTCACACCGAAACCGTGTAAACCTTCGTGGATCATCATACTGAAGCAGCTCATAATCACATATCCACATGACATTATTTTACAGAACCTAACTTTAATATTTTTAATATACGGCTTTGTCAACACTTTACCCAAATAATGCCCCCCTCTTCACCCCGATTTCATTTTCCCCATTTTTTCTGTTGACACATTTTTTTTTATGGGCTAAACAGAGTTCACTTTTTCGGAAGTGGGGCTGTAGCTCAGCTGGGAGAGCGCATGACTGGCAGTCATGAGGTCAGGGGTTCGATCCCCCTCAGCTCCACCATCCAATAGTAATTTACGGTTTTAACAAGCCGATTTGTTTAAAAATAAGGGGCTGTAGCTCAGCTGGGAGAGCGCATGACTGGCAGTCATGAGGTCAGGGGTTCGATCCCCCTCAGCTCCACCAACATACTAAAACCCGATGCATTGGCATCGGGTTTTTTTATTGTCTGTTTCCATGCGGCCTCCCCCTCCATCATTCCACGCCCCATCCGGTTGCCCCGGGACCGCCCCTCCCATGCGGGGCCTGCTTGACCCAAAACCCACTTCAGGACCATACCCTCGAAGCCGGCGCGGTCCATGTCCCATACATATCCCAACTTCAGCCCCGTACTACCCGGAGCCGACGCGGTCCATTCCCATGCAAATCCCGGCATCGAACCCCATACCCGGTATTAACATTGTTACATTAAGGTACGTTTTATATAGGAAATTTATTTCACACCAATAATACACCTTTTCCAGATCACGCCATAATCATCCGTAATTATAGGCCACATACCCTTTTATTTTTTTTTTATTCCACGGTCTTGATTTTGCATGCTTAATTCATAGTTTTTTTTTACTTCCGCTCAAGGACACGACACGGATCGAATTCCAGGATGCGAAACCTCACGAACTCGACCGACATTTTTAATCGATTTTTTTAATAAAGGAGGTTTTATATGAGGAGATTTATCTTTTTTTTATTGACATTGGCTCTTTTTTCCGGGTTTTCAAATACGGCAAATGCAACTCCCCTTACCAACTCCGGGGAATACATGTTCACGGTAACTGGAAATGATCCCTCCAGTCCAACCGCAGACCTTTCAACACTTGAAAGTTCAATACAAGATTGGTTTTTCAATGAAAAGGGGATTTCCCTGATCGTCGACCTCGAATTTTACGCTAAAGCCGATGCGCCGAGTATTGCAACCACCGAAGGTTCCGGTGACCTCGTCCTCACCTACGAATCCGATAATCAATCCGGAACGTGGGAGACAGCTGAACCCATTGATTTTTACAGCGTTAAGGCGGGAAATCAATATGCCCTTTACTGGGTGGACGGCGGCGCCACCTCGGGAACATGGAGCACGGAAGATCTGGGCGTCGGTAGAAATAATAATCAACCGACGATTTCACATTTTTCCACTTGGAAATATACAGACGAGCCGGCACCTGTACCGGAACCTTCCACCATGATTCTTCTCGGCTGCGGCCTTGTGGGGATCGCCGGTTTGGGCAGGAGAAAACTCCGTAATTAACGGATATTGCATCACCAATATAGAGGCGGTGTCTTTGGAGACACCGCCTTTTTTTGTTTTTTCCATTGGACGGCGGAGATAAACACGGCGGGTTAACGAAGTTCGAAGCAGGAGGTTATGCCTGTTGCATTCAAGAAGGCGCACAATTCCTCTCGTGGAGCGACTCCTTCAAGTTGGCTGTCCTCTACCCGCGCATCATCTCCGGATTATTACCATACCGGCACCTTTTAGCGGGCTCCCAGTAAACCGCCTCGAAGCAAGGCGACGGTTATATTAACCCGGCAATTGGGAACCGCTGTTTTTCAACTCGAGATGCTCCATAAAAAACAAACTCATTGCGGCCGGTTTGCGTGTTCAGTTTCCGGTTTACAGTCTCTTGCCGACCAATTTTTGCGTTTTACATCATATTTTTTGGCTTCCGGCTTATCCGGATTTGGGGAAGGCCGGACGATCCCGTGCCTTCCCACTTTCACATTATGAGGGTTCGCAACTCTTGAAGTCGATCTGCTTGCCGCAGCTCGAACAATTGTGGGTTTTGTCGAACTCGTCCGAAAAGATCTCCTTTTCCTCACCGCATTCCGGACACTTGCATGTGAACGAACTGAGGTTTTGGTAACGGTGAAAACCTGGGCAATGCTGTGGAGTCGTCATGATGGGATCCTCTTTTCCTTGTAGATTCATTTATATCGGGGTGAAAAAACAAATATCAGGATTCCAGGTATATGGGCGCGCTTGTCCACAGGGTAACGCGCTCCCAACCGTCCCTGTCTTCCCATGACTTCCGCAGATCTCCGCTTCTACGCCTATCTTCACGGGTCCCCCTGATCCGAAGGGTCGATTTCATATCCACCCGCCTCGGCGCCGAGGACCTTCGATCAACAGCCGCGCGGTTCCCGAAACAATATTCGTATTTCGACATGATCCTGTTTACCTCCATCGAGTACGGTCGATATTTGTTGTCCCGACTGCACCAACAATCAATAACGGAACTTTCAACAAATAAAACTGACGCCCTGTAAAGCCACCTCGGGTCAATAACTGTATTTAATAAAGGAGTTTGATTGATACGGAAACGTTGTTTCAACAACTAATGGAATTGCATTCGGTTTACATGATAATGGAAAATGGATTTATTGTCAAAACTTGTGGCGGATTTGGGTTGGTTTTTCGGAAAATAACGTGCCGGCGCCTCCCCTCTCTCTCGATTCGACCGCCGCCCGCTCCTCCCTGAAAGGCATCACTTTGCATGCCGTATCGGCAAACACAACCTGGAGAACCAGGTTTCACGGCGGGGCCGTAAATTGTAATGATGGGGCAGGATTATGACCTTAACTTTCGACTTTCATGCCGGAACGATCGTTTCTCAATGGAAACGGAGCCTGTTTCGTGCCATATTCGCGGATAAAACAAATTCCCACGGCGCAATATGTTCGAATTCTGAAAGTTGAGTTATTAACGCATTCATCAAATCCATGGATGCGAATGGAACGATGGTTTGAGGGTGTTGGCGGGCCGTCAAAGAGATCAACTCCCCCGGGGGCAGTTTCCCCGACACCCCGCAATCACGTCTTATTCCGCTCCCACTTCGCCTTCAGGTCTTGGAGCATTTAAGAATTTCCACCTTGAAAATACCGTCGGTAAGAGTTGCCCTCACCATTTCAGGAAATAGAAACACATTTTTCGGAAGAACGAAACTCTTCTTCAGGCCATCGGCATCCGATTCTCCAGCCTGCCTGTTTTTCCCAGCAATCTCTCCACGGGAATTGTCGATTCTGATTGTCAGTACATTATCCATCATATCGATATGTATTTCGTTTTCCTTGACCCCGGGTAATTCCGCCTTGATAATAATGGACTTCTCCGTGTCGTAGACATGGGCATCCAGTTCCTCGCCATTCCGGAAACCGCCTTCAACCCCCTCTTCGTCCGTGCAATCCTTCCACTCATCCATGGGCGTCCGAAATTCGCCGTCGACATACCGTTGTTTCAAGGCATACCCCCTGCCGACCGGGGCAATCCCGGGGGAAAGGCGTACTCCCTTTAATGAAAGATCGAGATACTCCCCGACCTTCTCCGGATCCATCCATATTCCCAGTTTAGCGTACGACATAAATACCTCCACCATGAAAAGCCTCGGAAACGAGGCATTTTTGAAATGATCGGATTGTCCCCCCTTGGTCCACACCCGGATTATCCGGTTGAAATGGTTTGCGACAGGAATCAGAGCAGATCTAATTCTTTAGAAATACTAACCATTAATAGAAGTTGTGCAATAATGGACCGTTTTTGCATGCCGGGAACCGGGCAATCCGCGCATCCGTTAATTGCTCCCGTCAATTGTAAGAGAACAGCCCCTACAGCAAATGATGCAGCAGGTTTCATGCCTTACTTATCGACACACCGGGGTTCCGGCTAAAATCCATCCCCATCACCGGGCATCTTGGCTGCAACTATCCGAAAGAATTTAGTACCGGCCTCTGTTTTACACGGAAACGACCGCTTCCAACTGTCAACTTTTATCGGACATTGTCGTCAATCACGGACAGACACGCGTCTTCCGCGACAACGGGTTTCATGGACGCGCCGTACTTTCTATTTGTTTTTTTGACGGGGATCGAATAAATGGTGTATCCTGTTTACGGGGAATTTTCCCCATCAGTTTATTTTTCCCGGGGAGTATGAGGATTATGGAAGGATGGATAGGCGTCGATCTCGACGGCACACTCGCCCACTACGACGAGTGGAAGGGGCTTTACCATATAGGTGAGCCGGTTCCCAAAATGATGGATAGGGTCAAGAGATGGATCGCCGAGGGAAGAAGGGTCAAGATTTTTACCGCAAGGCTCTGCATGCCCGGCGCGATCCCGCCCATCAAGGAATGGCTGAGCCGGAACGGCTTAAAAAACCTTGAGATAACCAACATAAAGGACTTCGGAATGATCGCCCTGTACGACGACAGGTGCGTCCAGGTTGTCCCCAACACCGGAGAGCTTGTGAAGGCCGATTGAACCCGCGCAATGAGCCACGCCGGATCGGGAACCGTGCGGGAAAGATTCTTACCGACGCTTCAGACCGGCTTCGAGCACGGATTCCCGAATGGGGTCCAGGGGTTCTTCGGCCTGGGCAACCCTCAGGCCCACCGTTCGGTTAAACTCCTCCAGCCTGTCCCCCAGGAGCCGGGAACCCCGCTTGCTCTTAATACTGTTGGGGTTAACGGGCTTTCCGGCGATGCGGATCTCGTAATGAACGTGGTTGCCCGTGGCAACCCCGGTCCTGCCCACCAGCGCCACCTTTTGCCCCTGGCGCACCTTCTGCCCCTTTTTGGTCACCAGCGCGCTGCAATGCCCGTAATACGTTTTGTAGCCGTTTCCATGGCTGATGATGATCAGCTTGCCGTACCCGTTCTTCCAACCGGAAAAGGAGACCGTGCCGTCCGCCGTGGCAAGGATCGGGGTTCCCTTTTTGGCCCCGTAGTCGATGCCGGTATGGGCCTTGTACTTTTTCTTGACCGGATGAAACCTTCGCACGGAAAACGACGAGGTTGCGACCCCAAATTTCAGGGGGGTCCTTAGAAACATTTTCCTCAAGGGATGCCCGGACAGGTCGTAGTAACCGGCAAATTCACCGTCGTCGAACCTTACCGCTGAAAAATTCCTGTTTTTCCCCACGTATTTTGCGAAAAGAATATCACCGTATTTAACAAACTTTTCGTCGTAATAATACTTTTCAAAGAGAAGTTTGATCCGATCTCCCTTCTGGGGATAGGTATAAAAATCGATGTCCCACGAAAAAATATCGGCAAAATCCATTCCCAGCCGCATGCTTTCACCACCGTCCAGTATGGCCCTGTACAGGGAGGAGGAGATGGTGAACTCCCGGGAAAGCACCTCCCGCGTCAATTCGATCTCCTCCTTGAACGCCGTGTAAGGCCCCTTTTCCCCCCTTTCGGCAACGTAGACATCGCACAGACCGGATCTGTAGACAAATTTCCGCAACCTTTTGTCCGAGGTCAGAAACACCTTAAAGGAATCGCCGGGACGCGCACTCTTAAAGTCGTATATATCCCTGAAGGACGCCACCAGGGGAAAGATCTCCCGGGGGGAGATGCCGCCGGCGACCAGTTCGTCGTAGATGGAGCTGTTTTTCTTGATGCGCCCTTCGACCTCGACCCACTTGGGTTTCCGAACCTTTTCGACAACGGCATCCAGCTGGGGCACTGCCGTGTCAAAGGACCTTCCGGCATCGGAACTCCGTGCCGGCAGAAACAGCACCTGAAAAGCAACGAGGAAAACGTACAACAAATACAAAACTCTGTTTTTTATACTGATTCGCAACACATCAACCCACAGTTGTTTGGTTTGGAAAAAAGCGGCACTCCGGGAAAACGGAGAGATCCCCCAGGAAGTCCGCCATGGAATGCCGCATGAAAGCCTTATTACTAAAATAAGCAGGGCATGAGTAACATGAATACCGTTCTTTTTCCACCCTGAAAATGAAACTTCCTGCGGGCGGCGATCGGAGTCCCCCGCGCCCGTGTTGAACAAGGCGGCGTACGCCGGGCACGCTCCTTCCGGCAGGTGCTTTACGAACGGAGGAAACAGATTCCTCCAAGGAAGGGCTTCCCGGCGTGCATGGGTAATTCGTTCGAGATTCAGCGTTCCATATTTTCCTTAAGTTGCCTTACAATTTCGCCGAAATGAGCGACGGCATTCAGTACCGGCTCCTTTTCCCCCATGTCCACCCCGGCCGCCTTGAGTTCATCCAGGGGAAACTTGCTTCCCCCCATCTTCAAAAACGCCAGGTAGGCATCACGCGCCTGTTCCCCTCCGCTCAGGATCTTTTCAGAAAGGGCGATGGCCGCAGAGATTCCGGTTGCATACTTGTAGACATAGAAGGGTGAGTAAAAATGGGGGATCCTCAGGCACTCCAGTCTCAGGAGATCGTCGAGAACCACCTCTCCGCCAAAATAGTCGGCAAGGAGCTCCCCGTAAATATCCGTAAGGGCAGCAAGGGTCGGGGGCCTGTTCTCCTCCACGACCGCGTGACAGCGTTTCTCGAATTCCGCGAACATGGTCTGGCGGTAAAGGGTGCCCTTTATATTGTCCAGTTCCCGGTTGAGGATGTAGCACGTCATCCGGTTGTCGTCCCTGTATTTTTCCAGGAGATAACGGGAAAGAAGGGTTTCGTTGACCGTGGAGGCCACCTCGGCCACGAATATCGTGTATCCGTGATACCGGTAAGGCTGATGCTTCCTGGAATAGTAGGAATGCATGGAATGACCTGCCTCGTGGATCAGGGTAAAGAGGCTGTTGATGTCGTTTTCCTCGTAATTCATCAGAATAAAGGGTTCCGAATCGTAACACCCCGACGAGTAAGCACCGGACCTCTTGCCCCTGTTCTCGTACCTGTCCACCCACCCGGAAGTCAGCCCCTTCTTCAATATTTCACAGTACTCGGATCCAAGGGGGGCCAGGGCCTCGACACAGATATCCACGGCCTCTTCATATGTAAGGCTGAACTCAACATCTCCCACGATGGGAACATAGGTATCGTAAATCTGCAGTTCGGAGAGACCGAGGGTCTTTTTCCTGAACCGGTAATATTCAAAGAGGGGATCCAGTCCAGCCTTTACCGAGTCAATGAGGTTGTCGTAAACCCCTTGATCCACATTATCGGGAAACAATCCTTTTTCAAGACAGCTTCCGTAGTTCTTCACCCGGGCGTACAGGGCGTCCCGTTTCATGGACGCCCCGAGGGCTGCGGCAATCGTGTGCTTGTGACCGTCAAACACCTCGTAATACTGGAAAAAGGCTTTCTTGCGCGTTTCCCGTTGGGGGCTCATGAGAAAGGTGATGAAGTTTCCATGGGTAAGGTCCGTTTCCTCCCCGTTGTCGCCCGTTATCCTTCCAAAGGTAAGGTCCGCGTTGTTGAGCTGACTAAAAATCTGTCCCGGTGCCGAGGTCACCTCGCCGGAGAGGGCCAGAACCTCTTCCACATCCCTGCTCCTAGTGTGGGGTTTGTACCTCAGAATCTTCTCCAGGTAAAAAACGTACCCTGAAAAATCATCCTCGCCCCTGTACGCTGCCGCGGTCTCCTCGGGAATATCCATGATCTCCGGGACAATAAAACTCGAAAGCCCGGCAGCCCTGGAATGGAGGTTCAGGGCCATCTCGTAAAGCCCCTGGTACGACTGGTTCGTCTTGTCCTCATCATTCTTCAGGTGGGCATAGGTATGGAGCCTGTCTATTTTCCTGCCCATGGAAAGATCGAACTCCACAACCCCGAGGAAGCGTTCAAAGGATTCCCCGATCCGTCCCCTGTAATCTTCATAGCCGGTAAGGTCTTTTTCCACATCGCGGTAAAGTGCATGCCACGCCTCGTCCGATTCAAAAAGACCGGATAGATCCCAGCGATCATTTGAGGGCACCTCGTCTCTCATTTTTACCATTTTCTTCTCCTTTTCACCGTTACAAGCCCCGGCCTGCGGCGTCCGTCTTTTTCACCGCCCGCCGGGGGTAAACCGGCGGACCGGAATACCCGGTTACAGAGTCCCTTTCAACCCGATCTCCCCGGCGACCTCCCGCATCCCCATGATGGTGTCGGTGATGAGTTCCCCCAGTTCCATCTCCAGCATCCCGCATCCCTTTTCGATGATGGACCTGTCCACCCCGGCCGCGAAACTCTTGTCCTTCCATTTTTTCTTGACGGATTTTGCCTTCATATCGAGCACGCTCTTCGTCGGCCTGACCAGTGCCGAAGAGGCAACAAGACCGGTGAGTTCGTCGATCGCATAGAGGACCTTTTCCATCTCCGATTCCGGTTTCACGTCGGAACAGATCCCCCAGCCATGGCTCACCACGGCCCTTATGTACTCCTCGGGCCACCTGTTTTCCCTCAGGATCTCTTCACTTTTTTTGCAATGCGCTTCGGGGAACATTCCGTAATCCAGATCGTGGAGGAGGCCGACAATCCCCCATTTATCCTCGTCTTCCCCCCTTTTTTCAGCAAAATAGCGCATGACCCCTTCAACGGCAAGTGCGTGACGGATCAGGCCGTCACTCTCGTTGTAACGGGTCAGAAGTTCGAATGCCGCCTCCCTGGTGGGTATTATCGTATCCATTTCCACTTTTCCTCCTGTAGATGTTTACTATCCGTGAATCGACAGTCATTGGAATCCTTGGGGACCGGCCGTGCCCGCGCCCGCAGAGAGCGCGGCCGCCCGGTATCGCCCCCCCCCCGCAACGTACGGCCATAATTAAGCTCGTTTTCGATTGCCTCTATTGATGCCCTCGTAAAAATTCCAAAGCCTTTTCATGGACCACACCGTTGTGCGGAACATGCAAATTAAAACAACGGCCGGTTGTGGTCGGTTATTTGAACGCCTGCTTTTTACCGGATCATCCATATTGATGGTCCGGCACAAAAGTGGTTTACTGGAAGCCTGACCACACTCGGCTGCGCCTCAAGTGCCTTACTCATACGTTATGTTGTGCTCGAGAAATCGGGTTTGAACTTTTTACGTGCATCAATAATGACGAACTCGTAAAAAGTCGGCCATGGAAAAATCGACCACAACCGGCTGGTGTATCACGCCGGGTGCGATACTCCATAGTGTGGTCAAAAAATCTACAATGGATTTTTTACCGGTTCATCAATAATGTGGGGTTATAATATTCCGATCCCTTTTAAACCTCACAGCGCTTTCAAGAGCAAATGACGCCCGACAGACATTATTACTGTAAGCAACTGAAATAAACAAGCAATTTACAGCACATCGCCTTTTTGTTGTTTTCTCGAGAGTCTCACCCTGCAATGCAAGTAATTAATATCGCGCCGCCATGACGCGGCCCTTTTCCAATGACTTCGCAGTGCAGCCTTCCGTTTATGCCGGCAATTCCCTGCTCGGGAATATGGATAAACCGTCCTGATCGGCATTTGGGGTTTAAAAGCGATTTGCCGGCCTCCCGGACATTCCATGCCCGGATTAAAAGAGGTAACATGGAAGAGTCCAAACACCATCCACCGGCCGGATGCATTCGTACCGGTGGATATTCCGCCCTCCTCCGTGAAATAAAGGAAATGGGCTTGCCGCGCAATGTGAAAAAGCCCAGGGGGGGTCAGTGATGGGCGTGGGGATGGGGGTCGCCCGGGGAGTGGATATGCTCGTGGGAGTGGATATAGGCTTCCTGGTCGAAGTGAATCGTGCCCCGGTTCATGGTGTAAATCCGGTCCGTTGTGGCGGAAAGGAACTGGGGTTCGTGGGAGATGAGGATATAGGAGAGGTCCAGCCCCTTCAGAATCTCCACGAGGGATTCTTTTGTCTTTTCGTCAAGCCCCGTGGAGGGCTCGTCCAGAAGGAGCACTTCGGGCTCCATGGCCAGTACCGTGGCAAGGGAAACGAGTTTCTTTTCACCTCCGGACAACTTGAAGGTGATCCTGTTTTCAAATCCGGAAAGACCGAGGTAGGAAAGGGTCCGCCGGGATATTTCCACGGCCTCATCCATGGATTTTCCAAGGTTCAGGGGACCGAAGGCAACATCCTCGAGCACGGTGGGGCTGAAAAGCTGGTCGTCCGCGTCCTGGAACAGGAATCCGATCCTCTTTCGAACCTCGTAAAAGTCATTTTCGGAAACCACTTCCCTCCCGAATATTTTCATGGTGCCGGACGTGGGTTTCAACAGGCCCATGATAATATGAAAAAGGGTGGTCTTACCGCTTCCGTTGGGGGCAACCAGTCCGATCTTGTCCCCCCTTTCCAGGGTAAGTCCGAGGCCTTCGAGCACGGGTTTGCCTCCGGGATAGCCGAAACTAATGCCGCTCATTTCGATCAGGGGAGTACGCTTTTCCATCTTTATCGCCTTTCACTCGATACCGGAGGTCTTTGCCGCGATCTTTTCACCGCCCCGGCAATGAAAACGGGTACCGCCGTTATCCGATGCTCTCCTTGTTTCCACCTCTCCATCAAACCGGAGGAAAATAACGAGAATCGGGGGTTTCGTGTTGTTCCCAGCCGCGCCGAGCGCGGCAGCGGGGAAGGGACGCTCCCTCCCGGGCCCGCCATGCCGCCGGAAATACTAATACCACGGATAGATACCCTGTTCCAGAAAAACAAGCCCCGTCATGGTCACGGCCATGGCCACCGAGAATCCCCAGTTCCAGCCGGTTGCGGGAAACTCGCCCAGGCAGTGGAACCTGCCGTTGAACCCCCTGCAGAGCATCGCCCGGTGAACCTGGTTCGCCCTTTCCGATGCCCTTACAAAGAGCATTCCCACAAGATAAGCGTATGTCCTGTACGTGTGAATGGTGGTTTTCGGCCGGAAATTCCGCATCTTTACCGCCCTCAGGAGACGCTGGTACTCTTCGTCGATCACAAAGATGTAGCGATAGGTCATGAGCAGATGGTGGACGAGCTTGCCGGGACACCCCATGCGAGCCAGACCGTGGCCCAGCTGGGCAAAGGTCATGGTCGAGAAAAGGGCGATAAAGGCAAGGAGAATGGCGATGGATTTAAGGGAGATCGCCCCCGCAAGAAGCACCCCGGGCCGGGTAAACACAAGGGGGCCGAGGGTGGCGATCATCTCCCCTTCGTAGGTAAGGGGCAGAAGCATCCAGAGAAGTATTAAAAATCCCAGCACCACCTTCAGTCGCTTGAGAACCTGGCCGGGTGAAAGCCTTGCCGCGACAAGGATGATCATGGAAACGCCCAGTGCCCCGTATAACGATTGAAACTCCGCGGACAGGGCCGTGAGAAAGGAGAAAAGCGTGCAGAAGACAATCCTGATTCTGGGATCAAGCCTGTGAATAACGGAATGTCCCTCGGAGAAAACTTCATTTATCATCTCCAGCCCCCCTTTTTTCTTTACCGCGATTGTTAAACCAGATGCCCACGCCCATGAGTCCGAGTATATATCCGATGCCCCCGAAGATATCGTTTACCGACACTTTTTTTTCCGTTTGCAGGGCCAGCATTTTTTTCACGGAGGCAAGCTCCCTGCTGACCACCCGGGAAACCATCGCCTCCATCTCCTGCGGATCCAACCTTGCCGCCCCTTCCACTCCCCCGGACAAAGGCGGCTTTACCGGGGAGATCCCGGCGGCAGCCGTTTCAGGGGGATGTTCCCCATTGGTTCCGCCCAGCTCATCCTCGCCGATCTTCCAGGTTGCACCGTGCCCTTCTCCCGCCTTGAGAACCACCGTAAGGGGCGAGGGGCCGGGGGCGTCAAAAGAGAAATTCCCGTTTTCATCGGTTTCTCCGGCGAGGAGCTTCGTGCCTTCTCCGTCCAGGACCGAAATCTTCCCGAAGCGCACCTTCCTGCCACCGGGAAACTTGCTTTCGGTGTGGATGCGCTCCCCCTCAACCCAGGCAAAGACAAGCACCTTATGGGCCAGGGCGGGCCCCGCCCAGATCATCGATGCAATCAGCAGGGCCCCCGCAAGGATCGGCACAAAACCGCAAGCTTTCCCTTTTGGATCGATTTTCATATCATCTCCCCCCATGGGCCGAGATCAAGGAGGGTTGAACCTTCTTGAGAAATCCCACGCAGAATGCCGTTACCACCCCTTCGATCACCATCACCGGAAGATGGGCCGTCACCACCATTGCCGCCACCTCCAGGAAATTCTCCTCCGTAAAGATAAGGGAGGCGCTCATGACCAGGGCGGACAACAGAACCGAGGTGAACCCGCAGGCAAAGGCAAAGGGCAGCGCCATTCTAGATTCCCCCACGGCGGTTTTCGCGAACAGGAGGTAAGCGATCACGGCAGGGAGCGCCATGATGACGGTGTTGACCCCGAGTGTTGTGAGGCCGCCGAACTGAAAGATCATCCCCTGAAGGAGAAGGGCCACGAAAATGGCCGGAAAGGCCCCCCAACCCAGCATCAACCCCACGATCCCGTTGAGTATGAGGTGGGCCGACGTGGGGCCTATGGGAACATGGATCAGGGAGGCCACGAAAAAGGCGGCCGAGAGCATGGCGGATTGCGGCACCTTGTCGAAATCCATTTTTTTGAATCCCACGGTTGTTCCGGCTGCCGCCAGTGCAAACCCCGCGGCCAGGACTGGCCCCGACAGTACCCCTTCTGAAATATGCATGTGCCCCCTTTTCTCCCTTGCTCTTAAAAACGGTTGAATCCACCGCTCTTTTTACCGCTGTTGTTTAACCCGCGATTTTTCAGCCGCCGGTTTCCGAAAAAGAGGTCGGGAACCGATCCGTCACCGTCCCCGACTCGTTTTCCTAGGGTTTTATCACCTTTCCGTCATGGAAGTTGATCCACAGAACGGCGCCGATCTCCACATCCTTTTCGATCCCCTCGTGCACCTTCTTCTCCTTTGCGGTGTTCAGGGCCGCAAAGCCCCACCACCCGGACCAGGGAACGGCATAGGTAAACACGCCGTTTGCATCGGCCTTCACGGTCTGGCAGACCATATAATCGGTGGGCGCGGCATATTTCCCGTCCCTGTTGTAGAACTCCACCTCCACCTCGCCGAAGGGAACCGGCTTACCGTCCACCTTCACGATCCCCTGGAAAACATTTCCCGCATAAAGACCGAACGGCTTGGAAAGGGGCACGATCTCGGTTTTCAACCCGAGTTCCGCGTCCCACCCCTCGTCGTCGCCAAAGGCCGTGACCACGGTCCTGGTGTAATGAACGATCCAGCAATCCTCGGCAGGCTCCCAGTAGGGCCTGGGCTCCATGTGAAACTGGTATACGCCCGGCCGCGAAACTTTGTAATCGGCTTTCCAGGCCGTATGTCCCATGACGCTGCTCCGTCCGAGGGAGGGCAAAAGATCCGTTTCCACGCCGCCCGCGACAACGCCGAACCGCGCGGGTTTTTCCAGTTCCATGCCGATGGATTCAAAGGGGTGCGAAAACGAGAGGTTGAGGCCCACGGTCCTGCTGTCCTCCTGCATGACCATGGAATCCGAAGGGATGATCATTCCGAAATGAGCCGAAACATTGTTTGAAGCGAAGAACGGTACCAGGGTCAGAAGCGCTGCAAGAATAACCTTTTTCATCATCTCTCCTTCTGTTAAAAACAAAAAAGCCACAAAAAGATCAGACATCTTCAGATGTCCGAAGCCTTCGTGGCCAATGGTTTACAATCAACAGTTTGTCGAAATATGCGTCAGGCTTCTGCCCTTTTTTCGCGGACTTCAGCCCGCTTAATGCCATCCTTCCTAAGATATTAAACCCGGTTTGTCAATTCCAAATTCACCGCACCCGCCCCGATCGAGCAATATGACCGATGAAATCTTGTGCTTTTATAACATTTTTTTGTTCCGGCCAATCTGGGTTTGGAATTCCCGGACGATCACGCGTCAAAAATGTTCCGGAAATTCATTGGAACATAATACCGTCCCCACAACAGCGGCATCTCAAATCGGCATGGGTGAACCCGGAAGAAAATACCGTTTGTGGATATATGGAAATTCGTGGTACAAAAGGTCCCCAATAAATATCTATCTAATTGATATTATACACCTTACCCAAACACACCACCTAATCGACCACGAAAAAGACAGTGCTCCTTTTAATCTTTTACCGACAAAAGCCGGCTCTTTTTTTCATGGTTTCATGCTTCCGGAGCATCCTGGCCGGGATTCAGCCCCGGGGCTGAATCCATTTACCATACCCCATCAATCGATCGGCATAAGAGACAACCGGACACTTATTCAGGAAAGCTGCGCCTCGATCTCCTCTTCAAGAACATTGCCAAGGATTTTCACGGCGGCATCAAGAACGCCCTCCTCGGCCATGGTGTAGTTCAGGCGCATGGTTTCCATGCCGTCTCCCTGTTTCGAGTAAAAATAACATCCCGGAACAAATGCGGCCCCCCTCTTAACGGCCGCGTCGTACACCCTGGTCATATCGAGACCCGGAGGGCCCTGGGCCCAGATAAACATGCCCCCTTCCGGACGGGACCAGGTCACCGAATCCGGGAAACAGCGTTCAAGGGCCGCGAACATGGCCTCCTGCCTGGGCCTGTATATTCCCAGGATCGAGGGAAGATGATCGTCAAAGTATCCCCCCGACAGGTACTCCGCCGCAAGGGCCTGGTTGAGGGTGCTGGTATGAAGGTCCGTTCCCTGCTTTACCTTCACCAGCCAGTTTCCCAAAGCGGGGGGCGCGACTGAAAAACCGATCCTCAAACCCGGCGCGAACACCTTGGAGAGGGTCGAGACATACACCGTGTTTTCCGGTGCAAGGGATTTGATGGGAGTCACCGCTTCCCCCCGGTACCGGAGAGCGCTGTAGGGGTCGTCCTCGATCAGCAGTGCGTCGTGCCGCTTTATGATTCCGGCGATCCGCTTCCTCCTTTCAAGGGAGAGGGTCCTTCCCGTTGGATTTTGAAACGTGGGAACCAGGTAGATGAACTTCACGGATTCCGATGCCAGGAGGGCTTCGAGGCTTTCCGGCAGCACCCCCTCTTCATCGGTCTCGATCTGGAGATATTCCGGTTCGTACGGCGTAAAAGCCTGGAGGGCGCCGATATAGGTGGGCGCTTCCACGGCGATCTTGTCCCCCTTCGAGATCATCACCTTTCCCATTGCATCCAGCACGCCCTGGGAACCGCTGGAAACAAGGATTTCATCGGGGGAGGCCGTTATGCCCCCTTTTTCAAGGTAGCTTGCGAGGGCCTCCCTCAGGGGGCCGAACCCCTCGGTGAGATCGTACTGAAGGGCACCCGAACCATATTTTTCGAACACGTTTGCCGTGAGTTCCCCGAGGATCTCCATGGGAAAACTCTCGGGAGCCGGTATCCCCCCCGCAAGGGATATCATCCCGGGCTGGGAAACCACCTTCAAAATCTCCCGGATTGCATTGGCTCCCATATTCACGGTCCTCCGGGCCAGCAGGTCTTCAAAATTCCGCATACGTCCCTCCCTGGTGTCTCTCTGTTTTGATTTTTGTGTTTTGGATTTACCGGAGCATATCCCATATGATAGGTAATAACAGATACAGATTACGGGTTAAAACAGCATAACAGATGAAACGGATTCCAAACCGCCCCGGCCGACCGGCGGAACAATACCGGATCTGGTCTTTGCGGGATCATCAACGTTTGAAGGTACAACGCCAGGGGATTGCCCATGACTGCGGAAAAGAACGGAAAGGCCTTCCGATACAAAAAACTTGCCGAGGAGATCGCCTCAAAGATATCCAACGGAACCTATCGCCCTGGAGAAAAGCTCCCCTCCATCCGGAAACTCCACCGGGATTCCAAGCTCAGCATCTCCACCGTGTACCAGGCCTATGCCGAGCTGGAAAAGACGGGGCTGATCGAAGCCAGGCCCAAGTCGGGATACTATGTGAGCCCCGTTTCCCTTGAGAGCCTCAAGGCCCCCCGGCACCCAAGGGGTTCCTCCCGGCCCACGCGCGTGAACCTGGACGCCATGATCAACTCCGTTGTTTCCGCCATCAACAACCCCGATCTGCTTCCCCTGGGCTCCTCGACAACATCCCCCGAGCTCCTTCCCCACCGCCGCTTTTCGGCGATCCTCAAGACCCTGTCCCCAAGGAAAATCAGGTCTCTTATGCCCTACGCCCTCGCCGAGGGTGACCTTGAACTCCGCCGGCAGATCGCCCGGGGCACCGTGGGCGTTCTGGGCGGCATCACCCCGAACGAGATCATGATCACCAACGGCTGCATGGAAGCCGTGTTCCTCTCCCTGATGGCGGTGACCCGCCCGGGGGACACCATTGCCGTTGAATCCCCCACCCTTTTCGGGTTTTTCCAGTTGATAAGGGAGCTCGGGCTCTTTGTGATCGAGGTTCCCACGGACCCCGTCACCGGCCTTTCGGTGGAGGCACTGGAAAAGCTCCTCTCCTCGGTAAACATCAAGGCCTTGCTCCTCATCCCCAACTTTCACAATCCCCTGGGCGCCCTTATGCCGGACGAAAAAAAAGAGCGACTGGTTCGCCTCCTCGAAGGCAGGGAGATCCCCATCATCGAGGACGATATCTGTTCGGAACTCTATTACGGGAGCCGGCGCCCCTCCTGCCTCGGGAGTTTCGACAAAAGGGGAATGGTTATCACGTGCAGCTCCTTTTCCAAGACCGTATCTCCGGGCATCAGGGTCGGATGGGTGATCGCGGGCAGAGCGTTCATGGAAAAATTGCAGCGGCTCAAGGCCGGCACCACCATCTCCACCTCAACCCTGGATCAGCACCTTGTCACCGAATTTATTAAGAGTGGAAATCCCGGACGGCACCTGCGATCCCTCAGGGCCGCCCTGAAAAAACAGACCGTCCGGAGCGCGCTGGCCGTGCAGAAATATTTCCCGGAAGGGACCCGGCTGGCCCCCCCCAAGGGCGGCAATCTCCTCTGGGTGGAGTTGCCCGAGGGGTGCAGCGGGCTCGACGTTTATGAAAAAGCCCTTGAAAGATCCATTTCCATCCTTCCCGGCATCGTCTGTTCCAATTCCGGGGAGTTCACCAACCACATCCGCATCGGATGCGGCTTCCCCTTTACCGAGGCCACCGAAAAGGGGTTCCGCACCCTTGGCGAACTGGTCGCCCGGGCAAACTGACCCCGCCGCCCCTGGGCATTTCCGGCTTACGTTTCGGGACGATTCAACTCGAATACCGAAAGTTGAGGGGATCCTCCGCCATGGAGTCGAAAAAAATTAGCCGTAACAAAACACACAACATGCATGCCGCAGCCCCCCCTCCCGATACCATATGTAGAACTCGTTCTTTCCAGGGGGATCTTCTTGCCGGTGCATCATCCTTGACTTAATGTATCTTTTTTATATAAAGATCATTTCTTGCCGGGCGAACGACCTTCCGCTGAAACGCTTTTCCCCATATACGTCGCCCGCAACCTGTGTTGTCCGGCAAGGAGGATCGGAAAGGCACTCGCCGGAGGCCCTTTATCCGATATCCGCCCAAGGACCAAAGCCTTGGGAAAATCCGGCGAATGATAAAAAAAACGGATACACATGGGGCGGTATCGATGAATTTAAAACAATCGTCCAACTTTTCCCCAACAAAATCCGGTTACAGCTTTAAAACAGTGCCGCCCCGTGTCCGTTCCATATTCGAACCCGACGCGGCACCCGGATAAAAGTGCAACAGTATGTGATCGAATGTTCGCGGTGAATTTTTTCGACGCATCAACCGTCAAACATATAAAGTACAAGGATGTGATCATGCGACTCGGCCTGATGAACAGATTCCTAATCCCCACCCTTTTTCTGCTCATACTCTCCATGGGATTGATCTCCTCGATCTCCTACTTCAAGGCAGGCAGCGCCTTGCGGGAAACCATCACCAAAGGCGCCCTCTCCATGTCGGAGGCCGTCACGGATCAGTCCACCCTCTGGATTGCGGAGCGGGTAACGGACATAGAGGGGCATGCAAGGGAAGACCTTTTTATCTCCCTGCTGAGCGACGCCGGAAACCGGCGGGCCCATCTTCCCGCAGCGAAAAAGGAGCTTGCGGCAATTCAAAAGGAGAGTGGTTTCTGTGAATTCACCGGCATTGCGGGACCCGGCGGTGAGCTTGTGGCCGCATCGGTGGAGAGGGCCGAGGGAAGCCTGAATATCGCGAACAGGGACTATTTCAAGAGGTCCCTCGACGGCGAAACCGTCGTTTCCGACGCCGTCAGGAGCAAGTTTACCGGGAACCCCGTCTTTGTCATCTCTGCGCCGATCAAGGAGGGAGCGAAAATCAAGGGGGTCGTTTTTTCCGTCATCGATCTCGGCAGCTTCTCGGAGAAATTCGTCGACGCCAAGCGCCTTGGGGAGAGCGGTTATGTTTACGTGATGAACGGCAAGGGGGTCGTGCTCGCCTACCCCGACAAATCCAGGGTACTTGAACTGGACCTTTCCAGGTACGAATTCGGAAGGGATATGCTCCAGCGGGGCAGCGGCGTGATCGAGTACAGCTTCAAGGGTATAGAGAAGATCGTCGCCTTCAGCGAGGTGAAACAGACGGGTTGGATCGTTGCCGCCACCGCCAACAACGAGGAGATCTTCGCGCCGGTCAATCGCATCGGCATGATCAACCTGGGCCTTACCCTGGCCGCGTTTCTCGTGAGCGCCGGCATCATCTTCCTGGTGGCCCGCTCCATCGTGCGGCCCATCAACCAGATCAGCGGGGGCCTTTCCGACGGCGCGGCCCAGGTTGCGGCGGCATCGGATCAGCTCTCCTCCTCCAGCCAGTCCCTCGCGGAGGGCGCCTCCCAACAGGCGGCATCCATCGAGGAGACCTCCGCAGCCATCGAGGAGATGGCCTCCCTCACCCGGCAGAACGCCGATAATGCCGACCAGGCCAACCTCCTGATGAACACCTCCAACAACCTGATGGAGACCGCCGGCCGCTCCATGAACGAGATGACCGCCTCCATGAACGAGATCTCCACCGCCAGCGAGGAGACCTCCAAGATCATCAAGACCATCGACGAGATCGCCTTTCAGACGAATCTCCTTGCACTCAACGCGGCCGTCGAGGCCGCGAGAGCCGGGGAAGCCGGCGCCGGTTTCGCGGTGGTGGCGGACGAGGTGAGAAACCTTGCCATGCGTGCGGCGGAGGCTTCCAGGACCACTGCGGAGCTTATCGAGGGAACCGTCGTGAAGGTCAACCGGGGTGCCGAACTGGTAAAGGAGAGCAACAAGGCGTTCCTGGAGGTTCAGGAGAACGTGTCCAAGGGCGGGGAGTTGGTGAACGAGATCGCCGTGGCCTGCTCCGAACAGGCCCAGGGCGTGGAGCAGGTGAACGGCGCCATCTCACAGATGGACCAGGTGGTGCAGAACAACTCGGCGAACGCCGAGGAGTCGGCCGGAGCGGCCGAGGAGATGGCGGGCCAGTCCCAGGCCATGAAGAGCTTTGTCGGCGAACTGACCCTCCTTGTCACGGGAAGGTCTTCCGGTACGGGCACCGCCCCCGAACCCACCTTTTCCCCGGTCCGGAGCACCCTGCGGCCAAGGCCCCTGCCCCCTGCCGCCCAACTGCCTTCAAGACAACCGGTCCGTGAACTCAGCCCCGAGAAGGTGATCCCCATGGACGACGACTTTACGGATTTCTAACCCCATGTCCGCATCCGCCCGGTTTCCGGGCGGATGCCGGGCATTTCAACGCCGTTTCTTCGATCCGGTTTCAATCCCACGTTTGATTCGCCGGATATCGATCACATGATCTCCCCCCGGAGTCCTCCCCTTGACGCCCCTTCCGAGGGCAAGGCAACGGCCAGACTCCGGATTATTCCCGCAGCCCCCCGACACCTCCATGAACTCCACCTCAAGGGTATGGAGTCCCGGATTTGTATTTCCGGCCTTCAGGCCGTGAACCCCCTGGATTTATCCTTGGGAGCCGTCACAAAACACCGTCCAGGAGTTTTTTCCCCTGCCTCTCCCCGTCTTCCATCAGGCGCCCGATATGCCCCCTGTCCCGGTTGATCTTGGAAGCATAATTCAATCGGTTTTGCATGCCTGGAGACATCTCCACGATTCGGATTTCAACGGGTTTCTTTAAATGATACGCTTTTCGAAACGCCTTGCTGAACGCTCCGATCTCCAAAAAACGGTTGATCAGCTCTATCTTCTCCAGGTCCTGAAACAGGGACGCGTTGCCGATCATCTCGTTCCTGCGATCAACGATCTCCTCGGGGGTATTGGGAACGGACTGAACGGCCCTGGGATTTATCTGGATGACCCATATTTCATCGGGAATGTTCTCCATGCCCATCACATGGGGATCGATCAACTCATCGGTGGGCGGATTATCGGTAAAGAGTCCGTCCCAATATGCATCCCCCCCGATCTTCACGGCGGAAAAGAGTGACGGCACTGCGGCCGAGGCAAGAATCGACGCTACCTGTATCTCCCCCTTCCGGGAGTTGAACTTTTTGCATTCTCCTGTCCTGACGTTGCTCGCGCCGATCAACAGAACCGGGCTGCCCGGTTTCACCAGCGCCCCGAGTTCTCCGAAGTCGATATGATCTTCGAGGAGCTTTTTAAAGTCGTGGAACTCCCTTCTTGGAAGAAGAGCCCCCAATGCCGAACGCATGGATCGACCGAAAAAGGAGTCGGGCATTGCCCTTAACTCCGGAACCAGTCCCCTGTTTGCAAGTTCAATATATCCCACAAGAGAGCTGTTGAGTGCCGCCTCCACGGGCCCTTGGGCGGAATTCTTCTCCCAGAACGAGACCAGTCTGTCGTATACCGGAGCCGGATCCCCGGCGGCGGCCCTGAGCAGGGAATACCAGGAGAGCGCGGCGCACACGGCCCCGCCGGAGCTTCCGCTGAATCCAACGATATGCCGCCTGTTGTGAAGATCGTTTTCAAAAAACGATTTCAGGACGCCGGCGGTAAACGCCGTCTGGCTTCCGCCCCCCTGACACGCAATGGCGATCTTTTGTTTCTCCATGACAAAAAACACCTCCCGACAAGCTTTGAATACCGTGGGCCCCCGCACCCGATCCATCCAACGGCGCCGCCAAGGGCACCCGATGAACGGGGCCGATGCAGGAACGACTTACATTTCAATTTTTCAGTCGATTATTTCTAAAACCGGAAAAGGCGAAACGATGCGGGCGAACTTCATCCGCACCATGCCCGTTTCGCTGGTTGTGCCCTGGAAAGCCCCGGCGGAAAACATCCGGAACGGTTTGTCTGGAGGAAGTATATTGGACATGCAATCTCAGGTCAAATCAAATATGAAAAGCGCTCGAAGCGCCTGGGGTATATAGATGCCGACTTTTTACAGGGGCATCAATAATGATGTGTGGATATATGAAGCGGCACTTTTCTTTGAAAGGAAAAGCGGGTGATTGCCTGCAACCGGGTGTTGAAGTTTCACGCCCTGCGGGGCACCGGTTTTTTTCCGCCCGGATTGCAGGCAACCACTGAAATCAACCCGCCCCATGCTTATTTCTTCACTGCTATACATACGGGACGGATTGATCGAGAGGGAAATTCATGATTCATCAACGGGCACCTTTGCGTCTTCGGCCCTCCGCCCCAGATCGTATACCTGCCTGCCGTCGTCGCAGGGCTCTCCATCATCGTAGAGCCTTGCATGTTCCGCCCATTCTGGGGCCAGGGTACAGAGTTTTTTTCTGCGCTCGTTGGTCACTTTATTTTTTTCCATGTTTTGAACCTCCATATATCGAAAACATCTTTCCTATTGATCCCCCGGCGATCCTCTGCATATTCTCTTTCGGCAAGTTGCGGCCGGGGGGTGGGATCCAATGCAGGGGCGTCGGTTCCGAAATCCAGAGTAGATTCATTGAATCGATTTCCAAACCGAGGCTCCCATCCGTGATCCATTGATATTGTCAAAGAAAGGGTGCCGATTTTTGTCCTTATTATACAATATGCACCAATGCCACCTTGACAACCGTTGTGGTACAAGGAAGTAAACTCACGGCTTTTATCCCAAAACATAATCTACCGTTATTTAACAAAAAAAGTGAAAGTAAAAATATTGATTTCCATCGAGCCAATGCAGGGAACCCGCTGTTTCCATCACTTTTAAAAGTGAAATTGTAAGGAAACGGGTTCTTATGGGGGGCAAGTCCCGCCTTTTCTCCGGAGTGGGCGAAACGCGGCCGGCGCACGCCGTGTCCCGAGCGGGCGGTAATGTTTATTGCTTTTCCAGGTGATATCTCATAAATTAGGTAATAAAGAACCCTTCTACCGCATTTATTGGATTGTTGTTTTCATATTGTCGGCGGAACGTATCCGGATGCCCGCATTCCGTTGAAGGGACCCTTCCGGGGCAGGCTTACACGCCTTTCACGGCCGGGGCCTTCGCTTTGACTCCGACACGGCGGCACGGCCCCCGACGTAATCACGATACCTGCGGGCATCGGCACGTGCCGCAAACAACGTCGAGGCATCAAACCGCCCCCTGCTTCCCTGAAAAGGATGATGCGAGGGGCACAATCCGATAACGGTACTTTCGTTATGACATATTTTCTCATAGGAATCGTTGCGGTCATCAATTTCAGCCTCTTTCTGGGGAAACTGACCATCGGCCTGATTTCCGGTTCGGTGGCGCTGATTTCCGATGCCGTCAACTCCCTTGCCGACACCGTCAATACCGGTGTCGTACTCTGGGCAACAAGGGTTGCCCATAAAGGGCCCGATCAGGACCATCAGGCAGGGCACGACAGGGCCCAGCCCCTTGCGGCTTTTTTCGTGGCGATCATGACCGGCGTCCTTGCCCTCGAGGTGATCCAGGCGGCCGTGCTGAAGTTTTTCAACCCGAAGACCATTACCCACGAATCCTGGGCCGTGCTGATCCTGATCATTACCATCGGGGTCAAGGGGCTGCTCAGCCTGTTCGAGTATCGCACGGGCAAGAAGGAACGGAATCTGGCCCTTCTGGCCATGTCCGTTGAATCCAGGGGCGATATGCTGATCTCGGCGGGGGTGATCCTCGGTGTCGTCCTTTCCAGCCGGCTCAACTGGGTCTGGATAGATCCTCTGATCGCCCTTGCGATCGGCTGCTACATCCTCTACACGGCCTGGCTCATCGCAAGGGAGAACATCAATTACCTCATGGGGGCAACCGCCGCCAAGGCGGACGTGGACGCCATCGTGGAAAAGGTCCTGTCCGTCCCTGAAGTAAAGGATTACCACGACCTTACGACCCAGCACCTGGGGGATAAAATCCAGGTAACCGTTCATTGCGAAATCGCGGGCAACTTTTCCATTGCCGAATGGCACAACCTGGAAAAGAAGATAATGTACAAGGTAGGCGAACTGGACAGGGTCACCTCCGTGTATGTGCATTTGGATCATATCAATTAATCCCCAAGAGCCTAAAACACGGTATTCCCGGTACGGTCCCCCCCTTTTTAAAAGATCCGGGCATCGGCTCACCCAGGAAAGAACTGTTTGTTGGATTGGGAGTTGGAATTAAAGGGTTATGTCTTCGGCTCCCCGCCCCGGGAAGTTCACGACAATCTCCCGGCGATCATTTCTTTCGAGCCGGGCTCCGAGCCGACTCGAGGAGCATTTTCCCTTGAAGGGGTAAACGACCGGGCCCAGGGGAGCAAGTTTGCCACCACGAAAAAAAAGAGATACCGGTTCAGGGCAATCGCCCGGCTGCCTTAACACAGGCCTTGAAATTGACGGGGCCGATATGTCCTGATTGCCGCCCTGTCTTACCGTGTCAATTGAACACTCCGGCACGCTTATTTTCTCTTCCCGCAACCGGATTAACCTGGATACGGATTGCAACACCTTCAACCAGGACATTTCAATACGCCGCAATAAAGAGGTAAAATAAATGCCTGAACCTACAGGAAACGGAAACGGAAACGGAAACGGAAAAAACGGGATCAATAAAACGCTTCGAACGCAAGGGCGCCCGAATTTCATCAAGGGAAAAATTCACGTAAAAACCTATGACGGCAATGGCGACGACCTGCTAACGGGTGGCCTCGGCATGGCCGGTCTTCTCTCACCAAAACCGCCCGTTTTCGACGACCCCGAAAATCCACGCCCCGAGGAGCTCAGAAAGCGGGCCGTCTACTTCGGTTACCGATATCTGCTGGACATGTCCCCGAAGGTGTTCGGGAAACTGTACGGACCCGGTTCGGGTGATGATAAAGGAGGGGAAACAGTGGCCGGAGAGGAGTACATCGCCCATGCCGATGATAAAAACGGGGTGACGAACATCACCCTCATGCTCCAGCTTCCCGCACGGTTCGACCCGGAAAATCCCCGCATGGTTGCCGTTGCCTCATCCGGCTCCAGGGGGATCCACGGCTCGATTGCAACCGTCGGGCACTGGGCACTGTCAAGGGGGTTCGCGGTGGTCTACACGGACAAAGGGTCGGGAACGGGGGTTCACGACATGGGCTTGGACAGGGTGCTCACCGGAGACGGAAGGTGCCTTCCGGCACGGGAAGCAGGAGAAAGCGCAAGCTTTATCGCAAGCACGGCAACCACGGCCCCGGGCTCGCCGGGGGAGATCCCGCCCACGGCGGTGGCTTTCAAGCATGCCCACTCCCGGGTCAACCCCGAGGCGGCATGGGGCGCCCACCTTCTCATGGCCGTGGAGTTCGCCTATTACCTGCTCAATGAAAGATTCAAGTACAATCCCCCCATAACCTCCGAAAACACCATGGTCATTGCCGCCGGTATCTCCAACGGCGGCGCCGCCGCGATCCGCGCGGCGGAAATGGACGAGGCGGGGCTGATCAGCGGCGTCTGTGCTTCCGCCCCCAATGTGAATCCCGTGTTCGACCCGGGGTTCTCCATTGTCCAGGGGGATCGCCCCCCTGTCTTGCAACACAGCAGGACACTGCTCGACTACACCACCCTGCTCAATATCTTTGTGCCGGCAGCCTCCCTTTCCCCGGAACTCTCCCAGGCACCGTTCAATATTCCCCGGGGGGCGGCCGAAAACCGCTGCCGCTCCCTGATGGAAAAGGGGCTGCTGAAAGGGGAAAGCACGGAGGAAGCAGCCGAAGAGGCAATACGAATCATCTCCGATTACGGTATATTACCCGATCAAAACATCCTCGCCCCCTGCCATTTCCAGTTCCGGTTTACCCAGGCGATTGCCGTCACCTATGCCAACCAGTACGGAAGGTTCGGGCCCGCAGACAACCTCTGCGGCTACTGCTTCAGCGCGGTGAACAACCTTGAAGAGGGAAAGCCCGTGCCCCTGCCCCGGAATCTCATGGCGGCCCTTTTCTCCGACGGCAGCGGCTGCCCGCCCACCGGCGGTGTTCATCTGATCAACCTGGATTCAATGGAAGGCCCCGTGGAGGAGATGCTCTCCGTCTCACCGACCACGGGCAGAAGGGATATGAACCTGGACGGCGCCCTGGGGCTTCGGCGCCTTGCCGCCGGCACGGATGAGAGAACGGGCAAGGCGCTCCTGGGAAGGGAGCTGGACAATTACACCCGGGTCCAGAAGGGCATATCGGAGATCCGGGCAACGGGAAAGCTCAAGGGGCTTCCCTCGGTGATCGTGTGCGGCAGGTCCGACGCCATGCTGGCGCCCAACCATACCTCGCGTGCCTATTTCGGGCTGAACAAGCGGGTGGACCCGGAGAGCGCCCTCTCCTATTACGAGATCACCTCCGTTCAGCACCTGGACTTTCTCAACTACCTGCTCGCCAAAAAGGGTTTTTGGCATGCGCCCCTGCATTACTATTTTCTCAAGGCCCTGGACGTGCTTTACGAGCATCTGGAAAAGGGCACGCCCATCCCGGAAAGCCAGGTTGTCCGGCCCGATCCCGAAAGCCCACTGCCGCCCATCGATGCGGATCCCCCCGCAGCAAACATCATCCGTTACAAAAACAGGAAGGTGACGATACCCGAATAAGGGATCACACGTTGATCACCTTGTCGGCCAACTCCATGGCCGTGACAATATCGAGCATATTGGTGGTCTCCCCCACCGCCTTCTTGTCGAGAAGATCGAAATGGGTAAGACAGGTGCCGCAGACGAGAATGGTCGTACCGCTCTTTTCATACCCGGCAAGCTCCGAGAGCACCTCCGATCCCGCAGCGGCAAGCTTTACCCCGCTGTTCACGAAGACCAGGCGCCAGAGGTCGGGACCCATCTCACCCAGGGTCTTGATAAAGTTGACCATGAGCTTTCCCCCCAGCTCGTCGTCCCCCCGGCCCATCCTGTTGCCGGCAACCAGCACCATGATCTTTTTCAGGTCCCGTGAGGGGTCTTCAACCGGAGCCGGGATTTCCCCCTCCCCTTTTTTACCCGTCACCAGAAAATCATCTCCCTCCCGCGTAAACTCGGTTTGGAAATTTCTGGATTCGAGGAATCTCTCCACGTTCTGCCGGGATGCATCGTTATCCACCACAACACGGATCAGGTCGGTGTCCGCCTCCTCGACGGCGGCCTTTGCCTGTAATACGGGAGCGGGGCAGGCCAGTCCTCTGGCATCAATCTCTTTCATTATATTCTCCTTTTACTTAATATCCAGCGTCCGTGATCTTTTATTGTCAACCGATGCCGATCTTCTCCGGCTCCCCGGCCACCTCTCCGATCACGGCGGACGACTCCATCCCCCTTTCCGCCAGCGCTTCCACCAGATCCCCGGCTTCCGTTTCCGGAACGCAGATCAGGAGGCCGCCGGATGTCTGGGGATCGTAGAGGATATCCTCGACGCCCCGGGAAACGGAGGATGAACAAACCACCATATTCTCCCGGAACTCCCTGTTCTTGTAAGCGCCGGCGGGCACAAGGCCCATCTGCGCATACTCCAGGGCATGGTCCAGTATGGGAATCGCCCTTGAATAGAGGGTGATGCCGAGGCCCGTGTTCTGAAGCATCTCGGCCAGATGCCCCACCAGCCCGAAACCGGTGATGTCCGTGCAGGCATGGACGTCGAAATCGGTCATCACCTCGGCCGCGTCCTTGTTCAGCATGGCCATGAGGCGGGTGGCGTGTTCGGTGACCTCGGGACTCGCCAGCCCTCCCTTGACGGCCGTGTTGATGATACCCGTTCCAAGGGGTTTGGTGAGCACCAGGCGATCCCCCTTCCTGAGGTTCTGTTTGGTGAGCACCCGGTCCGGATGGATGAATCCGGTGACCGAAAGGCCGTACTTGAGTTCGTTGTCCTCAACGCTGTGCCCTCCCATGAGCACCACCCCGGCCTCGCTCATCTTGTCGAGCCCCCCCTGGATGATCTGCCTGAGGACCTTGATGTCCATCTTCTTCAGGGGGAAACCCACCAGATTCATGGCCGTTTTGGGCGTGCCGCCCATGGCATAGATATCGCTGATGGCGTTGGCCGCCGCAATCTGGCCGAACCAGTACGGGTCGTCAACGATGGGGGTAAAAAAATCAACGGTCTGGATAATGGCAAGATCGTCGGACACCTTGTACACCCCGGCATCGTCCGCCTTGTCCAGCCCCACCAATACATTTGAATCCGTCGGGAACGAAAGCCCGCACAACGCCCTGTCCAGGTCCCCTGGAGGCAGTTTCGACGCTCAGCCGGAACCGGCAACGGTTTCCGTAAGCCTGAGATTTTTAAAATCCGTCATCATCCCACTCATATATTAAGGAAGCCCGCCCCTTTCCCCCTCCTTAGGGGAAAAGGGGCAGGCCAGTTCTCTCACATGAAAAATATGAAACTTGCCGCAAAACGGGCATGGGGAAAAGAGTTCCGCCTTTGCGTCGAGGTATTTTTCACCCTTTTCATCCTCCGCAGCACCCCTGTTTTCGATGATCCTGAAATCATCCGTTTCAAAGGAGCGATCCTTTTCAGGACAGACAAAAAGAAACTTCATGAATCCTCTTTCGGGGACACCCGCCCATTTTCATATTTCAGCTACTGTAATCAACGCCCGGAGTCAAACAGCAAATCCCGATCACGTTTTGTATTCTTATCGATATTTCCTATCAGTCTATTTTCCAAACGATATACTGCCCCGATTCCGCCCTCACCCCCAAGGCCTTTGCGGCTGAATCCGGTACCGGCAAATTCCCGATCATGGAATCGACGGAAACATAATTGCCGGCCCGGCGCACCCCAACCCGGATTACGGCTCCAACGGTTCCATAATCACCAACAGGTTGCCGCACGATACCCGCAATGGACAAACAGAACTGTTGACGTCACCCGCCGGCAACCTGTTCTCCGGCAAAGGCCGACGGATCTTTACTCGGCATCGGGTTCCATCTTGAAGGTACCCGCTTCAACTTCCTTGTCGATATCGGACAGGGCCCTTCTCATCTGCTTCAATGCCTGCCGGATACGGTTCTCGTTCTCGACCAGGGCCAGCCTCAGGTAGCCGTCTCCCTCCTCGCCGAAGCCCGCGCCCGGAGAAACGGCCACGTTCGCGCGCTCCATCATCTCGATGGAAAATTTCACGGACCCCATGCCCGCGTAAGGCTCGGGGATCTTCACCCACAGGAACATGCCCGCCTTGGGGATCTCCACCTCCCATCCCATGCGGATGAGCCCGTCGCAAAGGGTATCCCTTCTCTTCCGGTACACATCCACCTGCTCGACGATCTGCTCGTCGCAATCGCGCATGGCAACGATGCCGGCGATCTGGATGGCGGAAAAGATCCCGTAATCGTAATACCCCTTGATCTTGGAAAGTCCGCCGATGATCTTCTCGTTACCCACGCAGTAGCCCAGGCGCCATCCGGCCATGTTGTAGGATTTTGAAAAGGTTCCGAACTCCACGCCCACATCGCACGCCCCGGGAACCTCAAGGAAGCTCGGCGCGACATAACCGTCGTAGGTGACCTTTCCGTATGCAAAGTCGTTCACCACCATGAAGTTGTACTTCTTGGCCAGCTTCACCACCTCGATGAAAAACTCCCTGGACGCAAGGGTGCCGGTGGGGTTGTGGGGATAGTTCAGCATCACCAGCTTGGGCCTGGGGTAGAGGGCCTCGCACATGGTGACGATCTGAGAAAGGAGCCCCTCCTCGGATGCCAGGGGAACGCGGATAACGCTTGCGCCCGCGATAACCGCGGCATACACATGGATGGGAAAGGCGGGGGCGGGAACCAGCACCGTGTCCCCGGGTCCGAGGAGGGCAAGGCTCAGGTGGGAGATCCCCTCCTTGGAGCCGATGGTACAGATCACCTCGGTCTCCTTGTCCAGGGAAACACCGTAATTCCGGTCGTAGTAGAGGGAGATCTCTCGCTTGAGGTTCTTGAGGCCGCCGGCCGCCTCGGGATAGCGGTGGGTCTTGGGGTCCTGGGCAACCTGGCAGAGCTTGTCGATCACGGTGTCGGGGGCCGCGTCCATGGGATTTCCCATCCCCAGATCGATCACGTCGTCCCCTCTCCAGCGCTTCTCCATCTTCATCTTGTTGATCATGCCGAAAAGATAGGGGGGAAGCTGGTCCATGCGGTCGGCGTACTTGATTTCAAACTCCTTGCTCATCTCGTCCTCCTTTGGGTCGCTGTATATCGTTTCAAAAGCATCGGTATCCGTGAATAATGGGCGAACGAACCGCCTTGGCGGGAAAAGCATAAAAAAAGCCCCGAACCGTCCGGCCCGGGGCTTAAACAAAAAACGCCGCGGGCCGGGGTACAGCCCATGGCGTTCGTTTCACTGGTATCAACTCTGTATAAAGTTGCAGCCGAACGTCAAAGGACCGTGTCCATCGCCGCCGCCGCTGCAGTCATCTGCGTAAGCATCGTTACTCGAATCTCGCTGTTGTCCGTTAAGATCATTTTCATGGGACAAGGCATCCCCCTGTCCACAACTTTTGATGTAACGATAAAGGATCACTCCTTATTTGTCAACAACCGACTCTATTTTTTTCAAGTAGGGCGGGCCTGTAAAAAGTCGGCGGCCCAAAAAACAACCACAACGTGACGTACTCCACACGCCCTGCCCATACTTCATGTTGCGCTCTAAAAAACCGATTCCGAATATTTCCGAGTGCATCGAGCCTGGAGAAATTCCAGGGGCCCTCGCCCGCTTTTCAAAACGGCCCGGCCGGGAAGGAAAAACCCACGTTATTCAAGATTCCAAACCCGGCGAATCCCCTCTTCCACGGCGGCAAGGGCCGGCTCTTCCGAACGCATTTTCAGGGACACGTAGGAGAGTTCCAAGCCCTTCGGCGCATTCCCCCAGACCGTCACACGCCCTTTCGCTTCAAGGGCGCGGGCCTCCTCCTCGATCATCAGGGTCAGCCCCACGCCCGTGGAAACGAGGTTGCAGAGGGTGGTTTCCTGGTCCGCCACCGCCACCTTCAACGGGTTGATCTCCTCCTTTTCAAAGAGATCCAGTGTGACCCTGTTGAAGGGGCAGGTGGGGGGAACCCCGATCCACGGAAGTTTTGCAACCTCCCGCCAGTCGGCATCCCTCAATCGCTCCTTCCATCCGGGCGGGGCGATCACCACCATGTTGAACATTCGAAGGGGAAGCGCCGCCACATCGGCATGGGGGTTTTTGCCGTAGATAAAGCCGGCGTCGATCTTCTCCTCCCTGACGTCGTCCAGCACCCCCCAGGACTGATTCTGGAGCAGGTGAAACTCAAGCCCGGGACAGTTTTCCCGCATGGCGGAAAAGAGTTCTCCCACCTTGAGCATCAGCGGATCGGTATTGATCCCGATTCTCACCACGCCGGTCAACTCCTCCTTGAGGGCCCTGGCCCGGCTCTTCAGGTCGCTGATGGACTCAAGGGCCTTTTCGGCCTTCTCCTTCAATACCCGCCCCTCGGCGGTGAGGTTCATTCCCTTCGGAGTCCTGAGGAACAGGGTCAGCCCCAGCTCTCCTTCGAGGGCCTTGATATGGGCGCTGACCGACGGCTGGCTGATATGAAGCTTTTCCGCCGCCCGGGTCAGGTGCCCCAGTTCCGCAACGGTCACAAATGTTTTAAGCTGATATAGTTCCATGGTCCCCGGTCCTCTTTTTTCCGATGCGAAATGTTTCAATGTGGGCGACCGGAATATATTCCATTCGACTTGATCTGTCCACACTTCATGGTGCCCTCGAAAAATCGGTTTTTTCGAGGGCACCATCTTTCCCCTCCCCCGGAAAAGCAGGAACCAAGATAGTATTACATAACAGTGCAAGATTTCATCGGTAAGATACAAAGGATTAACGAATTTATTAACCTGAACAAAATTTACCGTCGCGCCTGTTTCATTCGGAGAGCGGCAATTCCACGTCGAATATGCATTCGTCATCGCCTCATCAGGATTCCCGAACAGCTTCATCGGATCATAATATTGGAAATCCGCCCCTGGAAAATGCTTTATTGTCCATACCCGGCTTGCCCCGCGCCCGGCAGGCAAAAACCGGAGTGCCGAAACAAATAAGTCGTCGCCCATCCCGAATCAAAAGAAACGGCGAACGGCCGGAAAGGAGAAGGAGGAACCCCCATGAAAAAAGCCATGCGAAGTCTGAAACTGTTGTTTTCCCCCGAAGACTCGATTCATTCCACTCCACGGCCTAGCGCCTGCGAATGCACGGAAAGGGCGGAAGCGAAGTTCGAACTTCTCAAGTCCATCATCTGGATTGCCGTATCCATAACGGTTTCACTTCTACTGGCAAGGCTTCATTAAGGGGACCGGTATAACCCACAATACACAATGATTCAGGGGAGAATGTCGAGTTGAAATGCGCTGATCCCTTCATAAAGTTTGGAGCTGTTCAATTCACCGGGCCAAATCTCCGGGAGACAGGGAGAAAACCGACCAACCACCGGCCCGGACAAGCCGGAACCGAAAAGTTTGGACATAAAAGCACAAGATTTCGTCGACAAGATATCAACAGGAGGCAAAATGAGCAGCAAACAGTACTTTGACAAAATCGCGGACCGATGGGACGATATGAGAAAAGATTTCTTTTCGGAGGAGGTGAGGGAAAAAGCCTATGCGACGGCGGGGATCGCCCCCGGAAAGATTGCCGCGGATATCGGCGCGGGAAGCGGATTCATGACCGAAGGCCTTATCCGCAATGGACTGCCCGTGATCGCCGTGGACCAGTCGGCGGAGATGCTTCGGGAACTGGCGGCCAAGTTCAAGGACAGGGGAAAGATCGACTGCCGCGTGGGGGAATCCGAGGCCCTTCCCGTTGACGATGAATCAGTGGATTTTGTTTTTGCCAATATGTACCTTCACCACGTGGAGAACCCCCAAAAAGCCGTCAAGGAGATGGCGAGGATACTGAAACCTTCGGGAAGCCTGGTCCTCACCGACCTCGACAGCCACCGATTCGAGTTCCTGAGGGAGGAGCACAACGATCGCTGGATGGGGTTTAATCGAAGTGATATACGCACCTGGCTTTCGGAAAGCGGCCTCTTGTCTCCAGTTGTCGACTGTGTCGGCCAAAACTGCCGTGCGGAATCCGGCTGCGGGACCAGTGCTTCGATTTCAATTTTCGTTGCCTCGGCCGTGAAGAGAGGGCCTAAATGAAAGAAGCCGGTATGATAAGCCGAGAGCTGTTCGAATCCGGACAGTTCCCTGCCGAAAGCGTGCTCCTTTCCATAAAAGAACACGCCGGCATCGAAACCGATTCCGAGGATCGCCACCGGCTTTTGCGGGGGATGTCGCGGGCATCCGGACTCCGGGGCGCATTGACCGGCGGGACCCTTGGCCTCGGCTTGCGCTTCGACGGGAACCTTCCCATGACTCCAGGGAGAGGAACCACGCCTCGGTATCCCGTTTTCATCGAGACTTTTGAAGAGCGATTCGGCTCGTTAAACTGTTCGGAACTTCTTGGGTGCGATATCGGCACTGAAGATGGTGTGAGGTACTTCAGAACAACAACCTGGAGGAAAAATCTGTATGAACATTACGGAGGAACTGCCGGCATGGTAATGTGATGCATCGATCATCAGTAACGCCGGTTGCCGCCGCCGGCATATCCCATGCCGGAACCGACACCGAAATTTCCGGAAAACCTCATGTTTCCATGTCGCCCGCCGCGCCGGGACCTCGGCCGGGCCTCGTTGATCGTAAGGGGCCGTCCGGCAAGTTCGGTCCCGTTCAGCGCATCCATCGCGGCCCTTGCCTGATGCTGTTCGGGCATCTTCACGAATCCGAATCCTTTGGACCTGCCGGTTTCGCGGTCCATGATGATTCTTGCGGATTCAACGGCGCCAAAGGGCTGGAAGACCGATTTGAGTTCATCGTCGGTTAGCTTATAGGCCAGGTTGCCAACATAGATATCCATATCACCTTCGCTTTCTCTCGCCATGGTTCAGCTGTCCGTTTCAATTCGCATTGAAAGGCCCGCCCCATGGCGGAAGGAGTTGTTTCGATGGTATAGGTTCTATAGGAAGAAACGTCTTTTTTAGTTCTGTTCCATCGAAGGCGGGGTTTTCGATCAGAAAATGATCGGGATCGCGGCTTCGGCAGGATAGGATCCGTGGGGTACAACGTTCCCGCCGACCACTTGTCTTATTAAATTAATATATTCCAGAATGAATTTCAACAGTTTTAAATTCATCCCGATTGACTTTCCAGAATCGTTTTCCTATGGTGAGTAAAACTCATCAAAAACAGGAGGTCATTATGCGTAGTTTTTTTACCGCTGTATCGATTCTCATGCTTTTTTGCAGTACTTTTATCTCGGGGCTTTGGCCCTTTGCGCTCTATGCCGCATTCGCCGCGATTGCTTCAGGTCCGGCCGCTCTTCCCTCACCCGAGGAACCATACAATCTGGGTTTCAATATTTCCTTGTAAGCGATATTTTTCCGATCCGGGAAGTCAATGACATCGTTGTTCTGTACATGCACGGTTCGCGGAGTAAGGCAGAGCCCCGAACGGCTCTGCCCGTATCCGGTCAAGTGGGACTATTCAAATAGAAAAGGTTCGCAATCCCGGCCTATTCCGTCACCGGGCGTATCCTCCGCACCGGGATGAGTATCGGGATTGGAATCGAACCGATGCATTTTGCCCAATTGTTATGAAACGGGAACAATTCATTCCCGGGAAACAGGTTTCATTTCATCCGAACTCGGACATTGGGGGGCATCAATACCGCTTTGTGATTTCGAGAAATATTCCAACCACTAACTGTTTGGCTCATGCCCAAGAGTGACGCAGTAATTGCCTTGACGGCACGAACGTTGGGTCAGAGCCAAACGTGGAAGATCAAATCTTAAATCGCCCAACCATCTGATCCAGTTGGGAGGCCAGTTTTGACAATCCTTCGGCACTGAGTTGAACCTGGCCGCTACGGTCCGCCATTTCAGTCGAGGCTTCATTGACTCCCGTGATATCCTTTGCGATTTCATCGGCCACGATGGAACTTTCACTTACATTCTGATTTACCTCTTCAATACCCGCGGATGCCTGGGAAATATTCCCGGAAATCTCCCGGGTGGCGGAGGACTGCTCTTCCACCGCGGCGGCGATGGTGCCCACAATCTCATTGACCTCTGCGATCACCTCTGAAATTTCCCTCATACCGGAAAGGGTTCCGGCTGAACTGTCCTGGATATTATCGATTTTATCCTTTATATCCATGGAGGCCTTGGAGGTTTGGTTGGCCAGGTCCTTGATCTCATTGGCCACAACGGCAAATCCTTTACCCGCCTCTCCGGCCCGAGCCGCCTCGATGGTGGCATTCAGGGAAAGCAGGTTAACCTGTTCAGAAATATCGGTAATGGTTTCAACGACCTGCCCAATGGCCTGGGCTGCCGAGCCCAGTTCGTTCATCTTCTCCGTGGAATCATCCACCTTGGATACGGCATTTCCGGAAATGAAACTGGCCTTTTCGGCATTCCGCGCGATCTCGTCAATGGTAGCGCTCATCTCCTCCGCCGCACCGGCCACGGAATTTATATTGATGGAAGACTCCTCCATGGCCGCGGACACGGAATTCATATTGGTGGTCATCTCCTCAGCCGCAGTTGCGACGGTTCCCGCCTTATCGGATGTTTGAGCGACTCCGGCCGTCATCTCATCGGCAATGGCGGCAAGTTCGGTGGAAGAGGAGGAGAGGGTCTCCACCCCCTTGACGATATCGGAAATCATGGTTTGGAGTTTATCAATAAAGGAGTTAAACGATTCGGACAGTATTCCCACCTCATCCTTCCCCCCGACCGTCAAGCGTTTCGTCAGATCCCCTTCCCCCTCGGAGATATCCCTTAACCCCGTCACAGCCTCGTTAATGGGCTTAATAATACTGGTGGCGGCAAAGAAAATCAGCACTCCCACAACAGCCAGGACAACCAGCCCGACAATGCCGTTGTAGATCTCCATCCGATGGATCGGCGCCATAAACTCTTCCTGGTTCTGGGTAACGGCGATGCTCCAACCGGTTGAGGCCACGGGGGCGAAACCGGCCATCTTTTTTTCCCCCTTGAACACATAGGCTTCCCCCCCGGCTTTTTGAGCCATCATCTGCCGGCTAATCGACTCCATCCCCTTGACCGTCTTCAGGTCCAGTTTGAAAAGGAACTCCTCTTTGGGATGGGCAATGATGATCCCCTCCTTGTTGATCATAAAGGGATAACCGGTCCGGCCGATTTTAATATCGGTCAGCTTCTCGGACAAGACACCCAACTTGAGCACGGCCCCGAACAACCCGGCAAATTGACCGGATGCTGTTTTAAGAGGGACGGAAAGAACCACCACGGGTTCATTGCTGGCCTTGGATATAATGGGATCACTCACAACGGCCCTGCCGGCCTTTGCCGCCTTGAAATATCCCCGCTCCGCCACATTGATTTTTTTCCCCCTCAGGGCTCCGTTTTTAGAGTCCGCCATGGTGTTCCCCTTGCTGTCCGTCGTAATAAACAGCTCATAATCCTCACCGATTTTGCCATGGGCCTTTGCAAAAAAACGATCCACGGCCTTCAGGGCATCCATGGATGCTTCAACCCCGTTTTCCGCCACCTGATTTGCCGTTTCCTCCACAACGGGATTCAAGGCCATTTCCCTTGCAAATTTCATTTCCTCTTCTAGAAAAAGTTCGGCCATCATGGCCAGGTCCAGCGATGTCCTGGATGAAGTCTGCATTCCCGCTGCTACCAATGCGTTGGACGCAACATTGATCGATATGATTCCCACAATGAGCATAGGGACCAGCACGGATAGTATCCCCCCGGTTATCAGTTTGGTCCTCAACTTAATGTCTCTAATTTTCGTCATTTTCATATCCTCAAAGATTTTATAATCCAACACCGGGTCCGGGTCCGCCCATTGCCGCTGCCGCCTTTGGATTCAGGGCGGAAATGTAATCCCCCTTAATTAACGCTCCTGATAATTATTGCAAAGTTCATACCACCTTAGAAAAGCTTGGACCAGTAGCTTCAAACTGTACGGCAATAGGCAATTTAACTCTTATCCGTGGGGAATTAGAAGTGGTTCGTGCTGGAACGAATCACAAGAATGCGCCATTAATGTTTCATGAAATCATCATTTCGTCTCAAAAGGCCACACGAGACAGCATGAAGTGGCCAAGGGAAAAAGACGATCTGTTACAAATAATTGCCGCGATCATGAAAGCGCTTCAAAGAGGTAAGGGTTCACGCTAACCCTACGTTCCTTCCACCAGGGGCAAAGCTCCTCTCTCTCCACGCACAGAATTACATATCCTCCAAAGCAGGAGCCGGGTCTTTTGGGCGGTGAAAAACGATTACGGGTGATTTAAGGTCCGGCCGGTACCCGAAAAGTGTCTCAAACAGGTAACAAGGCACAATTTACGTGAATCGGCGATTATCAGGGATTTACGGCGACATGGTGGTGAGTGAAACTCGAATATTTCCTGGGTAGCGGCGATGGTTGGACACTATCAAACGATTCCAAAGCCGGCAAACAGCCACTCTGCGATGTTTCGAAACCTCATTGGCACAGGAGCAAGATCAATCTCCCTGGATAAATTCCGGACACCACCGAATTATTCCAACATATGATCTTTCATGCTCCGGTGACCGTGATGGGGATACGCTTGAAATAAACAAGTCCACCGAATTCGTTTCGGGCTTGTTTTGTGTTTTTAATTGATAAAAATAATCAAGAAGATATAACATGGAGGGTGGAGTTCGCCCCCTCCCCTTACAAAGGAGGGACTGGTAGTTCCCAGGTGGACCTCAGCCACCTGAACGCCGACAACGGGCGACGGCTTTCTTCTTCCAGGGGTGACGATTTTCATACGCTCACATCGCGAAATCGCGATTTTTTTGCGCACAACACACGATTAGCGTGCAATAAAAAAAACCCCATCATATTTAAATGATAAGGGTTTTTGGTGGAGGCGGCGGGAGTTGAAGGCACGGCCCAGCACAGTAAACAATCTCATTACAATCAGTTACAATACCGAGCCTCATATCACCTACAACTCCCCTACCCATTTACCGACCGACCCAATCCGGAGAATCACTTAACGAACTTAAAGCATCTCGAACTCGATTCATCGGCATATCAGCATAATGCCTTCTGGCCATTTCAATACTGGCATGTCCCAGCACTTCTGCAACCATGTCAAAACCATGCCCAGCTTCGAGTAGATTTCGGGCAAGGCTGTGTCGCATGGCATTGTAGAGCTTGAAGTGAGATATGCCTGCATCTTTACAAGCCTGTCGCCATATCTTATTCAAGTTCTTTGAGGTGTACGGTTTACCATCACCCCGAACGAAAAGAAACTCTGACTCATTAGCTGGTATTTGATCAATAACTTCAAGTGCAAAAGAAGTGAGACTATACGACCTTGCTTCCCCAGTCTTAGTCGTATTCCTAAGTAGGTTCTCAGAAAATGACCACTCGATATGAAGCTCACCATCCCTAATTGATGACTTATGTATTGCCCTCGCTTCACCAGGCCTCAATCCATATTGCCTAAGCACCTGGAAAATTGGTTTATCAGCAGGTGAAATTTCGGCAATCACACGATTTTGAACATCTGGCTCCATTGCATGTTTACTGGCCCTACTCTTTTTAGACAACTTCGGAAAGTCAGGGACTTTATTTATAAGCCCTTCTTCAGCAGCATCATTAAGCATTTTTCGGAAAGTCGAAACGATATTGTACCGTGCAGATTTTGAAAAGTTTAATTGGTCATGAAATTTTTCAATGTCCTTTTTTGTGACTTGATCTAATGATTTATGACCAAAATACTTAACTATTTTTTTAACGGCGCCCTTATCATCCTTCAACGTCCTCGGGACTATTTTTCCGGCATCGCAGAGCTTCTTTCGATCCTTCAGCCACTTATCAGCCCACCTCTTAACCGTTGGTTTCGGTTTTCCTCCCGGGAATACGCCTTTCTTCTTTTTCCACTCTTCCCGGTCAAAGGTACCATCATCGATTTCACCTTGGATGATACCCAATACCTTAACCGCATGCCCATGTGACAGAATGGTTGAGTTAGTCCTTTTATCTGTATTAATAGCCACTTGCTTGCCATCCCAATACAACTTCACATAAGGTTTTCCACTTCTTTTATCCCACTGAATCGATCCCTGCATGAACCCACCTCCGTTTTGAGGTGGATTATCACCTACTATCACATTTCTGGCCATCGTTTTCACCAATCCATCTACCAGAAACAAGAGGTTCTCATGTTAATCGTATTTAGCATTATTAGCTGATTTCAAAGAACATTCTTGCTCAAGGCAGAAATTATTGGTCAAGAGGGTTGGGAAAAGTTTGGAAACGATGGAATTCAGGCTGATCTAAACCAGCCCAGCACTGTTAAAATTACAATTTAACCCCCGGTTTTATGGCAACTATATTCTCAAAAAAAACAGTACCCGTCAAGAGCTATAAGTATTTTATATTTTTTAAATTCAGCAACATACAGTACACATCAAAAGCTCCATACACCTATTTTATCATTCGATTAAACTCGATAATACTTTGATGATACACTCTTATTAAGTTGATTGTTTTCATCAGTACAGTTATCAGTCATTTGTTTTCTACTCGAACCGACAAAAGGGACGTCAACTAACAGTTGGCCCCCCTCTTATTTGTAATCTTCCTTGATTTTGTCAGTGCTGTTCTCCAGCCTTCAACGTTCTGCTCACCGAACAGCTGGAAATGCCTAAAACATGTTCTTTTTCGATATTATATACAGATATGTGGATATAAGGAAGTTGTGCATTAGCCTGCTATTCACACCTTCCCACATAGTGTCCAGAAGCTGGGGAGTCGGGAGGAAGCCTCTGGATGGGACTACGATCAAGAGCAGAGCATGCTCTGTAGTTCAGCTATGAACTTCACACACATATTCATTTAGTCCATATTTTTCAGCTCTTTATTTGCCCCCTGAGGGGTTGTTTAAATGTTAATGTTTTATTCATTGAAGGACGATAATCAATAAATCAGGCTTAGGGTGAGTCGATGTATGGGGAACAATGTTTTCCATAGGACGGGACTGACAAGGTTAGGGAGCTGGAAAGGAACCTTCTGAGATGTGGTGGTTTAACCTGTTCAAAGTAGAGCCCATGAGAGCTCACTCTGCGTTAAGGACTGCCGAAAAGCAGTTGAATAACATCCAGATTTTGTCGTTCTTCCGAAGTTTCAAGGATTGTGCACTCTCGCTGCTGATGATAGCACAGAGTTCAGTGCCATCCGAAAGTTGGACCACGCATTCGGAGTTAATATTGTCGTTGTTTATCAATATGATGGTCCCGTGAAACCGGTTTTCGGCACTGCTTAGGGGAACTTTCTCTCCTTTGTGGAGGGTGATCCACGGTGCTTTAATCTCGGCAGTTACCAGTTTTCCCTCCTCAAGCCCCAACCGGTCCAAGCTGTCTTTGGTGATCACTGTGACCACTTCGTGACCTCCTATGGTGGTAAGTCGTATCCATGCCTGAATCTGTCCTCGTCGAATTTCCGCGATCTTTCCGTAAAAGGAGTTTCTGGCTGATGTTTTACGGGAGGCTTCCCGTTCCATGTGCAGTTTCGTGATTTTCTGGATTTCCTCATCGGAAAATGAGACTAAAGCGGTGGTTAGGTTGGGGGTGGCGTGGCCGAGCATCCTTTGGACGGCGGGCAGCGGCAGGTTGGAGCGCATCAGTTCCACCCCCCGTGCCTTACGGATCATCTCCGGTCCTCCTATTTGTTTGTCGAAACCGCAAGCATGGGCCCGTTCATAGAATTTTCGCCGGACGAAGGCGGGGTCCACCTTTAGCAGGGTGCTCTGGGAGTTCTGGAAACCTACGTCTGCGAGAATTGTCCGGAGCTCCTCTGTAAGTACCTCGGAGAGCCAAACCTGCCGGGGTTCACCCTCATTATCGTCATCGGCAGTCTTAAAAAGGAGCGCATGCCGATCGTGGTCGATGTCGTTGAACGGGTCTAAAGCGAGTACCTCGTTCAATTTGGCTCCTGTGTAACGAATTAATAGAAAGATCAATAAAATGCGCTTGCGGGACAGGCGTACATCCTTCCTTGCGGAGGCTTCTGCCCATTCACGGAACGATTGTTCCATTTCACTTAGCTGATCAGTGTCCAGACACTCCCCAATGTTCGGTACGGATACAATGCGTCCGTGATTTAATCCTTTTTTCGGGTGCGCTAGCTTTCCGGTCTTTTGTTTTACGTTCGAATCTTTATCCATAATATTCATCCGCTTTTCTGCGTGGTCTATACTTTAGATATTTCTTGAAAAACCACCTGTTAAGATTGCTTTAACATATTTAGCCTCAGGGCGGTATTCGAAAATCCACTTGACACCGCCTCGACCAGATTGCTATGACACGATTTTAGATAAAATGATGTCACTTAGTTTTGCGGAGGACAATATGTTTTTTGAAACAGCAGGTATCGAGGTTGCTATATGGGTTCCACCTCTGGTGGCTTTTGTGATTTCGTTTTTTACTTCTATGGCGGGGGTGTCGGGGGCGTTTCTCCTGCTGCCCTTCCAAATGTCGGTTCTTGGCTATACGTCACCTTCAGTGAGTGCCACAAACCAGGTGTTCAACATGGTGGCAATACCCAGCGGCGTATGGTCCTATTGCCGGGAGGGACGGATGATATGGCCTCTCGCTGCGGTGGTGGTGGCCGGCACCCTGCCCGGAGTGCTCATTGGCGCCATAGTTCGTGTTGAGTTTCTACCGGATCCTAGGCTTTTTAAGCTCTTCGCAGCCTGCGTCTTACTGTACATAGGCGCTCGGATAGTCCGTGACCTCTTTTTTAATATCAAGACCGGTACCGCCAAGATCTGTACTGATAAGTGCTCCCACAGCCAGCGGGTTGGCATCGGAAGAGGGGCGACCGGCCTTGCCAAGCGAGAAGCTGTGGAGGCAGCGAGCGCTTCTTCGGCTACGATCCGGATCACCCACCTCAACTTCAAACGATTCGGATACACCTATCTTGGAGAATCTTTCGACGTATCGATATGGGGACTCCTTGCCCTCAGCTCCGTAGTAGGGATCGTCGGCGGTATCTACGGTATCGGCGGCGGAGCGATCATCGCTCCTTTTTTCGTCACCTTTTTTGGTTTACCAGTCCATACCGTTGCCGGTGCTGCACTAATGGGTACATTCGTAACCTCGGTGGCTGGAGTCTCCTTCTATCAACTTATTGCCTTGTACTATCCAAGCGTGTCAGTGGCACCTGATTTCCTCCTGGGAGGATTGTTTGGGCTCGGCGGAATGGCGGGAATGTATTTGGGTGCACGCTGCCAGAAATATGTCCCGGCGAAGACCATCAAATGGATGTTGGCGGGAATTATCATTTTCACCGGCCTAAAGTACGCATCGGTCATCATTGGATTTTTTTAATAAAAGTCTCAAGGCGTTACTGCCAATGAAGCAGTTGTGCCGGTGAATTGAGTGTCCATTCACCAGATTCATGGGAGGATAAATGTGTGAAGAAAAAAACATTGAAGGCCTCTTGGAGCAGCTCCGATATTGTGAGAATACTGAAAAAATGCGTTTGGCCCTTGAAGACCTGGATACCTGTCGAAAATGCTCGAAAATGCCAAAAAACACAGAATTTCAATGCCGCTGCAGAAAGTTATGGCAACTGGATATCGCAAACAGAGTTTATTTTCTCTTAAACCTACAGTGATGTTTGTTTTCAGAAGGCTATAATGTCAAAGGCTTTAGTTGTGGTCGAAGCTATAATTATATAAAAAAACGAACGTTTCCCTCTCGAAGAACTGAACACATTACGGCGTGACCTTTCTGTTCAAGTATCCGATAATAAAACCATAAATAAGGTTTTGTTGAACATCATACAGAAGGAACCGCCGTTATGACAAAAACAATCGCATACCTCAGGGTCAGTACAGATGGCCAAGATTTGAAGAACCAGAAGCTTGAAATACTCGAATATGCCCAAGTAAACAGCCTCACCGTCGACCGCTGGATGGAAATCAAGGTCTCAAGCCGGAAAGGTACGAAAGAAAGGCTTATCGACCAATTATTGCAAGATCTGAACGAAAGCGACTGCCTAATCGTTGCTGAACTATCCAGACTTGGCCGTTCAGTTGGACAAATCATTGCAATTATAGATGAATTAATCCAAAAGAAGGTAAAGGTAGTGATCATCAAGCAGAATATGGTAATCAACGGGAAAAACGATATAGCAACCAAGACCATGATTACTATGTTTTCCTTATTTGCTGAGATAGAGAGGGACCTGATATCCGAGCGTACTAAATCCGGTCTCGCACGTGCACGGGCCGAGGGAAAGCTGATAGGTAGGCCCAAAGGCAACGGTAAATCCAAATTGGATAGTAAGATACCCGAAATTCAAGATATGCTCTCTAAGCAGGTCAGCCGGGCCTCTATCGCCAAATTAATGGGTGTCTCCTGGCCTACTCTCAACCATTTCATCAAAACCCGTGGCTTAACGGTATAATCCTTATTGAACGGCAAGATTCTGCCTCAGGTCCTATCCGCCTGCCACTGTGCCACATGTAACAGCTTAAATTAATAAATAAAATACATATATAATATTATCATGATGCTGGCTAACGGCACCGATTGAAGAGCTGAGGGAAGACCACAGAGATACGGTGTATCCATATTGACGGGAGGTTCCTGTCTACTATTCCGCCAGCCCGCCGGACGAGTGAGACCGGGGGTGTTACCGGTCGAGTCCATGTTGACATATGAGCTGGCGGAATACGGTTATCATATAACCAATTGCCCCCCCAGCCATCGAAAGAAGGTGTGGCCAGTGAGAGGCAGTATCAGAGCTGGCGGGACATCCGATAAGGCGCAGTGTGCCCTACCGGCAAGAGGTTCTTGGCCCTTGTCCCCCAGCCCTTAACCGTCTCACTTAGAAGCTAAAAATGCCGTTATATTAAAGACCTTCCGATCCGCCGTTAAAAATACTCTCGAAAGAAACACATCGGGATCAACCAAGGCACTATCTCCAGTTAAAAAAGATTTACCTTGAAGCTGAGTAACAATCTCGAATTGAAAGGGATGAGGTTTAAATAACAGAGGTTTATACGAATAGTCCTGAGCTAAGCATTCTCTTCGATCTTTTATGCATTTTCCAATCATATCGCAGTGTAATTTCATTGTTTTTTTCAATATATTTACAGCTGGTTCGGAATTGTGGCTTCTCATGCCCATATACCTCTCAAGATCGGGCACAAGAAATGTGTAACAATTAATAACTTTATTGATATCAATATTGTAAAGGTCTGAAATACTATCAATTCCAAAGTTATTCGGTTTCTCTGGATCCCTCTTTAGTTTGGCCCTTTTACATACGAGTTCCAAGCGACTTACTGTTTTAGCTTCCTTCGTGGCTGATAACGGGTTAACAAAATCTTTCTTGATGTAGCACCTGCCCCCTGTCGTTGCTGTGTCTCGTGGGTTCCCGAAATAGATGGTCGGGTAATTTCCAATGACAGGTTTTGACTTGCCTGAATATTTTAAGTGGCATATTTGGTCTATTTGCTTGTAAATATCCTCTTCACGATCCTGCAAATGAAAATCAAATGTGAACTCGATTTCCTGAACATGGTATTTCGGAACGACCTTCAACGCGTCGTCGAGGTGCCCCAAGATCAAACGATCGGGATAGTATACCGTCACTGTATCATCAAATCCATTGGTCCCAGAGATGTGAACAATTTTGTAGCATCGGTCCACCGTATAGACCAGAAAGACCCTACGCATTCTTCCATGAGTGATTTTCTGTTGACCAAGAGTCCGGACGTCTAAGAAAGACGATTTTAGGTGACGCCCAATACTGGTATGAATAACCTTCGACCTAACGGGCGAGAGTATTGAGCTTGATGCCACAGAGGTGCTCGCTGAACTTGGTGTAACCGGATTTTTTATCCCGGAAGAAAGTGTAATCGGCCCAATAGTATCAACAGTAGGAGGGTCAAAAGGTGGTATAGTAACAGTAGGAATGTCTGTATCAGATACTATATCATTACAACTAGTAACATGATTAAATGACTTATACGTCGGAATGTTAATAGAAGTATAATTTAATGACAAATCAATATTTATAAATTTATTTTGAAGCATATAATTATTGGGCCCCGGGGGGACGATTTTGAGTTTGAACTTTCATCTCTCACGGGACCTCCTTTTTAAGTTTCCGGGAATAGCCTTTTTAACGGCCGTCCTTGGTCAATATGATAAGTTTATTCTGTATTCTGTGGCCCTTTTTAGGCTGGGTCTCTCAAATTTCACAATCACAGAAAACATTTGATCCGAACCAAAATAAAAACCACAAAAAAAGGGACAGCCCCGTTAAGGAACCGTCCCTTTTCTAAAAAATCTACGATGCTGGCAGATACCGACCGAGCACCTACCCGACCAACCATCGATATATACTTGATATACTTATAAATTGATGGTGGAGGCGGCGGGAGTTGAACCCGCGTCCTGAAATATTCACTAAGATACCTCTACACTTATAGTCGACATGAAAAAATTACGCCGTGTTTTAACCAGTCGACTAGGGTCCACTCGGCGTCTCCTTTTTCACATAAATTTCGGTATTCCAAGCCTGCGCAGTAGGAAAGACACTGAAAACAGGGAACCCTATCACCTTAAATTGACATCACAACCCGATAAAGTGAGTACCGAGCGTGACGTGCGCCCTAAGGCACAATTGGGGAGCAGAAGCTACTAAGCAGCTACTGCGCCCTCGAATGCATAGTCATCAGCATTTATATTGTGATTGATGTTTAACGAGGCCAACAATCATCCTCGAAGTGCAGTATAAAAGATCACATATCCCAGTCGAAGCCATTTCGCCCCCCCGGAACTATACCTTTTTTATATCAGGCGTCCCCGATTAACTCAAGGGATTTAATCCGTATTTTTACGTTTTTTCATTATTAACGTTAATCTGAAAAAATCTCGCAGTTCTTTTTCAAACCATCATAACCGGTCCCGTTAATAATCGTGATGCTTGTTGACCCGATGCATCTCCCGGTCGGCCTCACGGTTCTTAAGGGACTGACGCTTATCGTACATCCGTTTGCCCTTGCCGAGCCCCAGCTTCATCTTGATCTTTCCGTTCTTGAAGTAGAGGCTCATGGGGATCATGGCAAGTCCCTTTTCAGTGGTTTTGCCGATAAGCTTCTTGATCTCGCTCTTGTGGAGAAGGAGCTTTCTGATCCTGAAGGGGTCGTGGTTGCCATAGTATGCATAAGGGTAAGGGCTGATGTGCATATTGTGGACCCAGACCTCGTTGTTCTTGATCGAGGCATAGGCGTCCTTTAAGTTCACGCCGCCGCTCCTGATGGACTTGACCTCGGAACCCACCAGCACCATTCCGGCCTCATACTCGTCCGAAAATGAATAATCGTGCCGGGCCTTCCTGTTGACCGATATGGTTTTATTGAGCTGATCTCCCACCGCTATCTATCTCCTGCTCTTCTCGAATATGAAATCATTCGCCGTATGAGTTCCCAAGGGTCTTGCCGTAACGCTCCTGCACGAGCCGTGTCACGGCCTCGGTGGTGGTGAGCCCCAGAAGCTCTTTCACGAACTTCCTCGCCTCGCCCGCATCGATGGAGCGGAGCATCTTCTTCACCACCGATATGGAACGGGGGTTCATGCTCAGCTCGTCCATGCCGAGCCCCAGGAGCACCGGCAGGTTGACGGGGTCGCCCGCCATCTCGCCGCACATGCAGACCTGGATTCCCTTCTTCTTGCCCATGTCCACCACGTGCTTGAGCTGCCTTACCACGGCCGGGTGAAGGGAGCTGTAAAGGTGTGCCACCTGGGCGTTTTCACGGTCGATGGCAAGGGAGTACTGGACAAGGTCGTTGGTGCCGATGCTGAAAAAATCCACCATATCGGCCAGAAGGTCCGCCAGGACCACCGCCGACGGGACCTCGATCATGATTCCGATCTCGATGTCCGGGTTGTGGGGAATCCCCTCTTTCCTCAGGGACTCGGCCGCCTCGGCCAGGAGGCGCTTTGCCTGGACCACCTCCTCGCAGGAGGAGATCATGGGGAACATGATCTTCACGCTGCCGAAGGCCGCCGCCCTGAGGATGGCTCGAAGCTGGGTCTTGAAGAGGTTCGGCCGCTGGAGGCAGAACCGTATGGCCCGAAGTCCCAACGCGGGATTGGCCTCCACGGGGCCCGTATCGTATGAGAGGGCCTTGTCCCCGTTGATGTCCAGGGTCCGGATGGTGACCGGCATGGGCGCCATGATCTCCACCACGTCCTTGAAACTCTCGAAAAGCTCGTTCTCCTCGGGAAAGGACTTGCGGCTCAGATAGAGAAACTCGGTCCTGAACAGGCCGATGCCGTCCCCACCGTGATCGATCACCGAGACGATCTCCTCGGAGAGCTCGATATTGCCCAGGAGCTTGAGGCCCACGCCGTCGCCGGTTTCCGCCGGGAGATGGCTCTCCCTTGCGATGATCGCCTGGAACTCCTCGTAGCGGAGCCTGCGGTTCTCGTACTCAACCAGGGTGGCTTCCGTGGGGTCCACGATCACAAGACCCGCCGAGCCGTCCACGATGATGATGTCGTCGTTTCGGATCTGCTTGGTGGCGTTGCCCAGGCCCTGCACCGAGGGGATCTCAAGTGTCCTTGCGACGATGCTCGTATGGGAGTTCTTGCCCCCCCGGTCCGTTGCAAAGCCCATGATCCGCTCCAGCTGGATCTGACTGGTGTCCGCCGGAGAAAGGTCTCCCGCCACCAGGATCACCCGCTTGTCGATGGCCGCGATGTCCACGCCGTCGGCGCCCACGAGGTTTCGCATGATCCGGTCGGTCACATGGACGATATCCTCGCCCCGCCCCTGGAGGTATGGGTCGGAGATGTTCTGAAACATCTTCCGCGCGCGGGAGGCCACCTTCTTCAGGGCCCACTCGGCGTTGATATGCTCGTTTTCGATGGCCTCGATGGTCTTGCCGTAGAGCATCTTGTCTTTATAAAGGAGCATATGGGTTTCGAGGATATAGATGTTGTCCCGGAGCTCCTCGGGGACCCCCGAAATGATGCTGCCCAGCTCCTTTTTGGCGCTGTTCACGGCCGCCTTGAAGCGCGCCACCTCGGCGTCCAGGTTCTCCTCGGGGATGATGTACTTTTCGACAACATTCACCCCTTCGGTGTCCACGAGATAGGCCTTGCCGATGCAGATGCCCGGAGAGCCGCTCACGCCGCTGATTCTGATCTCTCTATTGGATGAACTGGACATGCAGCTTACTCCTCCAGGCCGCTTGCGATCAATCCGGCAATCTCTTCGAGGATCTTCTCGTCCTCGTCGTCTTCGATGGAGAGGGTGATCTCCGTTCCCTGCACGCATGCAAGGGTCAGTATGTCGATGATACTGGCGGCATCCACGGTTTCCGACCCGTTGCTGAGCCAGACGCCGGCCTTTGCCTTATGGGCAAGCTTGGCGATGGTCGCGGCGGGCCTTGCATGGAGCCCAAGTTCGTTCTGTATCGTAACCGTTATTGATTTTTTCTCGCTCAATTCACTCATGAACCCACTCTTTTGCAAAAAATCCAAAGGCAATCACCCGAACACGGATAATACGCCAAACCGAGTACATTGACAACCATAGAGTTTGCTGCTAATCTTTTAAAAAACGTATTTCGCACGTAAATCAACGGTTTTCAAGACTCTACCACGTAAATCCCCATAACAAGGCAACCCAGCCCGGGAGATAAACGATGACGGAAAAAATTCTGATCTTTGGAAAAGATACCTGCCCTTTTACGCGGGCCGCCCGCAAAGCCTATGCCAAAGAGGGTAAAAATGCAGAATATATCAATGTGTTATCCGATGCGGGGCAGATGGACATCATGCTGAAATATTCAAGGGGGAGCCGCAAGGTCCCCGTTATCGTCGAAGGGGAGGCCGTTTCCATCGGTTTCAACGGCAAGGCCTGAGGCGTCTGACTCTTTTCGCGGGCGGTACGCCCGCATCTCTTAAGGTCCGACACGTTTCAACAGGCTCCTTCCATCCCGGCGCGCAGAAACGGAACCCGCGTATCATTTTTTCCGCCCTTCCCCTTTGCCGGGTGGGGCGAAGGCTTCCCCGACCGCCCATTTCATTCCAGACCCATCTCCCTTGCCGGGAGGGCCGAAGGCTTTCTTACCGCCCTTTTCAATACCGGGTCCGTCTCCCCAAGAAACCCGCAAGGGTCCTATAGGGCAAAACCGAGAATAAAACAATATGAAAAATCAATTTATCCTGGACGAATTCAAACTCGAGGAGTCCTGGCGGCTTTTCAAGATCATCGGCGAATTCGTGGACGGCGTTGAAACCCTCCACGACCTGGGGCCCGCCGTCACGATCTTCGGTTCCGCCAAGACACCGCCCGAGGACCCCTTTTACCGGATGGCCGAGCGCCTTTCCACCCTTCTGGTAAAAAACGGTTATGCCGTTGTCACGGGCGGGGGAAAGGGAATCATGGAGGCGGCCAACAAGGGTGCCGCCCTTGGCGGCGGCGACTCCGTTGGGCTCCATATCCGCCTTCCACTGGAGGAAGCCCCCAACCGCTTCGTTAAGAAAAACGTGTTTTTTCAGTATTTCTTCGTGCGCAAGGTGATGTTCATCAAGTACGCTGCGGCCCATGTGATCATGCCGGGGGGATTCGGCACCCTGGACGAGCTGTTCGAGGCCCTGACCCTGATCCAGACCCGCCGGATCCTTCCCCAGCCCGTGATCCTCGTAGGCGGGAAATACTGGAAGGGACTCGTGGACTGGATGGAAAACACCCTTTTAAAGGAGGAGAAGATCTCCAGGGAGGATCGGCGCATATTCCGTATCGCCGATTCCGAGGAGGAGGTGCTCAAACTCATCAAGGGGTTCGGAAAAGCCACTTGGCCTTCCGATATTCCCCCATGATCCAACCGAACTGGATCCCGAATCGTCCTCCCCTTTTAAAGCATGGAGAAAGCGCCTGGAACATATCCGGCGGCGACGGCGATATGGGCCGCCGGCTTTTTAAGCCAAAGTCAGACGCCGGCCCCGGAACAACAGGAACGCCCCCGTGCCGACGGGCACGGGGAAGCGATCCGGTCATGCAACGTTTTTTTGCGGTCAGGCAATGGAGCTCGTCACGCCCGTCATCTTGCCGCTCACGGCCTTGGAGATACTGAAACAGTAATCCCCCATTCTTTCGTAGTTGGAGAGCATGCCGATGAACATGAGGCTGGCGTCCAGGGAACACTCCCCGGTGCGAAGGCGCTCGATATGCTCCTCGCGCATGATCTCCCTCAGATCGTCCACCTCGTTCTCCAGCTCCTCGCTCTTTTCGAAAAACGCCCTGTCGCCGTTCCCCGTGCGCATCTCGGCGATCACGTGTTCCAGGAACTCGGCCACCTTGTCGGAGATCTCGCTCATATTACCCTTTGCCCGGTCGGTAAGATTCACCTCCATGTCCCCGATTTTCTCGCCGAGTATTGCCACGTTCTCCACGGCATCGCCCATGCGCTCCAGGTTGTTCACCATGCGCATGAGCCTGGAGATCTCCCTTGCCTCGGAGTCGCTCACGTCGTTCTGGTAGATCATGGTGAGATAGGCGATGATCTCCCGCTGCATCACGTCCACGTGCTCCTCGTAGCGCTTGTATTTCGCCAGCTTCTTCATGTCCCGGGTCTGGACGCATTGGCTGGTGTTCTCAAGGGTCATCCCCACGATTTCGGCCATGCGGATGATCTCGCTCTTTGCATTGGCAAGGGCCGCGATGGGGGTCCCGAGGAAGCGGTTGTCGAAGCTGGGGGGCCTGAGGAGATCCTCAGACTCGTCGTCGCCCGGAGAGAGCATCATGGCGATTTTTATAAGCTGGGGAAGAAAGCAAAGGAAGAACGCGGCGTTGAGGATGTTGAACATGGTGTGGCCGTTGGCGATGTAACGGGAGACGTTCACCAGGTTGCCGTCCACGACCCGGGTGACGCTGCCCCCTCCCAGGGCAAGGGTCGTGAACTCGACGATCTTCACGAACCAGGGGAAGATCAGCACCATCAACCCCACCCCGAGCACATTGAAGAGGGTGTGGGCCCTTGCGGTCCTGTGGGCGTTGATGTTGGTGGAGCCGATGGTGGCCAGCTCCGCCGTGATGGTGGTCCCGATATTCTCGCCGAGCACCAGGGCCATGGCCCCGGGAAAGGTGATGAGCCCCTGGGTTGCAAGGGCCATGGTGAGTCCCACGGTGGCGGAGGAGGACTGGACCATGATGGTCACCACCGCCCCCATGGCCACGCAGAGGAGGATCCCGCCGTAGGTGCTGGGGTCGAAGCGGGTGAAAAATTCGATAAAAGCCGGGTCGTTCTTGATGGGGGCCAGACCGTTTTTCATGGTGGAGATGCCGTAGAACAGGAGACCGAACCCGAGTATCACCTCGCCGATGTACCGGTAGCGCATCTTCTTGGCAAAGAACTTCATGCCCACGCCCACGGTGATGGCCGGGAGCGCCGCCTTGGTGAGCTTGAAGGCGATGAGCTGGGCCGTGAACGTGGTGCCCACGTTGGCCCCGAGTATGACCCCCACCGCCTGCTGGAGGGTCATCATCCCGGCCCCCACGAACCCGATAAGCATCACCGTGGTGGCGGACGAGGACTGGACCATTGCCGTGACCCCGGCACCTGTGAGGCACCCGATCACCCTGTTGGAGGATATCGCCCCCAGTATCTTCTTGATCCTTTTTCCCGCCGTCATCTGCAACCCCTCGGTCATCATCTTCATGCCGAGAATAAAGAGTCCCAGGCCACCCAGGGTCTGTATGATCACATTTGTAATATTCAATTTTACCTTCCCCTCAAAAGATAACCTCTCAACAACTTGTTTTTTTTCGGCCGCGGCGCCCCGTCCCTCCTTGAAAAAGGGGCATGGCGAACCGGCGGAATCCCGTCCGGCGAAGGACGCACGCGCTTCCTTCGCCCAACAAATACCACACACAATTCAAACACAATCCTAACAATTTTATAGCACCACCCTAATAATGAAAAGTTGGGAACCTGTCAATCATGATTCCGACTTATTGAAAATGAAGACCCCATACCATCGCTATCCACCTGTTTTTAAAGGGATTCAACGACATCCGAGCGACCAGCCGGAGTGGTCGCGGGGTCACCGGGGACACAGCCTTCCACCCTCGGCGGAAAGGATCGAATGTGAAGGCAACACTCCGTTATTATTTGAATCCAACAGTTATTCGCCGAAAGGGGCCGAAGTGGACACGTAACCGCCCTGGTGGAGCCGGCGCACTCGGAAGGAAGGATCGAACGGGAAGGCAACAGCCCATTTTTTTGAATCCAACAGGGATTCGCCGGCGGGCCGAAGTGGACACGTAACCGCCCTTGTGGAGCCGGCGCACTCGGCGGGAAGGATCGAACAGGAAGGCAACAACGTTATTCTCTATATTCGACCGTGATTCATTGACGGGCCGAGGTGGGCACGTAGCCGCCCATGGTGCGGCCGGCGCACTCGGAGGGAAGAATCGAACGGGAAGGCCGGCAATCCGTTGTTATTTAAATTCAACGGTAATGCGTTGACGGGCCGAGGTGGGCACATAGCTGCCCATGGTACAGCCCCGAAAGGGAACGTCCAGGCCCGTCCGGAGCTTTTCGAGAATATCCCGGGCGGAATGCAACCCCTTTTCGTCCTTGAAGATCCTGCAGAACAGCTCCCCCCAGCTGGTGAGATAGATCACCGAAAACTCGTGAATCACGGAGAGCTTGCGGCTCAGGCCGAAGTTCACCACGATGAACATCCGTTTCACGGAGGGTTTTTCCAGGAGTTCGGTTTCGGAACCGATGCCCGTCTCCCCCGGGGGAAAGAAACGAAGGAGCTCGGAGAGGAGCTCATGGAGATCCGTTGTTGAGACGGGGGTGGGGTTGGGGACAAGGTTCACCTTGGTATCCGCGAAGTAGAGCCCGTTTTGCACCAGCCAGACCGCCCCCTCCTCGATATGGCTCATGCGCGTGAGGAAATGCCCCTGGCCCGTTCCCTCGGCTGAGCGTTTCCGGTCGGGATAGACCACCCAGACGGGATTTTTGCCCTTTTCCATCAGGTATTCGAAGCTCAGCTGGCGAAAGAGTCCCTGTCCGTGAGAAACCAGGGGCAGACGGGGTACCTTGTGAAACTTTCTGGCAAACTGGGCGATCATCTTCCGCCCAAGAACGGTCAGGTCCTCGGGGGTGATGCTGCTCCTGGCCCCGGAGTCCTTCTGGAGGGTGTGGTTCAGCTGCTTGTAGGTGTCCACCAGGTACTCGTTGATGCTCGAGCTGAGGGCCTTGACCTTTTCGAAGGGCCAGGTGTCGAACCTCCTGAGCTCGTCCAGAAGCTCCATTTGTTCACACCATCTTACGTTGCACTCCTTTACCAGCCGCTCCTTGATGCCGAACAGGGCAGGGGTCCCCCTTTCCCTTGCGACCCCCAGCTTCAGGAGAAAGCAGATCAAAAGGAGTCGCTGGGCTTTCCTGCTTTCGGTCTGCCGATAATAGTCCACCACCTCGGCGAACAGGGCGATGTAGGGGTCTTGGGCCATGAGGTCCGCCTTGCCCGAAGCCCAGCTCTCCTTCAGGCGGTTGCAGAGGAGGTTCTCGCTGCCCTCGAAGCGGATGTTCTTCTCCAGGAGGGCCATCTTCATCACAGATTTAAAGGGGCTCTTCATGCTCTTGACAATCTGCCAGATGGCCGCCCCGAAATATTCCCCCCTGGGGATCTCGGAAACGTTGCCCAGATCCAGGTAGGCCCCTCCCCCCGAAAGGGGCGCGGTCATCTTGCAGAAGGAATCGTAATATCGGTTGTCCATCCACACGGGAAAGACGCACCAGAACGGGATCTTTCCCGCCACCAGAATCATGGCCCGGTAGAATTCGGCCTTGAGGATCTTGCCCTGGGCCGATCCCGAGCTCTCCTCGTCGCTGGCCCCGAAATGATCCCGGCGCACCTTTTCGAGGTCCACCACGAAGAAGTGGACCTCGGTCTTCATCCGCTCCATGGCCCACGTCTCGATTCCGGCTAGTTTTTCCTTGAGAAGGGCCAGGTTCTCCCTCCCCACCTTCTTTTCGTTCACGCAGACCCAGTAGTCGATGTCCGAATCCTCCCCCTGGGCAATGGAACCGATACTCCCGATGGTGTAGAGCCCCTCCACGGCAAAGTCCCCCTTCTCGGGCATATAGGAGAACTGTCCCCTGAACCTTTTTTCGGCGGCGCGCAGGAGGCCGAGGCTGGGAATGTACTGACGGATGCCGCAGGGCCCCCCGTAGGGCCCCACCCTTCCCCCGGGGAGAACGGTCAGATCCAGGTGGAGGATAAGGGGTATCAGCTCGAACAGGTCCCCCTGCTCCGGCGTGAAAAGATCCACGGCCTTTTCAAGGGCCCTGCTGTTGTAGGCAAGAAACGCCCGCTTCTGGGCCTCGGTCTCCCTGAGGAGCACCATGCGGTTCAGCCACTCGATCTTCACCAGCTTTGCGTCGCAGGAAGAAGGGTGGACGCTAAGCCCCGAAAGAAGCTCCGTGCGCGCATTGAAATCCGCTCCCGCGGAGGCGCCGACGGATTCCGCGAACCCCTCGTCGAGCCGGCATTTTCCCAGCCTTGCCCCCGAGAAATCGGCCCCGAAAAGGGCCGCCCCCCTGAAGTCGGCGGAGAGAAGGGAGGCACCCGTGAAATCCGCTTCGGAAAGGTCCGAGCGGACAAAGGCGGCCTTTCGAAGCCATGCCCCGGTAAAGCCGGCAGCGCTCAGGCGCCCCCCGCTGAAGGTGGATTCGCAGATGCCCGCGCCGTAAAAATCGACCGAAACGAACCGCGCCCCGGTGAAATCCACCTGTTTCATACGGCCGTGTTCAAAGGAGACCGAGTTCAGCATGGAACCGGTCATCCTGACGTTTTCGAGGACCGCATTGCGGAAATTGACGTGAACGAGCTCGGCCCCCGTGAAGTTCACGTTCACCAGGCAGGCACCCTCGAAGTTCACGTTGGAAAGCTTAATGCCGGTGAGGTCCAGGTCCTTGAAGAGTTCACCGATGAACCGGGCCTTTTCCACGGGCCTTCCGGTCCTGAAACGCCGCAGGAGATTCTCCTGCCGAAGATTGACCAAACGCTCCCAGAGTCCCTTCCTGTCCGGGTTTTCGAGGGGAGGGGGCGTGCAGGTTCCGGTAAACGGGTCGGACTCCCTTTCCAGAATCAGATCCAGGGTGACCCGCATCTTCTTGGCCTCGATGGCCACCTCCCCGTTTTGGGACTCCTGGAGAACGGAGAGGGGGGCCTTGAGCGCTTCGGGGTATTCCCGGAAGATTTTCGTTGCCACCGCAGCTCGCACCCTGGCCCGCTTTCCCTCGTCCATGGTCCCCACCACCTGGTTCAACTCGTTGAGCCCCAGCCCCGACAGCTCCCCGTAAATCTCCTTTTCCATGAGGGGGTAATCCCATGTGAGCTCCGAGAGGATCTCCCCGAGTCCCTGGGCGCCCAGGGCCGCAAGGGTCCGGAATGCCTGGAACCGGACCTCCCAGTCCTTGCTCCCGGTGAGCTTGGTGACCCCGTTGACGATCCAGGTATCCTTCATCCTTCTGGATCTTGCCAGCATGGCCATGCAGCCGATCTGCACGGCGCGGCTCTCCTCGGGATGCAGGAGGGCAAGGGCGGCATAATAGCCCGCGGGTTCATCCAGCACCCCGATCAGCCGGATCCCCTTTAGTTTTTCTCCGTCGTCGGAGGATTTCAGCTCCCTTGTGGCCACCGTTTCCCGGATCCCCTTGTCCCTGCAAAGGGACCTTAGAAGGGGGTCCAGCCTGCCTTCGGTGATATAGAGATCGGAAAGATGATCGATGAGCCCGTCCGTGTCGTCGATCTCGGACAGGAGGGTCTTGATCTCCGAGCAATAACGCCTGCGCGCGAACAGGGTGTCCTCGGCGTACTCGCGAACCAGGCGCATGAGAAGCCCCAGGGGATAATCCCGCAGCATGGCCGTTATCATGTGGCTGGGGTAGAGCTCCTCCCTGAAAACCTTCCAGGCCGTGCGGGGCCCCCTGCCCCCCATGGAGAGGAGGATCCCGAAAAGAAACTTCAGCCGGGCAAACGCGGGCTTTCGCCTCAACTCCCCCAGGATGAGGCGGGCAAAGATCGCGGAGTTCACGATCTTTTCCCTTGAAATTTTCCCGGGTTCGCAGGGGGGTATCACCATCCTCCCGGCGACCTCCGAAAAGGCGTTTTCGGCGGAAACGCGTATCTCCCGTTCGTTGTCGTTCATCCTTCTAAGGACAAACCGCACGGCATCGAAGCTGTCGAAGGTACCGGCCAGATCGATGAGCGCCCCGTCGGTCTTTCCGCTGTTCCATGCGGCGGCAAGGAGTTCACCGAGGTTGAAGGCATCCCAGGGGAAGCTGCGCTTCTCCACCAGACCGCCGGCCATCATGAAGGCCGTCAATCTTTCCCGGTCGCTCCCAATGCCCTCTTCCGCCGCCGGTCTTTCCGAAACGGAACCGGTATCTCCCATCAATGGCGCCATCCACTCTCCCCCAAATTAACTGTGCCGGCCTCCAGCCCCGTTCCCCCGGCCGGACCCGTTTCACGTTGCCGCCTGAAAAGAATTGAACAATTTTCCATAACCGTATAGATTGTCCGTCATGCCCGAACCTGGAGACATTTTCAATTTTTTCAGTATAGTTGAAAAATCCATATCTTGCAAACATTAGCGGGGAGCCGATGATTACCATCCGTGAACCTTCGGAAGGAACCTGCGCCCCCGCCGTATTACAGGAATCGAACACATATGGACAAAATAGATTTTATCCGATTCGGGGGAGACGAACTCCCCGAGATTCCCCTTTCCGAGGCGGGAATGGTAGTGGTTCCTCTCTGTTACGAAAACGCCGTATCCTACGGAACCGGAACGGCCCAGGGGCCCCTTCACCTCCTTGACGCCTCCACCCAGCTTGAAAGCATGGACGAGGAGGCCCTGGTGGACTGGGGCCGTTTTCCCATCCACACCATGGAACCGTTCACCCCTTCGGGGGACCCGGAAACCGCCGTGGGTCAGATGGCCGATCTGGCCGCCAAGGTGATGGAGAAGGGAAAGTTCTTCCTCGGCCTCGGAGGAGATCACGGGATCTCCATCGGCCCCATCACGGCCGCTTCCCGCATCTTTGAAAACCTCGGGGTGCTCCAGATCGACGCGCACCTGGATCTGCGCGACAGCTGGAACGGCAGTCCCTGGAACCATGCATGCGTCATGCGGCGGGTCGTGGACGACCTCTCCCTCCCCTGCGCGCAGGTGGGAATTCGCTCCTTTTCCCCCGGAGAGGGGGAACTGATTCGAAAAAGGGGCATGAAGCCCTTTTTTGCCCATCAAATCGACCCCTTGGACGCCTCCTGGATGGAGGCCGTTGTTGATTCCCTGCCGGAAAAGGTATATATCACACTGGATCTTGACGGCCTCGACCCTTCGGTTCTCCCGGGAACCGGAACCCCCGAACCGGGCGGCCTCGCGTACCGCCAGGTAACGGGACTGCTCCGGCTCGTGGGGGAGAAGAGAACCGTTGTCGCCGCCGACATCAACGAGCTGAGCAAGATTCCGGGCACCCATGTTTCCGAATTCACGGCAGCCAGGCTGGCCGCCAAGATTCTCGTCATGTGCGCCGGAAAGGAGCACCGGACCCCCCAATCGTAACCCCAAAGGGAGCCGGCCCGAGCGTCGGGTCAACAAGAAAGGGAGTAATCATGACCAAAGGCATCACCGCCATGCTGGGCAGGGCGGGCTTCAGAATCCACGGATGGACATACGACCCGTTCCCCGATTTTCCGGAAAAGAAACACGTGATCATCGGCTTTCCCCATCGCTCCATGACCGATACGATCCTCACCATCTCCTATTTTCTCCATGCCGGCATCAAGGGGCGCATCCTGATCAAGAAGGAGATGTTCTTCTGGCCCCTTGCCCCGCTCCTCACCGCGCTGGGGGGAATCCCGGTGGACCGGGGGGCAAAGAGCGGCGTGGTGGAGCAGATGGCCGAAGAGTTTGGAAAACGGGAGGTGTTTCACCTTGCCATGGTTCCCGAGGGCACCCGGAAAAAGGTGGCCCGCCTCAAGACCGGCTTCTGGCATATCGCCGGCAAAGCCGATGTCTCCATCCTCTGCTGGTACATCGACAACCGGTCGAAAAGGTTCAGGTTCCTTGGAAGAATCCTCCCCGGCAACAGCCTTTCGGAGGACATGGATAAGATCCGCCTTCTCTACAGGGAGGCGGGGTACGAGATTCCCGCCGCGGATTGATCCCTTCCGGCCGCGGCTCCAAAGGGGTCATTCCCCTATCCATCGAAGAGGCGGCAACTTCACCCCATGGGCACGCTCCCCGGGAGCGTTGCCGGGCGGAGCGACAAGACGGCTCCTTGCCCCGACGGGCAGCCCCCTTCTTCGAGACACAGCCCAATCGAAATGCCTGCTTCCTGCCTTGCCTTCCGGCGATCACCCCTTGGCCATGGTGAGGTTGTAGTAGAATCCCCTCATCTCCATCAGCTCCCGGTGGGTGCCCTTTTCGATGATCCGCCCCTTGTTGAGCACGGCGATGCAGTCCGCGCTCCTTGCCGTTGCGAGCCTGTGGGCGATCACCACCGCGGCCCTGCCCCTGAGGAGCTTTGCAAGGGCCGCCTGGATCCTTCGTTCGGATTCGGAATCCACATAGGAGGTGGCCTCGTCCAGAATGATCAGGTCCGGATCCTTTGCAAAGGCCCTTGCGATGGAGATGAGCTGCCGCTCCCCGCTTGAGAGGGCTTCGGCCAGGGGGGTGTCGAGGCCAAGGGGCAGGCGCGAAACGATTCCCCTGCAGTCCGCGTTGTCGATCACCGCGTCCATCTCCCGATCGGTGAGATCCTCCCTGCCGTGAACGATGTTCTCCCTGAGGGTTCCCGTGAATAGAAAGGGATCCTGCATCACCAGGGCGATCCTTGCCCTCACGGCATCCTGGGTAAACTCCCGCAGGTCCCGGCCGTTGATCCGCACCGTTCCCGAATCCGGATCGTAAAACCGCACAATCAGGTTGATCAGGGAGGTCTTTCCGCTCCCGGTGGGCCCCACCACGGCAAGGGTTTTTCCGGCGGAAAGGGTCAAGGAGATCTCCTTGAGCACCTTCTCACCGGGGTTGTATGAGAACGAAACGTTGTCGAGGGAAAGTTCCCTTATCCGCTCCATCCTGCCAACCGTTTCCATGTCCGAGGACAGCTTCTCCCCGCTGTCCAGTATCTGGAAGATGCGCTCGGCCGAGGCCATGGCGTTCTGGAGGATATTGTACTTTTCGGCGATATCCCGCACCGGTTTGAAAAACATTTCCAGGTAGGCGATAAAGGCCACCAGGGCCCCGAGGGTGATCCCGTCCTCAAGCACGAACCCCCCGCCCCAGTAGATCACCACGGCGGTGGTCACAACTCCCAGAAGCTCCACCGAGGGCATGAAAAGAGCAAAGAGGTGGATCTGGCTCAAGTCGGCAAGGTAGTTTTCGCGGTTCAGCTTCTTGAACGCATGGTAATTGTCCGCCTCGTGCCCGAAAGCCTGGATCACCTTGATGCCCCCCACGGTCTCGGAGAACCTGGAGTTGATCTCGGCGATCTTCACCCGGATGATCCTGAAGACGTTGCGGGTCTTTTTCGCGAAATAGGCGGTGAGGAAGATCACGGCGGGCAACGTGACGAATGAGATCAGGGCGAGCTTCCAGTTCATCCACAAGAGGACCCCCATGATGCCGAAGAAGAGGAAAAAATCCTTTGCAAGGAAAGTCACCACCGAGGTGAAGAGTTCGTGCATGTTCTGGACATCGGAGGTGACCCGGGTCACGAGCCTGCCCACGGGGTTCCGGTTGAAAAATGCGATGGACAGCCCCTGGATATGGGTAAACAGGCTCACCCTGAGATCGTGGATGATCTTCTGGCCCAGGTACTCCATGATCAGGTACTGGAGAAAGGTCAGCAGAAATTCCAGGAGGGCGACCGCCAGCACGGCCAGGGAGACAAGGAGTATCCCCCCCAGGTCCCCCTTCCTCAGGAACGCCAGGTCCCCGGGATCGAGCTTCCCAAGGTCCTCGAAGGCGATCACCGCCTCGCCGTCCCCCACATCGAAGAGCTCCCCGTTGCGGTTCACGATGGAACGGGTCTTCTCCCCGGAAAGGGGCACGGAGAAGTTTCTCTTTTTTACCTTCTCCCCCTCTTCAAGGGGCTGGATCTTTTCCACGGGCACGATGTACCGGTCGATGGCCGTCTTGGTCAGATAGGGAATGGCGAGGGTTACCATGGAGATCAGGACCACCATCAAAACCGACATGAAAAGCAGTCCGCGGTGGGGCACGATATAGGGCAGAATCCGCGCGAACAGGGCCGCGTCATAGGCTTTTTCGAGTTTCTCCTCTCCAAAATATTCGGAATCAGAGTGCATGGATCTCCTCCTCGATGCTCTGGAACCGGAATATTTCACTGTAATATCCCCCCAGCTCCATCAGTTCGTCATGGGTTCCCTGCTCGGTGATCCTTCCCCCGGTAAGGACCACGATCCTGTCCGCGAAAGAGAGGGCCGAGAACCTGTGGGACACGATGATCACCGTTTTTACGCCGGGCAACGCCCTCACGGTGTTGATGATCTTCGCTCCGGTCTCCATGTCCACCTGGCTGATGGGATCGTCCAACACCAGGATCGGCGCATCGCTCACCAATGCCCGGGCCAGGGCCACCCGCTGCTTCTGTCCCCCCGACAGGATCACCCCCTTTTCCCCCACAAGGGTGTCGAAACCTCCGGGAAAAGAGGCAATATCGCCGGCAAGGGCCGCCCTTTCAACTGCCGAGGCCAGTTTTTTCCCATCCTCGTCCGCGATTCCAAGGAGTATGTTCTCGCGTATGGTTCCCGAGAAGAGAAAGGGCTCCTGGGGAACGAACGCCACGGCGGCCCTGAGCTCCGAAAGGTCCGCCTCCCGGATCGGGGTTCCGCCCACC
>PPCM01000190.1_pt1 | contig 83348 bp, 77 predicted proteins | sample 1555541 | NCBI WGS metagenome assembly PPCM01 (sample SAMN05284479, study PRJNA326546) | Marine sediment metagenome, whole genome shotgun sequencing project. | isolation source: marine sediment | place: Germany: Wadden Sea | collected 2012-09-05 | reverse complement strand
TTGCCAAGAAGAGTTTTGGGTACATATCCTTAATTTCATGTAACAAGGGGTTAATGATATCTAGATCCATCTGCATTCTATAAAGGGCTGGGCGTAGATGTTTAACCAAACCGACCATAAGCGCTTCATTATCTATGAGGTAAATACCTGTCTCACGCTCTACTTCTAAGATGAACTCTTTTACCAATTGTATGGTTCTAAAATCCTCTATCATGGATATTTTATTGTTCTCAGTTGTTTCTCTTAGTTTAGCCCCTTTAATGTGCATTGTTAAATAAAGGAGCTCTTCCATAGGTAAACCACTTATTGATTCTACATCCGTTTGATCTACCCACTTGGAAAGAAGTTTGAAGATTTTATCTTTTTGAAGTTTGACCCTTCGTTGTCCATCAATCAGTTTGCTCCCCCACATGGAGGTTCTCTTAAGGGTCGCAGCAATTCTAATCACCAACGCTACAATGGCATTGTCTGCAAAATGATAGCCCATCTGATCTTCAATGTATCTAAGCATATCACTTATTTCTTTAAGATAATGAATTTCAAGTAATTCATAGATTGGTTTTTCAATAGTCGCTTTAATGGTATTGACGTCAAACATTTTCTGTTCATCTGTACTGATATAGTCCATAAACTCAACAACTTGAATGTGTTCATAAACCAATGAAACGATGGCTTTTCTGACAGCCTTTTCATCACCATCAAGTAGTATGCCAAGTCCTGGCCTTCGAACAACTCTAATATTATAACCCTCAAACCATGGCTCTAACATGAGTAGGTCATTAGCAATCGTACTTTCAGTAACACCCAAATATGATGTTAAGGCAAAAAGTTTGGTAGGTTCATAGGTTGCCAACATTTTGGCTCGAATAATCAGCCCTCTCTCTTCGGGTGTATAGATCATTTCACTTTTTTCTGATTCTAGTTCTTGCTTTAATCTGTTTCGTTCACCAACATCACCAAGAACTTCTATTCCCTTACCCTTTTTCTTAAGCATTTGACCATCATGTTGCTCAATCCAATTCTGTACATCATCAAGTTCACGAAGCAAGGTACGTGTACTAACATTTAAGTGTTTTGCAATCTGTGACAATGTAATAAAGCCTTCCGAATCCAGCATGATTTTAATGGTTCGTTTCATTCTTGTTGTTAACATAACATCACCCACTTACCTCCTACTATACTATTATTATACCTTTTTATTGGAGAATGTGTTCATTAAAATAAAGGGGTTTGTCACTAAGCCTACATGACAGGATTGTATGACAAATGACACACGATACTATCTATGTTAAACTAAATAAAATCAATGGATGAGGTGGCTTATGTCAAAAAATAGGATTGAACCCAACTATGAACATTCACTACTCAATATCGTACACAGTATTTTACATCATTATGGCCTAAAAACTGATTATGCTTCTATACCAATGCTCATGTCTGAACTAAATACCGATCCACAAAATGTTGTGTTATTGGTCTTTGACGGCATGGGGACTGATATGTTACAGAAGAATCTGTCCTCTGATAGTTGGTTAAATGTTTATTCAAGAGATGCAATAACGTCTGTTTATCCTTGTACAACAACTGCAGCAATGACCACCTATTACTCCGGTCTATCACCACTTGAACATGGTTGGCTTGGATGGTCTCTATACTTTAAGGAATACGCAAGAACCATTGATACTTTTCTAAATATGGACTCCTATACAAAAGAGGTCGTTGGTAATATTGATTCCGCAAGAACACTGATGCCTTTTGAAACTGTTTTTGATAAAATACTAAAGGCTAGCAATCAAGAAGTTTCCACTTATACTGTTATGCCAGAAGGTATTGTTGTTGCCAAAGCCCCTACCCAAGTGATCGGTGCAGACAGTATTGAAGACATGGGGCAAAAAATACATACTGTACTCAAAAATAACGGCAATAAATATATCATGGGCTATTGGTATGAACCTGATCGTCTTATGCATATTGATGGTTGTTATGCTGACAGTGTAAAAGATATAATTACAGACATTAATCACATGGTAGAAAAACTTGCTACTCAAAGTGAAGATACTCTTTTTATAGTTAGCGCAGATCACGGACTGTGTAATATTGATGAATCCATTTACTTGGAGGAGCAAAAGGACCTCTGTGACCTCATGCTTATGCCACCGTCAATAGAACCTCGCTGTGCGTCATTCTTTATAAAGCCTGATAAGACGTCTGAATTTGAGACACTATTCAATCAGCGCTATGGAGATGACTTTGATTTATATACAAAAGAAGCCTTCTTGCAGACTGGCTATCTTGGAAAAGGGATTGCACATCCTAAAGTAGACGACTTTCTAGGTAACTACATCGCTGTTGGTACAGGTCGTAAATTGCTAAGGTATAGAACTATGAACTTAACTGTAGACCATCAGTATTTGGGCCATCATGCTGGGCAGACGCCTGAAGAGATGATGGTACCTTTGATTTTATATAGAAGTTAGAGGAAAGTACCTAACGCAAAAACGCAAATATAAGACACAAATCACCTTCGAGTACTATAGGCTTTCTAATGATATTCTTTGGCGTTTTAGCGTTAATCTTTTGTACTTTATCTTGTTGCCTTGTATATTACGACCATTTCAAGTACATTGTATACAATGTACTTATTAAATACTTGTGTTTTAATTGAGAATGACTTATAATAAACATGTGGCGGTAACAGCTGTACTGCACACATGTTTTATTTTTTGCACACACTTACAACTAAATCTTTTTAAAGATTTTTCAACTGCTTTGATCGTGAGACAGAGACGGGACGAATTATTGAAATTAGCTATTCTTTTCGATACGTTTGTTGTGTCCAAAAGGATTTTTTTATGGAAAAAATTGGGTTTATTGGTGCTGGTAAAGTCGGCACAGCAATGGCAAAGTACTTACAACTTAATGGTTATGAGATCATTGGCTTTTATAGCCAAGACTACCCTACTGATACTTATTACAAACATGTTAGGTTTGATCAGCTAGAGTTACTCATAGCGAAGGTAGACATTCTCTTCATAACAACACCAGATGATGTTATCGGAACAACAGGTAATTTAGTGGCTGATAGCGTTAAGGACTTGACAGGAAAACTCATACTACATTGTAGTGGGGCATTATCAAGTACTAGCTTAGAGGCATGCCAAGGAAATGGGGCTTTAATAGGCACCCTTCACCCTCTTCAGGCTTTTACAGGGCATGAAGCAGATGTACAGAATTTGGCCAACAGCTACTTAACACTTGAGTCACCACCATCTAGTCATGATGACTTGAATCTATTCATACAGAAGTTAAACAATAAAACTGTGTGGATTGATACAGATCAGAAGCAACTCTATCATGCTAGTGCAGTTGTCATCTCAAATTATATGGTTACTTTACTAAATGAAGGACTTACTTATATGAAGGCTATTGGAATCAAGCAAGACCAAGCCTACCAAATGATGACTCCCTTAATCGAAAGTACGCTGAGTAACATTTCCAGCAAAGGAACCATTGAAGGCTTAACTGGTCCAATCCTGAGAGGTGACCTAGATACCATTAAAGGCCATATGACCCAAATAGACAAAACACTATCAAAGCCGTCATCTGATTTTTACAGAATGATGGGACAGATGACCCTTAACATGGTCCGTTCCACAAGAATCGATGAAGACACCTATCAACGTTTTGATCAGTATTTTAAGGAGTGATCTTATGAAACCATTCACAATAAATGATTTTTATGAAGCTAAAGGCCACAGCAAAATAAGCATGTTAACTGCCTACGATTATTCAATGGCAAAAATCCTTGATGAAGCAGGTGTAGATTGTCTCTTAGTAGGTGATTCTCTAGGTATGGTTGTACAAGGACATGATTCAACGCTAAAAGTTACCATAGATGATATGGTTTATCATACCAAGGCAGTAAAGCGCGGTGTGACAAGAGCATTTGTCGTTGGCGATATGCCTTTCCTCTCTTATCATATAAGTGTTGAAGAAGCTATTCGTAATGCAGGACGTCTGGTTCAAGAAGGTGGCGCTAACGCAGTTAAACTTGAAGGTGGTGTTGATGTCATTCCTCAAATCGAAGGCATTCTTAAAGCTCAGATTCCAGTAATGGGCCACATCGGTCTTACACCACAATCTGTTAACAAGTTTGGTGGTTTTAAGGTCCAAGGTAAAGATGAGTTGGCTGCCCAAGCCATCATTGATGATGCTCTAGCCCTTGAAGAAGCTGGTGTTTTTGCCATAGTACTTGAAGGTGTCCCAGCCAAATTAGCTTCTCTTATTACTAAGAAACTGACTATACCAACCATTGGTATTGGTGCAAGTGAACAATGTGATGGTCAGGTTTTGGTTGTGAATGATATGTTAGGCATGTTCTCAGATTTTACACCAAAATTCGTTAAACAATACGCCAACCTTAAAGACTTAATGATTGAAGGAGTTAAGACCTACATAGATGAAGTACAAGCTGAGGTCTTCCCTGCTAAAGAACATACTTTTAAAATCGATGATGATGTACTTGAGAAATTGTACTGAAGGAGTATCCTATGATAATAGAAAGCATTAAAGACTTACGACATAAACTTAAAAATGAAACTGCTGTTGGTTTTGTTCCAACTATGGGTTACCTACACGATGGCCACCTATCTCTCATCAAAGCAGCTAAAGCAGAGAATTCAATTGTTGTTGTTAGCATATTTGTTAACCCTACACAATTTGCACCAAATGAAGACTTTGATTCTTATCCTCGAGATCTGGACCGAGATTACAAGCTAGCCGTTGATGCGGGTGCAGATATTATCTTCCATCCAAGTGTTGATGAGATGTATGTAGCAGGTGCTTCTAGCTCCGTCATCGTTGAAGGTGAGATTACTAAGAAATTATGTGGTGCTTCAAGACCAACACATTTTAAAGGTGTTACATCTGTGGTCAATATTCTTTTTAACATTGTAAAGCCACATAAGGCCTACTTTGGACAGAAAGATGCCCAACAAGCCATCATTATACAAAAGATGGTTAGAGACTTACACATGGATCTAGAAGTTGTTGTCTGCCCGATTGTAAGAGAAGCAGATGGTTTGGCCATGAGTTCACGTAACATTTATCTTAATGAAGATGAGCGGTCACAAGCACTGGTCCTTAGAAAATCATTACTTAATGCACTAAGGCAAGTTAATGAGGGCCAAGTTACTGTTGCAGCACTCATAGAAGGTATTAAAGAAATTATAGGATCTGCACCACTTGCACAAATCGATTATGTTGATATACTTAGTGCTAGAGATTTAACTGATATAAAGACCATTGAAGATAAAGCCCTTGCCGCAGTTGCGGTTAAGTTTGGCAAAACAAGGTTAATAGATAATATTTTCCTGTCAATAGATGAACAGAGGTGAAGAAATGATTTTAACAATGTTTAAATCCAAGTTACATAGAGCAACCGTGACAGAGGCTAACCTTAATTATGTTGGTAGCGTTACAATTGATAAAGACTTACTAGATGCAGCAGGTATTCTTGTTGGTGAGAAAGTACAGATCGTTAACAACAATAATGGTGCTAGACTAGAAACCTATACAATCGAAGGTGAACCTGGTTCTGGTATTGTATGTCTTAACGGAGCTGCAGCTAGACTGGTACAACCTGGTGATCAGGTTATTATCATCGCATATGCTCTAGTGGACGCTGAGGAAGCCAAAACATTTGAACCAACGATTTTACAACTTGATGGCAACAATAAAATTATCAACACAAAACATAGCGAAACCCACGGCAAAGTAGAATAAGACTAAAGAGGTGATCTAGTGCACATTATAATAACCGCTGGTGGTACAAGTGAACCTATCGATTCAGTTCGAAGTATTACAAATACCAGCACAGGAAAACTAGCTTCAATAATTCATAAACATTGGGTTGAATACCGACAATCTTCAGGAGAAGACATTACGATTCATTATGTTGTAGCTACACCAGCAGTTATGCCACTTCCTGATGAAGATACAATCATCTACAAAGTTATCGATACCTTTAGTGTTCAAAGGACCATACACGAAATCCTTGAACACAACAAGATTGATATCCTCATACACCTAATGGCTATATCCGACTATTATGTGACAGATGTACAAACAATTGGTGATTTGGCAAAAGGATTGGAGGCTTTCATAAAAAACCATCATGATGCAGACCATACTCTATCTGCCGATCTTATTGAAAGCTTTTTAAACGCACCCAACAAAGCCTACCAAAGACGTGGTAAGAAGATTTCTTCCAAAAGTGATATGATGATCCGTCTAGGTCAAACACCAAAGATCATCAGTGAAATCAAAGCACTTAGCCCAGATGTACGCTTAATTGGTTTCAAATTATTAAACAATGTTAGCGAAGAAGAACTTATCCGTGTAGCCAATGGCCAATCCATTAAAAACAATTGTGAGTTTGTTGTAGCAAATGACTTACAATATATAGATAGCACACAGCACAAAGCCCTCTTCGTTAAAGACAATCAAGTGATTCATCGTTGTCACAACAAAGAAGACATAGCAAAAGCACTCATAAAGGAGTTGACTTCATGAAAAATATAGTAGTAGGTGTGACAGGTGGTATCGCTTGTTATAAAGCCGTCGAAGTCGTCAATGATTTAACAAAAAAAGGATATAACGTTGATGTCATCATGACAAAAAGCGCCCAGGAATTTGTGACACCTCTCACCTTCCAAAGCCTCTCACATAACAAAGTCATAACGGACATGTTTGATAAAATAGATAAACTTGACACAGAACACATAAGTCTTGCAAAAAAAGCAGACCTATTTCTAATTGTTCCTGCAACCGCAAACGTTATTGGTAAAATTGCTAATGGTATTGCAGATGACATGTTAACGACAACGGTTATGGCTACGAGAGCACCCGTACTTATCGCTCCTGCCATGAATACAGCCATGTGGGAGAACCCAATTGTTCAAGATAATGTCAAAAAACTACAAAGCTATGACTACACTGTTCTAGATACAGCCAATGGCTATCTGGCTTGTGGTGATCTTGGTAGTGGTAAGTTATTGCCTTGGGAGACCATTGTTGAATCATCATTGAAACTCATGGAACTATCATAGAAAATACGATTAAAGGAGTTACCTCATCTGAGGTAACTCCTTTTAAATACTTAATATATCCTATGGTTAATCTAGTTAGAAAGTAAGACCGCGTGCTTTATTGTTTTTATAAAAGCTTCAACAATTATTGGATCAAATTGTGATCCTGAATGAGCCAATAACTCATCAATTGCCTCATCAGAGGTGAACACCTTTCTATAAGTCCTTGGACCTGTCATGGCGTCATAACTGTCCGCAACTGTTATAATTCTTGATATCAGTGGAATCTCTTCCTTCTTAAGACCATTTGGATATCCTTTACCATCCCACCTTTCATGATGAGATAATGCGGCTTCAGATAATTCTATCGTGTCTGCTGAACCAGATAGGATCCGATAGCCTGTTTCGGGATGTTTCTTAATCTCCAACCATTCATCATGACTTAACTTTCCTTCTTTATTCAGAATACTTTCGTCAATAGAAATTTTCCCTATATCATGTAACAGACCAGCAAGGATCACTTTTTTAACCTCATAGTCAGACAGTCCTAGTTCAGTGGCAATCAGACCTCCAAGTTCACTCACCCTTTGTGAATGTTTTTCCTCTCTAGGGTTTTTGACATGGAGGGCATGGGTCATAGAGTCAATCATCAACCTTTTAGAACTATTTTCTTCTAATATTTTATTGCTAGATAATTGATCCTCAGCTAATTTCACATAATGAGATAGAGGCAATTTGTTATCCTTCTTAATAACATAACCATATGACAAACTTATATTGTATTGAGGTTTAAATGACTTAATAAAGTCATTCTTTAAGTTTTCAGCTTGCTTTTGAACCTGACTCTTAGTGCTGTTTTCCAACAATGCAATAAATTCATCACCACCCCACCTAGAGATCATTTTACTGTCTTTAAATGTAACTGTAAGTTTATCTGCTAAATACTGCAACATTCTGTCACCAACTTTTCTACCATAAGCATCATTGATGATTTTTAGGCCATTTATGTCAAACATAATTACAGTTAAGGGATAAGTTCTATTTAAATTATATTTGTCAATATGATATTCAAAATACCTTCTTGTACGAAGACCAGTCATCATGTCATGATCTCTCATAAATTTTATCTTTTCAGTTCTATTTTGCAAATCTAGGGCATTTTTCACTTTTAAGGCAAGTGAAAACTTAACTGCCCTATCAGAAAGTGGCTTCTCAAAATAATCATAAGCACCTAGCTCAAGCGTTTCATATATGAGGTCATCCTCTGCTATAGCTGAACAAATAATGACAGGAATATTCGCAAACTGAATATTTGACCTTATATTCTTTAACAACTCTAAACCACTAATTCCTGGTAACATAATATCTAGAATGACCACTTTTATATGATTCTCACCCATTATATTAATTAAATTTAGACCATCGCTACTTTCATAAATGGACACATACTCCAATTTTCTAGTAATAACTTTTCTCATAATCTTTCGATCAATTGCAGAGTCATCAACTATTAATACATTGTTTTCATTCTGCTCATCCATCTTGCTCACCTCTTTATTCTTTGAAAAGTGACATCTTCATAATTTCATATATGATAGATAGTGCATTGATATTTTCTTTCTTCTTCAAATGGTCTTCTGATTTCACAACTAACTTAAAAATTTCATTTAATCTAACTGCACCTGAAGCCCCTTTTAGTTGATGAACTCTTTTACTAATACCATCATAGTCTTCAATTCTTTCTAAGGTCAAAATATCTTCAAATATTTGTTTTGCCTGGCTTACATAGGTATCAATTAGGTCATAACATGTCTCATAGTCAAATCCTAACTGTGCAACCAATTTTTCAGCATAGTACTTCTTCTCATCAAGTATTGTCATGTTTTTCTCATAGATTGGTTCAAGATCTGATTTATATCTCTCTTCAAAACCAATTATATTGGCTACTTCTCTTAAGTCTACTGGTTTAGTCAAAAATTTATCCATACCACTGGATAAACACTTATCTTTATCCTCTTGAGTTACATAAGCAGTCATCGCTACAATATAGACTTTTGGGGATAATGTTCTGATTTTTTGTGTAGCTTCAAAGCCATCCATAACAGGCATTTGACAATCCATAAATACCAAATCATAAGGTTTAGACCTAAAAGCCTCTACTGCTTCTTGTCCATTTGATGCAACGTCACAATCCACTTGGTATTTCTCCAAAAACTTAAGGATAAGCTTCTGATTCACCTTATTGTCCTCAACAAGTAATATACGTTCATACTTATTGTTTTCATTCATCAAAAGCATATCATCATTCTGAATTAGCACATCTTCGTGATCTTTTTCAAGTAATATAGTGAACTCAAATGTCGTTCCAACACCATACTCACTCTCAACTTTAATATCACCCTCTAGTTTTTCAACAATTTCCCGACAGATTGTTAACCCTAGGCCAGTTCCACCATATTCTCTTGAAATACTATTTTCGGCCTGAGTGAATGGTTGAAACAACTTAGGAATAATGTCTTCTAAAATACCAATACCACTGTCTTTAACCCTCGTTGTTATCTTATAATAGTTATCTATACTTACGATACGATTTTCAACAATAATATAACCTTTACTCGTAAACTTAAGTGCATTGTTAACAATATTGGTATACAGTTGAGTTATTTTAGTTGGATCTGATTTAACATAACATTCCTCAGGACCATCAACCAGTAACTCAAATTGAATACCTTCTTCATTAGCTAAAGCTTTATAAGGTGCTATTAGATTTCTAAGGACTTTATTATAATCAAATCGTATCTTTTCAAATGTCACCTTACCCGCGTCATACTTTGAAACATCTAACAAGTCATTGATAATACTTAATAATATATTAGATGAATTCTTGATAATTGTAACAAGTTCTCTATCAGCTTCATTTAGTTCACCCAGTTCTAACATCTGTAGAAAACCAATTATACCGTTTAATGGCGTTCTCATCTCATGACTCATCACTGCCAAGAAATGTGTTTTAGCTTCATTGGCTTTTTGAGCTATCTCTATATTCTTCTTTAATGCCTCATTGGATTGGCGTAGGTCGTAGGTCCTCATTCTCACTTGTTCATCAAGCTCTTCATTTATTTGTCTTAACTCTTCTTCAACAAGTCCTTTTTCTTGTATCTCTTCTTCTAGCTGAGCATTTAAATCCTGCAACTCATTTGTTCGTTCAACAACAACACGTTCCAAACCTATGTTAATCTCTTCAATTCTTTTTTGTCTCTTGCTAATCTCAAAACTCATCACATCAAAATCTTTAGCCAAATCTTCAAATTCTAAGTAAGTAAAATAGTAATCTTCATGTAAATAGTCACCATTTATAATATGTTGTGTTCTATCCTTCAGTTCATCAAGCCCTTTTCTGATTTTTTTGGTGTTTGATAAAACAAATATTATGAGTGATACTGATAAAACACCCCAAATTAGTAATACTGTAATGGTCATATTATTTACTTCTTTAAACATGGCTCTGGAATCTAAGTCGAAAATCATAAACCAACCTAAAGCATCATTTCTAACAAACTCAACATCTTTGAGCTTTTTCTGATTCTCATAAGCATCTATTAGTTCATTATAGTAGGGAAGTTGTCTTCTTTCATATATATCTTCATCAGAATCAGAGTAGATATATGTTCCCCATTGGTCAACAATGGCTATGCTTCTTATTTCATCCATATTAGTACCATCAGTAAGGCTAATAGGCAATTCAGTCAACTCAATATCAATACCAATAGCATAGTCATCTATTACGATGCTTGCACTTATAGCCGGCCGGAATGTATGATTTGAGATATGAACAGTTGACCAACTAATCGTATTTTCCTCAGCATCTAAGTCATACTTGGAATATTTCACACTAGTCCCTATAATAGTTTCATCAAATGGTGCTGTGTTAATTATGTTCATGGATCCTCTATCCATGATATGTATATCTGTTATATAAGCTCTAGCGTTAATAATGGTTTCAAAGTAATCGGTGACAACAGTTCCATCCAGGTCATAACCCTTGTCGACCAAGTCATCTACATGTTTGATTTGCTCCAATGGTAGTACAATATGGTCTTTGAGTTGCTCATTCACCACTGAAACCATTGTATTATTATGATTAATAATTTCACCTTCTATGTTACGACGCATCATTAATAAACCAAAAAGGGATAAACCTAATGAGACGATGATCACCACTATGCTAATATACAACAGGTTCTTGCTTAAACTGAATTTTTTCATACTATTCCACTCTCTTAAATTGACCTTTAACGATTTTCTCTACTATATACCCTCTACTGTTATCACCAAATTCATTAATACTATAGGTCGTTTGTAAACCTTCGAATTCAGATATTTCAATAATACCATCCAAGACTGATTGATAATCAACACTTTCCTTAAGTCTCATGGCATCTGCTACAGCCATGACAGCTTCGTAGGTATACATCGCATGAAAGCTCATTGATTCGCCATATCTTTCTTCATACATTTGACCAACCTTCTGGAATTTGTCACTTAAATGAGCATAATCTATACCACTCACTAAATAACTACCTTCCACCGCTTCTCCACCATAAGTCAATAAATCATTTGATCTAGACCATAAAGCGCCATACAAAGATACTTGATGATTTTTACGGTATAGTTCTTGAGCAATTTTTGCGAACTCAGAAGCATTGGCTATAATAAATACACCGTCAGGTTTCTGGTCATTGATACTTTGGTCTATTCCATTAAGTACCTTGTCATCCAACTCACTATAAGAGAGTGAACCAATAACAGTGCCATCAATATTATCTAATTCAAGCATAAAGTTATCCGATAAGTTTTGTGTGTAAGCCTTATTTTTTTCATCAAATACAACCATAAACTTTTTGTCACTATTTTGCTTTGCAACATCAACTAGTGAAGTCGCTTGATCCTTTGTTGATGAAATGAAGCGAATCATATGATCTTCTTTATTTGCCAGGCTATCCGAACTTGCTGTTGGTGATACATATAGGATCTCTCTCTGATTAACTTCCTCAATCACTGATAACATCATATTGCTTGTAAAGTGACCAATTACTACTTGAATGTCTTCTTCTACAAATTCATACAAATTTTGCCTTGCTACTGCTTCCTGATTCTGATCATCTTTTGCTAACAACTCAAGGGGTCTATCTCCAATGCCACCACTTTGATTTATTTCCTCAATTGCCAACTTCGCTCCCCTACGTCCAGCTATTGCAACATCAGAACCTGCACCAGACAATGTCCCAACAAATCCAATCTTTATAACTTCATCATTTGGCTGGCAGCCAATAAGCAACATTGTTACAATCCCTAGGGTCATAACAAGTACAAGTCTTCTAATCATTCTCCATCACCTTTCCAAGGAGCTCTTTTACGCTTTCAAAAATTTGCTCTTGAGCGTTAACTGTCACCACTATAGCTAAATCACTGTTTATCCTGCAGGTATCAATAATCTTCTTCCGTATTTTCTCTAAGGACCTTTCACCTGTTTCAGGTAATAAGATCATCAAACGTTGTTGTTTGAGTAGGCACAAGCTGTCTAGGATTCTCAAAACAGATTCAATTTCATATGTAAGGTCCACTAGTAGATCCTTTGTCAATCCTTGGAAGGTTAAACACATGACTGAATATCTACTTTTATATCTCTTGTAACGTAAGTGTTCATGTTCACAATTTTTTAGAAAATCTATTTTACTGACCAAACCAGTATTGTAAGTCTGTTGACTATGTTTATTTTTGTGTAGTAATGTGCTCCTATTCTCTCGATGACTACCTGTTATGCGCTCATACTTCTTAATAATCTTCTTAATATTTTTGTTTGGCAAATAGATAGACCATCGCCCTTCTTCACAAACAACAATTCTATTAAAGAAGTCTTCTTCATACTTATCCAACAAGAGACTCTTTTCTACCACCCTTACCTGAAAAACTAAAAATTTATGTTGCCCTAAAAAACTATCTTTGAAGTTTATAAGGTCACTTTGAGTATTTAACGAGGCATCTACTTCTTCTATTTGGTGAACTCTAGCTACAAGCCTTTGCCAATAGATATAGTCCTTTTTGAATAATTTACTTTTGTTATGTTGACTAAGTAGACCATACGCTTGTTCATACTCTTTATTCTTGATATGGGTCATATATGAATTTACCAACTTTTTTAATGGTAATACAGAAAAATCATATGCTGAAGTAGCAGCCATTGTTTTTGTCAAAACCGGTGCTGTATTATAATGAGCAAACCACTTTGATGTATAGTTGGTTCTTTTCTCCATGTCAGACAAGACATCATAGGCTTCATTAATAAGAGCAAAGATTGAATGATTCTTTTGATTGTCAGGGTGATATTTCTGACATAACTTTCTATATGCTGCTTTAATAATCATAGGTTCTGCATTAAAATGAACTTGTAAAATATCAAAATAATCTACGAACTCTTTATCCACACCTATACCTTCTTTAAACCAAAGTTAGTAAGTACTTCTATTAATTTCTCAATATCTAGAGGTTTATTTGCATAGGCATCAGATCCTTTTGCAAAAGCCTCTTGTACAACATCCTGCTCACTAAGTGCCGTCACCATAATTATCTTGGCGGGTACCTTTATTTGATTTTGTTGCTCTAGATCTCTAATAGTTTTTAACACTTTAATACCATCTACCTTTGGCATCATAATATCCAAACAAATTAAGTCATAATAATCCTCTTCACTAATTCTCATTAATACTGCATCAATGGCTTCAATGCCATTAATAACCATATCACATTCTCCATACTCTGCTAATACTTTCCATAATACTTTACGGCTTACTGCATCATCTTCTGCAATGAGTATATTCATGTTATGACCTCCCTTTTATTGGCATATTCAAATCTACCTCAATTTGACTCAAATACTTATTTATGTTTTCGCTATTTTCTTTTCTAGCTTCTAATTCCGTTTTAAATGCTAAAAGCTTTAAAGGAAACATATCTCTATCAGCAAAATATTCCTTCAAATGATACGCCTTCTTCTCAATCTCTTCAAAATCACCCTCAACATTCAACCTATTAATGTGGCTTATTATTTTTCTTATATAGTTTACATCATAATATATTAAGGTCTCTTGTGCACCACTTTTTGTTGTTTTTATCACATTATTGTAATTATATTCTTCCTTATTCTCCAATAAAATATTGACTGTGGTTGATACATGTGCCAGATCAACTGGTTTGGATATGTATAAATCAAAACCATGTTGCATGATTCTAGAGTGATCTTGTTCCAATGCTAAGGCTGTTAATGCGATTATTTGCACCTTCATGCCTCTTGACGTCTTTCTTATTATATCTATTGCCTGAAGTCCACTCATAATGGGCATTTGAATATCCATTATAATCAAATCATAATCTTTACCACTAAACATATTAATGACTTCTTCACCGTTCTGAGCTACGTCTACACTATATCCATCCAAAGATAGTCTCATTTTTAATATCTTCTGACTGACTAAATCATCCTCTGCCACTAATATAGACATTTTGGGGTTTGGCTTAAGAATAAGCTCTATATCTTTCTCTTCCTCATCTTCTTCCTCGAGGTGTTTTTCAAATGTCAATGTAAAACAAAAGTCACTCCCTCTACTTTCAGTAGATTTAACATCAATAACACCATTCATTAAAGTAATGATTTGTTTGGAAATAGCCAAACCAAGTCCTGTCCCACCTTCTTTTCTTGTGTACGATCCATCCACTTGGCTAAAACTTGTAAAAAGACTTTTTTGGGCATCAATTGATATCCCAATACCTGTGTCTTTAACAGAGAATCTATATGTAACATCTTTTTGTGACTCAGCCTCTTTATAAAGCTTTACAGCTAATGATCCTTTGTCTGTAAATTTGATTCCATTACTGATCAAATTGGTCAAAACCTGTTTAACTCTTAGCGGATCTCCAAGTAGATTCATAGGCCACTCTCTGTTATAAGTCATCGAAAATTCTAAGTCCTTGATATCTGCTTGTAATTGATTTTCTTTTTTTACATCTTCTAATAGCTCATTCAATTTCATAGGTTGCATATGAATTTTGAACTTCTTCGCTTCTAACTTCGAATAATCCAGGACATTGTTTATAATGCCCAGTAAACTCTCACTAGATTTTTTTGCAATGTTCATGTTCTCAATTAACTCAGTATCCTTCAAGCCCATTCTAGTTAGGTCGATCATACCTATGATGCCATTTAAGGGTGTACGAATTTCATGACTCATATTAGCTAAAAATTCACTTTTTGACTTATCAGCTTGCTCAGCTTGGTCTTTGGCTGCTTCTATTGCTTTTTCATATTCAATTTGATCTGTGATATCTTGTATCACTAACATTATTTGACTTGTATCATTTATATCAAATTCTATAAAATCAACTAAGTAATCTTTATCTTGATAAATGCCTTCAATTTCATGGTTCATATGAACCCTTAGTCTTTTTTTGTAATCTTGTTTGAGCTGAATAGCCTCAAAATTATCTCTTAATTTACATTGGTGACAAAACTCGCCTTCACCACATATAGTATTTATACAGTGTTGACACTTGACCAAGTTACCAAATATTTGTTTTTCCTCTTCCACAACATGAAGCGCTAAGCTTTCTTTCAAAAAAGGATTAGAATAAATGACTTGCCTATCCTTGCTAAGTACCATAATTCCTATTGGTATAACATTAAACAAGGCTTCCAATTTCCGCTTTTCCATCAAGTAGTCAAATTCAAAGGCTTTCAAGCGACTAATGTCCCTAAAACATATGACAACTTCAGATTCATCTTTATCACTATTAATCCTAGAAATATTAGCTGAGATATAAACCTTTTGGCTGCCTATTATTATATAACTATTATTTCTGAGACCTAATGAGTTGCCACTAACTATAACATCCCTAACAATATCGTCAAGAAAATCGCCATCTGATTCAGTCCTAACATCAAACACTTCATTAATCGGCTTATTCTGATATGATTTTTCAGTTAGATTTAGAATCTGGCGGCCTTTTTTATTGATATATGTTACAAAGCCACTATGATTGGCTAACAGTATGCCATCACCTATGGCTTCCAATATATCGCAATTTAGGAACTCCATTTTACACCTCCAATGACATCAATCACTTCAAATATTTCATTATTTGATGTCCTACTAACTCCAATGATGTTTGTTTTGTTATACCACCAATTTCAAACGCTGCTTTTGGCATACCATAGACCACACTTGACTTCTCGTCTTGTCCGATAGTTAAAGCGCCTCTACGTTTCATCATCGCGATACCCTTCGCTCCATCATAACCCATGCCTGTTAACATAACCCCAATTGATTGATCTTTCACTTCCTTAGCTACAGAGAGCATAAGCACGTCCACAGACGGACAATGTCCATTCACTTTTTCGCCACTAAACACTTTGGCAATCAGAATACCTTCCAGTTTCTTTACTTGAAAATGTTGATCACCTGGTGCTAAGTAAACATGATTGTTCAGGAGTTTATCACCTGATTTAACTTCGCTTACGTTAAAATGTGTTTGATTATTCAATCGATCTGCAAACATCTTAGAAAAGACTGGGGGTATATGTTGCACAATGACAATAGGTGGTAGCCCAAGAGGTAACTGCTTGAGAACAGAAAATATGGCTTCTGTTCCACCAGTTGATGCTCCAATGGCTATAATTTCATGATGTTTAATGGTTTTTCTCTCATTGAACTTCTGTAAGTTGCTTACATCGTTCTTTCTCACTTTTGCTAGAGCAACATTCTTAATTTGTTTAATGAGCCTTAGTATAAACTCCTGTACATCTTGAGGTGATGAGGCATTAGGTTTTGCTATAAAATCAACCGCCCCAGCATCCATTGCATCAAATACTTTATCACTGATTGAACTAACAACTATGACAGGTACTGGGTACTGAGGTAAAAGCTTTTTAACAAACTCAATCCCATTCATTTTAGGCATCTCTATGTCACAAGTAACCACGTCGGGATGAAATTCCAATATCTTATCCCTTGCATCAAATGGATCAACCGCTGTAGCAACGACTTTAATACTAGGATCTGTCTGTACACCTTTGGTAAGTATCTGTCTGAACACTAAGCTGTCATCAACTATTAATACATTTATGACTTTCATCCTTACCTCCTATATTTTCCTGTATACAGCTGGTTGAACATATCTGAACTTTGTTGTATCTCTTACAATCGACTCTGAATGGCCAATAAAGAGATAACCTCCAACCTCTAGTTGATCGTATAATTGTTGAGTTACCTTGTTTTTGGTTTCTTGGTCAAAATAAATCATCACATTTCTACAGAATATAACATGAAACTTTTTCTTAAATGGATAATGGTTTTCCAAAAGATTAAATCTTCTATAGATAACTTGATCTTTTATCTTTTGATTTACAATAAAGTTATTATTGTGCATCTTCGTAAAGTAATTCAGAACCCACATTTTGGATAATGTTGAAACTGCTTCTTCACTGTAGATGCCTTCCTTCGCCTTCTCAAGTACATTCAAAGATAAGTCTGTCGCCAAAATCTTCTTGTCCCAGAAAAGGGCTTCACCACTAAAAAAATCATCTAATATAAAGGCTAAGGTATAAGGTTCTTCGCCACTTGAACTTGCTGCACACCATATTCTAAGATCACGATCCTTTACTGAGTTTTTCAAGAAAGGAAGTACAGTTGTTCTAAAAAAATCAAAGTGCTCTGCTTCACGCATAAAATAAGTATGATTGGTCGTTATTTTATCAACTAATCGACTTAATTCCATACCTGTCTTATCTCGAACAAGTAATTGATAATATTCAGAAAATGTTTGAACACCTAATTCAGTTAACAGGTGGGTTAATCTGCTCACTAATAAAGTCTTCTTCTCATCACGTAAGTGAATACCACTATTTAGTTTGATGAATCTAGCTAAAAGTTCAAATTCTTGATTTGTGATTGGAATCATTTTAACACCACCTTGTAAACTGCCTTGCTATATGACTGAAATTAGTATTTCTCAAAATCAGAATCACTTAAGGAAATCTTCTGTGTTGAAGATGGATTACTTCCAGTATCTTTTTGCATATTCTCAAGCATCTTTAAGACATCTGGGCTAATACCATCATTGTTATAACCCATTTGTGTAGCTTCCTTCTTTAATCTGAAGGAGGACACTTGAGTTTTTAGCAATTCAGCTTGACTTGACAACTCTTCACTCGCTGCCGCAGTTTCTTCTGCAGTAGCACTGGTTGTTTGAACAACATCAGATATCTGAATAACACCTTGATTAATCTGTTCTACACCAAGCGCTTGCTCATCTGATGCTACGGCTATTTCTCCAACTAAGTTTGCAGCTTGTGAGACACCAGAAACAATTTCATTAAGTGCTTCGGCTGTTTTGTTAGCAATTTGAGTACCACCTTCTACCTTAACAATAGAACCTTCAATCATAGCCGTAGTTTCTTTAGCTGCATTAGCAGATCGAGCGGCTAAATTCCTAACCTCCTCAGCTACAACTGCAAAACCTTTACCATGTTGTCCTGCTCTTGCCGCTTCAACTGCGGCATTAAGAGCTAATATATTGGTCTGAAAAGCAATGTCATCGATAACCTTAATAATTTTAGAAATATTATTTGAGGATTCATTAATTTCAGCCATTGATTTTAACATCTCAGCCATCTGCTCATTACCTGTCATTGCATTCTTTTGAGCTGTGACTGCTATTTCTTTTGCCTTATTAGCATTATCGGCATTTTGTCTGGTTTGAGATGATATTTCTTCAATAGATGCTGTCAGCTCTTCTATAGAGCTAGCCTGTTCTGTTGCTCCCTGAGACAAGGACATACTTGAGTCTGATACTTGTCTAGACCCAGCAGCAACTTCTTCAGATGCTGCATTAATATTTGTCATTACATCATTCATATTGTATGTCATTTTGATGAACGCTTTGGCCAACAATCCAATTTCGTCCTTTGAATCAATATCAATAGTGACATCCAAGTTACCATCTGCCAGTTGATTCGCTGCAGATAATATGGCATTAACAGGTCTACTAATCAATCCTGCTATGAATATGGCAAGTAGTAGTGAAACAATCAAACCAACAACAATGGTTACAATCAATATGGTTACAGAACTGGCAATCACCTCATCAGCAATCTCTAATGCCACTTCACTTTCGTGTTCATTATTCTCAATGATTGCTTCTAAGATGGTCTCAGCAGCATGCATTGAATCTAAGTTTTCGTTATAAGACAAATCAATCATTTGATCATGAATAGCATCATATTCTGGGTCAGCTTCTTCATAAGTATCTCTTTCTTTTGAAAGTTCTATAAAATGATGAATGTTCTCTACCCATAACTCTCTAGCATCCATAAACTTTGCCCATTCAGCTTCTTCTTCTGCCTCATGTTCAATTGCATCATAAATGGCAATATCTGTATTTATCTCTTCCAAATACTCTTCTATAGCTGCATAGATCTCTTGTCTTTCTTCTAGGTTCAGATCGTTATTAAGAAGAGAACGCTCTTCAACTCTAATTTCATTCTCAATAACATCAATTTTCAATAAAGCTTCTATACTAGGTAAGATTTCCTCACCAATCAACATTGCTTCTTTATCAATATTCATTACACCCACATACCCAACAATTCCTACAACAACAGATAATAATGCAATGAGTAAAAAGGCACTAATTAATTTCACACTCATCTTTAAGTTGACATACCATTTCATAAACTAATCCTCCTATTCGTTTGAACCCTTAAGTTCAGAGATTTCATCGTCATTTAGTAGCTTCTCACAATCCAAAATAAGTGTTACATCATCACCACTTTTACCCACACTCTTAATATATTTCCTACCTGAGGTTGTAAGATTAGGCGGTGGTACAATATCTTCATCGCTAATATTTAGAACTTCTGAGACCGCATCAACAATAACGCCAATTGCTAATTCTAAAACATCAATAACAATTATACAGGTACGATCATTGTATTCTTTTGGTTCTTTCTTAAACTTCAGTCTGGCATCCATAACAGGTATAATTGTACCTCTTAAATTGATGATTCCCTTAATGAAATCCGGCATTTCTGGCACCTGTGTAATAGGCTGTATACCTACAATCTCAGTCACATAAATAATGTCAATCCCATACAATTCATTACCAAGTGTAAAGGTAAGAAATTTTCCTTTTTGAGTATCCTCTTCGTAGTCATCCATCAAATTTGTCATTTCATCGTTCATATCGTCACCTTCTTCATATCCATTATCCATTAAGTTCAGCTACATTTAGTATGAGACTGATGCTTCCATCACCAAGCAATGTACACCCGCCCAAACCACCAATTTTCTTATATTTTTTCACATATTCTGGTAAAGATTTGACGACTACTTGCTGTTGTCCTATAAGTTCATCTGCAAATAGACAGCTACTTTTACCATTGTCTTCAACCATAATTAAAATTCCTTCTTCGAAATCTTTAACTCTTGTATCAATATCATAATGGTCATGTAAACGAATGACTGGATAACATTTACCTCTTACCATGATCATTTCATTATCATCTGTATCAACAAACACATGTTTCCCCTCTGGTCTAAAGGATTCTTGTATGGCTACAATTGGAATTGTAAACCTTGTGTCTCCAACGCGAATGTTCATGCCTTCTATGATAGCTAGTGTTAATGGAATCTTAAGGATAATGGTTGTACCTTTACCAATTTCACTATCTACAATGACGTTGCCACCAACACTTTCAATATTTTTAGACACTACATCCATACCTACACCACGGCCTGAGAACTCAGTGACCACTTCTTTAGTTGAAAATCCTGGGGTTAATACTAAGCTATAAATCTCACTATCGGTCATCTCTTCCATACTTCTATTGATAAGTCCTTGCTTCAAAGCTTTATTATAAAGAGCTTCTTTATCAAGTCCTTTACCATCATCCCTGATAATTACAAGTACATCACTACCCGAATTTTTCGCCTCTAAAGTCACACTACCTTTTGGGTTCTTCTGAGCTTCTTTTCTTGTTTCTTCATCCTCTATTCCATGATCAATTGAGTTACGGATAATGTGCATCAAAGGATCAGAGATTTTTTCTATGATATTCTTATCCACTTCGGTTTCTTCACCAATGACATTTAGCTCAACTGGTTTCTTAAGTTTCTTAGACATATCTCTGACAATACGATGCATTTTCATAAAAGTAGTAGATAAGGGTACCATTCGAATGGCCATTACCATGTCTTGCATCTCAGCTGTAATTTTGTGAAGTTGTCTTGATGCTTTATCAAAGCTTTCAATTTCCAACTCCATGAATTCAGGGTTTTGTGTCACCATAGCTTCAGCTATCACCAGTTCTCCAACCATATCCATTAAGGCATCTAATTTATCAACGTTAACACTGATGATGCTTTGGTTGGTTGATAAGGATGTTTCTTGAACCTTTTGCGGTTTCTTCTGATACATCTTTGATGTTTTAGGAACTTTTATATCGTCCTTTAATTCAACTGAAGCATGATTAAGAACAAAATCATCGTATATTTTTGCATCAACACTACTTAATTCAAGACTTTCAAGGAATATCGTCTTAGCTAAGTACTCTCGAATAGCCTCTTCCTTCTCTTTAGTCTTTAGGACAATGATAAATCCGTCCTTTCGAATAACTTCAGCCGCATCATCACTATCAATAATATCTTTGGGATAGTACTGAATTTCTTCAACCAGAGAAACAATATTATGAACTACTGTGTAGGCTCTGATATTCTCCATTTCACAATCTATTTTGAATCTGATATCTGCCCTATAATAAGTTACATTTTCTTCAGTTTTTGAGTTCTGTCTTATATAGTATTTTTGTGATTGATCTTTCTGATCATTGGTCACCACGTCTTCTGTTACTGTGTCACCTTTCATTTTGGCAAGATATTGAGTCACTTCTTCAACCAGCGGTCCATTATCACCATCTACGGCTTCACCACTTTTTATTTTCATGAGTTCAATCTTAAAAAAATCGACACTTTCCAAGCACAGATCCACTAAAGACTCAAAGTCATAGGTCACTTCCGGGTCTTTTCTTATGATGAAATAGACGTCTTCAACTTTATGGGCTAGTGTACTAATGTTATTAAACATCATCATTGCTGAAGACCCTTTAATTGTGTGCATAAATCTAAATATTTCATTAATGTCATCTTCAGTAAAAGATTCGTTCTTTTCACTTTTCATCAGTACTGACTCTAGATTTTCCACCATCTGAGAAGTCTCATATATATAGGCTTCTAACATCGGTTCATCGATATATGAATTATTCACTCTTCCCAACCTCCTTTCCTTACGTGCTTATAGCTTTTAACACTTCTATCAATTTATCTCTTTGAAATGGTTTAACAACAAAAGAGGTTGCGCCATTCATAACTGCATCTCTTATCATTGGCTCTTGCCCCATTGCTGATACCATAATAATTTTCGCTGTCGGATCGAAGGAAATTATCTGTTTAGTAGCCTCTATTCCATCTACTTCTGGCATTGTTATATCCATCGTTACAATATCTGGATGTAATGCCTTATATAGATTAATAGCTTCCAAACCATCTTCAGCTTCACCCACTACTTCAAACTCTTCATTCTTCAACATCATTTTAATGGAAGTCCTCATAAAAGCGGCATCATCCACAATTAATACTCTTTTCATTTTGTGCCCTCCAGACAGATTTAACGGTGGTTAGTTAATACTAACTAACATTAATGATATCACAGTGAATGTCACTTGTGAAGTCACTAAATAAAAAAATCTATTAAAAGACATAAACTGTCTTCTAATAGATTAAACTATTGCTCATATTATTTGTGACCCACCCTGTCAAAGATTGGCATTTTTATTGTGAAGGTAACACCTTTTTGCCCATCAGAATTAGCTCTTAAGTATAGATCACCACCAATTTCTTTGATAAGCCTTTTACATATTGGCAAGCTCACATTACTTTCATCTCTGCTAAGATTAACAAAATCATGATGGTGCAATTCATTAAAAATGTACTCTTGTTGATCTGGTTCAATTCCTATACCATAATCCTTAACACAGATATAATAATAATTGGTTAAATTGTTTTCTTCCTTTAAGGGGTGAAAATGGATTTCGACCAACTCACTTTTGGAATGTTTTAGTGCATTGTATAACAAAGCCTTTAAAACTTTGCTGGCAACTTGTTGCTCAAAAAAGACACCTTTTAGTTGGCAGCCATGATTAATTAACTGGATATTACAAGGACCTATCAACAACATCTCCTCAGCAATACTATAAATTAATGCTTCAATATCAACTTCAGAAATCACATAATCTAAATCTTCAATCTCAGCATACTCAGCAATTTGATTGAGTATATTTCTTGAACGATTCATTTCATTGATCATGGCTTCTATTAATTCTTTATTGTCATCTGATATCATTGAAAAATCTATCAATTGTGCCATACCCATCATACCATTTAGCGGTGTTCTTAATTTGTGGTTCACATCCCTCAGGAATTGTCCTTTAAAGGCACTAGCTTGCTTTTCTTTTTTCATGGCAAGGTTAAGTTCTCTATCATGCATTAACTTATTTGTTATATCTGTAAAAAGTGTTGCAAACTTATGCTCACCTGCCGGGTACGCACTGACCTTAAAATACTTATCTAACTCCTTAGAGTAATTGATGAAATTACATTTTTCTTGTTTAATGACAACATTGCTATATGTCTCAAGCCAATATGGTTCTGTTTCTGGTAATAGCTCATATACCCTATGCCCAATAACATTTTTTTTCTGTAACCCTGTCAAATCTTGAAAAGCATTATTAATGGTTAAGAATCTATAATCTATGGGTATGTTATCGTCATCATATATAAGCTCATGAAGTGCAAATCCTTCATCAGCATTATTAATCAGTTCATACTGAGAATCTTGCAAATTGTTGTACGCATTAATCATCTTTTCTTTTTGATATATATTCAGGAAATAGACACCTGCAACTAGTATATATACCAATCCTGTTAGTAGAATGAACTGATAATTCGATCCACTTAAGATAAATAAGATGGTACTTATACTAAGAAGTATCATAGTTACTTTATAGAAGTTCTTTACACTTAATATGGATTGATAAGCAATGACTAATAGAAGAATTGTCAGAAATATCTCAGCCTGATTAAAGCCCGATAAAATTGCATCGGCTATTATGATAAATGTGAATAACCAAATACATACAATAATAATATCTTCATAAAGTACATACAACGATTCTCTAAAAGATATCAGTAGTAATAGTAATAATATAGACAATCCTGATGCTTCTATGTAGCTAATAATAGAAATTTGACTTGATAGTGCTTTATTAGTGTAAAGCCAGTAAAAACTACCAAGTACAATTACTAAAGCGTTTGAAAGTCTTAGAACAAGCCTTTTATATTTAAGATACTGAGTCCTCATAATCCACCTACTTTATATTAGTCCAATATTCCTTAACACCTCGTCAAATTTTTCAACATCAATGGGTTTCCATGCATAAGCTTCACATCCATACCCATAAGCCTCTTCTACAGTAGCCTTATCATTAAGGGCAGTTGTCATTATGATTTTAGATGGGTTAAGTCCCTTCCCAATACTTTGTTCCATATCTCTAATTGTCTTTAAGGCTTTAATCCCATCAATTTTTGGCATCATAATGTCAAGACATATTAAGTCAAAAGGTCTCTTTTCATTAAGTGCCATCATCACTTGATCCACAGCCTCTATACCATTATTAGCTGATATACACTGTCCATATTTTGAAAGATATTTCTTCATAAATAAACGACTCGTAAGGTCATCTTCTGCAATTAGTATTTTCATACAGGCCTCCTATAATAATTTATTAGCAATAGGTATCATCTTGTCTTCTAAAATGTAAACTTTGTTGTTCATTCTCCAATCATACACTGTTGAAAAGATTAAACTATTAATCATTTCTGTCAATTCTTCTACATCAAAAATATGGTTACTTCCATTCTCAATTGCTTCCTTTACCAACTTATTAAGAAAAACCTTTTTGCGTTTATGGACCTCTTCCATTCTAGCTTTTGTCTCATCATTATAAAAGTAAACATCCATAGAAAACATTACTGTTGTGAGCTCTGAATAATTTTGGTACAACTCACAGTATCTTTTCAAAAAAAAGAGTATTGCTTCCTTTCCTGACATCTCACTTTGTAATATTGTGTTCATAATTTTCTCATCATAGCTATTATATTCTTCAATGATATGTTTAATAATATCCAATTTACTTTTATACTGTCTATAAAGTGCTGGTTCAGATACACCCTGCATAGCTGCTAATCTCTTAGTAGTTACACCACTGATGCCACTTTCCTCAAGCAACTCAATAGCACTAATTAATATCTTGTCTTTTCTTTTTAGCATCTTATCACCTCGTTAGTTTTCACTAACTATACTATCATATTTTTAAGATTTAGACAAAATGTCTTTTAACAAAATGATCATTAAAGGGTCGTTTTGAAACACTCACTTTATCCCCTACTTTTAACATTAGTTGGTCTTCTTCAACAATCATTTTATTCTTTTTACCGGATACAGTGACAAAACACGATCGGCCTACTTCTTCTATATCCACTACCTCATAAGGACCACCAAACTTAAGTGTTAGTTGATGTGGTCTTTTTAACATTTGAAACCCATAAGGTATATCAACCCCAAAAATACCACCTTCCTCTATCCAGTTACATGGACCTAGGAACTCAGCAATGGTTTTAGTCTCAGGAAAATTATATACTTTTGTCGGTTCATCCTGTTGTTTAATGACACCCTCTTCAAGATAGGCCAACTGGTCTGACAAAGACAAAGCTTCATTCACATCATGGGTCACAAAAAGTATCGTTAAGTTCAAACTTCTCTGTAGAGATTTTAACCACTTACCCATTTCCTTTCTAAGCTTAGGGTCTAAACTTGAAAAGGGTTCATCCATTAATATAATCTTTGGCTTAGCAGCTATGGCACGACCAATTGATACTCGCTGTTGTTGCCCACCAGACAATTCATGTGGATATCTCCCTAGGAGTTCTTCTATTTGTAAAAGTTCAGCTAACTCTTTAATACGCTCACCAATAGCCTCTTTGGACCATTTTAATATCTCAAGTTGAAAAGACAAGTTTTGCCTTACATTAAGATGTGGAAATAGTAAGGGTTTTTGAAATACAAAGGCAATATCCCTTCGTTCAGTAGGTATAGCTGAAATATCTGTTTCATTCAGATATATCTCACCAGCATTTAAGGGTATTAATCCTGAAACAGCCTTTAATATGGTACTTTTTCCGCTTCCAGAGTCGCCTAAAACCGTAAAAAATACACCTTGCTCTACAATGATATTCACATTCTTCAGCACGTTTAATTGTTCATAGGATACATCTAAATTTCTAACCTCTAATTTCATATAAGCTCCTAGTGATCTATGTATAGTAGTTTGATGTCTTCATTGGATTTGGTCAATTGGTGTACAATAGCAAACATGGTTAAATGACCCAATATAAATATGATACCTATGGATGACGATAAACCATAATCATTATTGCTAATGTATGGGTACATAATCATTGATAATGTGATGACATTCCCCCCTCCAATTAGAAAGGTGGAGAAGTACTCTGTGTTAGAGATCAAAAAACTAATGGCAAAGGACAAACCAATTGCAGGCTTTAACATAGGGATTAACACTCTGGTAAGTACGATTCTTCTTGTAGCCCCTAGTGTTTTTGCTACTTGCTCAATATCTGCGGGTATACCCCTCAAATGATTCATAAAAATATTACTTGTATAAGGTAAACTCACTAAGACATGGGCCATTACTATCCCAATAATAGAATTGCTAAAGGGTGATTTTAAGACCATCTGGTGTATTCCAAGAAATAATGGCATAGCTGGAATAAAAATCGGTATTGAAATAATGACAAGTGTTGTCATGTATTTAAGCTTCAAATAGCGAACAAAGACCCTAGCAGTAAAATAACCAATGACTGTTGAGAGTAATGCTGTCATGGAACCAATAAAAAGACTGCTTACCAAACCTCTATAGAAGAGAGAGTTTTCAAAGAATAGTTGACTATAATGTCTTAAAGTCAAACCACCTGGTAAAAGATCAGGGTATCTATAGTAAGTCGAAACAGACAATATAATGATATAAAATAAAGGAATTAGAGATAATGGTAACAGTACATATAGGAGTATTTTCTTCATATTCGATACCCCTTAATAAGCTTTCGTAAGATCGTTGTGTAGACAAGTACTAGTAAACCACCAACAGTCAACATCATTACCGTTATTGCCATAGTCGTAGGTATCATACTAATCGATGGACTAGAATAGACACTGAATAACCTAACGGACATGGTCGTAGGTCTTAAACTTGATAAAATAAATGGTACTTCAAAAGAGCCAAAGCTAAAGGCCAATAAAACTGCCGATGTCCATACAATAACGTCTTTAGACATAGGGACATATAATCTCAAAAATAGGTTCATTCTATTACAACCAAGAACTTTTGCCATATCTTTATAGGTTGTATTAATGTTTGACATAACATTCACCGTAAACAAAGTTACGAAGGGAATACCTTTAGCTATAAAAGTTAGAATAATGCCTATACCCCATGTTGAGAAGATAATGGATGGCATCTGCTCCATGGTGTCTATAAGGTTTAAGAACAATAGAATCCGTGACAATATACCTGTTCTTCCTAAAGTCAGGACAACCAAGAACACCATGTATAGGTAAGGTAAAATCATACCTAATCTTAAAATAGCTGTCATAATTGTCTTGATGACTTTCCATTGAGTCGTTGCTAAATAGTAAGCTATGACAACACCAAAGATTATAGATATAGTTGTTGCTAATATTGATACATAAATGGAGAAGGCAAGGTCTGCTAATAAACCGTCCATAAGGAGAATATTTCTATAGGCTGCTAAGCTAAACTTCCTAAAGCCTAGGTTTGGAATATACCCTAGGCTTTCAACAACAATATTCATCATACCACCAATAATGAGCCAGCCATATAAGACCAACATAGGGGCCAATCCCATGACTATTTTATATTTTCTACCCATATCTTCTTAATCCAATCTATGTAAGTAGCTTTCATCTCAGGTAAACGTGCACTGGTTAATTCATCAAGGCTAACAGCACCTGGTACATTCTCATAACTTTCTAACAGGATTGCTTGGTCTTCAGATATTTTACTAACATCAAATGCTGGCATATCTCCCCAAACTTCAGGATTCATTTTCTCAAGTTGGGCTTCAGGGCTTTCTAAGAAATCAATAACAAGCATGGCAGCCGCTTTCTCAGGTGCGTTAAAAGGGATCGCTAAGTAGTGTGAGTTTCCAATTGTACCGGTTTCAAACACATAAGTTTCAACCGTATCTGGATAGATACCAGACGCTATGAGGCCAGAAGTTTTACCTACTTCAAAGCCCATTGTCATATCAACCTCACCATTTTTGAACAATTCATCTTGTTGGGCCTGGGTGGCTGGATAAGCTTTACCTTCTTCCCAAAGATAAGGTGCAATTTCGTTAAAATAGTTCATAACAGGTACAGAAAGCTCTTCAAATTCTGCTTGTGTTAAGTCAGATTGGTACTTATCTACTTCACCTGTTAATTCATAATAGGCCGTTCTAACAAAAGCTGTTCCGACAAAATCATCCGGTAATTTGGGGTACGTAAATCTACCTGGATTGGCTTTAACCCATGTTTTTAGTTCTTCAAAATTTCTAGGTGGGCTGTCCACCTTAGCTGAATCATATGTTAGAACAAGTTGAGCTCTACCCCATATCCCTTCATAACCTTCAATAGGAATACCAGAATCATAAATCATATCAGCTGCTTGAAGATCATAGTAGCGACTTTGATTGTCTAATACCTTTGTAAATGGTCCTGATAACAAGCCCCCTTCTTTAGCCGTACGGAAGTTTTCTGCATTGATCCAAACCAAATCACCTGTACCAACTTGAACGTCCGTCTTTTTTTCATTGATCAGTTTTGCCAGGTACTCAGGTGCATTCATCGGTACTCTGTTTAGGGTGATGTCATACATCTCTTTCAGATGGCTTGCAACAAAGTTATCCATATATTGGTTAATACCTTCGTTACCACCCCACATCAAGATTGTTACTTCTCTACCACTACCAGCTTCGACCACTTCTTCCCAAGTATTAAGGCTAGTTATATCTATCACATTATCATCAGAACTACATGCGCTCATAATCAAAATTAAGCTTAAACACAATGCTACTATACTTATGTATTTTTTCATAGGTTTCTCCTTGGTCAATTAGTCAATTTAGGTGTCTTAACAGTCTACTTATTAACTATCATACCATAATTTAAGCCCAAAATATTACGAAAAAAAGACTTAAAAATTAAGTCTTAATTAACGTAGTTCTTATTCGGTTTGTCTGTATCCTATTTTGTGGCAAATTCAAATGTACCATCTATTTTTTTAATATATTGCATTGAACCATATCCAGCCACTAAATCTTCTACACCGCTTGGTACTTGACCCATCACATCTACCATTAAACTTTCAACTTTAGTTTCTGAATTGGTTGGTACAACATAAAGTACATAATCATTACCATTCAGATACTGAAAACAAGCTGAGCTCACATCTTGTTCTACATTTTCATTTAAGGATTGGAAATAGTAGCCACCTTGACCATCATTCACATATTGTAGTGACACTGTACGAGTGACTGTACCATCCACATTTTCAACTGAGTTGTATTGGAACTGATCTAATTTGCCATCATAGACAATATTCACATCATTTGTTCTACCGGAATCATCTTGATAGGAGATTGTATAGTAAAATAGATCACCATCATGTTTCATTGAGCTAATTGTTTTCCCTAATCCATTTGGATATGGTACTTCTTTGTCTGTCCACTCTCCAAAATCAAACTGCATTAAGTATTCAAGTTCGATGTTTATAACTGCCATATAGTGCTCGTTCGGTACTAATGTCAGCATCGTTGCTGTCATATAATTCTCATCATCAGCCATATTTGTATCTAAATCATCAGAGATTATATCAATAAAGTCGCTAGCCGCTTCAGTGAATGGTGTTAAATTAAACTCCCCATTACCAAGTGCTCTTTCCGTTTTCTTATCTTCAGTTTCTGGTTTATCATCCATCTTATCAGATGATGTATCTTCCTTATTTTCCACTTTTTCTTCTGCTTCTGTTTCAGCCTTCTCTGTTTCAGCTGCCACGTTCACCTCTTCTTTATCATCAGTTGTCATCTCATCTGCCTTTTTGTCACCACAAGCTACTAGGGCCAAGCAAAGAGATAATAATAGGATTGTCTTTAATAATAATTTCATACTCTACCACCTTCTATGTTTTTTTAAAGTGTATCAATTCATAGACAATGGTGTACAGTGCCACAAGTAATTAAACGCATAAAAAAAGTGACTAAAGTCACTTTCTTAGCAAGAGAATAATATATTAAACTTTTTATCTTTATTAAATACTTATCCCTTTATCTATAAGTTTACCGAAACCGAGGAAAGGTTCTTTTTGGACGCTGTTGTTCCTGAAGCAGGGAGACACGGATGTCGAGTCCAGCATTCTCATACATGGAAGTATTAACTGCTGGTGTAAGGAATAATAGTGTTCAAAAAGGTTCTATCCGACAAAGACATAGATTCCACGCATCAAAAACGATGCTCTGAATGACAAGAAAAAGTGGCTATATAGATTGTATGCCAAGACCAATGGCCTCATGTTCAAAACCTCTTCTTGGCGACCCAATAAAACCATAAAGAACCACGGCTATCCAGTCACCGCCTGAATTATGGTCTACGACCAATTCACCTCTAGCCACAGCAAACTCAAGACCTGTTGTTCTAAGCATTGTATCAAGGGCAACTGAGCCTCTACAGTAGCCTTGAAGTGCCTCACTAATTGCATGATATAAGGCATGTTCTTCATGGTAGTTCTCACGAATCATGTCTTCTCTAAATACAGCAGTTTCAATGGCTGCATAAATTTTCTTCACATCCATGGTGCCTACCTGACCCTTAATTAGGTGGTAACCCATATCATCGTATTTCTTAATATATTCATCTACACCTTCATCTGTTAATGCCAGATTAAGGGCTATTTTCCCAATGCCTAAGTGACTCATAGTTAGCTCCTCTAAAGTTAGTTAGTTTGATAGTCAGATAGTTAGGTAGTGTAAACGGATAAGATTAGTAAAAATCTAAGATTCCTTGCATTTACCTAACTCAAATAAAAAGTGATGTCCACTGGACACCACTTTATTATAACAAACATATTAAGTATTTCCTACCTACTATCTAACTGTCCTACAAACTATCTAGCTATCTAACTATCTGACTAATTATAATCCATATTGCTTTAGAATTGTCTTTTCTTTCAACTGACATAAACTCTCAAGCTCACTCACTTCTTGTTTAGCAAGGGCTACAAAGGCTTCGTCTTTGATTGAATCAAGGTTAATCTTCACATTTAGGAGTGCAGCAAGGACTGCAGTTCTAGCTAACATGGCTGAAACAAGGCCGTCGGTCACTGCATTACTATTTCCCTTAGCTACAACTAACTCAGATAGTTCCATAATAGAGTATGCTTTTCTGGCCACTTCTAAAGGTGTTTCTGCTGCCACTCTTAAGCCCGCTTGAAATTCTAATTTGCGAATTTCTTTCTCTTCTTCTGTTTCCTTTGGTAACCTATAGGCCGCCATAACCAAAGAGAAAGCTTTACTATCTTTCTCAATGTCTTCGATAAGAGATTCTCTTAGGCTTAGGGCTTTGGCTGATGCATCTAACATTTCACCTTCAACCTCTATGTATTTCTTCTTACCGATGGTTAAATTAGCAACCATTTCAGCTAGTGCCGCACTTAAGGTACCACATACTGCAGCAATACTCCCTCCACCTGGTACAGGGTTGTTGGAAGCTGTTGCTTCCACAAATTCAATTATTTGCATTTCTTTCATTGTAAACCTCCCGAATTTAAGTCAAAAGAATTAGCAGGATACAAGGATAAGAGCGGATAAAAACAGATAACTATACCCATATCTCTTTCCGTGACCTCCGTGTTCTCCGTGTTATATGATTTGCATTTTTAAGTTCCTCTATATACCTACTACCATCTTACCCTTCTTCATTACCTGCTCAACACAGTTCATCCCTATGTTATAAGGTAAGAAGTTAATCGAAGGGTATTTAAGGATCACTAAGTCTGCCTGTTTACCTTTTTCAATACTACCAATCTTGTCCGCTCTGCCTACAGCCGCTGCACCATTGATCGTTAGTGCTGTGATGATTTCTTCAATACTCATAGACATCTGAAGTGCCGCCAAAGCAATGATTAATGGTATTGAGTGTGTTGGGCAAGAACCTGGATTATAATCTGTTGCAAGGGCAACTGCACATCCAGCTTCTATCATCTTTCTTGCATCTGCATAGTCTTCTTTAAGACTAAATGCAGTGCCTGGTAATAATGTCGCTACAGTGTTAGAACTAGCAAGTTTTTGAATGTCTTCGTCTGAAGCCACTAGTAAATGGTCTGCTGATGTTGCTCCTAGTTCAGCGGCTAACCCTGCACCACCAAGTTGCTTAATCTCATCTGCATGAATCTTTACCTTTAACCCTTTTTCCTTGGCTGCAGTTAAGAACCTTCTTGCTTGATCAACACTAAAAACATTTGCTTCACAGAAAATATCTGCAAACTCTGCAAGGAATACATCAGAGACTTCTTCTAAAACTTCGTCAATCATATAGTCTATAAATGCTTCTGGCCTATCCTTGTACTCTTTTGGCACAGAGTGAGGTCCTAGAAAAGTGGACACAATATCAATCTCATGGTGTTGGTCTAGAATCTTCATAACATTCAGTTGTTTGATTTCAGTTTCAGCATCTAAACCATAACCGCTTTTACCTTCAACAGTCGTTACACCAAAAGATAACATAGCGTTAAGACGTTCTTCACCAGCCTTAATTAAGTCATCCATAGAAGCTTTTCTAGTTGCCTCAACAGAACTAGCTATGCCACCACCTGCATTCATGATGTCCATATAGGATCTACCTTCAAGGCGCATTTTAAATTCATCTGCACGGTAGCCACCAAAGAGAAAGTGTGTATGGCTATCAACAAAGCCTGGTAGCACTGTTTTACCGCTACAATCTATGGTATTGATTGATTCAAATGCTTCAATATTGAACGTTTCCATAGACCCTGCATCAAGAATCTTCTCACCTTCAACTAATACATAAGCATTTTCAATTAAACCGATGTCTTTCATTTCAGAACCATGTTTGGCATGAGTTCCTTGGCAAGTGACGAGTTCAGAAATGTTAATGAGTACTATTTTACTCACTTAGAAGTCTCGCTTCCAAGACTTGGTTGATGCTGAAATTCTCAAGACCAAGGTAATATTCTGCACAATCAACAAGAGCTTCCATTGGCACTAAACCAACAATCTCACTACCAAGTACATTAACACCATATCGCTTACATTCCATTTTCACTGTTTCAAAAACTCTATAGATCGATGATTTAGAATAGTCTGTTAAGTTCATGGATACTTCAACAATACCACGGTCTTCAAGTTCAACGCCCATTGCCTTACAATATCTGAATCCACCACTTAAGTGACGAATTTGTTTGCCGATCTTCGTTGCTATCTCTAAGTTATTTGTATCAAGTTTGATGTTATAAGCAACAAGAGGCATTCTTGCTCCAATTGCTGTGACACCACCAGTTGGGTGAATGGTCTTAGGTCCAAAGTCAGGTAGCCATTGGTCTTCTGTCATTTTCTCAGCCATTCCTTCAAATTGCCCCTTGCGGATTTTCGCTAAGTTCTGCCTATGTGCTCCTGTCGCTGATTTCTCATATAGGAAGAATGGGTAGTCAAACTTCTGACTAGCTTCCTCAGCTACTTCTTTAGCTAACTGATCTGCTTCTTCTATTGTTGCATTTTTGATAGGAATGAATGGTATAACATCCACACAACCCATACGAGGATGTTGTCCTTCATGAGTTGTCATATCAATAAGGTCCACAGCAAGTCCAATGGCCTCAACCATAACCTTCTTAAGTCCCTCATAATCACCAATAAGGGTCACAACACTTCTGTTATGGTCTTTGTCACTGCTGTAATCAAGCAGTTTCACACCTTCTTTTCCTCTAAATGCATCTAGTATCTTCTCTAACTTCTGAAGGTCTCTACCTTCACTAAAATTTGGTACACATTGAAATATTTGCTTCATCATTGTCTTTCCCTCTTATCCTTTATATTTTGAATAGATATCATTTATTAGGTCATCTGTTGCTACATAAGGCATTGTTATATGGTTTTCTTTGCCATATGCCTTGTTATACTCACCGACAGTTTCCATAGCGTGGTCATTTCTTGCCCAGTTGCGTCTAGCCACACCAACCATGGTGTCCCAAGGGACAGACGCAAACAGTATCTCATCTACTCTTGAGCTACCATCAAGCACCATACCAAAACCACCATTGATTGCTTTGCCAATACCAACACCGCCACCATTGTGTAAGGCGATTAGGCTCATACCTCTAGCAGCATTACCCGCGAAACATTGGACTGCCATATCAGCAGTTACATTAGAACCATCTTTTATGTTAGAAGTTTCTCTAAATGTTGAGTCTGTACCACCTGTATCATGGTGATCACGTCCTAACATGACTGGACCAATTTCGCCATTTCTCACCATTTCATTAAACTTCAGGGCAATATCTCGTCTACCAATTGCATCTTGATAGAGAATTCTAGCCTTTGTTCCTACAACTAAGTTGTTCTTCTTGGCATCTCTAATCCATATCCAATTATCTCTGTCTTGGCCACGCCTATTTGGATCAATGACAGCCATCGCTGCAGCATCCGTTTTATCTAAATCTTCTTCCAATCCGCTAAGACATACCCACCTAAATGGTCCATAACCATAATCAAATAACATTGGGCCCATAATATCTTCTACATAAGATGGAAAAATAAAGCCTTCTGAGGTATCACGACCATTTTTTGCAATCTCAGTGACGCCCGCATCAAATACAGCTTTCATAAAAGCATTCCCGTAATCAAAGAAATAGGTCCCAGTAGCAGATAGCTTTTTAATGGATTCAAAATGTCTTTTCAGGGTCTCGTCTACCTTCTTTATGAAGGTCGTTTTGTCTTCTTTTAACAACCTTGTACGTTCTTCAAAAGTAATGCCAACCGGGCAATAACCGCCATCATAAGGCACATGACAAGATGTCTGATCTGATAACAAATCAATATGGATTTTATGTTCAGCAGCATACTCTAGAAGATCAACCACATTACCATGATAAGCAATTGAAATGGTTTCTTCACGTTTTTTATAATCTAAGGCTAGTTTAAAAACTTCTTTTAAATCATCTGATATTTTACTAATCCATCCTTGATCAAAACGGGTTTGAATTCTAGATAAATCAACTTCAGCAACAATACCAACACCGCCAGCTATCTCTATGGCTTTAGGTTGTGCACCACTCATGCCACCAAGACCTGATGTCACAAAAAGATAACCACTTAAATCTTTATCATCTGCAATGCCAAGCTTCAATCTACCGGCATTGACAATTGTATTAAATGTGCCATGAACGATGCCTTGTGGTCCAATATACATCCAGCCACCAGCAGTCATTTGTCCATAGCTTGAAACACCCATAGCTGTTGCCTTAGACCAGTCCTCTGGGTTATCAAACATACCAATCATTAGACCATTAGTGATGATGACTCTAGGTGAAGTTTTGTGAGATTTAAAAAGTCCCATTGGGTGACCTGAACTTATCACTAAAGTCTGGTTCTCTGTTAATGCCTCTAAATACTTCTTAATAAGTCTATACTGCATCCAGTTCTGACATACTTGGCCCGTTTCTCCATATGTCACCAATTCATATGGGTATAATGAGATATCAAAGTCCAAATTGTTATCAATCATTACTTGGAAAGCTTTACCTTCCATGCAAGAACCTTTATAATCATTGATTGGCTTACCATATAAGCGACCTTCAGGACGATATCTGTAACCATAGATTCTTCCTTTTGTCATCAGTTCTTCAAGAAACTCAGGTGCTACAATCTCATGATGCTCTTCTGGTACATATCTTAGGGCATTCTTAAGCGCTAATTTTATTTCTCTTTCATTTAACAACAATTCTCTTTTTGGAGCTCTACGATACTTAGGGTCAAATTCTGGCATCTTAGGCAAAACAGGATCCAGACTAATGTTTGTATGTTCTTCAACAAATTGATTAATGTCCATGTTACCTCCTATAGTTCGTGATAATATGTATTGTTCACTGGAAGTGATTCAAACTTCTCTGTTCTGTGACTGTTTATAATTCCTGCTAGTTTTCCGCTTGTAATAAGTTCATCAACACTGTTAATGTCTTCATACAGCTCTCTGTCAACTGTCAGTGGTGTAACCACTTCTCTAATGGCATCGTAAGTTGGTTCAGTTACGTATCCAAGCTTTTTCTTACCTCGAAGATCAATGGCCTGGGCAGCACACATAAGTTCCATAGCAACACATCGTCTAACGTTCTTGTATATTTCTCTAGCTTTTCTTGCACCAATGGTACCCATTGACACATGGTCTTCTTGATTGGCTGAAGAAGGAATACTGTCTACACTGGCAGGATGACAAAGAATTTTATTCTCTGAAACCAAGGCTGCTGCACTATATTGAACAATCATAAATCCTGAGTTGACACCACCTTCTTCTACTAGGAAAGCGGGTAAACCACTAAGTGCTGGATTCACAAGGCGCTCTAAACGTCGTTCTGATATATTAGCAATCTCAGCCATGGCAATGGCCATAAAATCAAATGCCAAAGCAACAGGTTGACCATGGAAATTACCACATGATATGCCTTCTTTGGTATCTCCAAAAATAATAGGGTTGTCTGTTACTGCATTCATCTCTATTTCAACTTTGTTTTTCACGTAATTAATGGCATCTCGACTAGCCCCATGAACTTGTGGTGTACATCTTAGTGAGTAAGCATCTTGTACCTTAACTTCACCTTGTACGGTTGTCATTTCAGAGCCTTTTAAATAATGTAAAAGATTTTTGGCTGCATGGATTTGGCCGTCATGAGGACGTACCTGATGTACTCTTGGATCTAGAGCCGTTGTAATACCAAGTTGAGCTTCAAAACTCATGGCAGCTGATAAGTCTGCAATATCCATTAATTGAATCGCTTCATAGACAGTATGAGCACCAACGGATGTCATTGCTTGAGTTCCATTAATAAGTGCAAGACCTTCTTTTGCAGTAAGTTCTATAGTCTTAATATCAGCTCTCATCATTGCTGTACAACCACTAAGTTCTTCACCTTTGTACTCAGCTTTTCCAAGCCCCAACATAGGAAGTGCCATGTGGGCTAGGGGTACTAGGTCACCACTTGCGCCAAGTGAGCCTTTTTCCGGTATGACTGGATGGACACCTTTGTTGAGCATTTGAACTAAAACATCAATAGTTTCATATCGTATGCCTGAGTAACCTTTAATCAGGTTATTGATACGAAGTAACATTATCCCACGAACAATCTCAGTATCAAAAGGATCACCACAACCAACTGCATGGGAAATAATCAAGTTTCTCTGCAACTTCTTTGATTCTTCTTTACTAATCACAACGTTGGCAAACTGACCGAATCCAGTTGTAATACCATAAACCACTTCATCATTGTTGACAAATTCTTCAACAACACCACGTGATTCATTAATTAAGTGGATAGATACATCTTCAATTTCCACTTTAGCGCCGTATCTTGTTACGGCCATAAAATCCTCAAGACTTAAGTTCAAGCCATCTAAAATAACTGTTTTTTTCATGTATGCCCTCTTTCTATGTTTTCCTACAAAACAAAAAGGCAAATAAGCCACTTAAAAGTGGTTTATTTACCCTCTACTATCTAATGTCTATAGGCCATTGTATTCTATTAATATTGCGTTTCGTTTCTTGATGATTTTTGCTACTTGTTCATTATAATCGGTCTTGAAATGCTTGTCAATTTAGTCTGCTAGCGTGGTAGCAGAGGTGTTGGTAGATTATGACAGGGATCACTTATCCGTGTTAAGTCACTTAATCATTCCTTCACTTTTATATCATCACCTGGCTTAATCACACCAGGCTTAATTACTTTAACAAAAATACCTTCTCTTGGCATCACACAATCACCAACCTGATGATAGATAGCACAGTGACTATGACACTCCTTGCCAATCTGTGTTACCTCATAACTTGTGTTGCCGATTTCTATGACTGTTCCAATATCTAAAGTATGTAAAACAATACCTTCTGTTGTGATATTCTCTGCAAAACGACCAAAGTCTAAATCTTTCACACCCATCTCACGAACTTTATCAATACTCTCATTAGCAAGCAAACTAATCTGTCTATGCCAATCACCTGCATGAGCATCTCCAACAATTCCGTAATCAACTCTTACCTCAGCTGTGTCCGTTGGCGTTTTAGGAATCCCTTTTTTCTCACTTATATTAATTGCTAGAACTTTTGCCATAACTAAACCTCTCTAATATAATGACCTGATTTGCCGCCAGTTTTTTCTAGGAGTTTAATGTCACCGATTACCATATCTTTATCCATTGCTTTACACATGTCATAAATAGTCAGGGCGGCAACGGAAACTGCGGTTAAGGCCTCAATTTCAACACCTGTTTTTCCAACTGTCTTAGCAATGGCCCTGATGTTAACCTTGTTAGAAACATCATCTATTTCAAACGTTAAATCCACACCAGTCAGATTAATATTGTGACACATTGGAATTAAGTCACTCGTTTTCTTTGCTGCCATAATACCTGCAACTTGAGCCACTGTCATAACATCACCTTTTTTGATCTTATGGTTTTTAATTCTTTCAATGGTCGCTGATGATACCTTGATTTCTCCAGTAGCCGTGGCTATTCTTTTGGTTAAATCCTTCTGACTCACATCCACCATCCGTGAGTTTCCTTGTTCATCAAAATGTGTTAACTCTGTCATATCATCCACCTACTTGATTCATATTTCGACTAATTGGTTGGTAATCTGTTGAGGTCATATCATGACCTTCTGGTTTACACACGATACTTTTGTGAAAGAAGCTTCTTATTGCCTCTTCATCATCCAGAACAGCTTTCAAATCTATTTCCTGGTCATTATGAAGACATGGTTTGAACCGTCCATCGGATGTCAGTCTTAAACGATTACAACTGTTACAGAACTTACCTGTCATGGCATCAATTAGACCGATTTTAACATCTAAGGACTTATTATAATAAAACTTAACTCTTTGCCCCTCTTCAAAAGGTAATCTCTCAAGTGATGGGTTGTCACCTAAAACCTTATTGCCACTGACAAACTTTTCTTTAGCCCAGTGAGCCACCTGACCGACCGGCATCAATTCTATGAGTCGCCAATCTAAAGCATATTCTTTAGCCAACAACATAAATTGATCCACTTCTTGATCATTCACGCCACCTATAAGAACACTGTTGACTTTAATGCCTGTAAAACCTGCTTCTGAAGCTGCCTTGATACCTGCTATAACCTTAGAGAGCTGCCCACCTCTTGTTAGGGTGTGATAGGTCTCAGCATCTAGAGAATCTAAGCTTATGTTCAAACGATCCAGACCTGCTAATTTAAGCGGTTGAGCCAACCTCTCTAATAGTACACCGTTGGTTGTTAGACATATCTCATCAATACCTTTAATCTCATTTATACCTTTTACAATATCTACAATATCTTTCCTACATAAGGGTTCTCCACCAGTCAGCCTAATCTTGTTAATACCTTCACTGGCGCCAACACTGATGATTCTTAATAGCTGATCTTTACTTAACTGATCCATCAAGTGTTCACCATCATGTGGCATGCAATATTGGCATTTTAAATTACAATAATCTGTCAGAGATACCCTTAAGTAGGTCACATGTCTGCCAAATTGATCTTTATTCTGTGTCATGTTGTCACTTCCTCTAGTTGATATAGTAACCCTTTACTTCCTGCCCTACTTTAAGATTATCTCCATCAGGTTCTACAATGATAAAACCCATTGAATTTGACAACCAAGTGATCATACTTGATAAGCCAAAGTTTGGTGTCACTTCTGTTATATGCTCCTGATAATCCACATCCACCATTACAAAAGCTGTTTTACCTTTAATTCTTGGCACATCTTTTGTCAAAACACCTCTAAAATTAAAAGGCTTCTTCTGCTTTAATGCCGTGTCCATCAAATATTCTGCAAACATTTTAAATGACATAACAGATGATACTGGGTGTCCAGGTAAGCCAAAGATTAACTTATCATTTGCCTTACCAACAATCGTTGGTTTACCAGGCTTCACTGCCGCTCCGTGAATAAATACTTGACCGCCATCTAAGGATTTTATAATTGACTCTGTAAAATCTCTTACTCCAACAGAACTACCACCACAGATCAGAACAATGTCTGCATGTTGATTTGCATGTTTTATTTCCTTTAATAAGGTCTTATAATCATCTTTTATGATTTTACGATAAATCAGTCGATCACCTCTTTGGAGAATAAGGTTACTTAAGATGTGACTGTTAATATCATAAATCTGTCCTTTTTCCTGAGTGTCACTTATTTCAATAAGCTCATCACCTGTTGATAGAACGATAAAACTAACAGGCTCGTAGACCATCACTTCACTTTTACCAACCGCACACAAGGCTCCAATATCCGTTGCTGTGATTCTTTTATTGGCCTTTATGATTAAGTCACCAGCCTTCATATCAGCCCCTTCAAAAATGATATGTTCACCTACTGAGGCTTGAATGTTTATAGCCACTTCTTCTTCTGATACTAAATCTACATCCTCTATCATAACCATGGTGGTTGCACCCCGCGGAATCATGCCACCAGTTGGTACATATAAGGTCTCTCCAGTGCTTATAGCTTGATTACTGGCCTGACCCATTGCCACCTCTCCAACCACCTTTAACTGGATTGGATTTCCGTCACTTACACCTATAGTATCTGTATCTATAACAGCGTAACCATCAACAATAGAACGGTCAAAGGCAGGAACGTTACTTGGAGACATTACATCTTCTGCAAGAATATAACCTAGTGATTTTGTTGTCTTAATTGCCTTAGTTCTTAGTGGATAAAGGTAGGCTAAATCATCTAAAATTTTCCTAACTTCATCAAATGTTCTTAACGATAGACCTCTCATTCCTCTAAGTCCCTTCCACATTCTTTTGTTCTACCAAGTAAAATTTCAAGTCCATGTTCTAATGTTCCAACAATATAGTCTAGTGATTCTGTTACTGCTTTGGGGCTGCCTGGTAGATTGACTATGAGTGTATTACCACGAATGCCTGCAATGCCTCGAGATAACATAGCTCTCTTAGTAATGGTCATACTATAAGCCCTCATAGCTTCTGCAATACCTGGTGCTTCTCGTTCAACGACCATTTTAGTTGCTTCTGGTGTTTGATCTCTTTGACTAAAGCCAGTGCCACCTGTTGTGATAATCAATTCTATATTCTGTTGATCAGACATATCTATCATAATACCAGCTATCTTATCAGGGTCATCTTCAACCACTTGATAAGCCACTATTTCAAAACCTTGTTTCATTAATATTTCTTGAACAACACGTCCACTGACATCTTCTCTAAGACCAGCTGCACCTTGATCACTAGCTGTTATAATACCTGCTCTAAACATAGGCTCCTCATTTCTATAGTTGAATGATTTGATTGCTTAATCTACTTGCTTGTTCCTTATCGTGGGTAACCATAATAATTAACTTGCCTTTTGCCACATAGTCTAACAAGACCTGTTCAATTTCTTCTTGTGATTTCTCATCAATATTAGCTGTTGGTTCATCTAACAACAAAACCTTTGGTTGGCACATAAGAGCTCTTGCAATAGCTACTTTTTGTTGTTCTCCACCAGATAATTGTTTCGCATTTTTATCTTTATGGGCATGAAGTTCAAAGACTTTTAGTAAATGTTCAATTTGTTGATCAACATCTTTTGAAGTCAGATTTCTAAGTTTGGCCGGATAGTATACATTATCGTAAACTGAACGATTGAGCATTACTGGTTTTTGCTCAACCAACGTAAGTTCTTTATATAATGACTTATCAAAAATCTTGCCATTATAAGTCACTTGGCCTTTATCTGGGGACAATAAACCTGCTATGATATTAAGTAAGGTTGTTTTACCTGTACCATTTCTACCTTGTACAACGACAATACCATCTTCAAAGGATAGATGGTCCAAATCAACAACCACTTGCTTTTTGAATGTTTTTTTAAGTTTATGTATGTCAATTCTCATAAGGACCTCTGTATTCTATGGCTATATAAAAAACTGTTAACACTAAAGGAAATAACCAGCAAAATCAAACCTAGAGCTATGGATAAACCGTAATTCCCCATTGAGTTGTGCATAACTATGGCCGTTGTCATCACCCTTGTATGGCCTGCTATATTCCCTCCAACAATGGCCACTGTGCCCACTTCAGATATAGCTCTGGAGAATGCGGTTATGAGGGCAATAATCAACCCTGACTTAATTTCAACTGCCACTAACCATATAAGTTGAACTGAGTTTGCCCCAAGTAACCTGCCTGTATTTTTGACTGCCAAACCATGTTGATTTACCACAGAGTAAACAAGTCCAATAAGAAGAGGTGATACAAGAATAAATTGGGCAATAATCATGGCATTTGATGTATACATAAGTTCTAAAATACCAAGAGGTCCATTTCTAGAAATCATTAGCGCAACGACTAGACCAATAACAACCGTTGGCGTGCTCATCATTGTAAATAGTAGGCGAATGAGCCAGGATTTACCTCTAAAATTCTTTAACCCAAGTACAATGCCTATTGGAATTGAAAAAAGAGCCGATAATACACAGGCAACAACTGACACATAAAGCGACCTGAATAAGATACTATACACATCCATATCACCTGATAAAATTAAGCCAAAAGCCTGTCTGAATCCATCTAAAATATATGTCATAAGTGTCCCTATTTTCTAGCATTAGGTATAAAGAGTGTTTGTCCATACGCCTCTACACCATATTCTCCGATTAATTGTTGAGTTTCATCTGACAACAACCAGGTCACAAATTGCTCTGCTTGAGTCAAGTGGTCTTTATTGCCGTTCTTAACTATCATAACACTATATTGATTTTTCATCACCTCAGGGGCTTCAAAAAGAATCTTCAAAGTCATTTGATCATTGTATTTATAGAAAGTACCACGATCTGTTAAAGTATATGCTTGGAGTTCATTTGCCATCGTGAGTACATCACCCATACCACTGCCTGTTAAAAGATAGTTGTCCTTCCGACTAGGATCATAACCACTCATATCCCATAGGCCTTGTTCCATAACATGAGTCCCTGACTGATCACCTCTAGATATGAAAGGAAGAGATGATTCGTAGATTTCAGCAAATGTAAAAAGTATGTTTTCTTCATCTGAGAACCCATCACATACAGCTTTATCAAAAGCGCCTGATTCTGGACCAACAATCACAAAATCATTAAACATCACTTCATAGCGCTGATCTGCATACCCTGCTTCCACAAATGCTTCTTCAAGCATAGGTGCATGGGTTAAGACAAGGTCCACTTCACCGTCTTTGCCTAGTTGTAATGCTTTACCCGTCCCAACAACAATGACTTTCAGTTCAACATTATAATCAGATTCAAAATCTTTTAAGATAAAGTCTAATAAACCACTATCCCTAATGGTAGTGGTTGTTGCAATAAATAACTCTTCAGTTTTGGTGGTATTATTGTTATTGGTCTCACTATAACAGCCGCTAATAAGCAGAGTTATAAGTACCAGAAAGATCATCTTCCTACTCATCCTGTTTGCCACCCAATCTCTGTAAATATCTTCTTGAAATTTCATTATTACATTTCAAGAAGATATTCTACTATAATTGTGCCATAAATAAGGTATGAGTACAAGAAGATTTAATCATGACATGTCTGTTCGAATTTAATTGTGTAACGTGCTCCAGTAAGTGTATTACTAAGTTCTAATTGACCAGAATGTCCCTCAATAATCTTACGAGTAATCAGTAAACCAAGGCCATTGCCTTCCTTAGTTGCTCCCCTATTCGTCTCAAATGGGTTACTAAGAATTGAATCACTGAAACCTCCACCATCATCATCAATTGTTAAAATAATAGCATTTTCTTCTTCTTGAATTAACACGCTAATCTGTTCTTTAGCATAACGTAAGCAATTGGAGAAAATATTATCTAACATTCGATCTATCTTATCTCTGTCAATCAAGGTTGGATAGGCTTTTAATGGTTCATAATCTACATCAATATTCTGCACTGCAAAAACAGCTAAAAAGCGGTTTATACTGCTGCCAACTACTTCAGCTAAGTCTAGTTCTTCAAGGTTATAAAACTCCCTCACATCATCTAATTGACTTAAGAAGATAACATTCTCAACTTGAGACCTTAATAACTTACATTCATCAACAATGGTTGTAAGTGCCTTGTCATCATCTTCAAATATTTCGCCCATAACCCCTTCTGCATAGCCACTTATTACTGTAAGAGGTGTCTTAAAATCATGTGATAATTGCTCATACATCTGCTTCTGGCTCTTATCTTTCTCTTCTAGAATTGAAGCCATTGATTGGAGAGCAAGACCTAACTTCTGAAATTCATCGTTACTATTGATTCGAATGCCTTCAACACTTTCTTTCTTAGCGATATTCTCAGACATTTGAATCAACTCATCTATAGGTTTAGTTATATTGGAACCAAGTCTTCGGGTAATAACTAGGGACATTACAATACCAATTAGCACTACAATGATTAGTATAATTGCTAGTGGGTACATGACCTTACGTAATATCTCATTGTAAACCATGGTATAGACTGTTACAACTTTTTGCTCACCAAAGGCCACTAGCTGTCGCTGTTCTTTATAAACAATCATCGGTTTGTCAAAGAAGTTCCCTTGAGATATCCCCAGATCTTCTATGTAATTCAACTGATCTAATACATACTCTTCTTTCGTCTCATCAAATATTGAGTTAAAATATAAGTCTTTTGTGTCTGATTCCACAACCACAAAATGCATGAAATTCAAACGCCGCTTTATAGTCGGAGTATTGACACGATCCACGAATTTTTTTGCTATAAAAGCAGAGGAGGTCAGTTGGCCATCCGCCTTTTCAGACATGATTTCTATATAGTCAAATATCCTATGATTGTCTACAATCATTTGATCTGATACATTGTCAATCGTATAATCATTAACAACATAAATAATACCTATGGATATAAGTAAAACCATTAGTAAACTAACGAGGATGTTGCTAAGAAATAGTTTATTTTTAATCTTCATTCTTATTCACCTTAAAACCGAAACCCCATATGGTCTCTATTTGACCTTTACACCCTTGTTCAGCTAATTTCTTTCTTAACCTTTTCACAAGATGGTCCAACATTCTAGTATCTTCGATAAAGTCATAACCCCATATAGAGCTGGTTATTTCTTCTCTTGAGAAAGCTTTCCCCATATTTTCTATAAGTAACTTAAGGAACTGGTACTCTTTTTCACTTATCTGAACAGTTTCTTCATTAATCCTTATTTGATGGGAAACTACGTGTAAGGTCAGATTATGCCATTCCAACACATCCTGTCCATAATCCTCTGATTTCTTATACCTTTTCATCATTCTTATAACCTTAAGTTCAAGTTCTTTAAGACTAAAAGGTTTTGGTAGATAATCATCTACACCTAATTCTAACCCTTTGATCCGATCATCTTCTGATCCTTTTGCAGACAAAATTATAATGGGTATATCGGATAAGGAACGGATTTCACGACACAAGTCATAACCATCCATAGTTGGCATCATAATATCTGTAATAACGATATCAGCCGCTTCCATTCTAAAAGCTTCAAGAAGTGTAAGACCATTGGAAAAAGTTTTTACAAGATGACCCTGATGCTCAAATTGACGCTGAATCATCAAACAAATATGTGGTTCATCATCTGCAACATAAATTTTCATAATCTTACACCTCCATTCTTCACTAAGTTCACTTACCGTCTTTCACTCTTACTCTCTTGTTCTCTTACTCTTTTACTATCTAACTACCCAACTATCAAACTACCCGACTTTCCAACTATCTAACTGTTTAACTATTCAGCTATCGTCACATATATAAAATCTTTCTTGCTAATCCAAGTGTCTGCAGCAGGTTCTTGACTTATAACTTGCCCACTATAATGTTCATCAGATTCAACTTCAATAAACACAATGTTTAAACCATTAACTTCCGCCATATTTTCAATCATCGTTCTACTTTGATAAGTAAGGTTTAATAGATGATAGGTCTCACCTCTTGATATAATAACATCTATGGATTCTTGTAAATCCCTATACTCATTATAACGACTCTGGGCAATGATGTCACCATAGTCTGTCTCGTCATGATATTCCTCATGAATATTCAGGGTAATGTTAGCACCCAATTCATTCTGCTCTCTGCGCCAAGTCTCAAGGCTGATAAGAGGCTCTCCTTGATAATTTGGGACAAGGACACTACCACCCAAAGAATAGTCGACTACCACATATGTGCCATCATATACTTCAGTATTAGCTTCTATGGATTGAGCGACAAAATCTCCAACAAATGTGTCCCTTAAATACCTTTGCCTTATCTCTATCGGATATGACACTGTTTCTGAAAAGGCAATAGCTTCTTCTATGGTCATTGTACTAAAATCTGGCATGAAGTTCCCTGCCGCTATTGTAAATTTGATTTCTTCATCCAGAACAACTTGTTCGTTGTAGTGGGATTGATACATGACCTGTCCATAATTGCCAATCAGTGATGCATCTTCTTCAAAAGTAATCGTTATGGAAGCACCTCTTTCATTCTCACTTGTCGCCCACTCCATAATCTCCAAATTTAAGGCATCTCTAAAATCTGGTACTTCAACATAGGCACCCAGTGAATAAATCACTTCAACCACTGTATCTACACCAACGTATGCTCCTGCTTTAACCGATTGGCTCACCAGCTGACCATTTGCTACATCAAGATTGTATGCTTGACTCACAACAACTGTTCCTGCAAACTGGTCACTTGGTACATGTGCCATTGAGTAATTGTACTGACTAAAGTTTGGAACGGTTAAACCCTCACCTTTTGATATAGTAAGTATAATTTTTTCTGCTATAGAGATTTCCTCACCACTTGTGGCGCTCTGTTCCATCACAGTATCTTCTGGATATATCGAGCTATATTTATAACTATACTCATATGAAAGTCCATTTTCTTTCAACCAGCTATCTGCTTCTTTATGAGAAAGGTTTAAGAGTGTTGGCATAAGCACTGTCTCGTCAGTTATTCCTTTTGAAATTGTAAAATGCAGTATATCATTTGTTGATACATTAACGTTAGGTAGTTGGGTTTGACTCATTACAGTACCAACTTCATATATATCACTAAAGGCTTGCTCATAAGTATAAGTCATATTTTGCTCCAGAGCCCAAATATCAACCGCTTCAAGTCTACTTCCAAGAAAGTTAACCATTGTTATCGTTGATTCCTCCGTAACTTGACTAATAGTAAAATCAATTGAAGATGACCTAGTAAAAGTTTCAGCAGTTGCACCTATAATTCGATATGTTATAAGATAATCCTCATCGATTGTCTCATTCTTTAATTGTGTTAGACTAAAATTATCAACACCATTCTGAGTCAACCATTGTATAATACTAGTCCGATTCCAAGTCGAATCAAAGTTTGGTACATCGATTAACTCATAAGGATCTCTTCCAATAGACACATCAAGGACCATTGTAGTTGAACCTTTCAATTTTACATCAGCCGGAATCGACTGGGCTAATATGACACCTTCCGAAAAATCATTGCTGTAGACTTCACGGGTCACTATGAGCACATCATTTTCATATGCCCATGTTGATGCTTGCTCAATATCTAGTCCAATTAGCTCTATACTCATAACTGGGTTATAAATGAATAGAAAGTAAACCGCAACTAGTGATATGACCAACAAAGATACAAGTACTATCGGACCATAAGAAAATTGTCGCTTTGTTTTAACAAAACTCTCTTCTTTAAAGCTTTCAATCTCTTGTGTTGCTGGAACTTCCGCCTTCTTTTTCTCAGCTTCAGCGTTCATTTGCTCAAGAAAATTCTTATTCTCAGACATCTTATTACCTACTTCCTATTGGGGTTCTCTCATGTAATTTACCATGATCTAGTTCAAGGTGAATATCACTTGATTGACTTATGGCTTCTGAGTGAGATACAGCTATAACACATTTGCCATAATCATTTGCTAATGAAGCTAGTATCTTAATTATTTCCTTCTCAGTCTCCACATCCAGATTACCAGTTGGCTCATCTGTAAGAATTAAATCCACGTTTGTAGCCAAACCTCTGGCAATTGCTACACGCTGCTGTTCTCCACCTGAAAGTTTGTGAATGCTTCGTTTAGCCTTAGATTCTGTAATGCCAAATTGGTCAAGTAAGTTCAGCGCTGTCTTTTCATAAGGCTTGGGTATGTCATTTGCTGTGATGTTCATGATATTTATGACATTGTCTACAGCTGATAAGTATGGAATTAGGTTAAACTGTTGAAAGACAAATGATAAATGATTGCGCCTATATTTTGACAAACCAATATCATTGATATTTTTACCATCATACAAAACTTGCCCGTCTTGGGTCTTTTCCAAACCACCTGCCACTGATAGTAAGGTAGTCTTACCCGAACCAGAAGGTCCAAATATGGAGTAGAACTTACCTTTTTCAAATGAATAAGATAAATCATCTAATATCATTCTCTTTTTATTACCATCTACGTAACCGTAGGATATGTTGTTCAAAGTTAAAATAGACATATGAACCTCCTATGAATTTCTATTACTTAATATTTGTTTAGGGTTAAATCTCATGACGTATAAGGCAGGTATAATTGTGCTGATCACTGATAAGGCAATCCCCATGGCAAAAAGGCTAGCTATAACGTCAGGGCTTAGACCAAGATCCATAGATGCTGCTTCAACATCTGGTTGCTTCTTATTAAAGCCACCTTTACCTCTAGCAAAAGAGGGTTCAGCTTCCTCAGTCTGTATTAGCTCACTACTTAGAGCACTATTACTTAGTTGATCACCGATAATCCCGCCCGTAAACATGGATAAGCCAAAAGTTAGAACAGCAATAACAAGGACCTCAATGACAAACTGAGATACAATTTTCACTTTCGATTCTCCAACTGCAAGGAGGATACCTATCTCACCTTTTCTTTCATTAACGGTCAAAGCAGTAATAAGCCCGATAATAACGCCACCGGTGATTAATATGGTTGTCACAGCAAAGTTTGATATAAGACCAACTACTTCAATAGGTCCAACTAATGATTCATATAAATCATCATTTGCATCCAGTAAACCATACTTTATTGAAATACTATTATTCATCTCTGTTCTGTAGGCCTCTAACATCTCAGGGTCAGTTAGACGGATGGTATTATTATTAATCATTAAGTCATTAATTTGGCCTTCATAACCTACTTGTTCAAGTACCTTAAATGGTGTATAAATACGGTTCTGCGGTAATGATGTTGCATTTTGTATATTAGTCTGTGAGGCTTCTTCTACAGTTGTATAGATACCTACGACTTCTTGTTGTATACTATATGGTTGACCATCAACTTCCGGGTATGTGACATCCAGTAGATCACCAATCTTAGTTCTATTTTGATTTGCGACTTCTTGTGATATTACTATGACATTTGTACCTTGTTCGTAGTCCTCTTCTATCAACATTCGTCCATCTACTATTTTGGCTGTACCATTAGCAAACTGATCTGGCACACTACCTTCATGAAACACGATGTTGAAGTCGTTGCCTGACAAACCCTGTTCTAGCTGATATTGCTCTAGACTGTCTATTGTTGAATCTATTGTCATTGTGACATGATAGTCTTCAACATATTCAGAATCAATCACCTTAAGTATATTACTGTAAGTTGGCGCACCAGCTTCGGTTAAGACCTCTGAGATCATTGGCCCACCTCGTTTTATATTGGCTAACTCATTACGATCAATGAGACCCTTCTCTATATCAATAATAACTTCATCCCAGTTTGGTATATAGGTTATATCTGCACCTATAGAAAGCCTAGTCTGATCCTGGGCATTAATAGACGCTTGTCGGATGAGTAGTCCTGCTAACACAAAATTGGCTATTATGAGAAAAATAATACCCAGTAAGATGGTTTTCCCTATTTTCTTTCGTAAATATTTGAATGCTCTAGTAATAAAGTACACAGTATGCCTCCTCTAATCATTTGATCTATTCTAAGTATAAAACAAATGTTGGTTAGGAATATTGGCAGAAATGTGGCAAAACATACATAGCAGGATACAGGGATAAAAACGGATAAAAGCGGATTCAAAGTACGTATATAGAAATAGAGCTTAACATTGTTAAGCTCCATCCGTATTTATCCTGTCCTCTATCTGTTTTTATCCTGTTAATGTATTGGGTACTCCTCCAACATTCTAAGCACTCTGAAGGTATTCATTCTACTGGCACGTCCTGTTTTTTCCATCTCAAAGTGTAACTTACCAGCATGCCTTGCTTGTACTGGCCATCTACCATCTTTACGTTGTTTAGACTTAATAAGCTCGATTGCAGCACTCATTCTTTCATCATATGGATAATGGACCGATACAAAATAATCCATCGCTCGTAAAATATCATACTTCCACCTTGATGGATAAGACAACATGGTCATACCTTTGTTAATGACTTGACCCGTATGATCAGACTTAAAAAGCTTATGCATGAGTATAAACTCAACCGCCTCTTTTTCCTGTTGTAGTAATTCATCTAAACTATAAGTATAACCACATTGTTTGTAAGTCCTTATACCTTCCAAACAAGAAATTGTTGAATGTAGGGAACTGTGTTTAGCTCCTGACCTGTTTTTACGACAATTGTAACCTCCATCTGGCATTTGTTGACTGATGAAGAAATCCACAACTGGCATTAGCTTTTCTTCATCCACCCCAAAGTAACAGGCATAATCAAGAAACATACCATTAATACAAATGTCACTCTCTTTTATCTCTCTAGCCGGATTAATACCACCATCAAATGCACCCCTATTCTCCTCAAGGATAAGATTCAGACATCTCATAATACCCTCTGTGGGTAGAACGCCTAGATTCTTCAAATCTAACAAGGTATAGTGAGAACTAATCCATTTGGTTTGATAGAATCCTAAGCCCCAATGGCCATTTGCTTTCTGTAAATCCAGAAATCTTTTTCCATAACCCTCAGAACTTATTCTAGCTTGTAGTTCATTAAGTGTTAATTGATTGGTATTCAGTAAATCTCTGTGTACCATGTATTGAAGACTCACATCACCTTCTAGTAACCAGTTCTTCATTTCTGTATCCATCTGTTTTCCCCATTTCCCAACTTCTAAAATGCAAGTTTCTTAGCAACAAACATATGATATGTTGTGTTAAACTCATTATATGTAGCATATCCTTCATGTATAACTTCCCAAGATGTGGCACTTTCAGCAAGTATTTTTTTGACCTGCCTCTCTGTGGACTTACCAGCAATGATAAAGTTGCACAGATAACCTCCTGGTCGAATTTCACTGATTATACGGCTTAAGAATTGCCTTTCTTTCTCTAAGTCCTTCTTGTAGAAATGTAACATAGAATCCATCAATACCATGTCAATGGTTGCTGGTATATTATACTTGTATATATCTGCAACAATACCTTTAAGAGTTAGGTTAAGTTTATTTGCCTCTTCCAACATTTGATCAATGCCAACTTTAGAATGATCAATGCCAGTGACGTCATAACCCATTTTGGCCAATGTGATGGCGTCTCTTCCTTGGCCGCAGCCAAGGTCAAGGATCTTGGTGTTTTTGTCAAAGTCGAGGAAGAAGGCGATCATTTCAGGGTAGGATTCGCCAAAATAATGGGGGTCTTGGTAATATTTGTCGTAAGCTACTTTTTTCATGTCATCACCTCTAATGATATTATATACCTAATTCTAGGTGATTTGTATAGGATCATTGGAAAGATTTCATCTTTTGGGGACGTTTCATTTTCATACAAATGGGGACGTTCCACTTTGCTGAAATATATGGTAAGACGCTTTCCACAATGGCCAAAACTATATCTCTATGATTGAGTTCCTTGAGTTTTTAGCTTATTTGAGTACTTTTTTTGCCTATTTGGGGACGTTTCATTTTGATATAAATGGGGACGTTCCACTTTACTGAAATATCAAAAAACCGGTTAGCCATCAGCCAACCGGTTTTATATATTTATGGGGTGCTTATATTACAATGGTGTTTCTTATGCCATGAACATTTTCACGTCATCTTCAACAGATCCGATACCTGCAATACCAAATGTTTCAACTAAGACGTTGGCTACGTTTGGTGAAAGGAACGCAGGAAGTGTTGGGCCTAAGTGGATGTTCTTAACACCTAAGAATAACAATGCCAATAATACGATAACAGCTTTTTGCTCATACCATGCAATGTTGTAAGCTATTGGTAATTCGTTAATATCATTTAATTCAAATACTTCTTTAAGTTTAAGAGCGATGACTGCTAATGAATATGAATCATTACATTGACCAGCATCAAGTACTCTTGGGATACCACCGATATCACCTAACTCTAATTTATTGTATCTGTATTTCGCACAACCTGCAGTTAAGATAACTGTATCATTTGGAATCTCTTTAGCAAAGTCTGTGTAGTAATCTCTACCCTTCATACGGCCATCACAACCAGCCATTACGAAGAACTTCTTGATAGCGCCTGTCTTAACAGCGTCAACCACTTTATCAGCTAATGCAAACACTTGAGCATGAGCGAATCCACCAACGATTTCACCTGTTTCAATTTCAGTTGGAGCTGGTAATGTTTTAGCCATTTCTATCACTGCTGAGAAGTCTTTGTTACCATTCTCGTCAGCTGTAATATGCATTGATCCTGGGAAACCAGCTGATCCTGAAGTGAAAATTCTCTTCTCTGATCCATCTGTTGGAGGTACTATACAGTTAGTTGTAAAAAGAATTGGTCCGTTGAATGTTGCGAACTCTTCTTTTTGCTTCCACCATGCATTACCATAGTTCCCTACTAGGTTGTCATACTCTTTGAATTTAGGATAGTAGTTAGCTGGTAACATTTCACTATGAGTGTAAACGTCAACGCCAGTTCCTTTTGTTTGCTCAAGTAACATTTCAAGGTCGTTTAAATCATGTCCTGAGATAAGGATAGCTGGATTGTTTCTAACACCAATGTTAACTTTTGAAAGTTCTGGGTTACCATATGCACCTGTGTTTGCTGCATCAAGTAGTGCCATTGCTTTAACACCGTACTCACCAGTCTTCATTGTAAGAGCTACAAGTTGGTCTGCAGTTAAAGTGTCATCAAGTGTTGCTGCAAGTGCTTCATATGTAAATGCATATAAGTCAGTGTCTTCTTTTCCTAAGTTAAGCGCATGATGTGTGTATGCTGCAAAACCTTTAAGTCCATATATGATTAATTCTCTAAGTGAACGTACATCTTCGTTTTCAGTTGAAAGAACGCCTACTGATACAGCTTTAGCTTCCATTGAAGCATCATCTGTCACTGTGAAAGTAGCACAATCATGTAAGTCAGTTGATACATTCTTAGCTAATTCATCTCTGATTTCAAGGTTCTTTCTAATTTGTGCTTTAATTGCCTCTGGATCAAAGTTTGCGTTTGTAATTGTTTTGAATAATGAATCTAATACAGTTTCATTAATGTCTCCAAGACCAGCAACATCAAGTTCACCTTTAACAACCACTTCAGCGATTCCTTTTGCTGAATAGATTAATAAGTCTTGTAAGTTTGATACTTCTTCGTCTTTACCACAGACACCGATTTTTGTACATCCAGTTCCTTTTGCTGCTTCTTGACATTGATAACAGAACATGCTCATTGTAATTCCTCCATAGATTCTTCTCTAATTGAATTTATTATTGTTTGTGTGAATCATTGACACAATAATAACAGAGTCTTTCACAATAGAATGTATCCTCAGCTACATAAAATCTTTTTATTTTAAAAAAAGAAAGGTCCTTAGACCTCTCTTAATTACGCTAAAATGTTGCCGCTTCTTTCAAACCTTCTAAATCAATGATTCTAAAAGTCTGTTTATTGTAATCTATCAGGCCTTCTTCTTTCATACGTCCTAATTCTCTCGACATAGAAGGTCTAGAAACATTTAGGAAGTCTGCCAGTTCATTACGGTTCATATCAACATCAAAGATTGCTTTTTTATGTGGCTTTCTTTGTTCAATAATATATTTTGCAATCTTACCACGCATACTCTTCTTAGATAAATACTCTACTTTTTTGTTAAGAACCAAAGCCTTATTAGACACCAAACCTAACATATTAATGATGAGCTGGCGGTGTCCACCACAAGTACTTGAGCAAGTAGTTACAACATTAGATGGATCAAGGAAAATGACAGACGTCTTCTCTTGAGCTGTCACCGTCGCAGGCCACTTGTTAATGCGGCTAAAAGCAATCATTTCTCCAAACATACCACCTTGAGGTATTTTAGAAATTATAATACGCTCCCCTTGCTCATTCTCTTTCTGTATGACAACACTACCCTCTATCACAATACCAATACCTGTATAAGGATCACCTTCGTATATGATAAAACTGTCTTTCTTATAAGCCTTCACCTTACTGTTAAAACAATTCAGCATTGTAGCCAACTCTTCTTCCGTAATATCTTTAAAAAGTGCTACCTGTTTCAAACCTTCTTTATAATGTTCAAAATTCATTCTAACACCTACTTAGCTTCCTTCATAAATGATTCGATATCCTCGACGGTTCGAATAATATCTTTAGACAGAACTTCATGGCCATCTTCTGTAATAAGAACATCATCTTCAATACGAATGCCGATAGCTTCTTCAGCTACATACAAACCAGGTTCTACTGTTAGCACCATACCTGCTTGAAGTGTCACTTCTCTTCTTCCAACATCGTGGGTATCTAATCCCATAAAATGACTAACACCATGGTAGTAGTATTGACCAAGCTCAGAAGCATCTTTAATCAAGCCTAACTCAATTAGACCTTGACCTAATACCTCTGCACTTTTCTTGTTTAGTTCTGAAAACTCAAGACCTGGCTTCATGATTTTTATTACTTCATCATGGGCTTTAAGCACAAGATTGTAAAGGTCCCTCTGTCTGTCACTAAATTGTCCATTCACAGGATATGTCCTAGTAATATCAGATGCGTACTGTTGGTACTGTGCGCCTAAATCCATAAGAACTAATTCTCCGTCCTTCATTACATCATCATTCTCAATGTAATGAAGCACTACAGCGTTATCTCCAGATGCAGCAATGGTTTCAAAAGCATTTCCATCAGCACCACCCTTCATAATCTCATAATTAAACTCTGCACTAGCCTCATATTCATATTGCTCTGAACTCAAATGTGCCATGACTCTCTCAAGACCTTTTCTTGTTAAATCTATGGCACTTCTTATGGCATCAATTTCATCTTCAGTTTTTATCATTCTAAGTTCTGAAATCATTGGAAAAGCATTTTTAATTACAACTGAAGGGTACTTTTCCTTGATAGTTTTGGCAAATTTATGAGCATACAAACCTTCACTGTCATGGGTTAACTTAAATAGATCTAAGTACACGGCGTGACACTGGTCTCTTTGAACCATCAGATGAAGTTGCTGGTCAAATGTATCTAAATACTTAATATCCTCTATGGATGAACTCTCTCTACTCTGTTCATCGGACAAATAGCGACCATACCATTTTTCCAGATCATAATTAGGCTCTTTAATAAACAAGGTTTCTTTCACTTCATCATTAAACTTATGCATCAAGAGTATAAAACCTTCTCGAGTAATGCCTGTGAAGTAGTAGAAACTTTTATCTGCTCTAAACTCATAAAAACTATCTGCAGTACTAGTAGGCGCTGTACCTGAGAAGAAAATTGCAGCTTCACCATTGTCCAATTGGTCCATTAATTTCTTTCTATTCTCTTTATATTGTGTCATGTTAGTCCTCCATTATTAACGTTAAATAAATTTTAACATATTTTGGTAACTATAGCTACCAAATCCTTAGGGCTCTAAATGTGTAAGAACCAACTGGTAACCGCCATAAACACCCGCATCATCACCAAGTTCTGATAACATTAACGCCACGTCATCAAGGAGTCCAGGCATGACATGTAACATTGCCTCTTCTTTAATGGCATCAAGAAAATCGTGGCCAAAAGATTCCATAATACCTCCACCAAATATCATTACCTCTGGATGGAAAATATTCACAAAGTTAGCTGTTGCAATACCTAGATATTTTGTTGCTTGATTAACAACATCTATAGCAAGACTGTCCTTGGCCTTATAAGCATCATAAATGGCTGAACTTTTTATAACTTGGCCATCTTCAATGGCTGATGACAAGATAGATTCTCTGCCTTTCTTAAGTTGAGCAATGATAAATTTCTGCATAGCAGACTTGGATGCGTATGCCTCAAGGCAACCTTTTGAGCCGCAACCACAGAAGACACCGTCATTATTCACAACCGTATGGCCAAACTCTGCTGCTGACCCCATACCTAAATATAACTTACCATCAAGTATGATAGCACCGCCGATGCCAGTACCAACAAACATACCAAGCACACTTTTTGCACTGGACAAATCACTGTGTCGCCACTCTCCATACATTGCCACATTTACATCATTACCAAGTACAAATGGACAGCCATATGCTGATTCTATCACTTCCTTTAGGTCAAAATTTTTAAAGGGTATATTAGGTGAAAATACAATGGTTCCTTCATCTTTAATCAGACCAGGGGCTCCAGCCCCAATACCTAATAGTTCTATATTCTTCTCATCAATTAAGCCATCAATAACCTTCTTAATCTGTTCAACAACTGTCTCAATACCTTTTGATGCTTTAGTTTTCTTCTTTTCTTTAGCAAACACCTGCCCTTGTTCATCATAAAGATATCCAAGTATCTTAGTGCCACCAATATCAAGTCCTATATATGCTTTCATCTTATCTCCTATCTTAATCAGCTTCATAAATATTCTAACTACATTATACCTTAGTCGACTTAGGTCAACAAGAATTGTCCTAAAGAAATCCAAAAGAAGAGAACCTCTCTCAAGGTTCTCTTCTTATATATGTTACACCATCTCCACTTGATTCAAGTGTATCATAATAGATTTCCCAGGGTCCAGGTTATAACGTTGGCCACCCACTTCAATTTGTAAGGTCTCATTGTTATCTACCTTGCTGGTCACTTCCATACTAGTTTTTGTTATATGCACATCAACATAATTATGATGATGATGTAGGTGACAGTGATAACCATCCCAAGCTTCTGGAACGGTAGGTCTAAAATGCAACACATTATCATAAACGCTAAAACCTGCAAAACCAAAGATCATCATTTGCCACACAGCACCACAGGATGCGGTATGAATGCCACCAATGAAGGTACCTCCACTTATGGGTTTATTTGCATTGTATAAATCTACAGTACATGATTTGGTAAAATACTCATAGGCTTGGTCTTTATAACCAATCTTACTTGCTATAATGGCATGCATAGCAGGACTTAAAGATGAACCATGTTCAGTTCTTGGTTCATAATAGTCATAGTTTGCCTTTAATGTCGCATCATCAAAATCATCATGCATAACAAAAAGTTGGATCAAATCCGCTTGTTTAAGGACTTGTGTGTGTACTGCAATCCCATTAGGCCATCCCCAGTATTCTGCTTTGTCAATTAAACGTTCTGCTAAATCATGAGGCATGATATCTTCTAAATCAAAATAGTGATCAAATTGCTCAATCACTTTATCTTCATTTGCCTCTTTGATATAAATTTTCTCAATGATATCCTTAAAGGTTTCTAGATTATCCTTAGTGATCTCAAGTTTATTAAGCAAAGCCTCTAGTTTATCTGGATTCGTCTGTAAAAGTTCTTCGCAGACCATCATTGTTTTTTGCAATGTATACCTGGCTTGGTAATTGGTGAAAACATTGTTATCTACATTCTCATGGTACTCATCTGGTCCAAGTAACCTAATGAACTCATACCTTCTTTTATCCACATTGTAGAAAGACCTAGTCATAAGGAACAAAGCAATATCTAACATCATTTCAGCCCCATAGCCTAATAAAAACTCCTTATCATCCGTCACTTCATAATAACGCCATATGGTGTAAGCTATATCTGATGACACATGAATTTGCCAGTCATTAAAATGGTTACGTATTTTACGTCCAGTGATAATATCTTTGAAGAAGAAATCAGGACATAACTCTTCACCTGACTTACCACTTATCCAAGCATAGAAAGCACCTCTGTAGCCTAGTTTCTTAGCTTTAGTTCTAGCACCATCAATTGTTTGGTATCGATACATCAAGATATTCTTAGCCACTTCTGGGTTGGTATATAAGTACATTGGCATGTTGAATATTTCCTGATCCCAAAAAGCAGCACCTTGATAAGCTTGACAGGATAATCCTCTTGCACCAACAGGCAATAAAGCATGGGTAGGTGTATGAATGATGTTGTGATAGAGGTTAAATCTTGTTAAGGTCTGATCTCTTAAGGAACCATCAATTTTGATGTCATAGTGTTGCCATAAACGATTCCAAGCATTGCAGTGTCTTTCTTTAACCTGGTCATAACCCTGAGCCAACAATTGACTCCCAAGTTCATCACACGCTTTAATCGGTTGGTCCACATCATTACTTGAATAGATTGTCACATACTTATGAACTTCTACAATCATACCTTTCTTCATTTGAAAAGATAAGTGTCGCATAATCCTATCTTCAGACTTAATAAGTGTTTCTTCGTAATCTGCACCACCCACAAAACTCATTCGTTCTGAAACATTCAACTCAATATCAAATTCCTTGGTTCTTGCATGACCATATAAACAGCCTTTTTCAGCAAAAAATTCTGTCTTTGAGTAGTGGTCTCCATTAATGCTCCACACATCACCATCGATGCCTGTTACTATTTCAATTTGACCGTCTTCAAGGGCACTAACTTTGTATGACATTACCAAGCCATGTAACTGATCCATTGAGGCAAAACGTTCAACTTCAACGGCAATCACATCATTAGCAAATTCATTAACTAATATAGCGTGATCAAGTTCTATTGATCTTTTATAGTTTTGAATATCTACTTGAGATGGAGATACTTTCTGTCCATTAGCTCTAATGCTGGTATATAAACCATTAGGTGCATTACACAATTCTCGCCATTTGCCATCTGCTTTGTCATAGGTATCTGTAACAATTGTTGCAACGTAGTCTTCTTTGGTGTCGTCTGGATGTGTCCCTCTATAACCCATGTAACCATTTCCAAACATATAGTTACTGCCTGTTGTAATACTTTGTTCTGCTATATATTGATCTTCAAATAGATCAAATCCCTTTGTTGTATTTAAGTTATTCTTAAACATCTATCTTCCTCCAAATAGCCTGATTTACGCTTTGTAATAATCAATAACTGATTCAAGATTAATATCACCTGGTTCTGGATAAACGATATCAGCAGCTCCAACTCTTTCATCTGGCCCGATACCAATCGACATCATACCGCAATCAACAGCACCTTTAACACCTGCTTCTGCGTCTTCAACCACCAAACTATCTTCAACAGCTATTCTAAGTTGTCCAGCTGCATGAACAAATACATCTGGTTCAGGTTTTGCTCTAACAACACTATTGCCATCTCCAATCGCATCAAACATATCATAGATGCCTAATTTTCTAAGAATTGGCACTGCATTTCTACTTGCAGAGGCTAAGGCAATCTTTATGCCTCTTGCTCTCAGCTCAATGAGTAAGTCATACATACCCGGTAAAATATCATCAGATGTAATCGTCTCTAGTAATGTTTTATAATCATTGTTCTTCTTCTCCATCAAAGCCAACATCTTCTCTTCTGGAATCACTTTGCCGTCTAATATGATCTCAAGTGATGCTCTTCTTGAAACACCTCTTAAACGCTCATTCACCTCTCTATTGAAAAAATAGCCCTCATCATCTGCCATCTTCTGCCAAGCCCTATAATGTAATTCTGCTGTATCTGTTATTACCCCATCTAGGTCAAAAATAAATGCCTTAATCACTTTTCCCATGTCAATCTCCTTCATAATCCATCTTACTTTGATGTTTATAGATTGACTGAAGTCAGGCTGATTATCTACCCAAATTCTTAGGTTTCCATTAAAATTCCGTTATATCCAGCCCAAATAATCTAATCGGAAACTGTTTGATTACAAAAATACATGGATTTTAAGTTGAATCCGAAAAAAAAGACGTCATTACTAAGTTCTTCATCTTTACCTAATATATGGATTCTGCTATACTTGTATCAATTTTGAACCAGAAAGGCTGAACATGAAAGATATGATTACCATAGCATGGGAAATACTTTTTCCAATATTTGCTATCATAATAGCTGGTTATTTTCTACAAAAGAAATTTTCTTTGGACTTAACCGGCTTTACTAAAATTCAACTCTACTTATTCATACCAGCACTTATTTTCGTAAAAATCGCAACAAGCCAACTTGATGATGGTCTAATAGGTATTGTGTTGACTTTCACAGCTCTTTTATTCGTAATTCTTATGATAATAAGTTATGGATTGGCCAAGTTACTGGGGGTTGATCGAAAAAAAGAGAAAGCATTTATGAATGCCATTACACTACGAAATCAAGGTAATTTTGGCATCCCTTTGATTACACTTTTATATGCTGGTACAGTTGACGGGAATACATTCCCTCTTTCTGTCCATATGATTGCACTTTTTGGAACAAACCTCTTATTAAATACAATCGGTTTATACAATGCCAGTAGTGGAACATACACAAAAAAAGAAGCCCTTATAAAAGTTCTTAAGCTTCCTATGATTTATGTTGTTTTATTTGGCTTCATCTATAGATCCACCGGTTTCCCCTTAGAAGGACCCATCTATTCCACACTTATAATAATGGGTAATGGTGTTGTTCCATTAGCCTTATTCACACTTGGTGCCCAACTAGCATCTACTAGGTTAACTTTCATAGACAAATCGCTACCAGTTGTTGTTTTAACTAGACTTGTCATATCGCCTCTAATTGCTTATGGTCTTACATTACTATTTGGTCTTTCAGGTATCGTTGCCCAAGTCTTAATTATTGGTGCTGCTGCTCCAACTGCAGTCAATAGCGTTTTACTTGCAATGGAGTTTAATGGAGATGCAGAGTATGCTTCAGAATCTGTTTTTCTAACGACGCTCATATCCCTCATTACAGTGACTCTAACAATTATGTTTGTTCGATAACTTGTCGATTGTTAAGCTTGTACATAGCATAGGATGCGGCAAAAATAACGATATAACCTAAAACACTATACATGTCGGGCATCTGTCTAAATACTAGAATACTAATAACCGCAGCAAAAACAACACCGAGATAATTGTAGATGGATACTTCTTTTGCTGGCGCCAATTTATAGGCCACGGTCACACCAAATTGTCCAAAGGCTGCAAATACCCCAGCGGCTATTACCGCAATAACTTGTATAGGCATCATTGGTTGGAAGTTGTAAATAACATAAGGTAAAATGGTTACAAATGTAAAGGCAGCAAAATAGAATACAATAGCCATGTAGTGCTCCTTTTGACCTACCACTCTTAAAGTTGTATAGGCAAGTGCTGCAAAACAAGCTCCTAAGATGGCAATCAAGTATGGTACTAATTCTAATGAAAATTCTGGTTTCACAACAAGTAAAACCCCTAAGAAAGCCACAAGTATCAGTAGTAATTGTTTAGCCGATACTCTCTCACCTAGGAAGATCCAACTTGTTAATAACAAAATCATAGTAGTCATTCTAAAAATGATGTTACTGTCTGATAAGATCAAATGATCTATGGCATAGTAGTTACAGATTATGCCACATGTTCCAAGTAAAGACCTTAACATGAGCCATTTGTGATGCTTAATTTTCCTAAGCTTAACTTTCTGCCGCTTCATCAAGATAAATGAAACACACATTATAGTGATAGCCCTGAAAATTAGTTTTTGTGTAGAAGGTATGTCTCCAGCCAACTTAACACACATACCCATTAATGTGAAGGATGCTGTAGATATAATCATTGCCCATATGCTTTTCGATTTATTTGATAAGTGCCTCATACTCTACCACCTTGTCTTTCATGTCTAATATTGTTTGTGATTATATCATAGAAATAATCCCATTACCTATAATTTATTTATATACCCCCTATAACTGCAGCATTAATTTTAAAGCCGCATTATCACTACAGTATTGACAGTTTTAAAATTACCGTGTATACTCATATCAACAAGTAAACAACTTATAACATTTTTATATAGATGGATCAACAAGGAGGATCATTATGAATACACTAGTATGCCCTATCTCAACAGAAAAAGTTAACAAAAGCGTCGTTAGAATTACAGGTTTTCTAATTGCATCACTTGTCATTTTATATGCGATTACTGGAAGTATCTATTTTATCGCTGGAATGATTATTGATTTTATAATAAGAGCATTTACACCACTTAAGTTTAGTCCACTTAGCTACCTAGCTAGTAAAATTGCTAAAACACTCAACCTAACACCTAAAGCTATTGATAAAGCACCTAAGCTATTTGCCGCTAGAGTTGGATTCTTATTCTCACTCACATCATTTGCATTGTTTTATATTAGCCCTGCAGCAAGTTTGATTGTAGCTCTAGTGTTAATGAGTTTTGCTCTTCTAGAATCACTGTTTGACTTCTGTGTTGGATGTGTTGTCTATACCTACATCGTATTACCTATACACAAACGTGGTGAAGCAAAGAAAAATTCATAAATTATAAGATTTTGTGGAAAAGTATTTATGCTTTTCCTTTTATTTTGCCTATATATGAGTACAATTGTTTGATTAATCAGGATTGTTAGCAATCTTAGTTTTTGGGAACATTGCATTTATTTGCTACATTGTATATACTATGAAGTAAAATAAGGTTTATGGAGATAGAGAATGGCTAACACGAATAAAAATGACTTTGTACAAGAAATATACTCAGACATAAAAACTAAAATATTAAGTGGTGAACTAGAACATGACGATCGACTCATTGAGGTAAAAACTGCCGAACAATTTAACGCTAGTCGAATTCATGCTAAAGAAGCCTTTAGACTTCTTGAAACCGAGCGCCTTGTTAAACACATTCCTAATAAAGGATTTATTGTAAGAGGTGTTTCAACAGAAATGATTGATGAGATTGTAGAAATCCGTCAAGCTCTAGAAAAAGTTATCTTTAAGGAAATTATCCAGACTGCAAAAGATGAAGACATTAACGAGTTGGCTCGATTGGCTAAACGTTTTGAAGTATTTGTTGATAACAACATGATTGAAGATGCTAACCAAGAACTAGATGACTTATATAAGAAGGTCTACTCATTATCAAATTACAAAAGAATTGTAAAGATACTCAGCCAATATGCTGACTATATTGATCTTATACGTAACCTAACCATAAATACTAACGAACGTTTACACGAAGGTGTGCACAACCTGAATGACCTTGTGAAATCATTAATAGATCGTAATATCGAAGAGATGGAGCGCCAGTTAGAGCTTCGCCATCAATATATAAAACATTCATAATCCAAAAAAGAGCCTGTCATCTAAATGACAGGCTCTAACTATATTTTAGTCTCTAATTATTCACTTCATTATAATCAGCAATCATAACCGACATCTTAATACTGTTTAACTTTGCTTCGCTGGTATCTGCACGTGATGTCATTACTATTGGTGCTGCTGCCCCAACCACAACCCCAGCATATCTAGCCTTGGCAAAATACATAATGGATTTAAAGAAGACATTTGCTACACCAAGGTCGTTCATTACAAGTATGTCTGCTCTTCCCGCAACATCATCTTTAATACCTTTAATCTCAGCTGCTTCTACTGATACAGCATTATCAAGACCATAAGGTCCTCCTACCAATATATCCGGATTGTCAGCATACTTCTCAGCTATGGCATTGGCATCCACAGTTGAGGTTAACTTAGGGTTCACTTTCTCAATAGGGGCTACAAAACCTACCTTAGGACACTTATTACCAAGAGCATTTGCTACGCTAACAGCGTTCATCATGATGACTTCTTTTTCTTCTTGGCTTGGTTCAATGTTAATAGCAGGATCTGATAGCATAATCAAACGGTCATACCCTTCAATTTCACAGATGGATACGTAACTTAATAATGCATTTTTTCTCAAACCGGTCTCTCTATTAAGTATAGCTCTAAGAAATACAGATGTATCCAGAAGACCTTTCATAACAATATGAGCCTTCTTTTCTTTAACCAAAGCAACAGCAATTCTAGCCGCTTCTGCAGTCTCTTCAGCATTAATCATCTCAAAGCCACTTAAGTCTAAGTTATGCTCTTGTCCAATCTTCTTGATATTCTCAACGTTACCAACAAGAATCACATCCACCAAGTCCATCTTATTAGCTTGATAAACCGCCTCAAGGACATGTAACTCATCTGCAGCTGCCACAGCCATGATTTTCTTCTCATCTTTCGGCTTAGCTGCAATAATCTTATCTATTTCATCATATGTTCTAATCATTGTCTTATCCTTTCAAAACCCCTTACTATGGATTCTCCACAAAAATGACCGATTCAATCTCCGTCACAGTCACTGACTGTATGGATTCTCTGCGAGAATGACTACTTTGTCACAGTCGCTGACTGTCCACCTATCTAACTGTTTTACCATCTAGCTATCTGACTTTACTCATAAACTTTAGTATCTTCAACACCGTCAAGAACTCTTACAACACCTTCTTCAAGGGCTTTAAGTTCATCCTCACCTGGCACAACAAACAATGGCGCTAGGTAAGACACACGTTCTTCAACCGCATCAATGATGGCTTTGTCTCTAGCAAGACCGCCTGTGATGACAATCCTATCTACTTGGCCTTTAAGGGTCGCACCAAGAGCACAAATCTCTTTTGATAACTGGTATGTGAAGGCATTTACTACTTTTTGCCACTCAGGTTTATTGACAGCTTCATCCATAATGAGTTTACAATCTGTTGTGCCAGTATGGGCATAAAATCCGCCTTTACCAACTAACATTTTGTCAATTTCCTTCTTCTCGTATTTACCTGAAAAACATAAGTTGACTAACTGCTTAGAAGGAATGCTTCCAGCTCTCTCAGGTGAGAATGGACCTTCTTCAAGTGCATTGTTGACATCTATAACTCTTCCTTTATGGTGTGCACCAACTGAAATACCACCACCTAAGTGAGCAACAATGAAATTACCCTCTTCATAAGTGATGCCCATATCAGCTGCCGCCTTTTTTGCAGTTGCTTTTTGATTCAGAGCATGGAATGCACTAATGCGCTTGATCTCTGCTAGACCAGTATACCTTGCTTCATCTATAAGTTCATCTACAACAACTGGGTCTACAATATAAGCTGGTTTGTTGTACTTCTTACCTAATTTATTAGCAATAATGGCCCCTAGGTTACTTGCATGATCTCCATACCTAGAATCACCTAAATGTTCAAGTATTAATTGATTCACTTCATATGTGCCACCTTGTAATGGCTTTAGTAATCCACCTCTACCTACAAATGCGTCAACAGCTTCCAAATCAATATTCTCTTCCTCTAATACATTCATAATAAAATTAAAACGATAATCTAATTGATCTGCTGCCTTTTCAAATTTTCTCACTTCTTCTACAACATGAGAAATGCTTTTTTCAAAAACCAATTCACCACCGTTAAAAAGTGCAATCTTTGTTGATGTAGAACCGGGATTTATAGCAAGTATGACATGATTCATTAGGAACCTCCTCTAAAAATATGAAATTTGACGAAAAAACATTGTTTACATCTTTACAAATTGTTAGCAATGTACTATCATATTAACATACATAAGTTTTGTGTTCAACAAAAACCTATGATTCCACTCATCTGAATAAGGAGGAAAGAATGGAAATAACATTTAAGCAAAGAAGTGTACTAAAAGAAAAACCTATTCCTAGTGACTTGGGGTTCGGGAATAAATTTAGTGATTACATGTTTATCATGAATTATGAAGAAGGCAAAGATTGGTTTGATCCAAGAATCGTGCCTTATGAAAAAATCGAGTTAGACCCTTCTGCAATGGTATTACATTATGCTCAAGCAGATTTTGAAGGTATGAAAGCATACAAAACAGAATCTGGTCAAATAAACTTATTTAGACCTGAAATGAACATGAAGCGACTTAACCAATCTAATGAGAGATTATGTATTCCACAATTTGATGAAGCTTTTGTTCTTGAAGCTATTAAAGAATTGGTTTCAATAGAAAAAGATTGGATTCCTAACACACCTGGTACTGCCCTTTACTTAAGACCTTTTATCATTGCAACAGATCCTTTCCTAGGTGTTAGACCATCTAATACTTACCAACTAATGGTAATTTGCTCACCTGTTGGCGCCTATTATAAAGAAGGTATTAACCCAGTCAGCATCTATGTAGAGACAAAATATGTTAGAGCTGTCCAAGGTGGTGTAGGTAATGCAAAAGCTGCAGGTAACTACGCAGCTAGTATTAAAGCACAGATGGAAGCAAAAGCAAAAGGTTTTGCACAAGTCTTATGGCTAGATGCTATTGAACGTAAATATGTTGAAGAAGTTGGTACAATGAATATCTTCTTTAATATAGACGGAAAAATTGTTACACCTGAACTTAGTGGAAGTATTTTACCTGGTATTACAAGAGACTCTGTCATCACTTTCCTTAGATCTAAAGGTTATGAAGTTGAAGAAAGACGTATCACAATTGATGAAGTCTACACAGCTTCTAAAGAAGGTAAACTTAAAGAAGTCTTTGGAACAGGTACAGCAGCAGTGATTTCTCCTGTAGGCAAACTATCTTACAATGATGAGATTATCGAGATTAATGACAATTTAATGGGTGAAACTTGTCGCCTAATATATGACAACATCACTGGAATTCAGAGCGGTACAGTTGAAGATACTTTCAACTGGATTACAACTGTCTAATCCTATAAGAAAGGTGAATTATAATGGAAAACGGTACTTTTCAAAGAGTTAGTTTCAAAGATCAAGAATGTAAAGGTTGTCACCTTTGCGCTTCTGTTTGTCCTAAGAAAATAATAACATTTGATGAATCAATTAACCCAAATGGCTATCACCCTGCAACTGTTAAAGAGCAAGACAAATGTATCTCATGTGCAATGTGTGCGACTATTTGCCCTGACCTAATTATTACAGTGAGAAAAGAGGATTAGTTATGGAAAAGATATTAATGAAGGGCAATGAGGCCATCTCAGAAGCCGCAATTCAAGCAGGATGTAAATACTTCTTTGGTTACCCTATTACACCACAGAATGAAATTCCAGCCTATATGTCAAAACACATGCCAAAAGCTGGCGGTACTTACTTACAAGCAGAATCTGAAGTAGCAGCAATTAACATGGTATATGGTGCAGCTGGAAGTGGTGCAAGAGTTATGACCTCTTCTTCAAGCCCTGGAATCAGCCTTAAACAAGAAGGTATTTCTTATATTGCTGGCGCTCAACTACCGTGTGTTATTGTCAACATTCAACGATCCGGACCAGGCCTTGGTGGTATATTACCTTCACAAGCAGATTACTTCCAAGCTGTAAAAGGCGGCGGGCACGGCGACTATCAACTATTTGTGTACGCACCAGCAACTGTACAAGAAGCTGTTTCTTTAACAATGGAAGCTTTTGATGTGGCAGATATGTATCGTATGCCAGTCATGATTCTTGGTGACGGTATCCTTGGTCAAATGATGGAACCAGTCGACTTTACACCACCTAAGAAAAGAGAACTTCCTGAGAAAGACTGGGCGACAACTGGTAATGATGGTTCAAGAGACAACAATGTCATTAATTCACTATACATTCAAGCTGGTCCACTCTATCAAAGAACATTGGACCTATATGCTAAATACGAAGAAATCAAGAAAAACGAGACACGCTACGGACTTTATAACACTGAAAATGCCGAAATCATTTTAACAGCTTATGGTTCTTCTGCAAGAATCTGTAAGAGTGTTATTGATAGTCTTAAGGAAGAAGGCATTGAAGTTGGTATGATTCGTCCAATCACTGTATGGCCATTCCCATATGACATCTATGATGAGTACGCAAGCATGGATCATATTAAACGTTTCTTAACAGTTGAAATGAGCATGGGGCAAATGATTGAAGATGTAAAGCTTGGTGTTAATGGTAAGAAACCTGTAGAGTTCTTCGGAAGAACAGGTGGTAAAGTTCCAACTGTTAAAGAAATCAAAGAAAAAGTTATGGAAATGATTCAGGAGGTTAGAGCATGAGAACAGTATTTGAGAAAACCAAAGGTTTGACGGATGTAAAATTCCATTACTGCTCAGGTTGTACACACGGTGTAATTCATAGACTTGTCGCTGAATCACTCGAAGAATTAAATGTACTAGATAAGGCAATTGGTGTTGCTCCAGTTGGATGTTCTGTATTTGCATATGACTACTTCAATTGTGACATGCATCAAGCGGCTCACGGACGTGCACCAGCAGTAGCTACAGGTGTTAAACGTGTTCATCCAGACAACGTAGTCTTCACTTACCAAGGTGATGGTGACCTTGCTTCAATCGGTGCTGCAGAAATTATTCATGCAGCTGCTCGTGGTGAGAACATAACTGTCATTTACGCAAACAATGCAATTTTTGGAATGACAGGTGGACAAATGGCCCCTACTACCCTTCTTGGGCAAGTAACTGCTACAAGTCCTAAAGGAAGAGACCCACTTAACGATGGTTATCCTGTAAACATGGCTGAAATGTTAGCCCAATTAATTGGTGCTTCTTACATTGAAAGAGTATCTGTTACAAGTGTTAAGAACATCAAACATGCTAAAAAAGCAATAAAGAAAGCCTTCGATCGACAAATTAATAAAAAAGGTTTTTCAATGATCGAAGTCCTATCCACATGCCCTACCAACTGGGGAATGAGTCCTGTTGACTCTTTAAAATGGGTTGATGAACACATGGAAGAAATTTTCCCACTAGGTGTATTTAAGGAGGTAGAATAATGGAAGAGATGATTTTGGCTGGATTTGGTGGTCAAGGAATTATGAGTATGGGTCAAATGATTGCCTATTCTGGCATGGTAGAAGGTAAAAATGTGACATGGCTACCTTCATATGGACCTGAAATGCGTGGCGGAACTGCTAACTGTAATGTAATTGTTTCTGAAGATGATATAGCGTCACCTATCATTGCTGATGCATCTATCGTTGTTGTTATGAATAAACCTTCCCTTGAGAAATTCGAGAAGAGAGTTGCTCCAGGTGGCAAAATTTTCGTAAACAGTTCACTCATAGACATTAAAGTTCAGCGCGATGACATAGAAGTTTTCTATATCCCTGCAAGTGATATGGCTGTAGAACTTGGAAATGTTAAAGTTGCCAACATGATTTTAATGGGTGCAATCATAGAAAACACAGGTGTTATTACAATTGACTCAGTCATTGGTGCACTTAAGAAAGTTCTTGGTAAAAACAAAACACATTTACTCGAAGTCAATGAAGAAGCCCTAGCTTTAGGTGCTAAATCATTATTAGAAGTATAAAAGGAAACGTACGAGCATAATAGACTATATAGAGAGAATAATTCATAAAAGGCATCTAGCACATTGTGCTAGATGCCTTTATTCACCTATTATTGAGCATTTGCTACGAAAGCTCCAATTTTTTTATCTTCAACCAAAATATGATGAATCAGCCAGGATCGAATAAACATATTAAACTTAAGTAACTCCATATTACTAACCTGTTCACCATGGGCTGCTGCGATTTTTCTTAGCTCATCTTTAAAACCTTCATGTAATTGTTTATGTCTGACCATATCATCATAACCAATCTTCTTCTGAAAAGCCTCTTCATGGTCAAAATGTACCGTTATATATTCATCCAAAAAAGCCAGAAATTCTGTAAAGAACTCATGCCCCTTACCTGTTTTCATAAGGTCATATAATTTCTCATATTGAGTGATAATACCTTTGTGTTCTCCATCAATGGCCTCATCACCAATACTGAAATCATCATGCCATTCTGGCATAACCACTTCTTGCTTCTTATCTTCATGTTGTTGGAACTCTTTATCATGAATCGTTGGTTCTGGTCGATTCTTAAATACTTTTTCCATGAATTTTACGTCACTAAAAGGCTTGGCAATAATGTCATTAACACCGATCAACAATAAATCTTTAATAGTCATAGGGTCTGTTGATTTTGTCATGACGACAATTTGCATATTTCTGCAAGATTCTATCAACCTTACTTCCTTAATAAGCTTTACAACTTCTGAAGTAAACATATCATAATCAATAAAAAGAATTTCACACCCATTAAATATATACTTTTTATTGGTCATATTTAATAATTTGAAATCTAGGTAATCAACATTTGTAAAACCATAACTTTCTAGGTTTTTCTGAATTTTGATTCGTAATAATCCAGTATTTTCTACTAAAATAAATTTATTCATTGAAACCCCCTATGTTCATATTTCATTTATTATTATTATAACCTATTTGAAGTTGGAAGTGAAATAGCTTATAAAACAAGGTCGCGTTAATTTACTGTCGGAAATAGAAGGATAGAAGAATCCCTTTGTGATTTTACAAGATTTGCCTGAACTCATTTTATCATATACCTTTAACCGCAGATACCCCTAAGCTTTTTGGTAAGGCAATACATGCCATTAACCAGACCTGTACTCCCAGCTACCGTTTCGTGATTCCACACATCTGTATATGTCTTTTGTCTTCTTTTTACCTGCCTATCGACTTCTTTTCTGACTTCTTCCTGAATGATGCGTTGTTGCTTTTCTTTCTTGTATTTGAATAACTCACAAACTTTACCATCGTTGGCTACATAGGCTCTTAGCTTGGCCATTTTTGTTACACCAACTTCCGACCAACCTAACGGTCGACTGCTTAATCTCGATGACAGCACATGGCTCACATGTCCTTCTGCACTGCACCCCATCCTTGCATACTCATCATTATTGGGCCGTATAATGGCTTCCCAATGATTTTCTATGTACACCTTTGTTCGTCTTATCTGTTCCCGTTTATTATCACTGTCTGCCCATTCTTTGGCTATCTCAAAGACCTTCTTGACCGATTCCTTATCTTCATAACTTATCCCATCATATATGGCATCCCTTGCATCACTTACAGAATCCTCAAGATGACCTATCGCTCTCATAATTGCCTGGTTCAAATGAAACTTGTCTAAGACAAAGTGACATTTAGCTCCAAGTACATCCACACCCGCCTTAATCCAAGAAGCTCCATCACCCATTATATAGACTGCCTCTAAATACTCTTCATCATATACTGCATCGATGTATTCAAGTACCTCAAGCCAAATATCTTCTGCCTTTTTGTAGACGCCTGCAAAATAATGCTTCCCAATCAGCTTATTCCTTTTACTGCCTTCACTTTCCTTTTCAATACCCTCAAATATGCAAGCTAGCCGTGGTTCTATCGTATTGCTTTTATAACCATTCTTACCGACTTTTAGGTCACCTTTCTTCTTGTTGAACTGTAAGGATACATGGTCTTCATCTGCATTTATGTATAGTACTTTTACTTCTTTCTTTTTCTTTACATCTGGAATAATTGCTGGAATCTCTAAAGCGTGAATGTCTTTCATAACAGCCTGCTTACTTATAACATCATCTGTGTTTACGGCATGCTCACCACTAATTCTATAGCTGCTATCTGATGCATGTTTGATTGCCTCTATGACAACATCTTCACTTTTCCTCATGTTCTTAGTAATTCCACAAGCCTGATCTGCCAGATAAATGTACTCACCAGTTTCTTTTGACTTGAAGTAGGTTCGTTTATAGTTGATCTCACCACAGGTGCTCATGAAGGCATTGGCATCATTTGACCGCTCAATCACGTAGCGATCTGTCCGATATTTTGAGTTTCGATAGACCTCATCTATCTTTTCAATGGTTTCTGCAATAATCTCTCGTTGCAGCTCCTGGAGTGGCTTTCCTAGTTCCAGCACAAACTCTCCGATATTCATTTCCTCATTCTTCATGAAATCATCTACTATTTTTTCAATCTTTTTGACACCTAAATCCATAAATTGCTGTATACTATTATGCATAAGAAAAACACCTCTTCTGTAATATTATTTTGTTCTAGGCAAACTAATAATATCACTTCTGGGTGTTTTTCTTTTATCTTTCTGTATCCGACAGTATCTTTACGCTAGCATAAAACAAAAAAAGAGAGCCTATGGGGAGTATTTGACACAAACACGATCCATAGGCTTCTCATTAAGCCCGTTTATTGTTCTTCAAAAGCCACATCTCTTTTGTATAAGAAAGACTTCTTGTAACGCCTCAATTTTAGTGGCATTATTAAGCTGTTTTTGATTGTTTTGAAGATTTGCATACTGCTGTCCCCACCTTTGTCACCATAATATAACTCAAAAGTAGATTCACCAATATTAACACCTAAATTATCTAGTTTAAGTAATAACTCACACATACATGAGAAACCAGTTTCTTCAACTATATGACGGCCATATTCCATCTTAAGCTTCATTAAACTTTTCAAACTATAGACTCTGTAACCACAAGTGTAGTCTTTAACATTCTTGATGCCAAACATAAGTGTGTAATAAAGTCTTGCCCCTAAACTTAGTAAAACTCTATTAAATGGAACACCATATACTTTAGAATCTTCATAGAATCTAGAAGCAATGACAACTTCATGTTCACCACTTAAGACTTTCTCAATCATCGCCATTGAGAACCTTGCCTTATGAGTATGGTCTGAATCCAGAACCATCATAAGGTCATCTGAGGACGCTGTATTCACTACATAGTCAATACCCGTCTTCACTGCTGCCCCTAATCCTTTGTTAACCCCATGATCAATAGCAGTAACTACTTCGTATGTCTTTGCCAACTTGCTTATGATCTCAAGTGTGTTATCGGAACTACCATCATTAATTAAAACATACTTCATTCTTACTTTGCTATGACCTATATAAGTTACCATAAAGTCATCTATTACCTTCTCAATATTTAATGCTTCATTATAACAAGGTAATACCACGTACACGTTAACATATTTCTTCATTAAATCGCTCCTCTACTATTGCCTTTAACTTAGCAATTTTTCCTAATAGTGTTTTGTTTAGTCCTTCATGTAATATCTCTAGTTCCCTACTTAGTGTTAAAGTTGTCCATGATGCTGTGCTGTTAATACTGTTAACTACACCTGCCAGTCTTACCCAGAAGATTATACTTCTATAAAGAGGTAGTAGGGGTATAACCCACCAGCTTTCCATTGCATAACGTCTTGTGTCGTGCTGTGTATTTGTCAGCAATATGGTTACCAACAAGTACAACATACTATTAAAAACATATAAGCCATAAAGTATCAGGTTTGAACCAATTAGAATCTTGATAGGATAACCGACAAAATATAGGTAGATGATTCCAAACATCCATATAAGCCTTGGAAAGGCCAAGGTATGGTCAGTCATTAAGATTCTAAAGGACTCTCTGCTAAAAAAATGCCCAATATGACCTGTATGTAACTTTTTATATAAATTCGCCACCTCAAGTTGACCACGCTGCCATCTTTGTCGTTGAGTGTACATACGGTCAACCCCTTCAATAGGGTCAACATAAAAGAAACACTCTGGACATAACAAGACCTTCATTCCTGCTGATTGTTTAACCTGGAAGGTCATGTCTGTATCCTCACCAACAGTGTCAAAATTGTACATATTGGTACGGATGATGCTAGATCTTTTAAAGGCTGAACATGCACCAGCTAAGGTATACATGGCATTAAATCGTGATGCAATATTACGCCCAACCAGAAAGGATTCTGTATACTCATACATCTCACAACGTTGGCCCAGTCTTAACAGTGGATTTTTTGTCTCTCTTATAAGTTTAGGATCAATTAGAACTACCCCGGTAAGTGCCCCTACCTTTGGATCCGATTGAAACTTAGTAATTATAGCTCTTATACCATCCTTATGTAACCAACCATCAGAATCAATATTCATGATATATTCTGTTTTACTGTAAGTGATGCCAAGATTGAGGGCTTTAGCCTTACCAGCATGCGTATCATACCACCAAGTTTTTAGTGCAGGATATCGATGTTTAAAGTCACAGAAAATATCATAAGAGGCATCTCTCTTCTGCTGATTGTTTAGCAGTCTAATCTCTATCTTAGTAAGGTCATAATTCTGTTTTGCAATCGATTCTAGGCATGCGCCAATGGTCGCTGATGAGTTATAGACCGGAATCAATATGGAGATTGTTGGATGAAAATCAAGTTTAGGCTTCTTCTTTGATAATAACCGGCTGATAATCAGAAATAACCCACTCAAACATCCTGCTCCTATTTCCCATAGAAGGGGTATTAGAATCCACACACCCCAGAAAAGTAATTCATCTCTTAAGGTCATTAGTGGGCACCTACTTTCTGTAGTTCTATATGTTTCTTAGTAAATGTCTGGTAATAAAGGCTGACAACAAATACAAAAAATATAATCCTAGCAATGATCGTATGAGCAAAGAAGAAATAATTCATACCAAAGCCATAGATCGTCAAAACAATTACCATAACACGAATCACATTCACAACCGTAATATACATAACTCCAATTGTTATATGATATAGTTTTCCAAGTAGCCCTCTTACAGGATAGAAAGACACCAAAGATACAAAGACAAGTATCTCCAAAATCCCTGTACATTCATAATCTAAGAAAAATGTAACCACTTCACTGGACCTTTTTACAGTCAACATACCATAGGCTGCAAACACATCTAGAAAACTGACATAATTAGCAATTAGGCCAAGCATTAAGCCCAGAGCTTTTAATATCTGTTCCTCAATAACATCATTGGCATAAAAAAGCATTAGTAGAAAGATACCTACAGAACCAACGATGAATTCGAAAAATCTAAGTTTTTGACAACGTAGCAGTATTAGGATTAATACCCACATTAGGAGGAGGAACAACATTTTCTTTGCCAACTTTCTTTTTTATGTACCATAGCCCTATCAGTAAAAGGGCTGTCACAAAGGTTAAGGTTGAATATGTACTAATAGTTGATATGGTAATCACACCACTATCCGGTGCTACATCTGAACTTGAGTAAACATGTAGATCCATTGAATAGCCACTTCTTCCTGCATCAATTAATATGTCTAATGGCAAGAAAAATTCTGCTTCATACAAGTCTCCCCATTTTCCAGTTGAATAATTGAGCAGACTCCCAAAGTCATCGTATAGCCAAACCTTAACTCTTTTATTTCTAGGATTAATCTTCAGGTCAACCCGATAGATACTTTCACCAATCACTATATCCATATATGGGTACCAAGTTCTCGTATAACGGGCTCCTCCAAAGCGCTCAAAATAGATATATAGACGTTGATCATCCCCATTTGGGTACCAAGCTATTTTGACAAAGTCTTCTATATCTGTTGCATCTCCTGCTGGGTCAGTAACAAAAGGTTTATCATCCCAATCATCATATTGTCCATCCAATATAATGTCTGAAGCGAAGGTCCTCATACCAATCAGTAGTAGACCAATAACCATCATAAAACCAATATTTTCAAGCGAATTTCTCATGTTTTGCCTCAATTACAACTTCCTTAAAAGTGCTGATTAATTTTAAAATCAGGGCTTCTAGATGCTCTTTAATGAATAGGCAAACAATGAAAATAACTAGTCCTGTCAACGAAATAAGTCCACCCATTTTCACATGTGGGTAAATAACCTCAATATTTGTGTTGCCTTCAACAAGTAAAGAAAGATTGTTCATCTCATCTATCGATTGTTTGCTATCAAAAGAATCCAACATAGCCATTGGCATCAAAGTGCCTGGTTCTGCATTAATCTCTATTCTATTACCTGTAATTCTTGTAGTCACTTTAACAATGTCCCTACTTGGAGTCTTTTCAGGCTCCATTCCTATAAGTTGTCCAACCAATTCTAATCCTTGTATATCTCTTTCACTGTATAAATGGTAGAAAAAATTCAGGCCGATAAAATATAGGTTCTCATCCTTTTTACCGTAGAACGTCACCTCTTGATCATCTACTGTAACTGTTCCAAGTTCTTCACTTAAGTTCGTTAAATAGTGTGTATTAAAGTTATAATTAACATCAATAAAGTTGTTCAATATATACGCTTCATTATTAAAATCAATGACTGGATAACTACCCTTGATATTAAGTGGCTGTGCTATAACATCCATAAACTCAGGACGCATAGAGTACATATCCCCTTCTTGACCGGTCATGTCTATAAAAACTTCTATACCTTCATCTAATAACTTTTGGATAAGCATTTCTGCATTATCTTTATTATCATATTTAAAACCAGTTAAAACTATTTTCTTATAGTCCTTAAGCTCATCCACTGAATAGTGATCAATATAATCGTCTTCACCCATGATAAATTCAGGGAAAGATAAGATGAGGTTACCAGCAAACTTTCCTATGACGATATAATCATATTGAACTTTAGTAGCAAATTCTGTTGACACATTGTATTTGAAGACATAGTCATTCTCAAAGTTTTCTAGAAGATCAAAGCCCATGTCATTGGCTGTCTCAATTAAACGTGCTTCATTGTCTGTACTCACAAAAGTCTTCTTAACAATTACTGTGTCAGCACCAAGTTCAAGGTGTCGGTCAAACATGAATCTATAATAACCTTTTGTATAAGCCTCATTCAGTTCAACGATATTGGTAGATGTTGCAGCACCTTGCCAAGCCCAACCAAAAACTTGAGGCATTTCAATAGATTCATTGCCATATGATATGTGATAAGAAGGGTCTGCGTCATAGGTACTTAAGTCCATCATAGATACCCTTTGTGTAGCAGATTCTACAGCATAAGCGACACTCTCTGATGCTCTATGTATTGGTAGGGATGTGTTTACAACATTAAGTGTAATCAAACAATCTATCGTTAAGGCTAAGAGAAAAATGTACATGACCTTTCTCTTCAACTGACCCCAGTCTATAAGGGCCATAAGAAAAAATACCATTGCCATTGGTGTGAATCGCATCATCCAGAACAACTGACTCATCGGTAATTTCTTAAGTGCAAAAAGGAACCATTTGGTTGTTCCAAGAAAAATGATAAGTACAACTATCATCCCTACTTTCGTGTTACCTTTACTAATTAATAAAGCTACTAGGACGATTAGTAAAATACTTAAGCCAAAATAATAGGCGTCAGTATGTGAAGAAAATCTGAAGTATGGATTCAAAGATTGGGTAATGCTATATGTGAGTTTTTCCATAACAGATAATGTGCCTTCAGAGTCTTGACCAAGGATACCACCCTTAAGGGCTGGATAAAGCCAGATAAAAGCTGACATAACACCAAGCACTGCTGAAGCTAGAATATAAAGTGATTCAAAAACTTTATCACGGTAAACAATGAGTCGAGTAAGGACAAAAAGAAAAACAGTTATACCAGTTAAAGCTGCAATCATTGCATGGGTTAGTGTAATCAACGCCATCATACAAAAGATAAACACTAATTTCAGGTTATGTCGTTTCTCATAGTAGGAGAAAATTCCAAGTACCAAGTAGGGGAAGAATATGGAAACAACCACTCTTGGAAGGTTACCCTCCGCTAAAAGTAGTCTATAGTTATCTGGAAGTACAAAGTATAAGATGCCTAAAAAAGTTCCTAAGTATATGTGACCTTTTTTAGGCATCTTATACTTTGGAACTTTTTTAGGCATCTTATACTTTGTACTAAAAAAGTTCCTAAGTATATGTGACCTTTCTTTTTGCCATAAATCACAAATGGAATAGCTGTCCCAAAAAAAACGATAGCGATAAAAACATAGTAACCAACCAAGGAATTCCCACCTGAAACCAACTCACCAATTAACATGACATAATATGGAACAGGTGCCCAATAACGAAAAGGTTGAATGCCGTTGTACCACAAATCTGTATATTGTGGGAAGATGTTGCCTTTAATAAACTCTTTATACAAAAAATGTGTTTTAAATATATGCCCCCATGTATCTGACCCCCATGGGTTAAGACCCTCTCTTGTAATCCATGCAAATATTAATATAAAACTTACAATAAGCATTGTGACTACAAGATAGATTGGGTGTGTCACAAAATGCTTCAATAGCTTCTTAATCTTAGGTGTAGATGGCTCTATATGATGGTCACCAGCATCTAGTGTTTCTATCTTCTGATCATCACAAACTTCTTCTGATTGATTGTCTATTTCCTCAGTTGCCTTATTATCGTCAATCGCAGTCTTATCTTCATCCATGTCATCATCGTCATCAAAATCATCTTCGTCTGAATCGTCCTCATCAGACTCATCCACATCTTCAAGAGATGTAGTTGTTGAGTATTCATTGCTATCTATTGCTGCATCAAGCACTTGAACTTCTTCAATAGGTGCCTCATGAATATCTGAGGTTTCATCGGCTTCTTTTCCCTGCTTCTTTGAGGATTTCTTTAATGCTTTTTTAACAGCCTTTTTTATAGCCTTTTTGGTTTCTTTTTCGATCCACTCTTGACTTAATCCACTGTCTTTGGTGAACTCAAGGGTGTTGATGGAACTGCTAACTTCGTCCATCACATTTGATTCAGGCTGTGCTTCTGATAGGCTTTTATTTTCAACATCATTCACTTTGTTAGAAGATTCTATGAGCGCCTGTAGTGTAGATAGTTGCTCCTTTAAAGCCTCAATTTCTTTTGCCTGACCTGGATCAATGATTGTAACTGTCTTAGGTTCAACATGACCGGTCTCCAAAGTAGACTTAACGATCTGTGTTGCCTTTTTAATGCCTGGCCTTTTAATAGCACCATCTTTGGATATATGCAATTGGAATGAGTCATGACCTTCTCTAGCCGCTTGTAGCGGATTAAACCCTCTAAAGCGGTAAGCAACATCCTTGATTGAATAACTTCTTGCTGATGTTTCGCTAATTTCTAGAGATGAAATACGCCAATGTGCCTCTTCAAGAAGTTCATTGAGTTGTTCATATAATACCTCACCTATGATTTCTAAGGTTGGAGGTAAATGGTCAAAGGGATGAATTTCATTTAGTGTTTTTGACTCGTAGATCTTCAGGTGGTCAATAATCACTTCTTCAAGGTGGGAGAACTGTACAAACTCTTGGTTCTCTTTTACCAATGCCAAACCAATTTCCCAAGTATGAGGGTGGGATGACATTTTACCGTCTATTTTGAGAGCGTGTCTAGCGTTTAGGAAAAACTTAAATTGGTACTGTCTTGAAATCATGTAGCCACTTTACGCCTCATCATCCATTCACGCATAGTATAGATGATGAAGAATGTTAATATGATAGTGAAACCTTTACTCACAGCAGCACTTAAGTTCAGTACATTGTAGGTGATGGTTACGATCACATTGGATATGACCAGTCCAATTAGAAAAGTGCTCTCAAACTTTAAAAATTCTGGCCAAGATATTTTGACTTTATAAACGTATTTATACAGTAGAAAGAACTGTGTAATGGATCCAACAACCATACCTATTGTGTTAGAAAGTAACATGAATAGACCTAACCTCTTAAGTCCTAAGGTTAAGGAAAAATCAATCATGGTTACAAAAATGGCAACACAAAGATAAGCTATAAGTCTTGAATCTAATAGTTTTTTTACCATAAACACACATTCCTTTTTATTGGCATATTATGAACTTGTAAAATTGGATTAGTGAAAAAGCTGTGCACTTGAGTCGAATTAAATAGAACTTCCCTGTCGATATTAATTGTGTGCACTATGAATAGAGCAATATGATCATTGCTTCTCCCAATAAAATAGCCTTATTCCCATAATCACAATCATTAAGTTTTACTTAAAAATTGCAATGCCTCTCATTTAAAAATGAATATCGCCAAATATCCATTCCTGGTAAATATACAGTTTCCCCAAACTGCTAAATTGAGTATAGCGTTCAAATTTTGTACTGTCAACACACAAAAGACACATTTGCAAAAATGATTCTATATACCTACATAATAGGCCTTACTTTCTTGGGTTCACACCTGTCTTTACATAGTTCATAAGACCTAAAAACTTTCACTCTTATTGTAGTTTCCTATACTAATTAGCACTTTTTTATGGTAGTATTGGTCATTTATACCATTTTCACCTTCATATAAGACAACTTTGATATTTCTCTGGAAATAATCATTGGTATTATTTTCTTTGACTTAATGTAGCGAATTGTATAAAATCAATACATGGTAGGAGGAAATACTTTATGAGAAGAATCGAATACAAAGACACCTTTCAAGAAGGCTATTATATATGTAGCGAACCCATTGGTGAGAACTTTCATCAAGAATTCAAGCCTGAACTAACGCCAAAAGAAATGTTAGAACTTGGTGTATTTGCTGGTAAGTATATGACTGATTGTCAGGATGAGTACCCAAAAGAATGGTTTGATAAAGCTAAACTCTCACCTCAGAAAAAAGACATATCACTTAACTTCTATAAAGTAGATGCATCACTCCCTCTCAAACACTGGCAAGACAAAGGTTGGATACATCCTGCTGACCCAAGAGGTTGGTTTCAGTGGTATTGTCGCTACTACTTAGGTCGAAGAATCCCTGATGAGGACCTTAGACAAATTAAACGGTGGAAAGCCATCAAAAGACATGCTGGAGCAATACGAAAGAACTGTGCTCCTAGAGATCTAAATTGTAGAAAGAAACAACGTCAAGCCTTATTACACTGGGCTTATGATAGCCGGCTTATATAGGTATATAAAAAGGGCCTGTCTCAGAATGAAAAATCTGAGATAGGTCTTTTCTTGTGCATAGAAGTCATTATTTTGGTAGTATTAGTAGTTTTTAAACATGACTAATAAGAGGTCCTAAAACTTAGCACCTTATTATGAGATATTCACTTGCACATTTTATGCAGCATCTTTTTTAGACTTATGAAGTCTAGTTTTGAGCCTTCCATTTACTGTTTTTGAGTGGAGTTTGTTGATATTGTAACCAAAACACATGAGGAGGATTTCAGTCCTGACTTTCTCTTTTCCTCTCATGCTTACTCTTCTAAAGCTATAATCTTCTTTTAGTACACCAAAAGCACCTTCTACTTGTATAGATCTATTCATTCTGTAAAGAATACCTTTTTCACTTGTAATGTTTGCATGTGATTCTTGTCTCATTTCATAGAACTTTGTAGCTACCTCCAACCTACGATTACCCTTGGCCCTTGTACACTTCGACTTCACATTGCAGTTACTGCAATCTTCACACTCGTATACCTTTGATTGTGTTTCATAGCCAGAAGCAGAAGTTTTCTTTTTATCGTGAGTGTAATTAAGCTTCTTCTTGTTATGGCAAAGATAGTAATCACCTTCTTCACAGTAGGTCATATTCTCTCGTCGTCCGATTTTATTTTTGAAGCTACTTTTCTTTTGCTGTTCATAGTTAGATGGTTTGATATAGGCGGTTTGACTGTTTTGGGCTAAATGATTGTAGTTTTCTTCGCTCTCATAGCCTGCATCAGCTACGATATCTTTATGACGCACCTTTAACTGTGCCTGGATATGGTTAAGGAAAGGTACAAGGGTGAGCTGGTCGTTTCTATGGCTATAAGTTTCAGCGGCTATAATATACTCATTTTCTACACCAATCTGTAGGTTGTAGCCAGGCTTGAGCTGGCTGTTTCTCATATGATCTTCCTTCATAAGCATAAAAGTAGCATCTGAATCTGTTTTTGAATAACTATTACGACCATTAAAAAGTCTGGCAGCTAAGTTATAACGTTCTTGTCTTTCGAGGAAGGCTTGGACACTTTCATAATCTCTTTGAAAGGGTGTTTTTCTTTTTCCTTTACCATATACAAAGCTTAGCTGCTTATCTTCTTTGTATTGATCCATATAGTCTTTCATTTCTTTTAGTAGACTTAAATAGTCTTCACCACTTAGAGACCCACTAAAACCATAAACCTCTTTTAGGCTAATCAGCAGCTTGTCGACTTTTTCATGAAGCTTGATTTCATTCTTTTCAACTGCCTTTCGCCAAACAAAGGTATAACGATTGGCGTTAGCTTCAAGTTTAGTGCCATCAATAAAGAGGTGGTCATGCTGTATCTCTTCTAGGTCATAAAGAAGACTAATAAACTGATAAAACAAATCATCTACAACCAAGGGTAACCGTTCAGATCTGAATCTAGCTAGAGTATTGTGGTCTGGAACGCTTTCATCTTCTAGTAGCCACATATAGTTAATATCTCTTTTGCAAGCTTGTTCAAGCTTTCTTGTTGATGTTACAGTCTGTGAGGCACCATAAGCGAGTATCTTGAATAAAGTTTTTGGTGAGTTCTTTGGCTTTGAACCAAGCCTAGAGTAGGTATTATAAAGAGATGTGTAATCTAGCTCATCAGCAATCATGCTAAGGATTCTAACAGAATCATCATCTGGAATAAGCACTTCAAGATTAAGTGGCAAAGTGAGTTGTTTACTTGTCTTTATCATGGTATAATTCTCCTGTATTTTTAGGTTGTCAGATACCTTAATTATACAGGAAAACGGACCCTTTCAGGTGAGTAATCACATGAAAATCGTCCGTTTTTTCTTGCTTTTGAAAAGAGAGTGAAAGTCATTATGCTTTAGAAAAAGTGTTCTGATGGAGAGGTCATCCTTGCGGCATATATTTCAGACTTAAGAAACTAGAAATGGAAAGGTCCGCTTTAGATTTGCAACCCGGGAATCAGGTTATTTTTCGAAAGTATGATGGCTGAAGCGATTTATAAAACTAGATAAAAGAAAAAGGCAATCCCAGAATTTATTCTGAGACAGCCCCTT
>PPCM01000189.1_pt1 | contig 83554 bp, 63 predicted proteins | sample 1555541 | NCBI WGS metagenome assembly PPCM01 (sample SAMN05284479, study PRJNA326546) | Marine sediment metagenome, whole genome shotgun sequencing project. | isolation source: marine sediment | place: Germany: Wadden Sea | collected 2012-09-05 | reverse complement strand
TTGTTTAAGCATGTGCTGGAAATAGACCGCGCGGTTTCCAAACAAGGATTGCAGCCATTAGAATGTAAATTGCCATGGAAGAAAGAGAGGCTCCAACAGTGTCTGCTGTTGAAGATTCCATAACAAATCTCAAGATAGTTGGAAGGAATGCTCGGCCAAGAGTATCAACCATACCAACTAAAAGCGCACCAGCCACAGCCCCACGGATTGAGCCGATACCACCAATAACAATGACTACAAAGGTAAGGATCAGAATAGATTCACCCATCCCTGATTCTACCGCCAAAATCGGTGCAGCCATGATTCCTGCAAGACCAGCCAGAAGGGTGCCGAGACTGAAAACAAGGGTGTAAAGCCTATTGATATTGACACCCAGTGCCTCCACCATCGTTCTATTGGATGCACCTGCACGTATCTGCATACCAATTCTAGTCTTAGCAAAGAGAAGCCAGAGGCCGAGGGCAACTCCAATACCCACGCCAATTACAGCCAGTCGATAAGTTGGATAAGGTAGTCCGGGTAGTAGTTCAACACTGGACGAAAGCCAGCTTGGTACATCCATAAACAGTGGTTGGCGACCCCAGATTATTCTGGTCATTTCATTGAAAAACATGATCAGGCCAAAGGTGGCCAGCACCTGATCAAGATGTTCTCTGTTGTAGAGATGACGCAGTACCAAAAACTCAACTGCCGCACCCACAATGGCTGCGGCGGCAAGTCCGGCTGGGATTGCCAGCAGAAAGGAGCCAGTCTGTGCGGCAACAGTTGCCCCGACATAGGCGCCGATCATATAAAATGAGCCATGGGCAAGGTTGATTACCTGCATGATGCCAAAGACCAGCGTCAAGCCAGCAGACATCAAAAACAGGGTAATGCCCAACTGTAGGCCATTTAAAATTTGTTCAATAAATAACAGCATAAAACAAAATCCGGGTGGCGCTTATCACGCTTACCCGGAGTTATCCTTATTCTTTAAAACTATAATTCAGCGATAAGAAAAATTACAATTTTTACATTTTACATCTGACACTGATCTGCATAGGCATCCACATGATTCTCAAAAACCTTCTCAACAGTCTTGTTGGTAAAGCCTGTCTCTGTTTTGATAACTTCACGAATGTAGATGTCCTGAATTGGGTGCTGGTTGACACCGAAAGAAAAGTTGCCACGCACTGAATCAAAATCAGCCTTTTTTAGATTTGCACGAAGTGCCGCAGTATCTTTATCTCCACCAACAGTTTTCAGAGCAGATCCAATAAGACGGGCAGTATCATAGCCCTGAGCGGCATAAAGAGTTGGGGTTCTACCGTAGGCTTCTTTGAAGGCAGCTACAAACTGCTCATTGGCTGGGTTATCAAGATCGTGGGTCCACTGCGAACCGTTCTTTACACCAAGTGCTGCGCCTCCAACTGCACCGAGAATTCTCTCATCAAAGGAGAAGGCAGGGCCATATACAGGAATCTCTTCGGAAAGACCAGCTTGAGAGTATTGCTTAAGGAAGTTTACTCCCATACCGCCTGGCAGAAAGAAAAAGACAGATGCTGGTTTAGCTGCACGAAGTGCTGAAATCTCTGCTGCATAGTCGGACTGACCAAGCTTGGTATATACTTCGCCTACAATCTCACCTTTGTAATAACGCTTAAAACCAGCAAGGTGATCCTTGCCTGCCGGGTAATTTGGTGCAATCAGGTAAGTGGACTTTACTCCGGTATCTGTAAGGTACTGACCAACAACCTCATCAAGATTGTCGTTCTGATAAGAAACACTAAAGTAGTTTGGGTTACACTTTTTGCCAGCAAGCTGGGATGGCGCAGCATTTGGGCTGAGGTAGATGATGTCATCACGAACAAGCTTAGGAACAACAGCCATAGCAACGTTTGAGAAGATGATACCAGTCATTATCTTTACGCCATCTTTTTTCACATAACGCTCAGCAATCTGCTTTGCTTTGGCAGGCTTCCGCTCAGAGTCTTCCACCAGTAACTCAACAGGTACACCACCGAGCTGTCCAGCTTCCTGAGAAATAGCCAGTTTAAAGCCATCACGCATATCTTCACCAAGATAACCAGCTTTGGTGGAAAGGGTTGTTACCATGCCGATTTTAACTGGCTCCTGAGCAACACTGGTTGTGGCCATCATCGCTGTAAGTGCAACAGCGGCAAGCCCTCCTAAAATTGTCTTCTTCATCTTCTCTTCTCCTGTATATTTTTTGATAAACCAAAAGCTGGCTTATAAGTTTGTTTCTCTTTGAAAGAACGCGTTTCTGTATATAAGAACACTGCGATGTTTTTGCAAGAGAAATATATGGAAACACTATGTCGATGAGGACTTTTGTGAATAGGGTAAAACTAAAACTAATTTAATAACAATAGAAGGAGGATTGATGATAAGTAAAAGCGATATGTATTGGAGAAGAGGAGATGTAATTTCACTATGAAATATCGAATATTTAGGGTACAAGGATATGTGCCTAACAACACAAGGGCTTGGGGTTAAGTAGCTAAATCTAGCATGTAATCAAAAATTGAGATTTTATTATCTGGAAATAAGAAATGATCAATACCAATCGCGAAAAAATAAGCACCTGTCTTCTCGCTATCTTGATTGCTACCATCGGTTATATAGTTTACAGCCAATGGCAGAGTCTATCTAATGAAAAGGATTATCAGGCTGTTCTACAAGATAATACTATTGAAGCTTATGATGCTTTTCTTAGTAGAGAGGATAATGAAAGCTATAGAAAAGATGTGGAATACTATCGAGATAAAAAGGCTTTCGAGCTGGCACACGAAACAAAGGACGTTTCAGCATATCAGGAATTTTTAGATAAGTATCCCAATTCTACCTGGCGAGACAAGGTGGAATACCACAGAGATGAGGTTACCTTTAAACATGCAAAAGAAAGCAAATCCCTTGATGAGGTTGTCACCTTTTTAAGAAATTATCCAGACTCTGCATGGGTACCCAATTTCAAATATCTACTGAGACATCAATTTGGATATAACGATGTATCAGAAGTGACCGAAGAGGCTATTCAAAACGATAATTATAAAGTTGCTGCCCGAGGAGGACTTAAGAGCCAACAGCCCTCGGTACAAAAGAGTATAAAGCCGGATAGAATTATCAGTTTGGATCGTTATACTGTTTCGTCAGATTCTTCCAATGCGAATGTTGAAAACAAAAGCTGGGGTCGTGTTTTAAATCCTTCAGGAGGGATGCCAGAATCAGGTTTTTCCGCCTTCTATTTTAATACTAAAGAACCTGATGGCACAGTTTACACTGAGCCTGTAGATGATATTGCTATTAATTATTCCTGGGATAAGCTTAAGGGAATCAAGTCTGAAGATTTTGGTGGATATTGGGTTGGTAAGATTAATTGTGAGGTTGATACGACAAAACAAATATTCATCAGTCAAAGCCATGCAAAGACAAGATTATTTATTGATAAAGAAATAATTTATGAAGGTGGAAGTGACAAGGAGATGAGCTATCAATGTAGGGCAGGTAGCCATACTATTGAAGTTGAACATGTTAACAACTGGCACACCACAGAATTTTCGCTTCGCATTACCGAGCCAGTCACCTACCTACTTTTGAGTGAAGTCTCAAATAGGCTTCAGGATAGAGGCCTGCAAACCGCTGATGTAGGTCTTGTCTCAATTTATGAGAGTTCAGTAAAAGATTTATCAGTAAAACTTGAACTGAAAAAAACCACTCAACCTGTTGTCCTTTTTCTAACGTCTTACAGCCCAGTAGTCTGGGAAATCAGCAACCCTTTTCAGGTCGATTTACAGGCTGTAATTTATAAATCTCACTCACCAGGGGCAAGGGTAATAGGGGATATTGGAGAAGAGACTTTGGTTATGGCAACGAGGGAAAAGATTGGTAAATATTCATCAAGACCATTTCCAAGGTGTAGCTGTAACGGTGGCCATTTTCACTGTGAAGGGGCTGGAATAGACTCAGCCAGAGATACTATCGAGCAAGTAACTCAGCGTAGTCTTTCTGGTTACACGATGGCCTACTCAGCGTATCAGCTTTCCTATCCTGAAAGAATTATTGATCAAGACTTTTTCCTGGAAGCAAAGAAAATCACAGAAAAAAACCGTACATTGGAAGAGGAATGCAAAAGCGAAAAATCTCCTGATTTCAATGCGATGTTCAATGGGTAAGAGTAAAGTGAAGATACATTAGCTATCAAGCGACAATATTTTAAAGAAGGTGCAGAGTAATTTTGCCTAGAACATCTTTTATGGTATCGTGAGATATGTTTTGACAAATTCATGCAGTTGAATCATTGAGCGATGTGAATATTATGAAGATATCAAAAAACGATCTGGAAGCTGCTCAAAAAGAAGGGATTATAAGTAATAACCAAGTAGAAAATCTCATCACTTTCCTGCAAAAAAGAAGCTCCACTACACCTCGCTTTGACTTCACCCATATTCTCTACTATATGGGTGGGCTGCTTGCCATCGGTGCTATGAGTCTTTTTATGAATCTTGGCTGGGAGTCTTTTGGTGGTTGGGGGATAGTGGCTATTTCGCTGATCTATGCAGCTATTGGTTTAAAGCTTGCCTCGGTATTTGAAAGAAGAGGTTATGGTATTCCCGCTGGCATCTGCGCAACCTTTGTTATTGCCCTTACACCTCTTGCTATTTATGGTCTCCAACAGGGTTTAGGTGTCTGGCCGGATGATACAGTTTACCGAGATTACCATCGCTACATAAAATGGCACTGGCTCATAATGGAGCTTGGTACACTTGCTGTTGCAGCAGTTATTGCAAAATTTTATCGTTATTCCTTTCTGATTATGCCAGTTGCGGTAACGCTCTGGTATATGTCGATGGATGTGGCTGCCTGGCTTGCCATGGCTTGGTTTGATGAGACATGGGCAAATTATGAGCTGCGTAAGTTGGTCTCCATGTATTTTGGTATTGCTATGATTCTCTTTGCCTTCTGGGTGGATATCAGGTCACGATCAAAGGTGGATTATGGCTTCTGGCTCTATATTTTTGGGGTACTGGCTTTCTGGGGCGGTATGACTATGCAGCATTCGGATAACGAACTGTCCAAATTTATCTACTTTTGCATTAACCTTGGTCTCATTGGTGTGGGTGTTGTTCTTGTGCGCAAGGTCTTTGTGGTCTTTGGTGGGCTTGGTTGCACTGTCTATATTGGGCATTTGGCTTATGATGTTTTTGAGGATAGTTTGTTGTTCCCCTTTGCGCTTACAGGCATAGGTTTGCTTGTGATATATTCAGGCGTGGTCTGGCAGAAGCGGGAAAAGGCTGTGACAGCAAAGGTGCACGGTTTGCTGCCAGATCGGCTGCGAGAGTTGCTTGAGTCGAGAAGGTTTTAGGTAGTTGCCATTGTGGCTATAGGCCAAACATGCGACCTACTGCGCCAATGGTGATACCCACCACCATGGCAAGAAAGATATTGCCCGACTTTAAGCTGACAAGTGCTGTTATACCCGTTGCACCCCAGCTCAAAGGGCCCCCGTTGATAGCAGCTGGGATAATCAGTGAGAGGAGAATTGTACCGGGCAGGGCGTCCATAAAGGTTTTAAATCTTCCTGTTTTGGGAAGTCGCCCAGCAAGGAGTAAGCCACCAAGTCGAAGGCTGTATGTTAATAATGCACAACTGGCTATTACTAAAAAACTATCGGTCGGCATCACTTGTCTCCTTGGTCTTTGCAGGAAGAAAGGCGGTGACGAGTGCTCCTGTAATACCTCCCACTAGTATATACCATTTACCAGGTATGAGCTTTTCAGTTATCAGGGCGACAAGGCCTGTAATTATCCACGGTAGTAGATCTTGCCTGCCCTTCCAAAAGCTGAAAACAAGGGCTGTGAAAACTGCTACAAAGGCAAAGTCTAGGCCGAATTGTTCAGGGTTTGAGATGATAGCGCCAAATCTATGTCCAACCATTGTTCCAAGACACCAGGCTGTTTGAATACAGAGTCCTCCACCGAGCAAAAAGTATGTTGTTGTCTGTTCTTTGTAATATTTTGCCATGGTCATCGCCCAGTTTTCATCCGCCACCAGATGCATGAAGAAAATCTTATGCAATAGACTCTTCTCAGCAAAAAGAGGGCTGAGGGAGGCACCAATAAGCATATAGCGCATATTAATGACTAACACTGCAAGAGAGATCTCTAGAATTGGCAGAGGCGGCAGCCACATGTCGACCATGACAAATTGTGAGGAGCCTGCAAATATCGATAAGTTCATAGTAAGCAGGGTTAGCCAGCCTATGCCATTTTTAGCGGCTAGCAGACCAAGCACACTGCCATATGCAGCTACCGAGGCGGCAACAACGAGGTTTGCGGTAAAGCCAGCTCTTAACTGTGATAAATTGTAATTTCTTTGTGTAATTGTTGTATCCATTTTGCAAGGATACGGTGTGTGAGGGAAAATTTCTTGAACGATATTGCTCTTTTTAGCAAACCGCTTTGCGATATTGACCCGGAGTTATACCAAAGGCGGATTTGAATTTTCTAGAAAAATGGCTCTGGTCGCTAAACCCAGCATAGAGCGCTGCGTCAGCAATAGGGCTACCCTGTCTCATTTCAGCCTTAGCAAGTTGCAACCTTCTCTGGATAAGATAGATATGTGGTGTGGTTCCAACGGCACTGCGGAACAGTCTTAGAAAGTGAAAACGTGAAAGACCAGCTTCATGGGCTATATCTTCAAGGCTTATATCTGAAGTTGCCATATCGGAAATGTAGTCACAGGCCTTTCTGATGGCAACAGGGAGTTGTCTTAAATCTTCTAACTCAGAAGAACTTTCACTGTAGCGTTGTAGCAGTTTGCTAAGAGTTGTATAAAAGGCCGATTGTAGTTCAAGTGATGAACTTTTTTTATCTGCCAGCAAATTGAATATAGTGTGGAGAGAGAAAGCCAGTTCTTGATCACATATTACAGGCTGACTGAATCGACAGCTTTCTTTCTGTTTAAGATATTCAGAGCTGATCTCTTTTATCAGATTAGTTGGAATATAGATAATATTGTAATCGAATATATTACCATCAGCAGACATGCCATCGTGGATTTCTCCTTCATTGACGGCGATTAGGCTGTTTGGGGTTGCACAGACGTCTTCACCTCGGTGGTGAAACTTTTGTATGCCTCTGTTCATTACACCGAGGGCAAAGTCTTCATGGGCATGCTTGTCGAATTGAAAGCGTTGATAACTGGCCTTAAAAACAACTAAGTCATTAAGACCAGCCGCCCGAAATATTGTAGCCTTTTCTTTTTTCTGCATGGTTTGAATCGGTTTTTTACCTGATGCTTGAAAAGATATTATTCTTGCTCAATTATCTTTTTGGCAGGGATCAGAGCTGTTGCCGCAGCTGAGACAATATTACCCGCAACACCAGGCCCATCACCTGCAACGAATAATCCTTTTATTGCAGTTTCAAGAGAGTTGTCGCTATCCACCTGAGTTGCAAAGAATTTGATTTCCGGTGCATAGAGTAGTGTTTCATCATTAGCAACACCTGGCACAACATTATGGAGTTGTTCTAGCCCATCTACCAAATTAGTAACAATTCTTTCTGGCAGGGCCATGGCAATATCACCACAGGTAACATCTTTTAAGGTTGGTTCAATGGAACTGTTTTTAATACGGTTCCAGGTAGATCTGCGGCCCCGCTTCAGGTCGCCAAAACGTTGCAGAATTGGTTTATGGCCACCGATAATGGTTGCCAGTCGACCGATGGATTCACCGTAGGCTGTGTTATCTTCCACCGGATCGTTGAGTACCACTTTTGAGAGAAAGGCAAAGTTGGTGTTGTTCGACTTCTTATCCATATAGGCATGACCATTAACACAGACAAAATCCTGATAATTTTCAAGTGCCACAAAACCACCGTAGTTGGTACAGAAGGTTCTAGTCTGATCATCGTACTTCTGGGTGCGGATAAAAAAGGTTGGATCGTAAATAATATCACAGATATCCTGCATAACTTCATTGGCTACCTCAACACGTACACCCACCTCAATGCCACGCTGGCTTACATTAATACCATGGTCCTTTACCACAGAGGCAACCCAGTCGGCCCCTACACGACCCGGTGCCAAGATCACATTTTTGGCCTTATAGTCGCCACGGTTTGTTTTAACACCGGTAAGAACGCCATCTTCTGTAATAATATCTTTTACCGTTTCGGAGGTGTGAAAGGTAACACCTTTGCTCTGGATATATTCAGCCATACCAGCAATGTGAAAGGGTAGGTTGTCGGAGCCAAGATGCTTCTGTTTGATTAAGAGCAGATCAATACCATGCTTTTTGGCTTCTTTACGGATGTTCTTAGCGCTTTTAGGATCGGTAGGGTACACCTTACCATCCATCTTGAAGCGGTTAAAAATAGCCTCTGTTTCATCGATGAGTGCACTTGCCTCACTCATGGGCATAAACTGGGTGAGGTCTGTTTTGCCAAGGCGAGGAATGAAGTTGAGCTTACCATCAGAGAAAAGACCTGCACCACCGACACCGCAGAGAATATTACATGGTCTACAGCCAACACAGGATTTGTCTCCGGCAATAGGACATTTTCTTTTCAACGAGGCCTTTCCCTTTTCAATAACAAGTACATTCAGGTTTGAGTGTTCGCCTAAGTAGTAAGCGGCGAAGAGTCCGGCAGGGCCACCTCCGACGATGATTACATCATATTCATTCTTTGCGGTCATGGGTTTCATGCTCCAAGTATGTTCACAGTTGTTTCACTGTAGCAGTATCAATAGTCTAAACACAAATATGCCCGCTGAATATTTCTATTCTAATTTCAGCGGGCGACCCGTATTGTTATCGCAAAAAACTCGCAAGGTCAAGGGATTATTCGGTTGATATATGGCGAGCTCAAGTTGTGAGCAGATCACAAGTAAAAGAATTAATTGCGCTCAGAGCAGTATTAAGACTCTTTATAACTCAACCTATCTAACTCGTTGAAACAAAGCTTTTCTCATATCTTTGCCAGATATCAAATGCAATACTCATTGGCTCAACCATTGGTATTGTGTAGGTGTGAAAGTTCTTATTGTAGAGGTAGTCTCTTTTTCCAAGGACATATTTTGAAAATCCTCGGATGGAAACAATCATCGGTTTTTGCATAGATTGTTTTAATTCAACGATTTTCTCCGGGAAGTACTCGGTCAGATAAGGGACTTGTAAATAGAGTCCGAGGACAATACCATCGGTGTTTTCATCCTGGTCGATTATTTTCAGGGCTTCGATGAGTCGTTTGTCATCACAATTACCAAGCAGATCAACGGGATTATTACCAAAACCTGTTTCTACACCTACGAGTCCGTTCAAATTGTTTTTGGTTTCGTCTGTGAAATCAGCAAGGTTCATATTAAAGGCTGTTACCTGATCTGCTAGCAGTACTCCGGCACCGCCACCGACACTTACAACGGCAATATTATCGCCTTTGGCTCGTGGGTTAGTTGTGAGAAGAGAGAGTATATTAACAAGAATTTTCGGATCTTCAGTGAGTGATTCAATCATGTAAAAACCAGCTTGGCGACAGCATGCTCTGAATGCTTCAACATCTCCAGCAAGAGATGCTGTATGGGAAAGGGTGGCCTCTGCTCCACCACCAACGCCACCTTTTATAACAAGAACCGGTTTCTTCTTTGAGACCTTTTTGCCTATCTCCATTAACAGTTCGCCATCATCCATACCCTCAAGATACATGGCAATGACTGAGATTCTATCGTCGCAACCCATGTGCTGTAGAACCTCAGCTACCCCAACTCCACTTGCATTACCGATGGAGACAAGTTTACCGAGCTTTAAGTTGTCTGCATGTAACATTTCAAGAATCTCAACACCGATGCCGCCGCTTTGTGAAATTATACCAATGCCGTTTGGTTCGGTGACCATACTGGTTCTGTGCTCGGGCGTGAAAAAGGTGTTTAAACCACTGAAATTGTTAATAGCTCCCATACAGTTGGGGCCTAGGTATGCCACACCATATTCAAGGCTGAGGGTGATTAATCTCTCTTCGAGATCATTTCTACCAACCTCTGAGTATCCATCACCAATGATGATGGCTCCTTTACCGCCCTTTTTGCAAAACTCTTCAAAAACTGTAACAGTTGCAGATGCATTTAAAACAAAAATCCCAAGATCTGGTGCTTCGGGAATATCCGTTACAGACCGGTAACATTTTTTACCTTGAATGGTCTCTCTGTTGGGGTTTACTGGATAGATACGTTCTACACCCAGACAGTTTTTAAGGATAATCCCGCCAATGGTCCCAAGTTCTGAAGCTCCAAAAATGACCACCGATTCCGGGTCAAAAATTTTGCCAAGACTTTTGGTAACCCAGTCAGCTACACTTGTCTGCTTTCGGCTTTCTAGAGGAGGGCCTTTAATTATTCTGGTATCAACAATGACACAACCATCTTCATAGACAAGTACAGGGTTGAGGTCAATTTCGAGGATATCCGGATTTTCAAGTAGGAGCTTTGATACAGCGATGGTGATGTCAACAATAGTCTCTTTATTAAGCTCTTCACCTCTGTAACCGTTAATAATATCGCCAGCCTTTGTTTCAGAAAGCATCTCTTCAACGTCTTTGCGACTTAACAGACCTATACCTGGAGCTGTATCACCATATAGTTCGACAAACTTTCCACCTGTACCGACCATGACAAGAGGGCCAAAGACCGGATCTTGTCTACCACCAATTAGGAGCTCAAACCCTCGCTTAGCCATTTTCTGGACAAAAAGCTCCTCCGGTCGCTTAAGGCCGTGGGATTCTATATCACTATTCATTTTGTTTCTGGCAAGGATGAGTTCTTCTTCATCCTGTATGTCAAGTATCACTCCCCCCACATCCGATTTATGGATAATACTTTTGGAATGTGCTTTCAGAACAAGAGGGAAATCAAGTGACTTGCTGCAGAGGATGAGTTCATTCTCATCATTGGCAACCACATCGCCCAGAACAGGTATGTTGTAGTTTTCAAGTATAATTTTTGTTTGCTTAAATCCCAAAGCTTGTAGCTGAGTCATTGTTGTCCTTTTTAACTAAATGATTTGAGCTCATTATGATGGTAAGCAACTAATCGTTAATGTCGGTGCTATTTCATAGTTAGTGTTACTGTGGAAATATGGAGAATCCTAAGCTATGTTAATAGGTAGTAGGAAAAAGCGTACCAAGTAACACTATTTAAACAAATTTTATTGTAATATTCTGAGTATTCTACAACATTTACATCATTAGAAGCAAATAACCTCAAAAAATCAGTAGTATTCAGATAAAGCACTTACTAGATCAGTCGTGTCTTCATATGAGCTATATTTGTGCTCGATTGGTTGATTAATCAAATTGGATAGAGTATTTCTTTTCTATCGATAAGATTGGATGTTTCATGGGTTTTAAATTATTGAATTAAATCTTCAGAAGAAAAAGGAATATTGTCCGGAGGGTTGGATGAAAAAAAAAGATTCGGGAAAGAACCCCAGAAAGATGTACCCAATCTGGTATCAGTATGAAGTAAAGCCCACTGAGGCCAACCCAGAAAAAGAGAGCTGGTCTGGTGGCTTGGCGAATCTTATTGTCTTTGCCTATTCCGACCAGGATGGTAAGGCAAAGTGTGGTCGACATATAGCGGGTTGTGATTGGGAAATTACATCTCTTAAGCGGGCTTTTGCTGTTAGAAAGGAACACCTTGGTTCAATGGAACCCATTTTTCAAAAATTGTATCAAGAAGCAGAACAGTATGGGATTGCAGTACGATTCGATGGTTGGCGTATTGATCGAAATAAGAAGTGCTAAAGGAGGAGTTTTACGTGGCTGAAGATATAAGTAAAAAACTGGTAGATACAGTAAAAAATCCCGGTGGTTCTGATTCACAGGAAAGTTTTTTAAAAGCAATGGAACTTGCAAAAGCCTATGCTAGTTCTGGGTCGGTGACGCATTATACGTCTGTAACTAGATTATTTTATGATCTTTTTGAAATGTTTGAAACCGGGGCTGATCCGCGAGATAAAAAGTAAAACCTTACTCTTCCAAGCTGGGTGGTGTTCTGCGTAAAAACTTTGAAATCTGTCCATCTTTGTAGTCGCAGTGAGCAATTATCTTGTTGAGATAATCAATATTAGCATCTATCTGATCCATATATACATTGCGATCAATTTGCAGTGTCTTCTCAAAGTGGTGTGTTAAGGAATGGTAGACCCCACCTAACTGATTCTGTAGCCTATCTTTAATTAACTCATAAAAGGCTGTTGTATTGGCCATCATCTCATGCAGGGTAGAAAATTGTGTATTGTCTTCTTTCTGCATTTCATAAAAAAGAGATGAGAGACACTCTAAATAATACCTGTCTGCCATCTGGGCAATGACATCTGCGCTTCCAACCACTTGACCAATGAGCTTAGATTCGTTGGAACACTCTATGGATTTTGGATCAAGAGCCAGGTTTGTATGATTAATAACATCTTCACATTCTAGAGAATAGTAAATAGGTAGGCCGATTACTCCAATGTATGTTCGCATTAATTGAGCAGATCTTTTTTCGTGACTGACTGATTTTTTATTATCAATAAACGGATGCTGTTCCATGCGTAATTCGAGCATTCCTGTGTCATGGAAAAGTGCACAAAGTAAACCTTTCTCTACTGCAACAGCTCTAATCTGTGTGCCTCCATGATGGAGGCCGTGAAAAAGTCTTGCTGTTGCTAATGTGACAATTCTTGTATGGCGCAGGTTATGGTATGGAAGAAAGTTTTTGGTGAAATTTGGGTTTTCACCCCTAAAAAAGTCGGTAACATGTTGATAACTTTCTTTAAACGCAGAAAGGTCAATTGTTGGCCACGTGGTAGCACATAATGAGAGGATTTCAGGTAAAACGATAGATGACCGCCCTGCATCTCTATCTATATATTGATTTTGTTCATCCATTTGATTTAAGTTAATCATTATTCATTTTTAGACCATTCTGAATCGAATTGTACTGATTGTAAGTAGGTTAATCAAGGTATGACCTTGAAAAAAGAGTTGTTTTTGTATTCAAGCAAAGTATTCTGTCATTTACAAGAGGTCGTTTGTTGTTAGAAAGTAAACTCAATATCAATAGGGAGCGAGCTGTGGATAGTTCTTCTTTTACAATACTGGTTGTGGATGACGATGATCTGGTAAGAACAACTGTAGCAACTTTAGTGAGTTCCCTTGGCTACGATAGTCTTGAAGCTGAAAGTGCGGAGAGAGCACTTGAAATCATAGAAAAAAATAAAGATATTGATCTGGTGTTAACAGATGTTGTAATGCCTGGTATGGATGGCCTTGATCTTCTAAAGGTTATTTGGGAATCAAATCAAGATATTGATGTTATTGTTATCACTGGTTTCGCAGATAGGGTCAACTATGTGGATGCTGTAGAAACTGGTGCTGTTGACTTTATTCAAAAGCCTATATCTCAAAGAGAGCTTGATGTGAAGTTAGATCGTGCTTTTCGTGAAAGGACGATGTCTCGTCAGCTAGCGAGTCTAGATGGTAAAGATGACGATACAGGGTTAAATAAAAGTACAACATTTACCACTAAATTTATAAAAGAATTGGAGCGATCTTTTCGCCAGAATAATCCGCTACATTTGGCGATTCTTGAAATTGCTCAAAAGAGTGATGCTAAGATAAAAGAGCTTGCTGGAGTGGTGAAATACTGTATTCGTGATGAAGTAGATATGGCCTTTCGCTTTGATGAATGTAAAATAGCTATTGTATTGCCGGAGACAACAGCTGATCAGGCTGCAGAGATTATGCAGCGTTTGTTAGTTATTGCTCTTGAAAGAGGTATGGGCGATGCATCCTTGGCAATAGGTCTAGTTTCAAATTTTAAACCAGAAGGTCTTGCTATAGAAGAAGTTGAAAGACAGATTGTGCAGAAGGCAATTCAGGCTACAGCTGATTCAAGGGCTGATGGTGGAAATACGGTAACTTGCTGGGTTTAATCTGATATAAAAAACTAAGAAGGTGTTTAAGACGGGGTTGCTTATGACTTTAAGCAACCCCGTTTTTATTTTGAACTATGCTAAAGCATCTTTATGAAAGTTTTGATCGGGCTCGATCGGATATTTTCCGTCAAAACATGCTAGGCAGAAGTTGCTCTTATCAAGTCCAGTTGCTTCAACGAGACCATCAAGGCTTAAATAATGTAGAGAGTCAAGGCCAAGGTATTTGGCGATTTCCTTAACATCCTTGTTGCAGGCAATAAGCTGGGATGCGCTTGGAAAATCAATACCATAATAACAGGCATGGCGTGTTGGTGGACAACTTACCACCATATGTACTTCTTTAGCACCTGCTTCGCGTAGGGCACGCACACGACTTTTACCAGTGGTACCACGTATAATTGAATCCTCAACAATGAGAACCCTCTTACCTTTTAAAAATGAGCGAACAGGATTTAGCTTAACCTTTACATTAAAATCACGCATGGACTGGGTTGGCTGAATAAAGGTTCTTCCAACATAGTGGTTTCTGATAACTCCAAATTCCAGTGGTATGCCAGAGGCTTGTGCATAACCAATTGCGGCATAGTTACCTGAATCAGGAAATGGCATAACAATATCAGCATCAACCTTTGCTTCACGGGCAAGGATCTGGCCCATACGCTTTCTTGCTTCGTATACATTGACACCAAAAACATCGGAGTCGGGACGAGCGAAGTATACCTGCTCAAAAATGCAATAGTGAGGATCTTGCTTTGGCCATGGAAAGATCGAGCGCATTTCTTCATCTTTTTTGAGGATGAGTACTTCGCCAGGATCAATATCACGTACATATTCTGCTTCAATAAGATCAAGAGCGCAAGTTTCAGAAGCAACGACCCATCCACCGTTTGAAAGTCGACCTAGGCAGAGTGGACGAAATCCATCAGGATCACGTACAGCAATCATGGTCTCCTCATTCATAAACAGCATGGAGTAGGCGCCCTTTAAAGCTCGAAAGGTCTTTGTTAGTGCTTCATCAAGACCGTTGTCGCAACAGCGAGCCATGAGATGAAGAACAACTTCTGAATCCATTGTGGTTTGAAAGATTGATCCTTCCTCTTCTAGATTCTTTCGTAACTCTATGGAGTTGACCAGGTTACCATTGTGAGCCACAGCAAGGGTCTTTCCTTTATGGGTCACCATCAGTGGCTGAGTGTTGGTAAATGTAGATGCCCCGGTTGTTGAATAGCGCACGTGGCCAATTGAGATATTACCTTTAAGTTTTTGTAGGATATCTTCAGAGAATACTTCTGGCACAAGGCCCATGTCCTTGTGAGCAGTGACAGTGCTACCGTCGGAAGTGACGATGCCTGCGCTTTCCTGGCCTCGATGCTGTAGAGCATATAGACCAAAGTAGGTTAGCTTTGATGAATCTTCATGGTTAAAAATACCGCACACACCACATTCATGGGTGGGATATTCCTGGGGGTTGATCATTGGATTAATCTCAGACATGGTTTTCCTCTGTTAAATGCTACTGCTCAATAGTACAAAATATATTGAGTCTGATTTCGATAAATAGAACGTCAAAAGCAGACTATTTCACGTCAGAAATGAGAAAGGCACAAGAAACATTCTGTTCCTGTGCCTTTCAGGAAGTGAATTTGTATCTCAACTGAGGCGGAAATTCAACTAGAAAGAATTTTAACCACTCAATTTATGGCCACATTGGCAAAAAAAATGTTGAGAATAAATTTTATCCGTTTGTTATAGCAAGTTTGTAAATCAATGCGGTGGCCGTTTCCATGTCATCAAGCTCAATAAACTCGTCGGTAGTATGAACTTTCTGCATCCCTGTGCCTAAAATTGCCATATCTATGCCGTATTCACTGATCACGTTGGCATCACTACCTCCACCTGATGCAGCTTGTTCCAATTGTGTTCCATCGATCGTGTCAATTTGAGCAAGACATTTTATTACCGGACTCTCTTCGGTTAGAGAAAGAGCATTGTATTCGCGCTGTACATTGATTGTCACAGATGGTTTGTTATCACCTTCAAGGTCAGGGTTTGACCAGTTATCAACAGTTTTGTTAAAGGTTGCAGCTATTTTATCTGTGTATGCGGTGAGTTTTTCTTCCGAGTGGCTTCGTACTTCACCCTTCATAGTGATGAGATCTGGGACAATGTTTCTGGCAATACCACCACTTATAACACCGAGGTTCGAGGTTGATTCGTCATCAAGTCTGCCAAGTTTCAGTTCTGCTACAGCTTTTGCGGCGATACTGAAAGCATTGATTCCTTTTTCCGGATTGAGTCCTGAGTGGGCAGCAAGGCCGTGAACAGCAATTTCAATTGTGTTAGCAGCTGGTGCTTTAGTGATGACCTTTGTCACATCATAGCTATCAAGAGCAAAGCCAAACTTTGCCTTGAGTTTGTCATGCTCAAGGTGTTTTGCTCCAAGTAGTCCTACTTCCTCACAGGTGGTTAAGACAATTTCTAGGCCAGTATGTTGACCTTTATCATCCTGTAACATCATGATCATTTCAATGATAGCGGCAATACCTGACTTGTCATCAGAGCCAAGAATAGTGTCACCTGCACTGGTAAAGGTGTCTCCAATACGCTTTACCTTTACATTATCCGCCGGGGTAACGGTGTCCATATGGCAAGCGAGTAGAAGTGGACCACTTTCTGAACCTGCAGTACCATTAAAAGTGATGATCAGGTTGCCAGCGTTTGAGCCAGTCTTTGCTGCTGAATTATCTTCGTAAATGGAATCAGCACCAAGCTCAGTGAAAACCTTTATCAGGTGATCGGCAACATTTCTTTCCTGTCGTGATGGAGAGCTTATTTCGCAGAGCTCTGTAAATGTTGCTGCAAGTCTTTCTCTATTTACTTTCATTGGTATTTTTTATGTTAGTAGGACTACGGCGTGACAGCTTATGCCTTCTTCACGACCTGTAAATCCCATTTTCTCGGTTGTTGTAGCTTTTATATTAATGTTTACAGTGGCTGTGTTGCATGCTTTGGCAATTGTTAAAACCATTTTTTCAAGATGAGGAGCAAGCTTGGGCTTTTGGCAAACGACAGTGATGTCTGCATTACCTAGTTTTAACCCTTTTGCTTGTACCTGTTCTATTACTTGTTCCAGTAACTCGATTGAGTAAATATCCTTAAACTTGTCAGAGCTGTCTGGGAAATGACGTCCAATATCACCTGCACCAATTGCACCAAGTAAGGCGTCACAGAGAGCATGGGTGAGTACATCAGCATCTGAGTGCCCAGCAAGGCCTAGTGTGTGAGGAATTTCCACACCACCAAGAACAAGTTTTCTGTTCTCTGCAAATTTGTGGGCGTCAAAGCCGTGTCCAATTTTCATACTAGTGTCCTGTTCTGGCTTAAGTTTATCCTTTTGCATTATAGTCATTGCAAGGAGGATATCTTCTGGTCTGGTAACTTTAATATTGGTTTCAGAACCTTCCACAAGAGTGACGGGAATACCAGCTTTTTCTAGAAGAGATGATTCATCGGTTACATCCTCGTCGCCGTTGACAACGTAGGCCTGCATTAAAAGTTTATAAGGTGCAGCTTGTGGGGTTTGCGCTTTCCAGAGACCTTCACGATCGACTGTGGCAACCACTTGATTTGAAATACTACCTTTCTTAATCGTGTCAGTGACCGGAACTGCTGCAATGGCACCGCCCCCGTTCTGGGCAGCTCTAAGACAGTCTGAGATGAGCTCAGATGTTACCATTGGTCTTGCCCCATCATGAACAAGGACAATATCTGTTTCAGGAGATAGGCTTGATAGCCCATTATAAACAGAGTCCTGCCTTCTGGCTCCTCCTGCAACAAGCTGTACCTGTTCAAGGTTGAATTTGTTGACGAGAAGGGTGGTGGAGTTCAGCCGATCTGCTGGAACAACTACTACGACTGTGTCTATCTTGGGGTGGTGAATAAAGGCCTGGATGGTATGAATCAGGATAGGAGCGCCCGCTATCTCGTGATACTGTTTAGGATAGTCGAGCTTCATCCTTGTACCACTTCCAGCAGCGGGGATTATGACAGCATTTTTAGTCATAACTCTAAGTGTCTTGCTTTTGTCTGTAAAAAAAATGTGTGGAGCGGGTTATAAGCCGAATTCTGTACTTCTAAAAGAAGCCATGATCATTTCACTGGAACATCAGTTGCCTGATGTCTCTTGCAACCTACCCGGAGATTTTGGGCGAGCAGCCCTCAAACATCTCCCTATTTGGTCTTGCTCCGGATGGGGTTTGCCGTGCCTTTCATGTCACCATGAAAGCGGTGAGCTCTTACCTCGCCGTTTCACCCTTACCAGCAAAGCTGGCGGTTTAATTTCTGTGGCACTTTCCGTCGGTCACCCAACGTTCGTGTTACGAACCATCCTGCCCTATGGAGTTCGGACTTTCCTCTCCGACTGCGAAAGTCGGGGCGATCATGAGCCCACTCCACACAATCTCTTTTTCTTTTAAACAGAGATATATAATAAGTCTCTGATATCAAAAGATAATGCAGTTCACCTTTCAAGTAAAGAAGAACTGCATCATATTATACTCTATAACTCTTTTGTTGCGTTGCTTACTACTCAGCAGCTGGTGCTTCGTGGTACATAATACGCTGGCAAGTAGGGCAATCAAACATCTGGTCGCCTTTGAGCAGCATATTGTAGCGCTGTGGTGGAATTGACATGTAGCAACCCTGGCAAACACCATCAAGAACGTTAACAATTGCAACACCGTTACGACGTTGACGAAGAGTTTCATACTTTTTAAGAAGAGCAGGCTTTACAGTTTTTGCCTGCTTTTGACGCTTGTCGTCTTTTGTCTTCTTGCCTTTGTTGATATCTTCGATGGTGAGACGAACTTTCTCAGTTTCTTCTGCAACTAACTTTTTCTCGCCCTTGAGGAGGTTTTTTTCCTCGTCGATTGAAGCAGTAAGAGTCTCGAGTTCTTCCATGATGGCAACTATCTTATCTTCATTTTCCTTAGCCGCCTTTTTGGCTTCCTCGATTTCTTTGAAGAGTGCAGTGTGTTCACGATCGGTCTGAACTTGCATCATCTTTGCCTGACGCTCACGTACATGAGTCTTTTTCTCTTCCATCTCAATTTCCAGCATCTTGTTCTCATTTTGCTGGGTTGTGATGGAGCTTTCAAGCTTATTGATGTTTTCTTCTCTTTCTGCAAGTGCTCTGATGCGTGCATCCAACTCTTCTTGAACTGTCAGAATTTCTCCGTCAATTTTATCTACTTCAAGGTCGATTGATTGCAGGTCTACCAGTTGTTCTATGTGCTCGTTCAAGGCCGACTCTCCTGTGAAAATGAAATGTTGTGTTTAATAAATTTTAAAAATTGTCTCGTTTAATATATGAAAACGGATTTGTTTCCGTTTTTGTCTCTGTAACTTTTAGTGACCAGTCATTTTTCTTAGCAGCAGCTTTTAATGAGTTTGCAATTAACGGGATTGCAAACTGCTCTGTTGCATAGTGACCGGCATCGACGATGCAAAAATTATACTCTTCAACCCAGCGGGCAATATCGTGCTTTACCTCTGAAGTTATATAAATGTCGGCACCGCTCTTATAGGCATCTTCTGTAAAGCCAGAACCACTTCCACCGCATAGTGCTACTTTGTTTATTGTTTTCGGCAGTTCTCCAGCAATGGATACAGTGGGTAAGTCGAGTGTTTTAAGAAGAGTTTGTATGAACTCCTCACTTACTTGTGGTTTGTTGAACTCACCAATGCAACCTGAACCTGTGTTTTCATTCTCTGGCGGTAATCCAGGACATAGGGGAGATAGGTTAGTAAGCTGTAAAACTTGTGCCAGCATTTTACTGACACTGTTGGTCGCGTTATCAAGATTGGTATGGCAACCTATGATGGAAATGGAGTTTTGAAGCGCTTTTTCGATAATTTTGCCAGTGGGGCGAGAGGTGTCTATTGCTGAAACCGGACGAAAGATGAGTGGGTGGTGACTGATTATTGCATCAGCTCCAATGGCTATTGCTTCATCGAGTAGCTTGCTTGTCGAGTCAAGGCTTATCAGAATGTGTTTAATCCGCCTTTCTCTGTCACCTACCAACAGCCCAACGTTATCCCAAGATTCGGCTAAGGCTTCAGGTGCATCAGCTTCGATGATTTCCAGGATGTCTTTTATTAATACTGTCATAATTCATCTTGTAGACAATTTAGATTGAGAGAGAATTCAGACTCTTAGGGTCTAAAATAAAAAAAGGTACAACCCTTGGGCTGTACCTTTTCATGTACCTTGTGCGTCGATCTTAGCTGATCTGACGTGATCGTTGGGGACTAATTTTCCGACTCCCCTCTCTGTATCTGTATATATCGCTGTCAAAACGTATCCAAAAATATAATAATTAAGCTGGTGGGCGTAGTAGGACTTGAACCTACGACAGACCGGTTATGAGCCGGTGGCTCTAGCCAACTGAGCTATACGCCCCTATATAAAACGCTTAACCTGTGCATAAGAACCGAATGAAACTCTCTTGTCAATAAAAATATATGAAGTTGTGTTGAAATATTTTACTGAGTAGTAAAAAGGCAAAACAGTACTACACTGTATGTTGAGGTTGTGTGTTTGTTGTATGATTACAAAAAACTATCAGATTATTACAACAATAAATATCTGATACAGATGACACTGTGAGTCTATGTATAATAATATTATTTATTTTCTTATCGCGATTTTTCTCTACAGCCTTGATTCAGTACCCGAGGAACCTCTGTTTCCTTTGTATCAGTCGGCAGCTCTTTTTCTTCTTTTATCTTTCAGTTACCGTCGGTTTTGTAAGTTTTCATTTAATAAGAATATTGGCGCTGGTGCTACTGCATATTTTAAAACGGAGAAGCGCCTTTCCATCAGTGGGATCATCTTTTATGGAGTCACTCTTTTTCTTTGTGACATAAAATATCATCTTAATATCTTCTCATTTGGTGGTCATATTCCTGCCTTTTCTGCAGTTGTTGGGCTTGGTATTTTTATCTTTTTTCTGAGCCTCATGTGGGGGGTTGGCGCTCATCATTACAATAGGGTGTTTGGTTGTAACTTATCCTCAAGGAAATTTATTGTTAACCAGATAAGAAACAATCTACCCATAGTGATACCTTGGCTCTTTTTCTCTTTTGCAAGTGATCTGTTGATGTTGTTACCTTTCCCTGCGCTGGAGGAAATTCTTAAGACAGGTTGGGGCGATTTTATCTTCTTTCTCGCCTTCTTAGGCTTTGTTTTATTGTTTCTTCCTGCCTTGGTGAAAAAACTTTGGAATTGTACACCCCTTCCGGCAGGAGATTTACATTCTCACTTGGAGGACTTTTGTGCCAGACAGAATTTTTCCGCTAAATTTTTTATCTGGCCACTTATGGAAGGCAGGGCAATTACTGCAGGTGTCATGGGTTTTATCCCGGGGATGCGTTATATCTTGCTTACACCTGCAATAATCGAATCCATGAGTCGTGAAGAGCTTGATGCTGTAATGGCTCATGAAATTGCCCACGTGAAGAAGGCCCATGTCTTTCTATATCTTTGTATTATTCTTGGCTTTAGCCTTTTAGCAGGTTTTTTAGCAGAGCCACTGCTCTATTATGTTCTCAGTATGGATTTCTTGATTCAGGTGATGGTGCAACAGATTACAAGCCCCGAAATTATCGTTACGCTGGTTGGAGGGGTGCCGCTTTTAGTGCTGGTTGTACTCTATTTTCGGTATCTCTTTGGTTATTTTATGCGTAATTTCGAGCGACAAGCCGATCTTTATACAATCGGGGTGATGGGTTCTGCTCTGCCTCTTGTCTCGGCTTTTGAGAAAATTGCCACTATTACAGGTGCGAGCAAGAGTGAAACTAACTGGCACCATTTCGGGCTAGGTGAACGTATTGATTGTCTGCTTGATGCAGAAAAAGATCCAAGTCGTGTAGGTAAACATGATAGTAAGGTGCGCTATTCTCTGATCGCTTTCTTTGTAGCCATGACAATGGTTGTTGGTGTTGCAAATCAGGTTTCTACTGAAGCGCTGGAGCACAATTATAAGGGTAAATATACTGAAGCAGCTTTGTACTATAGTGCTGAACAGGAGCCGGATAATCCCTTATGGCAGCGACTTATTGGTGATATGATGTTTAGTCGTAAGATGGAACTTGAAGCTGCTGAGGCGTATAGAAAAGCATTGGCACTTGATCCAGAAGAACCTGGTGCATTGAATAATCTAGCCTGGTTGCTTCTTACTACAAGAAATGATGACTTGCGCCATCCACAAAGAGCTTTGGAGCATGCACAAGTTGCAGCTACAATGGCACCTGAGGGCTTCGTGCTTGATACCTTGGCTACAGCTTATTGGGCGAATAATATGCTCAAGCAAGCTCTTGAAGTGCAGGCTGCAGCAATAAGCAAAGATCCAGAGAAAGCTGATTATTATCGTATGCGGATGAAACTGTTTCAACGGCAAAGTTATTCAGAGTCGTTTAAGTAGATGTTAAAATAAAGGAAAAATATGTTGTTTGGCGCACATGAATCGGTGGCAGGTGGTTTGCATCTTGCCTTCGATCGTATAAAAAAGGTAGGTGGCGAGTCTTTACAGATTTTCACGAGGAATCAGAGACAGTGGAACCCGAAACCATTATCCCATGAGGAAATTGATAACTTTACAAAGGCTTGGGATGAAACTGATAAGATGCCAGTCTTTTCCCATGCTTCTTATCTTGTAAACCTGGCATCAGCAAAGGAAGAGGTGCTGGAGAAGTCGATCAATGGCATGGTTTTAGAGTTGGAAAGATGTGCAGCTCTCGGTATAAACGATACTGTACTTCATCCTGGTTCGCACGGCGGAGATGGTGTTGACGTTGGGCTCGAAAGATTCGTGACAGCCATAGATAAGGTGTTTGAAAAGAATGAATCAAACGTTCGCATTTTGCTTGAGACCATTGCAGGTCAAGGGACTGGGCTTGGAGCTGATTTCAAAGAGTTGGAATATATAATAAAAAATAGCTCATTTACAGAAAGACTAGGTGTTTGTGTTGATACCTGTCATATCTTTGCTGCAGGTTATGAGTTACGGGATTTAGACTCTTACGAGTCTACAGTTGAGAAACTCAGTAGTACTGTTGGGCTTGATAAAGTGCGGCTTTTTCACCTAAACGACTCGAAAAAAGAATTAGGCAGCAGAGTCGATCGCCACGAGCATGTTGGTCAAGGTGAGATTGGCAGTGAGGGTTTTAAGCATCTTGTAAATGATACTAGATTTCATGGTTTACCAATGACGCTTGAAACTCCAAAGGGCGATGATTTGCAGGAAGATATTGAAAATTTGCAAAGATTAAGGGCGCTGCAAGTGAAGTAGGTGAAGACAAAGCTGCTTTATCTTGTTATTTTTTTTCCTTAAAGTACAATTAACGCATTAAATTAATTGGATATCCTTTTTTTGAATGAAATACGCTGCAGGTGGTTGATCTATGAAATTTCTTAACAGCGAATCTCTGTTAGAGCTTCTTGAACGTGAAAAGATATTAACGTCGAAACAGCATCAATATGTTGTTCTTGAGAAAGGTAAAAGACGTCAGAAATTATTGCGTGGTTTGAACCGTGAGGAGCGCACCGACAAGAATGCTGTTGATCTCGTTGATATTATAGTCTCGTACAATTTTGGCCTGGGTGGTTCTAAGACCGAGGCTATTGATGAAGATACAGTCATGAAGGCAGTTGCAAAAGAGTTTAAGCTTGAGTTTAAAAAGCTCGATCCGCTCAAACTTGATATTAGTGTGGTCACCAAAATTATTTCTCGTAATTTTGCAATTGGTCATCTTGTTTTACCGATTAAAAAAGAGGGTAATGAGTTAACCGTTGCCTTATATCACCCTGATAATGAAGCAGTTTTAAAAGACATTGAACAGGCTAGTCAAGTAAAGGTCATTCCTTGTCTTTCGACAAAATCGGATATTCGCCGGATTCTTGCAGAGTTTTTTGGTTTTCAGAGTTCAATTACGGCAGCAGAGAGTGAGTATGGTGATGGTGGAAGTGATATTTCCATTGATATCGGCAACCTTGAGCGCTTTGTAAAGCTCTCTTCATCAAAGGAAATTAATTCTTCTGATCAGCATATTAAGTCTGCGATAAATCACATATTTCATTATGCACTAGATCAGCGTGCCAGTGATATTCACATCGAGCCAAAACGTGAAGCCTGTATGGTGCGTTTTCGTATAGATGGCGCTTTGCATACTATCTACAACCTACCAAAGGCTGTTCACTCGGCACTTGTTGCACGCATTAAGTTTTTGGCAAGACTCGATATTGCAGAAAAACGCAGACCGCAGGATGGTCGTATAAAACTTGGAGCTAAAGATAGAGGGGATGTTGAAGTGCGTGTTTCTACCGTACCTGTCTCCTTTGGTGAAAAGGTAGTTATGCGTATCCTTGACTCATCGGTGATTTTTCAAACGATGGATCATATTGGTTTTTCACCACGTGACTATAAAGTTTATAAATCTTTTATGGCTGCCCCACATGGTATTATTCTTGTGACAGGGCCCACCGGAAGTGGTAAATCAACAACCCTCTATTCGACCTTGAAGGAAATATCGACACCGGAAAAAAACATTGTCACAGTTGAAGATCCTGTCGAAATGGTTGACGAGGACTTTAACCAGATTGCAGTGCAACCATTAATTGATGTAACTTTTTCAACTATTCTTCGAAATATCTTGAGACAGGATCCAGATATCATCATGATCGGTGAGATTCGTGATCAAGAAACTGCTGCCCATGCAGTACAGGCTGCAATGACTGGACATCTTGTTTTCTCAACACTGCATACCAATGATGCTGTGAGTTCAATTGCTCGTCTTGAGGATTTAGGCCTTGAGCCATTTATGATATCTTCAACCCTGCTTGGCTGTATGGCACAACGTTTGGTGAAGACAATTTGTAAAAACTGTGCGGAAGAGTATCAGTTTGATTGTAGCGAACTAGCAGGTCTTGGCTTTCCGGTAGAAGAATCAGAGATGGTAACATTAAAGCGTGGTACAGGTTGTAATGAGTGCCGGGGAACTGGCTACAAAGGTCGGTGTGGTATCTTTGAAATTTTCCCGATGTCATCCGGTATTAAAAAGATGGTTGGTGTTGGTGCTCCAACTGCTGGGATGCAGAAACTTGCAATTAGTGAAGGAATGACTACTTTACGCGAGGACGCTTGGAAAAAGGTGAAGGATGGAGTGACAACAGTTGAAGAAGTGCTGCGGGTGACCGCAAATGATATTCTTTAGCATGGTTACTGCTTAGTTTTAGATTTAGTTAGTGGTGTAAGTAGATGGGAATAAAAATAGTCTGTAAAAATAAGAAAGCGTACCATGATTATCATATCGAGGATACTTATGAAGCGGGCATGGTGTTATCTGGGCCCGAGGTTAAGTCGCTTCGCGCTGGGCGTGTCAACATTACAGACGGTTACGTGAATATCAATGCCCGTGGCGAAGCAATGCTCTATAATGTGCATATATCACATTATATTTTTGCCACCCACAATCCAAATGAGCCGATGCGGGTAAGAAAGCTCCTGCTTCACAAGCGTGAATTACGTAAGTTAATTGGCAAATTGAAGGAAAAAGGCCTTGCCCTGATACCACTCAAGATTTATTTTATAGAAAACGGTAAGGCAAAGGTTGAAATAGGTCTTGCCAAGGGTAAAAAAATGTACGATAAGAGGCACACTCTCAAAGAAAAGCAAAATAAACGAGAGATGGAACGTGTCATGAGACGCGGCTAATTATTGTAAATTACTAATTGTATGACTTCCTTTTCCTCGAAGGAAGTTTTTATAAATAAAGAAATATGGGGGCGAAACGGCTTCGACGGGGATGTGTAAGCTCTACGTTGCATGTCGAGCAACTGTCAGCTCGTAAAAAAGACGGACCATAAATATAATCGCAGACGATTATAACTACGCAGTAGCAGCTTAATAACCTGTCATACTGCCGCTTCGCCGGCTACTCTCCCATAGGAGCTGGATTTGAGGCGTCGACCAAAATGGGATAGCAACCCGGTGGTGTTCTGGTCGCCGGTAAGCGAAACTATACAGAATAGTGTAACACTATCTATGTTCCGACGGAGGGTGTTATGCGAAACTTAAGTACGGAACTAAACATGTAGATACGAGAGGGGAGCATTTGCGGACGCGGGTTCGACTCCCGCCGCCTCCACCAGCACTTAGTTTTTTGTAGTTCAGTAGAGACCAGGAAAGCCCCGAAACATAAGGTTTCGGGGCTTTTTTTTTGCTTTTTTAGGCCATGTTTGTCCAGTTGGGCCCAGAGAAAACCATTGCTCGAGGTGTACATTTTGGTGTACACTTTTTCTGAGTCTGTTAATTCTGGTTGAAAAATGTACACCTATGAGGTGGTTGAATGTCTAAACTTACAGCGTTGCAGGTTAAAAATCAGAAGTCGCAATGTAGGCTTTCTGATGGTGGGGGGTTGTTTTTTGAAGTAACTCCTAAAGGCGTCAACCGTTGGTTGTATCGCTACAAAATAAAAGGAAAACAAGGCAAGTATGTCATTGGTCGGTATCCTGATATGTCTTTAGCTGCTGCAAGACAAGAGAGGGATGAAATTCGTAAGCTTGTTAAGAAAGGTATTAATCCGGCTCAGCAGAGAAAGAAAGAAAAAGAAAACAACATTAAGTTGCAGGAACAAGAAAGATTAAAGCGTGACAACTCTTTTAAAAAGGTTGCCCATGGGTGGTATGAGCTTGCAAAAGAAGGAAAACATAAAGCCAATGCAAAGCCTTGGTCTGATAAGCATGTTAAGGATGTTCTATCTTCTTTTGAACGAGATGTGTTTCCAATTATAGGTGCAATGCCGATTGATGAAATAACCTCTCATGACATACTGAAGATTATTGATAAAATGACCAGTCGTGGAGTGTATGATAATACAAGAAAAGCTATCCAGCGTGTTAATCAAGTTTTCAACTATGCAATTATTAAAAGACGATGTGAGTCAAATCCTGTGAGTGCAGTTCAGGGAGTATTGCCTTCACACGAAGTACGACATAACCCAGCATTGCTCGATAAAGAATTAGGAGAATTATTAAAAGATTTAAGAAAAGCTACTCATTTATACCTTTCCACTAATTTGGCTATTAGACTGGTGTTGCTCACTGCATGTAGATCATCAGAAGTAAGGCTTGCAACGTGGGAGGAGGTGAATATTGAGAAACAAGAGCTTCATGTATCAGAAGAGAGAACAAAGAGAGGTCGGGCTCATATTGTTCCATTGTCAAGGCAAGCAATCGATGTAATTAACAAGGCAGGTGAAGCCTTTGGAAGAGAGGGTTACATTTTTCCAGCGCCGAGAAATTGGAATAAGCCTCTTTCTGATAACACCTTATCTAAAGCAATCAGAAATTTAGGTCATATAGATAAATATCGAGATAAGCAGACTATACATGGTTTTAGAGCGAGTTTTAAAACCATGGCTGCCGATCACACTGACTATGATACAGAGGTCCTTGAGGTTGCTATAAATCATGTTGTTGGCGATAAAACAGACCAAGCTTATAATCGGTCAAAGTATCTTGAACAGCGTCATCAATTAATGCAGTGGTGGGCTGACAAATTGCAAGAATTGGAAACTAATGCTGATATCGGTAATGAGCAGGTGTGAGCCACTACAAAAAATAATTGTTCCCCTACTCTTCAATGTAACGAAATAAAGGAAATGAAAGATAAAGACCGGAGTAGTTTTGTGTATTAAGTTTGCTTTGATTTTTAGAGTATTCTCCTAATTTAATAGATCTAATAATACTTTGTAGTTTTTTTCTTACTCCAACTGTCGGATAGCCATCACCTAGTTCTCGTGATTTTTTTTTCTCAAGAACTTCTTGAAAACTAAATTTATCCTGTTCCCAGTGCACCTCATTTGTTTTTTCAATTGCTTTTTCCATTGTTATTTTGTCATTAGTTTTTAGCCCTCCCCTGTAATAGTCAAAAGCAAGTATTGCGTGCAATATTGTTGGAACTGTATCGATTCTTTTTAAAACAAGAGGTAGCTCCTTAAGTTGTTGCCTGAATTTTCTATATTCAGAATAATCAGCTTCAAAAAATATATCTTGTTTCGGAGATGATAAACCTGGCTTATAAAGTTTCTTATTTCTCCATTCTTTTCCTTGAGCTTCATGATCCCATATAAGGTGCAACATATTTATTATGCGATCTTTTTGTGCATCAAATAGTGATTGATGTTTGCCGCTTTTAAATAATTGATATAGATCTGAGTTGTAAGTTAGAGTTAGTGGTTGTGGTATGTCTGGTAAACTTACGGTAGTGTCTTCACTGATTTCTATAAAGTTAGAAGTTCGTTTTTTGTGATTGTAGTTAGCTAATATTTCATCTATCCAATTTTTTGTCTCAATCGCCCCGATTTTATGTTGTTCTACTCCTTGACAAAATCCGGTAAGAAAGAGGTTTTTGTATGTTTTCTCAAAATTGAAAAGGCATAGATAGAGATTTTCATGTCCATAATGAAAAGTATTATTTAAAGAATGTAAGTCGCTAAAGCTTTCAATAAGAAAAGATTTATAACTCTGGTGGTGTTTGCTGTCGGTGGATAGTTTTTTTCCCTTATCTAAAATCGTACAAACATCCCTTAAAATCTTACGTGCAGTTTTAGCGTGCCCATCTTGGGTTTGTTTGTTGGCCTTTGGTGGGTTAACTTCTGGTAAAGTAAAAATTAGTTCTGAGTTAAAGCCTTTGCCACTTTTTATCTTGTCGTAAAAATCTGAAAATTTTTCCGAAGAGACAGTTCCATCATCATCGAAATATCCCGATTCTGCAGATACACCCAAGGACTTAATTATTTTAGCAACCTTACCTGAGTCACAAAGTTTAGAATAACCAGAATTAAGGTTAGTGAATACTAGTTTTGAATTGGTAGATGTCTGCCATAACTCTCTTGCCAGTAAATTCATTTGTAAAGTTTGGTCAACAATCTCTGAATAGGCCAATGAAAATTTTATTCTACGCTTTTGAATACTGCCTGAAGTCTTTTTGTTGGTGGTCATAGGCATTTTAATTTGTGTGTTCTAAAATTAGGTGTAATTCTTCTGAACGCTCCGTTATTTCAATAATTCTTAAGATAATATATCATTGTTGTACCCTATGTTGCAAGGTGATTAGCTATACAGGGCAAAATAAAAATTGACAGCTCTGTTGTTCCAGTGGTACCCTGTGTGGAAACCTAAAGTGTCAAACAGGGAGTAATGGAGATTGTCATGGCTACAAAAGCTTATTTAAAAAAGTCTATACCAATCAGCAGAAGAGGGTTTTTTCGACTCAAGCAAATAATTGGTGACCCCAAGAACAATATAGAACCACTATTGCCAATTTCAAAAAGTGGGTTCTATGCTGGAATAAAGGCAGGGAAATATCCGGCGCCAATTAAGCTCTCGCCTCGTGTCAGTGTTTGGCGTGTTGAAGATATCATGCAACTTTTGGTTGATATTGCAAGCGAGCAAGTAGATTAGCCCAACTAATTAGAGGCGCTGCTTGACTATGCTAGTGAAATGTTCAGACAGTCCTTCTTTCCTGCGGGATCTTATTAGAGGATTCAAAATATGAATGATAATTTTTTTGATGAACGATGTTCATCAACTTTAATCAAAAGAGTTGATAAACCAAATGTAGTTCACATAGGTTGTGAATCAGGCAAGCAATCAAAGAGATCCTTGCGATCTGTTGTGGCAAGTACAGGCGGTTATGAGACGGGTAGTCTCAGTCATAAGTTATATCAACATGGTCAGATAGGTAATATTTTTTCATTGAATAGACCTCCCAATATTAATGGTAAGACCATAGATGACCTTTCCTTCATACGGAAGAGTCACGAATATTTTTGTGAGAGTGAAAAAACATCTTCAACTTCAGTTGATGCTGTCACTCCTAAAGTTAACAATGTTGTTAATAAAAGAGCAGAAATTGGTAATAAGGACTCTCTTGCAGAAGCCTTTGAAAGGCAAGAAAAAGAGGCTGAAAAAAAGATAGAGAAGAAGCACCGTAGAGAATTTATGGGTCGCTCCGTTGATTCAATGATCGTGTGGGGTCAGTTAGAGTTAATTGTTTTCATGTGCTCGAGTAGAGAGGTTCAAGTGGCTAAAGGGAAAGAGGTTGGGTGTGATGGTATTGAAGTGAAACAGGCCGCTAAGGAAGAAAGTGTAGAGAATTTAGAACAACCTGAGTCACTAATTCCACCAAAAGAACATATTGTATTGGTTGTATCAAAAATCAGGGAATTAGGTGAAGATATTTTACCCGTAGTTGAGTTGACGAAGAAGCTACAGTCAAAGGGCCTAAAGTCAAATGATATTCACACGGTGTTAAAATATTTACGTATCGATGGGGGATTAAGATTGTTGGAGTCCTCTCTTGAAGACAAAGCTGGAGGACCGGGGCGTCCGAAAGGTCCATCATGCGAAGTGCTATGGGGTGAATCTGCGCATTTTCCATCAAATAATTATTTCAATGTATCTGTGTAGTACTAAACGATGGTTAGTTAGTGAATATCACGTTTGAGAAAAATTTATGAAAAAGAAAGATCTTAGCACTAGGTTTGGTATTATCGGTGGCAAGAGTGGTGGTGATCCTTATGACAGAGCAGCCTATGATTGGGGTGTCACATTGTCTAATCCTCATACTGGAAGAAAATATAATTATAATCGGAAAAGAGAAAGAGTTTTTCACTCTAATATCTTCTACCCAAAGCATACACCAGCTTGGATCCGAGAGCTTTCTTTACAGCACCTCATAGATGAAGCTATAAAGTTAGATGTTAGGAAAGATGCTCAGTATTTGAGACGGCTTCGTTTTTCCCACCCTTCTGAGTTAAGAATGGAAGAGCAAGTCATTCAAGTTCAAGATGCTCTTGAAATGTTTACTTTGTTGGGGATGGTCGTAATTGCTGCTTGTCATAGACCAATTGCAGAGAACAATCCTGAAAATTATCACACACATGTTTTACTGCTAATGAGAGATGTAGTGGATGATGGATTTGGAAAAAAGAATAGATCCTGGAATGATCGACGGCTTGCTGTTCAATTCAGAAAAAAATGGACGGAGCAGTGTAATCGCTTATTGTCGGAGAAAGGCCTTGCCACTAAAATAGAATACCGAAAGTTTGAGGATAGAGGGGAGGATAAAGAGCCTAAGATTTTTATGTCCAAAGGGGATCTCGCAAAAGAGAAGCAAGGAATAAAGACTGAACGTGGCGAGTATAATCGTGAAGTAGAACGTAGAAATGATAAAAGAGCGTTACTGGAAAAACAAAAAGAGCAGTACCGGCAACGTGAACGTAATCATGAAGGTTTTTTGGGAGAAAGGCAGCGAGAACGGTAGGCAACTCGGATCAAGCGGATAGCTTCATTTGCTATCAATTAATTAATAAACAATTAATTCCACCTACTAATAATTGATTTTAATAAATTGGTGTACGCACTTTTATTTTTAATAATTAATTATTTGCCCTGTAGGTAATTATTGCAGTAGAATCATTGAAATAATTATTTATAGAGGTGGTGTCTTATGTTTGATCAAAGAAAAGCTACACACGGGCCTACAGAAGGTTTCTTGGGTTCTTCAGTACTGGACAATAAAGATGCTCTTCCAAAAGTGAGCCCTGATGATATTGGCGGCAACGCAGTTTTTGTTGGTTATAATGAAGACAGTACGCCACTATATTGTAAAGTTGATGGTCATTTATTGACTGTAGGTAGCACAAGGTCTGGTAAAGGTGTTGGGCAAATAGTTCCAAATATTCTGCTTTGCAAAGGATCTCTGTTAGTAGTTGATCCTAAAGGTGAAAATGCTTGGTTAACGGCAAGTTATCGTAGGGATAAGCTCAAAAACAACGTATATATACTCGACCCGTTTAATGAAGTTAATCAGAGATATGGCCATCAGGCAGGAGATCTAGAAACGGTTTCATGTTTTAACCCTCTGGCATCTTTTAATCCAGAAGATCCAAATTATGCTGATAAGGTACGATATTTGGCGGAAAGTTTGATTCTCGTTCAAGGTAACGATCCTCACTGGGATGAGAGTGCATTGGAGTTGGTAAAAGGGTTGATTGCGTATGTTGCAGAAGCAGAAGATGAGGAGGTTTCTTTACCAAATGTAAAGCGGATTTTGTCAGGTCATTTGCCAGAAATTAGTAAAGTAGCAAAAGCATCATTGGAGTTTAATGGAGAGGACAGCTTTGCTCGTCGCAAATTAGCTCGGTATGCGAGTTTGGATCCAAAGAAAGAAAATAGAGAAGAAAGTGGTATAATTTCTTCAGCAGTAAGGCAGTTAGATTTTTTGGATTGCTCAACATTGAACAAAAGTTTGTCATCGTCTGATTTCAGTTTTGATGATCTTGTCTCTGGTGATGATGTAACTTCAATTTATCTAGTTTTGCCCACAGATAAGCTGAATACATATCGTCGTTGGCTACGACTGATGATTTCGATGTTGTTGTATTCCATATCAAACAATAAGATCATCCCTAAGGTCCCTGTAACATTCTTTCTTGATGAATTTGGCACAATAGGTCGTCTGTCTGCAATCGCTCAGGCTGTAGGTCTAATGGCTGGGCAAGGAGTAAGGTTATGGTTATTCCTGCAGACACTCACTCAATTGCAACGTGATTATCCTGACGAATGGGAAAATTTTATTGGTAATTGCTGTGCCATATCTGTTCTTAAGGCAATGGATAATACAACTACAGAGTATCTTTCTAAACTGATTGGGGAAGCTACATTAGTAGAAGAAAAGGGTAGATATTATCTTTTGCCACACTCCGGTTTTCCTACAGCTTTAAATGAGAACCGGGATAAACTACTTCAATTCAATAGTGATAAAAAGTTACTCTCTAGACCGCTTTTTTACCCATCTGAAATTAACAGATTACCTAATAAAAACGGCTTGTTGATAACCGATGGCAATACTAATAAATTCATAAAAGCGAAATATTTTGAAGATGAGAACTTTTCAGATAAAGTAAGAAAAGATCCAACATATATAGTTGCTGATTGATTTGAAATTAAGGTTAAGTAGTAAATGATTTATACTGCATCAATACAACCCTAGGGCTCAACGTTTAAAGCCGTGGAAGAGACTGTTTTCTCTGTTCTCACACCGGTTTTATCTTCAGTTATCATGAGTTACTTATAACACTGCATCATGAGTTGATGTAAGTGGGAGTAAGCTTTATTCAGCGCTCAGTTTCTACGCCAATGTTCACGGTAGAATCTCTATTAATGATCCAGGTAAAAACTTACAGCCATACGGTAAATCTTTATCGATTCCCAACTATATTGATGAAACTATTGAGGACGTTGACAGGCGAGTCAGTGGAAGGACTGAAGAGGGAAATGAAATAGATTCTGGATGCTTATGCCCTAAAAGCATCAACTTATTTGCAGTAGATAATAATAGGTTTTATGTGGTTACTCGAAATAGTCGAGATGTTATCTACTGGACAACAAAATGTAGTACCTATGTATTTAAGTTCCCTGAAGACAAGACCTATTATGATGGATGCAACGGCCCTGATGTATTGATTGCAGAAGGTCCTGGAATCAGTGATCCGTATTTTGTTAACATCGCTAAAATTGACATTGAAAGCGTGAACAAACGCAGTGTTTATGTAGGTTTCATCTATGGTGAGTTGGTTGAAATAACAATAAAACCTATATCTGGCAAGATCTCTTTCAAAATCTATAAAAAGCGTGCTGCTCGTTTTATAAAGGCATTGAAGGAGAAAGGATATTTTGGAGGTATAGCCTAATAGAGGTAATCGGCCTACTGATTGAGATTTCTTGAGAACTTGTCAAGATTCTGGTCTCATAACGGGAAGTTGATGCTACTTCAGAGATGAAATAGGTGTAGCTGAATATCCCTAGGGCGCCACATTTTAGAGCCCTTTGTTTCGGTATAGAAATAACTTTCCTGACGTCAGGAGTGGTGATATCGCAATTACTGAAAACTACTTCTAGCGAATATAATCACCAATGTCTTCCTCTATTAGCATCAGTATATCAAGTTCTTTTTTCTTTCTAGCAATTTCATCCTCTATAAGCTTTTTGCTTGCTGATATTTCATTTTGGGCTTTTTTAAGTCGATAACCTTTAATTGGCTTGATATTCTTAAGCTCAACACCGAAAGCTAGACGAGGGTTCGCTATAATTCTCGTAAGAGACGGAATACCCTGTTGTCTGACTTGTTTAGTTTCTTTAACGGCTTCCCTCGTTGCACGAACAGAGAGAGCCTTTTGGTTAATTTTTTCAATCAAGTCAACCTTCTTCGTTTGATCTTTCACTGCTAGCAACTCAATTTTGTGTGAAACAGAAAGTTGATCAAATTTCTCATTATCCTGTATCTGTCTCTCTTGCAGAGCTAGATTAACTGCATTGTATAGCCATGTCTTTTTGGGTACATTCCCTGTGTGACTAAGTTTTGCAAGCTCATCAATAAGATTATAAAACAAGTGAATTTTAGCACTTTCAGGGTTTCTCTTATTAATCTCACTTGCGGCTTTGATATCATTGATAAAGATCTTTTCTAAAATGATATTGCCAACTTTTAAAATAAGGCCTTGCACTGAGTTTTGGTACTCTATTGAGATTTCATGAACTGTTTCAGCTATGACTTGTTGTTCTTTTTTCTCAACCACTTCAATGGTGTTGGCTTCAGAATCCGTAAGAGTAGGAAGTTGTGATGGGTTTTGAGGTCTAATTCTTGCCATTATATATCTCTTATAATTTCAGAAGTTTATTTAATCGCCGGATAGCATGGATCTCCCCATAATGAATCAGGGTTTTCCATCATTATGGAGATAGTTACAGGAACGAGATGGTTCAAAATATTAGCACAATCTCTTATTTGAGCACGATTAACTGCACTATTCCAGGTTGCACCACCATGAATTAGTTGATTTCTTAGGGTATACAATCTGGTAAGAACAATAGCAAGAACATGAGGTGTATTGCCACTTCCTAATGCTTTATTTGCAACGACTTTTGCTTTATCAAAACGTTCTAGCCATTCACTTTCCTTGATAATCTCATTTTGAAAATCCCAAAATGGTTGAAATACAAATTTATTATCAAGTAGTACACGAATACTGGTTGTAAAATTATCCCAAACCAACTTATCGAGTAGTGTCTCTTTATCAAGGTCATATAATTTGTTAAGAAATTGATTATAGACTTCTTGTTCCATTAACCGATACGTCCCTGTTTCACATGAATATGCAGCATTAAAAGCAATCCATAAGAAAATAAACTGTCCGTCTTGATCTTCCTGTTCGGCTGACAATTCAGCTCTTTTAAACCAGCTTAGTGCACGATGAACACGTACTGAAAGATTCTCATGCTGCTCATCTCGAATCTCTCGATGTTTAGTTTTTAAGACTGCATAAGTATGCATTGACTATCCATTTGAAGAAAAATTTTAGAAAAAGCCTAACTTTGTTCAGTTACTTGGGTAGAGGTTATCATATCAACTTTTATTATTACAAGTTAAATTCCAATTAGTTGGTAATACTGCCAAAATAGAGTTCTTGCTTATGATTTTATAATTAATAGGAAGGCTTTTTTCTGGTTGGACGCTATTTGTCCCACCTCTGGTGTTATTTTGAGATCGAGTACTTTATAAATGATTCAAGATTATGGATGTGTGAGGGCCTGAAAGGTAACAATTGTGTGAGGTAATTATGTCTGATGAGCCATTTGATTTGAGTGATGATAGAGAGCTTGATATGGAAGATTATGCCTTCCGTGAAGATGATGACAGGCGGCATGTGGGTGTTGGTTGTTGTTTTGTTTTCCTGGGACCTCTTTCTGCGATTATAGTAGGATTTGACTTGTTTTCTATTTTTTAATGATCCCCAAAAGCATAATAAATAGAACGGACATTATTCTGTTAAAGGTGTATATTGCAGGTTGTTAAATTTGCTTTTTATTAATCAAAAATACTTGGTGTTTATGAAATTTTCTCCTGCAAAAGTTGCTTTTGGTCGTCATGAATCTTTCGCTTTGCGTTTTGGGTGGTTGACTAAAGGTTTTCAAAATTTTGAGAGTTGTTATTTGGTAGGACAGGACCTGTTCACAATGGATGATTCTGTTGTTAGGTTGGGTGTTGGTAAAAATATGGTTAACTCGATTAGGCATTGGCTCAAAGCTGCTAGATTAATCGAGACAAGCAATAATAAGAATGTACCTACTAAATTGGGCAGGTATTTGTTTTCAGAAAATAACGGGAAAGATCAATATTTAGAAGATGAGTCGACTATTTGGTTGCTGCACTGGTTAATTACTACAAATCCTGAGATGGCGACATCATGGTATTGGTTCTTTAATAAATACCATAAGTCTGATTTTACTGGTACAGAAGCTACAACAGCACTTTTAGACTATCTTCAGGAGAATGTGACAGCTCGCTATTCAAGCGGCACAGTGAAGAAAGATCTCTCTGTGTTATTGAGGTGCTATACTCAGTCATCAAGTTCAGTTAAGAGTAATTTAGAGGATGCCCTAGATTCTCCATTGTCTTTGTTAAGGCTAGTAAAATATATCCCAACATTAAAAAGATATGAGTCTAAGTTGGAGGCAAGATCTTCCTTGCCTCTAGGTATAGTAGGATACGCTGTTACGGCCTTATTCATGCAAAAGAAAATCACTGAATTGCCACTCAGTGATTTAATGTATGGTGATTCTGAGTATCCAGGGCTAGGAACAGTTTTTAGAATTACTGAAAGTGATTTAATTGCAAAGTTAGAATTATTGGTAGAATACCTTCCAGGATTTTATGAAATTGACGAAACAGCGGGAGTTCATCAGTTATACATGCTTGATGAAGTAGATCCATATTCCTATCTTGACAAACAATATACTTCTTAATTTTCAGGTGGTAAAACTAGATGAAAGAACAGTTTTCAATAAACATAGATACTGCATATACACGTTCTATCAATATTCAAAGGGATGTTGATTCTTCTGCAGTTGTTAGCAGTTATATAGTTACCAGCAGAGCCTTGCTTACGCTAAGAAAATTTGTGGATACAATGGGTGAGAAACATATCCCGAGATCTTGGGCACTGATAGGCCCATATGGCTCGGGTAAATCTTCTTTTGCCGTCTATCTTAATCATTTACTTGGAGATCCCAATGATCATAATTCAAAAATGGCATATAAGTTATGTTCAGAAGTTGATGGTCACCTGCATGCAGCTATAACTGAAGAAACTGCTAACTCAAAAGGATATTTTTCAATTTTATTGACAGGTACTCCGGAACCCCTTCGTTATTCTTTTCTTAGGAGTCTCAAGCAGTCGGTAGAGTGCTATTGTAAAACTCTACGTGGTAGGAAGCCTGCGCTGTTGAGTAAAGTTACCAAGGCTTTTGAGAGTGAAGAGGTTTCGCTTCAGGATATAGTAGAGTTTGTTAAGGAATTTAGTTCACTAATAGGCAGGAATGGCGGACGTGGCATTCTGATCATCATAGATGAACTAGGGAAATTTCTTGAGTATGAAGCACGTCACTATGATGTTAATGATATTTACCTCTTACAGGCATTAGCGGAAACAGCTGTTAAGGGAAGGAATGCAAACATATATCTTTTTACTTTGATGCATCAAGGGTTTGAACAGTATGGCCGGAGTCTTGGTGAAGAATTAAGAAATGAATGGGCTAAAGTACAAGGTAGATTTGAAACAATTCCTTTTCTAGAGTCAACCGAGCAGACTTTAAAAATTCTTAGTAGAGCAATACGAAAGAAAATATCACCAAAAGCAGAAGGTAAACTACATGTGACCTGTGATCGTTTGGCTCAAGAATTGTCTGTTAGTCACGCTTTACCTAATACTTTACAGGAATCTGTAGCAAGTGAATTATTTTATAATTGTTACCCGCTGCATCCTATAACAGCATTACTTCTTCCAATTTTATGTCAGAAAATGGCACAGAATGAACGAACATTGTTTAGTTATTTAGGAAGCCAAGAGTCTTTCGGGCTTTCAGATAGGATAAAAGGTCTTAAAGGGATCGATGATTGGGTGATGCCCTGGACTATATTTGACTATTTTATCGAGAACCAAACTAGTGTTTTATTTGATCCAATTACATCTCGCCGTTGGGCCGAGGTGTTAACAGCTCTTGATAGATTAGAGGACTGTTCAGACGATCAGGAGCAATTACTAAAAACAATAGGGCTTTTTAACATTATTGGTGGCCAGGGCGGTTTGAAAGCATCCGAGTCATTGTTGCGGCAGTGTTTTACACCAGAGAAGTTCTCAACCAATATATCGATACTACAACGACAAGCAGTAATCCAATTTAGAAAATTTAGTCAAGAGTATAGAGTTTGGGAGGGGAGTGATTTTGATTTAGAAGCGGCAATAAAGGATGAAATTGAGCATGTAGGGAATTTTGATTTGCCTGATTTACTAAATAGCAAAAATCCGCTCCAACCATTAGTCGGAAGAAAACATACAATTTCTACGGGTAGTTTGAGATATTTCAGTCCTGTTTTTGCAGATAGGTCTTCATATAAGAAGCTAAAAAAAGATGCTTACAATCAACGGATTATTTTTTATCTCGCCAGTTCAGATGATGATTTCGAGCAAGCATGTAGAGATCTGCCAATTTATTTCTCCGAGATCGATTTTGTAGCTATTTGCCCTAATGGGACTGCTCTACGAAATGCATGTACCGAAGTCTTCGCACTTAGACGCATTCAAGAGACTCGCGCAGAGCTGCAAACCGATCCGGTGGCTCAACGAGAATTCAAGGAGAGGATACTTTCAGCTTTTAAAATTGAAGAACAGCTTTTATCAAAATTAGTGGACAGGCCTGCTGGCTTGAAATGGTTTAGGGAAAAATGTGAGCTGGAGATTCTGGATAGAAAACAGTTACAATCGAGTTTGTCTAAGGCCTTGGATCTTATTTACTTTAAATCCCCAAAGATATTCAACGAACTCATTAACAGAGCAAAGCCTTCAGCACAGGCCGCAGCTGCACGCAATAAACTAGTTTCTGCATTAGTACATAACGTTGAAAAATCTGATTTAGGGATAGAGAAATTCCCAGCAGAGAAAGGGCTTTATAGAGCTCTGTTGCACGCAACTAAATTACACCAAGAACTTGAGAATGGAAATTGGGGGCTAGTTCCACCTCAAAAAGATGACAAATATAATTTTTTTCATGTCTGGTTGGAGATAGAAAAATTTTTAGAGACTACCTCAGAAAAGCCTAGATCGTTTGCAGAGTTGAACGAAATTTTGCAAGTTAGACCGTATGGCGTGAAAGCTGGTGTTATTCCAATATTATACCTAACCGCATTTTTGTGCTATCAGGACAAGTTAGCGATTTATGAGGACGATATATATACTCCATATATTAGTGATCAACACATTGAACGATTTATGAGAAGGCCGGATTATTTTAAGATTCAATATGTGAAAATTGAGGGAGTACGAGCAACACTGTTTCAGGAATATACTAATGTACTGTATAACGCCAGCAACACTGGTAAGGACTATTCATTACTTTCTGTTGCAAAGCCATTAGCTCAATTTGTGGCAAACCTTGAAGATTTCACTAAGCAAACATATAGAATCACAAAGAATGCCCAGCGAGTAAGGAAGGCATTTGAACTAGCAAAATCTCCAATAGATTTGTTGTTTGTAAGGTTGCCAAAAGCTTGTGGTTTTAATGAGGTTGATCAGAGTAACCGAGTGAGAGGAGAGGCTGACAGCTTTGCAAGTGTTTTAGTTGACGTTATCCGAGAATTACGAGATTCATATAAGAAAATGAGAAAAGATTTGGTAACGGTAGTATGCAATGCCTTGTTACCAGGTTTTGATAAAACAGTTGATCTTAAAACATTACGTGAAAAAGCACGCAAGCGATATAGTGGGTTAATAGAACATACTACAGATATAAAAGACCTTCGTCCATTTATTGAACATGTCATCGACGAAGAAGGTGAAGATGAGCTTTGGTTCAATCGTCTACTATTGTTTCTTGGTGGACGAGCTCCTGACAAATGGACAGATGCGCATAGAGATTTATCTGTAAAAAGAATAGAAGATTTTTCAAGAAGATTAATCGACTTGAAAACCCTCCAAGACCATTACAATGACAATCATGAGCAGCTTAATGGAAGTTATGAAGTTGTTTGGCTGAGGTCTATGAAACATGGCAAGAAAGATCAAAGAAAGTTTATTCATATTGATAAAGATACCAAGCTACAAATAAAGGAGCCCAAGAAAGAGATTTTATCTTTAATCGACAAGCTTGATAATGAAGATCTTAAGTTAGCCTTAGTGGCTGGTTTGGTTGAAAATTATTTAGGGAAAACAAAAAATAATTAATATATCAAAGGTGAGTAATGCCCAGAGTTGATAACGTGAGACATATTTGCGGAATTTCAGGGGGAAAAGATAGTGCGGCTCTTGCAATTTATCTTAAACAACAGAATCGAGTTCCTGAAATGGAGTATTATTTTACTGATACAGGGTGTGAGCTACCTGAAACGTATCATTTTATTGATAAACTTCAGGCATATTTAGGAAAACCAATTGTGCGTTTAGGCCATGAAGGTACATTTGAACATCATTTAAAAATGATGGGGGATACTTTTGAAAATAGAGTAGAAAAAGAAAGAATTGCGAAATCTCTTGGAACAGAGCCAGAAGATATTAAAATTTTACCATCCCCAACTAATCGCTGGTGTACAGTCAAAATGAAACTTGAGCCTTTTGAGAAGTTTGTTGGCTCAGACAATGTTATCAGCTATGTCGCAATTAGAGCTGATGAGCATAGAGAAGGATATATTTCAACCAAACCAAATATAAGCCCAATATTTCCGTTTGTTCACGATGATATTGTTAGAAAAGATGTCTTTCGTATTTTAGAAGAAACTGTAGGAATTCCAGAGTATTATAAGTGGCGAAGCCGGTCTGGTTGCTATTTTTGTTTTTTTCAGCGCAAAGATGAATGGATTGGTTTGCATGAACACCATCCAGATTTATTTCAGAAGGCTTTGGAGATGGAAAAGTACGATCCTACTACAGGGTTAGGATTTACTTGGTCTGAAGGAGAAGATTTACAGTCTCTATTAAAAAGAAAGGATGAGATCTTACAAGATTCTCACAAGAAGAAACAAAAGCTGGATAATAGAAGTTGGCAAGAAAAGTTGCTTGCTGATAGTGATGGAGAAGATGAAGGCTGTTTGATTTGTAGCTTATGATGCGACTCGGAAATTTATTATAAATTTCCTTTTCTATACTTGAAGTGTTTTTGAATTGAAGATATTTCCTACCCATTAAATAATGAGGCACTCATTTACAGGCAAGGTGTACAACTAATGCAAACTGAAACGACAGCGTATAAAGATAATCCATTTGTTGCCTATCTTAATTCATTGCAACGTATTGGTGGGGGTAATGAAAATGCTCTTGCAGAGGCTCAAGCCTGTAATCCAAATTTTTCAAAAATAAGACAACCGCATCCTTTAGCAGATAAAGTATACAAATATCTTCAGGATGAAACCGGAAGTCATGTTGTTCTAACTGGCCATGCTGGCGATGGAAAGACGACGCTTGCTCTTGAAATATTTAAAAAGCTTAAAGGGTTTGAGGACAATCATCTTTTAAGGATGCAGCCTAGGGAAGATGTCAGGAACGTAACCATTATAAAAGACCTAAGTGAAAGGGATCATGGGAACGATGATAGCCTTTTTAAAGAGCTTATGTCAGGTGATCGACGATTTCTTCTTGTTAGTAACACAGGAACTTTGTTAAGCATTTTGAAAAATAATGGTCCAGAGTTTGCGGAGAATGAAATTGATATAGAAACAGCTGTTTTAGAGGGAATTAGTAGTAAAGAGGGTGGTGGGCAACTCGAACTTAACGGAATTACATTTCGGTTATTGAACTTAGCGCAGATAGATAATCTCTCTTTAGCTAGAGGCATATTTGAGCGTATGCTTGAGAAGGATAACTGGGAGCAATGCAATGACTGCAGTCGTTGCCAAACATGCCCTATTAATAAAAACATACAACTGCTAATTGAGCACAAGGAACGGATAGTTGATAGAATGTTCCTACTTTATCGTAGGTTATATGAGTACGGCAGTCGGTTGACTATCAGGCAGCTCACAGAACATATGGCCTACTGCCTCTGTAGTGGTAACGATTGCAAAGATGCAAGAGAGAAAAATATAGCTCCTCAACCTTTGAGTCTTTCCTTCTTAAATCGTTTCTTTGGTGATGATGGATATAATAAAGACACTTACGCTCAATCGCTGAGAGCTATTGTAGAGTTGAGAAAGCAATCACTTGGACAACATTATAGTAACGCTTGGGAAAGAGAGTTGTGGGTAAAAAAAACAGCTATTCCTTTTTCAGGTTCATTTCAAGATATATTTGATGCGCTCCAAAAGCTTGGTGGTTCAGCACCTAATCCACAGGAGGTTCCTCCCGCTGCGGCACGTCAGCAAGTTCGAAGAGCTCTCTATTTCCTATATGACTTTTCAAATAATCACTCACTAACAAAGGCCAGCAAACAGGAATTCATGAAGTCATTCCTTGGTTCATCTTATCTTTTAACTTGGCTTAATTGGCAGAAGGAGAACAGTCTAGAGCTACAGCACGAGCAACGTTTGAAAAAGGGGCTATTTCAGGTCTTACAAGAACATTTTTCAGGTGGAGTTCGTTTACCAGAAGGTTATCACACTCCAGAACGGCTCTATATAACTATGGCCAACCCTGAAAAAAGAATGAGACAGGCAAGCCAAATTGTTACAACAGAACTTGACTGGCAACAGGGCTTTACCTTTAAGCTCATCGAGCAGGAGCAAATTAATGGTCACAGTCGATTTGATTTACAGCTTTGTGGAATAGCTGAGTTGAATGGAGTGAACTTGCTTCTTTCGGTTCCCTTTTTAGATTTCATGGCAATGAGACAGCGCGGTGAAGTTGGAGAAGGTTTGGATCGTTCCTACATAAGACGTTTAGATCATTTTAAAACCAGATTAGAAAAACAAAAGGATGGGGATCCTGGACGACTTCTTCTCGTTCACATTCAAAATGATGGTAGTTTCTCACGTCAAAGTTTCCAGCTCAATGGTGATGGTACCCGTTTGGAGGTGACAAATGAATAACTATTTTCCTGATTTAGGAGAAGAAGGTGTAAAGGGCCAGAAAGGTGGAAAAAATCCAGCATTTCACCTTATAGGTAATCGACTTTATAGTGGACAGAGTCATGTGGAACTTCTAATTGAACTCTTGTTAGTTATTAATTCACCCAAAAGATTCGAGGAAGAAGGAACTCTTTTTACTAGTGTGTTGCCAAAGATGGATGTGTTACGCAACTGGACTGATGCCCAACTTTTTTATCAGCCCAAACAACGTTTAAATCAAAAGCTTTTCTCTTTTCTTAGTAACTCACCACTAGCTAGTCGGCCTCAAGTTCAACGAAAGCAGTATCAATATTTGCATAAACAATTCAAACAAAGCATATCTACACAACAAGATACCCATAAAGAACAGGCCGCTAGTAGTATTGCCGCTTTATTTCAGGGATATCATCGCGTTGGTTCAGGCCGAAACTGGTCGGCTCAAAGCTTTTTACCAATAGCCCCAGCGCTTTTAGCTGGTGAAACGATTTGGAACGAAAAAAAGTCTCTACAAACTAATCCTGAGGCCTGGGAAGAGGTTTTGAAAAGTATATCGACACATTTTTCTTTCAATCGACACATGTTTTTGGCAAGAGGAGGGGAGTTTTTTTATTTACAGATTTGTAATGGGTTGAAGCGCCCCATTGAAGAAATCAAAAAATGGGCAGATGAAGTAGGGTTAGATTTCAGCAAGGAGGAACTTGACCCGGAAGTTATCCATAAAAAGATTAGTAACGGCTTCCAAGCTTTGATGGAAATCTGTCCAAAAACATTTAGTGATATAGCTAATTTTATAAATACGGATCTTGACGCTGGTAAGACAAGTGATTGTAGTGATAAAAATCGTGAAGGTGAGGAACGTTTTGCCTCTACAGGATGGGTAAATGCTGAGAGTTGGAAAGAAGGTTATCTGTTAGCTGTTGAATTATCAAGGTTGTTAATGAGTAACTGTAACTTGATTGAGAAAATAGAGTTACTTGAGATGCTATGTGGTACTCATGCGCTCCGTTCTCTCAGTCTGTCGAGCAGTAGAGTTTTAGAGGAAACCTACACACTGCCTTGGCCTCACTTTCATATGGTCGTTTCAAAGCCTGCAGAGACCAATATAGGTGTTAAAAGACTAGCCGAAGAATCTGTCAAAAAAATAGAGCTTAACATTTATAAGAGTTTGCGCATTGACTGTTTTAGTGAACTCAGAGCAGATAAGAAACCCAAGCAACTAGATGATATAGATAGTGACTATGGTCCAAAACTCTATCGAAAGCATGGTAAAGCAATGGGGATAATAGTCCCTAAAAGAGGTAAAGGTGCCCGTTTTGTGCTCACTGATGAGCTGTTAAGACTACTTGTTTTGACCTGTGTTGAACCAGGAACCAAAATAACTTACGACAGTTTTAGACAAAGGGTGACTAGACAGTTTGGTATTGTTTTCAACAAAATAGATCTTGCTGAAGCCAGTAAGTGGATCAATGGTGGATTGGTAATAACTACAGAAACAGAAAATGACCTCTGGGTACAAGATATGTTGGAGGCTGCTGGATTTTTGATCCATCTGTCAGACGCTTGTGCGCTTATCGATAATCCGATGGATTAATTAACTTGAGAAACAATAGAATACTATGAAATTTATTGTCGAGACTATATATCAGCATATTCAAGCCAAGGTTAAAGAGGTAAGAGAGGCACGTCAACAGCAGGGAAAGATGTTGATAATGTTACCAGATCTTGGGGAAAGGGTTCTTTTCAATCTAGCAGACAAACTTGAAAATTATGGCTTATCACAACCTCAGTTAGAGTTAACTTTAAAATATGCTGCTTCATTACAAAACAATTGGTCACAGTCTTATCTAGATTCTGCAAAAGAGAGAGGTTGGTTTGATGAACGAGAAAACTTGACTTATTACCGAAACCTTGACCTTGGCGGGGATCCGGGTGTTTTTCACTTGGTTGTTCTTGGTGGTGTCGATAAAGTTGAAGATAGTGCAAGTTTAGAAGATTTTTATAGTTGTGCACCAAAGGCTATATGGCATATAGCAATGAATAAAACGTTCCGTCCCTGGATCACCGAAAAGGCCACATCTCAGGGGATTGAGCTTTCAGATAATGAACATCTAACCTGCAACACCATTCTAACCAGTTTGTATAATGGCTTTGGGGACTTATTCAGTCTCAGCAATTGGCTTGAGAAACTTGATATAAGTACGGTAATTGATGGAAAAGGTATCATTACGATAATGCTCTCAAACCTTTCTGATTTTAATCTTCCAAAGTGTACTAGTTTCTCGATTAACAGTAAGACCAAGTTAGCTAAGTATTTTGATGATGCGTCCGGTTTTTTCAAATATACATATTTTACTGAGAAAAAAAATAGAGACGGTGCAACTAAAGCTATAAATTCAATCCGAGAGACTTTAGGCACTGATTCTGAGCCCAATTTTGTTACTGATGAGGGACTTCTCGGGAGCCATACAGATATTGAAGCTTTTCTAGCCACTTTGGAAAGATATGTAAATAATAGTGGTAATGAGGAAAAGGAAGAGTTGCTCAAATCTGACTTTGTAAAAATATCAGACAATATTCTTAAATTTAAGAAAAAAGGTTCTTCATCCTCAAACAGCATTAAACCTCTATACGGTATGCCTATTGAGGTTTTCTTGACTGCTATTTGGTTAACTTGCAAAGCAGCTGCTGTCAAAAGTAATTTAGAGGATGTCTCTGAAATTTCACTTGCTGGTGAAGAGTTCAAGTTTGACTATCTTACTTCAGATATTGAAGAAAACGAGGAGCGTTCGAAAGGATATTTAGAGAGTTTAATCGGTGGAATTGATGAATATTTTTGCTCTGCTCTGTATCTGAAAAACCACGATGATAGTGAGGTAGAAGTCAATTCAGCTCTTTTTTCAGGTGATGTTACCTGCAAATATGGGAAAAACACGACACCGTGTTTTATCTTTTATGTAACTGTAGACAGCCAAAATACTAAGGTAACCAAAAAGTATAAATGGGTTCTTCCTAGTAGTCATCAATACCGTTTGGCAACAGAGCTCATCGAGCGAGCTGTTGTTGGGTTTAAAGAAAGTCAAGAACTTAAAATTTTACCTAGTTTTTTCATCCGGTATTATGAGGAATTGATGCAAGCAGCGACTACAGATGAGTGTAATCGTATACTATTACACGATATTCGTGATGGTGTGGGAACTGACGAAATCCTAATAAATCTGTTCACAGCTGTAGAGGTTAATAGTGGGGATCCATTGAGCGATGTTTTTCGTACTCTTTCCGAAAAATACAGTAGCTTTATAAATTATGCTAATAAGCGTGGTCTCTATCGTGCTTTATTAGCTAATGATTGTCCAGGAACTCACCTCCGACAAGCATACAATGATTGTCTACACCAGATTTCAGAACTTGATGATATTGATGACTCTGCTTTGTCACCACTATTGCAAAAAGCATTTCTAGTGGTAGAAAATCGGACAGATTATGATTGGGCAGAAGAAGAATATCAGAAAAGTGGACTTGTTACTGTATTGCATCCGGCTCTGCTTGAAAAGGTTGAGCATCAAGCAAGTTACCTTTGCACATGTTTGAGTTATGCTATTAACCAAGCTCTTGGGTCGGGTGGTAAAAAGGGTAGTTTTGCTGAATCTATTTGGCTCTATTATCGTGATATAGCAGAAATTAAGATACCTGTAAGCGCACTACTTTATGATGAAAGTAAGAATGTTACAACGAGAGTACGTGGTAGTGGTCTCTTTTTTCGTATAGGTGAAAAAGATCAGAAGAAAGTAGCGTTGTCCTCTCAATCCTCTTTAGAATATGACGTAAGTGAGGACCTGTCTGATAGTGATATTTTCAGAGTTAATAGTCAGTCCAAGTTAATGACAAGAATTTTACGAGAGTATCTTGCTTTACATCCTCACGGACACGACGGTCTTAGCTTAATAATATATAAAAATGATGACATTCAAAGTGTAATAAGCAGCATCAATAGCTTACTCAAAGGACTTGCTGACAAAAAGCAATGCCAGGATTGGCATATTATAAGCAAAGAAGAGTCTGCTGTTTTAGATGTTGATAGGAACACCCCTTACCAGTTACAAATTACTCTTTTTAGTGAATCAAGTAATGATGCTGATCTTTTGAATTTTATTGAACAGTGGAAAGAAATCTGGCAAGCCGCTGAAACTGAATCAAAATGGAAGCACTATAAGAGAGTTCGTATATCTTTGTCACATAAACTTATTCGTCTAGACTCTAAACTTTGCGATTTTCAGCAAGCTATAGCAAGTTATGCCGATTGTGACTTGGCTTTATTCTTTGATTTTGTTCACAGTCTTCAGACAACGAATGAATTCAAAGATGGTAAACTTTTTGATGTTCGTAAACATAACTGTATGTTTCCAATTTTAGAGAAAAGTTTCCAGACAGGTAAAGCAGGTAAGCGCTCCCACCTACTAAGTAACAGACAATTTTCAACGTCTGCAGCTTTTGAAAGATATCTTCATCATCTAAAATCAGGTAACTCAACAAAGAGCACATTGGTTATCAGAACAGGGACATTTGGATCTTGGGGAGATGTTCTTGATACAGCACATGAGCATGCGAACTGGGTTGTTTGTATTGATCCCAATGTAGACAAACCATTACTAACCAAAAGGAGTAATGGTGCAAGTAATAGAGAAATAATAGGTTTTGGTTCTGGTGTCGGTAGACACGGAGAGGCTAACTATACAATTTCAAGCGAACTTGCTAATTTTTCATCTCTTCGACCCAAGTTAACTCGTGCTGTTAGTAATCTATACAAAATTCCAGCCCAATGGAATGATAATGATTGTGACCTTGTTGCTAAAAAAGTGATTGAAATTGCCCCTGAACTTTCTGGTCTCTCATTAGTTCGTGCAACAGGCGTTGGAGATGAATACATTCGAGATTTCCTGGCATATACATTCACCCGGCATCTTCTTGTAAAAGAAGAAAACACTCTCTGTGATACTCTCATTTCATTAGATGCGTACCGACATTGGTTTGATACAAGTGGGGTGGTGGTGCGACCAGATTTGTTGCATTTAAAGGTTATAGAAGGTGGCAAGGGACAGTTACAACTATGGTTGCAGCTCATTGAATGCAAAATGGGATTTGAAAACGATGAGCACATAAAGAAAGCAAAAGAACAAATAACTGGGGGGATGAAAGCCTTAAAACCCCTATTTCTACCAGCATCTGATGACTCACTTTCTTTGACAGAAGAACGACCAGATCTTCGATATTGGTGGATGCAGCTACATCGATTAATAGCATCTCAAGTGCATGAAATATCAGACAAAAAACGTATAAAAAAGATAAATTACGGTCTTGAGCATCTTGCTGAAGGTGAATTTACAATTGACTGGAATGCCTCAATATTCCTTTTTTGGCTAAACACCGATAGTCAAAAAACAGAGACTTGGTGGCCAACACAGGAAGGTGAAGATGTCAACATTGTTAAATACGGCGGCCAATATATAAAACAACAATTGACTGAATGTTGCTTCAATGAGTCAGTTCAAACCAAAAAACAAGATAACAATATAGCAGTGGCAGATGATGCACTATTTGATAAAGAACCTTATACAGAACCTGAAACGGTAGATGAAGTCGAAAAAGTCTCTGTCGATGTAACTGAGGTTGATGATGGTGTTTCAGATAATTTTGAGCCAACAAAGACAACTGTTGGAGATAATTTTGTTTCTGGGGATGTGAATAAAGAAAATAGTAATAATACAGAAGAAGAGAACAAAATTTCTAGTTTAAATAAAGTCAGTATTAACCTAGAGAATATAAGGGTATTACTTGGTCAAGATATTGGAGGCCATCCAATCTATTGGGAATATGGTCATCCGAAATTAACCAATCGCCATATGATGATTTTTGGTTCTTCTGGACAAGGAAAAACATATGCGATTCAATGCATACTTGCAGAGCTAGCTAAACAAGGTCGTAATAATTTAATTGTTGATTATACTAATGGCTTTCTACCAAGTCAGCTTGAGCCTGAAGCAAATGCAGTTCTAGATGCAAAACAACACATAGTGCATCAAACTCCTTTACCTATAAACCCGTTTTTGCCACAGAGACAAGATATGGGCGGTATCTATATTGAAGATAAACCTATCGACATTGGTGGCCGTATAGCTAGTGTTTTCAACTCAGTCTACAATATAGGTGATCAACAGAGTAGTGTTCTTAGTTCTACTGTAACTGAAGGTGTTGTTCGTTATAAAGAAAATATGAATCTAGATCAACTCCTGGAACTTGTTTCAAGTAAGGCTGACGAAGGAGAAGGTTCTGCTAAATCATTGAAAAGCAAAATCGAACCCTTTGTACAACGAACGCCTTTTGCTTCTGGTGATGAAAGTCTTGATTGGAAAGCAATTTTAGAAGACAAGAAACAACTTTGTCACATTTTTCAGTTAGCTGGAATGGATAGAGATGTTCAGCGGTTAATCATAGAATTTTTGCTATGGGACCTTTGGAGTTACCTCCTTGTCGCAGGCAACAAGCAAAGGCCTCGCACTCTTGTTTTGGATGAAGTTCAAAATCTTGACCATCAAGATGGTCGGCCTTTGTCCAAGTATCTTCGTGAAGGTCGTAAATTTGGAGCCTCATTGCTCATGGCCACACAAACCATGTCGAATATGAAGAAAAGTGAGAGAGATCAGTTGTTTAATGTTGCTCATATGCTCTTTTTTCGTCCAGGTTCTACAGAATTACAGGATTTTGCAAAAATAGCTAATCAAGTTAGCCCTTCTTATTCTGTCAAAGAGTGGCAAGAAAAATTGACTAACCTTCAAATGGGGGAATGTTACTCAATTGGTGGCTTAGTGACGCATGGTGATGAATTTGTTACCACAGCTAAGAAAATTAAAATAACATCGCTGCAAGAGAGGACGTTAAATGGCTAAAACAGAACGTTTGGCTAAAAACTTCCATCAAACTTTTCGTCCAGAGCGCATTCATATTACCGCCATACTTCGTTTTGCTGCAAAAGGCGGTTCAGGAACTGACCAGGAAATTGGGAAAGAGACTGGTATTCCGACTGGCCAAACAAGTGGTAAAGTTCCAGTTACCATTGATTATGCAGAAGCAATGGGGCTTATCAAAGTTCAGAAAGGACAAGGTGACAAAGTCAAATGTCCTGAATTGACAGAGTTTGGAAGGATTTTGTTGCTTGAAGATCCATATATGAAAACTGAGGTAAGTCAATGGCTCATGCATTTGCAACTCTGCGGGAAACATGGTGGAGCTGATATATGGTATCAACTGTTTTGTACTTCAATAGATAGTTTACAAATAGCATTCAGTCTAAAGGATGTTGAGGAGTATTTTGAAAGAAAGTATGGAGTCAATAAAACGAAATTCCTATCTCCTATGCTCAATTGTTACACTGAGGATTCTTCTCTTAAAATATGTGGTGCTTTAAGCAGGGAAGACAATTCCTTTATAAGGCATAAGGCACCAATTTCAGAAGAAATGACTTTAGCTTATGGCGCCTGGGTTTTATTGCTATTAGAACGCTGGTTCCCAAATGATGCGCAAGTGCCAGTTGACGATTTTGAAACTACTACAGGTTGGTCCTCCATAGCCTTCTGGGATCGAGAGGAAAGTAAAGAAATAATTGACCGTGTTGCTGAGCGTGGATTGATTAGTGTAGACCGCCATATGAAACCATGGTTGATCTCTGCTATTGATAATAGTAGTCAGGCATTGAAAATGATTTATGATGATTTGATTTAAAAAAGGACAACATATGAGTGACCAACTCTCTGACATTGTAGCATTTCGTAACGATCGACTGTTTGATGGTGCAGTAAATATAGAATGGCATACCGAAGATTCGGATAAAGCTATATTAGCTGGTAACTCATTTGTTTTTCATGGCCCAGAGTATCATGCTGTTGACCAAGAAGATGTCGGTTCTGATCATGGTCATAGGCTAATTGATACTGCAACCTTTACAGAAACTATAGTACGCCGCTGTTATGGAACAGAGAAGCAGCCTTTTACTCTAGCAATAGCCGGGTATGGTACAGGTAAATCTCACCTTGGAGTTACGCTTGCTCGTTTATTAAGTAATTCTTCAGCAGACGAAAACCAAGCGATCTTAGATGGCCTTCAGCAAGCAGATCTAATGAAAGCGAGCAATGTGCAGCTTTTGCTCAGACAGGCAGATAAACCATGTTTAGTCGTAACCCTTAACGGTATGCGAGAGTTCAATCTTACTGCTGAGGTTTCTAGACAAATTAGAGCAGAGCTTCAAAAGAATGGACATGATACGGAGTATCTTGATGAATTACGTCCTCGTTTTCAACAAGCTAAATCTCTTATTAATCTCGCTCATGAGACTTTACAACAAGAAATTGCTGTACAGGCTGGACAAGATGATATCAAACAGGTTTTAAGATGCCTTGATGAGCAAGATGAGAACATTTATAGCTCTGTGTATAATTTTTTTAATGACCGTGGGATGCCAATTACTGTGCTGTCAGGTGAGTCAATTGGAGATATCATTGATCATACAGTAGATCGTTACTGTGGGAAAAATAAAGATTACCAGAGCCTGGTTGTTCTATTTGATGAGTTTGGAAAATATACTGAATTTGCCACTATAAGGAGTCAAATATCTGGTAGTGGGGCTCTTCAAGATCTTTTTGAGGCTGTACAATCAAACGATGAGGTTGTTTCGTTTGTTGGTTTCATTCAATTTGATCTAAATTCTTATACTCAAAGGGTTGCTCCTGAATATCGCAATGAAATATTACGCTATATTACGAGATATCAAACTGCAGATAAACTGTACCTCTCAATAAACCTTGAAACACTAATTGCAAGTCTCTTAGAGAGAAAGGATAAAAGCAGGCTTGCAGATCATTTTGCAAATCCGAATTTTGAAAAAGCAGTAGAGCTTGATAAAGAGAGAATAAATCGTTGGTTTCCAAGTTCAAAAAATTATCGCAGTTGGACTGATAGTGAACGTTTTGAAACAGTAATCGCCAAAGGATGTTGGCCTCTTTCTCCTTACTCAACTTGGCTGTTATACTATTTAGCAGCTGCAGGTAAACATTTACAAGAGAGATCTGCTTTAGCACTGTTAGGTGAAACCTTCAATAAATTCGGTTCTAATGTTATCCAAGAAGATAATACTACTCATCTTATTACTCCTGTACGATTATGCTCAGAAAGCCTAATTCAAGAGTTAATAAGTGCTGAAGAACTTGGTCAACAAGGTGCTATTGCACATTCCTATGCAACTGTTCGTGAAAAACATGGTACTCGTTTCTCTCAGCTTGAAAATGACGTTTTAGTTTCCATTCTTTTAGCTTCTAAGCTGCGAATGGTGTTTGCAGATAAGGACGATGCCACGGCAGGATTAGCTTCTCTAATGGGGAAAAACTCTAGAGATGTGGGGCAAGCGATAGAGAAACTGCAAATAGAATATAATGTGATTGAATGGGATGATAGTTTTAAAACATTCGATATTCTGGGTGATGCAGTACCTCGTACACAGTTTTTGGCCTTTTTAAGGCAACAGGTTTCGGAGAGGTTTAGTGAGGAGAAAAAAGCAAATATTTTTGCCAGTCGGATCTCATCATGGACTGATAAAATTATTGATTTAGATTGTGACTTTGCAGACGATCGAAATATTTTCACCAACGAATGGAAGTTTCGTGCTGTAACAACTGAATATGCTAAACTTCAAGAACAGATATATCTCGCAATTGATACATGGGTTAATAACAGTGCTATAAATGAGCCAAAAGGTACTATCTTCTATTGTTATTTAGAACCAGGACGAAAGTTTTCTGAGGTTGAAAATAATTTGCAGATAGTAACTCAACAGCTGAAAAGAAAGCTTGGTATAAAGACCTTACCGTTTATCGTAATTCTATTGCATGATACTCAAGGGAAATTAGGCCAAGTTTTGGCTGAAAAGATGGTCCTTGAAAGTGCGACTGAAGCTCAAAAAGCAAAATTCAGTAACCTTATTCCCGTGCATCTCGATAAACTTAATAAGAGTCTTCAAAGTGAATTTAACACGCTGTTAAGAGAGCGTAATTTCTTCTTACCTTTTGAAAATCTCGATGGTGTTAGAAGACTTACTCAAATAGGGAATGCACTGTTTGCAAATCTATATCCAACTACCATACCTTTTCCTTTCGACGGTTTCAGCTCAGAAAGAGGGAATGCAGCAAAAACCTGTAACGAATTGATCATAGGGCTATTTCATGGAAACATTGATTTGCATTCGATTAACTCAAAAGGAGTCAAATTTAAAAACAGAGTTTTGCCTGTACTCAGAAATAGTTGGTCGCTATTTAACCAAGATGGAAGCTTAACAAGTCGTTCTGGCCTAAAGGTTTTAAGAGACTTAGCAAGCAATTTTGATCAGGAATTAAAAAAGAAGAAAGAACTACAAATAGATCAATTAGTTGGTACACTCTGTAAACCTCCATATGGTGCTAACATAGCGTCAGCTGGCCTTTTCTTAGCATGTTATGTCGCAGCACGTCGCACTAGTTTAGAAATTATTAAGGATGGTAGGCAGTTAGGCCTTTCTCAATGGATTGATGGGAATAAAGTTTTTAAATCAAATCTATTTAATAAGGCTGAATTGTCAGTAAGGCTCGTTCATGTTGGCGAAACTTCTGATGAATGGAAAACGTTTCTTGATGAATGGGAGGCTAGTCTTCTTCATGAAGAAAAATTAGACTTTCTTTTCAAGTGTCAGGAATTAACAGAAAAGTCTTCACCACCATCTAACCTTAGTTATCGCATTGAAGCACTTAAAGAAACGTCTCTTACTAGTATGCAGCAACTAAAAAAGCTAGAGAATCTAAATGAAACAATTTGGAAAGAGACAGAACAAGCTAAACGACGTGGAAATGCTGGGAGCTTTGCCAAGGAAGCTTGTAAGGTGCTAGATTTTATTACTAAAATGAAGCGAGAGGATTACTTTTGGACTAACGGACAAGTTTATTCGTTGGAGGAGGAGTATGGAATTCTTCGACAATACTCTATCCAATATTTTGATGAGTGGCTTTTATCACTTGGGCCGAGATCTGAAACACCAGAAGAAATAGGGAAATTTAAACATTTCATGCTTAATATTCAGGTCAATAATTTCACTAAAATTGACTGTCGTGATCAAATTGAAAAGATTACACTTTATACAACTAGAAAATTAGCAAACCTTGAATTAGAGTTTAACCAAAAGAAAAAATTACGCTCGATTACAAACTGGTTTACAGATACAGAAAGGGTACTTGCTAGTTCATCAGTCATTAAACTTAGAGAACTGAAAAAGCAATGTAAACAGTATGCACAAGAACTTGATGAATTAGCGCAAGGAACTGTTACAAAAAATATAAAGGACGCTCAAGGGAATCTGATTGAAATTTTAGGTCAAATTGATGGTGCCGAAAAAGAGTATACTGCCAGAGCGGAAAGTATTTGGAACTCAGAAATAAAAGTTAATCGTGATATTGACAGATTTCGTTCTGAAATTGATCAATTGGTTACCGCATTTCAAGGTCTAGATACAGACTTGGAAGATTTAATTATAATGAAGGATTCTTTGAATTTGTTTCAAAATGGTTATCGAACGGTTAAAGACATCAATCTAACATGGGAAGAATTTGATAAACAGAAGGAACAATGGTCAAATGCCTGTAAAGAAAAATTAGAGGAAGAAGAAATTCCTTGGGATTATGAAGAGGTTATCGATAATCTAACTAAAGTTATTGAAACGGAGCGAAAACAAGAAAGTAAAACATGGCTCAATCGCTTTACGGATAAAATTCAAACAATAGTAAATCTTGACACCAGAAGCTGCCAGCAGCTTTTAACACAACTTTCAAATCAACCACCTTATCTTCACCGCGAAGATATGAAAAAAACTATTATTTTAGAGAACATGGTTCAAGATCATTTGAGTAGCATGAAGCTTGATTGGTTAATTACTGAATACCAAGAACTTGATCTTCAGCAGCAAGAGCTATTTCGAGAACGCATTTTTAACGCCAGTTGATCTTTTTATTAGAAGGAGATGCTTGTTTAGATCATGGTGAAGAGGCCTTTATGGAGAGCAAAAAAGGCTCCTCAATTCAGCTAAAGTCGATTAACAGATGTTAGAGCTTTTGGAGTTGTAAAATGCATAATTCACACTATCCATTTAAAACCGATTATTTTAGCATTGAGGGTTTTAAGAATGCTTTGAAAATCTTTATGAGATGGTCCATAACCTGTTAAGTCAATCATTTTAAGGTTGGATATTTTTTTATCAAAAGAGGTTTGTTTTTTGTAATTAACAAATGCCTCGTTAATATATCGGGATTTTAGATAAAGCGGCTGAGGCTCGAACTCGTCACCATAGTCAAAGAAGTCTATTTCTTGCTCTCTCATTTTAATTTTAATACGTTCGACAAGAAGAGGTAGCGCTTTTTCCTCAAAATCATCATATCTCATAAGCGAGACTTTTGCAGAGCGGATGTGAATTTTAATTAGGTCAACGGAGTCAAGGTCACCATACAATTGTGTTGCGCATCCAATATAAACGCGAAGTGGAGCTGGCAATAACTCGACATCATTTCTATGAATCGTATATGAATGATTATCGACTAAAAGGCCACGGCTTGTTTTTTCATGAAACCCGGTACAATGCTCATACAACAATTGAGGTTTACCAACCGAGAAAAGTAGCTCAGTTGCTTCACTTAACGCATCCTGGTACTTCTCAAAGAAAAATTTAACGTCTCTTTGGAGTCGCTTGGGCATTTTCGAATAGGCTTTTTTTCTTCCAAAGAGACCTAATGCATAACTAACTAAAAGATCATTTCTTCTATTTGTGGAAACTCGGTTGAATGTATCAAGGCCATAAATTGTTGTTACAAGGTCAAACGCTTTTTGATGGGATGAGCAGATTGAACGAATTTGTTCACTTTCTGAAAACTCATCATTAGCTGGCATTCGTCCTAGCGTTAGGCAGGTTTCCCAAAAGTTAATAAATATATCTTTATGTCGTTGAAACAACGCTTGCTGCTTGATTTTTAAACGCTCTGGATGATCTGTATATGAGAGACGTTGCCAGTTGTTGTTTAGTCGCTGTCTTTCAACAAGGAATTGTTGTTCTTCAAGCTTATCTTTGAAGACATAGAACAGACCTGGGCCAACAGCAATTGCATCAGTTTTTAGGTTGTCTTCTATATAGCTTCGAATTTCTGATTGAGAATAATATTTTTGAAAGGTATTTCTTGCGGTGATAATACCATCACCATACTTTTTATATTTTTTTACAATTGCCTCTCCTCCTAACATAACTGACACGACTAAAAGTTTATTAGATAAAGAGTAAGCTTCCCTAAGTATTTGTTTTCTCTCCTTTTGGTTCTCAATTACATTGATAACAAAACCCAAGTTAACTATGTCGGCATTACGAATTTGATTATGGGGGAAATAAACAGGATCAAAACCTTTTACTTCTATTTGATGGTTTGCAAGAATATTAATATCATCACCTTTCCCACACCCATAATCAAATAATGAATATGTGCCACGGAGGTAGTTATGTCTAAATAGTGACTGTATCGGTGAGGACAGTTTATTTCGATCTATAGCTGTTTTATGTCTTTCAATTATTTTTCTGTTGTTGTTCTCGACAGATTTTGTTTGTTTTTTTATTGGTTGTAATCGTCCTTCAATAAGTTCATAGCCATGATTATTTATTATCTCTTCCCAGTTCCTTCTGAAGCCGATTCTTTTTACATTAGTATAAAGACCTGCTTGTTCCCCTTCCTTCGTAATTGATTTAAATAGCTTATAATGCGGATTATCATTTAAAATAAAACTCTCTTTTCTGTGTAAAATTGGTGGGTTTGTGGAATTAGTGTAATTAGTTTTTCGGTATGAAAAATCGTGTAAGTTGATTGTATAACTGTGTTTTAAAGCAGGGTAAGAATCTTCGGAAAAATCTGGATAACTTAGTAAAGATAGCTTGAATTTTCTTCTACTGAATTTTGCAATGTCCCATGAGTCTTCTTGGATCAAGAGCTGGTTGGCTATTTCTGTAGTGTAAGAATGAAGTTCTGCTGACGCTTCTTTCAGTGCAGATTTATGAAGGTAAATTGCATCAGGTAATTTTTTGCCAATTTTTAAGTTGTTGACCAGCTCTTTATAATCTTTTTCGTCCATTGTTAATTATTTTTTTGTCTTGATTTTACAATAAGCATACAATGTAAATGTTAATGTATCTAGTTTATGGACTTTGGTGCACTGTATTAAAATTGTGTTGCATGTACTGAACAATATAAACAACTTTGTAATTTTGAAAATACGTTTTAAAGGAGAAGAAGGGCAAACCGTCTAAAATCAGATGGATCTTTTGTAAACACTATGAGGATATAAAAAAGTATTTGATTGACGTTATCCTTACCTTTTATTGAGTACTACGTTAAAACGTGTTTTCAGTACTTTGAGTGCGCTTGTGAAGCGCTAGTATCCATGCAAGCTGAAGCGTGATATCTTTTCCGTTTTTAACTCGTTTAATGCCCCAAAAACACCATTTTTTCTTGGTATGGAGCATTCTGCAATATTGAACTCGATGTAACCTTTTTTTCTGATTGTTCTTAAATATACAGGTATAACTTCCATATAGGTTGGAATGTTTTTTTGTAGAGCAAGCATTGGGTAAAGGAGTTTGTGTTTGGCTAGTGATCCAAGCTCTTTCCCAGATTTTGTCTCAATAACGAAAAGGCATTCTTTTCCTTTCCTTTTCCCTACGAACAATGCGTCAATTTCTACTTGTCCTTGATTGTGTGTTAGCACCTCAGGGCTATGGGATGTTGGTTGAAAATCAAATGAGAATACACTTTGCCCTGTAGCAGGAATACTTTGATGGTGATCTTGCTCTATACCGAGAGCTTCGGTTAGCAGACCTGAAGCCATGGCTAAATTGACTATTGAGGTTTCTGTAAGTGTAGGAAGTAGTTGGAATGCAAATAAGCTACGTATTGAGGCGCTAGGTAAAAATACTTCCAGTTCACTAGAAGAGAATATATCTTCATCTATGAAGAAGTAGTCAGCCCATGATTCCACTGCTTTTGCCAGTGCGAACTCAGTATTGCGACTACCTTTTGGTGACCCTAAACGGAAGACCATATAACCTGAGTTCTTTAGCTCTGAAGTAAGATCGTTAATTGAATTTATTGAGATATATTGTGCCGTACGTTTGTTGCCAGAGTTGTTCCCGCTAACATAATCTTGGAAAGATCTTGGCTTGCCAATAATATCTCCAGAACTCTCAACTTCATTGATTGCTCGATTGAACATAATTCTTGCTTAATGTTTAGCTAAGGGGAGGCTAGCGATTTACCCCGAAACTGGTTTAGTATTTAATGTTTTGATTCAACCTCTGATCTTGGCAAACACCGTAACCTCTTGCCATCCCTCTTGAGCGACTGGTTATGCAGTTTCATCGTCTTGCTTTTCTACTTTTAAGACGCTCTTTAAGTAAGTTAATTTTAGCAACATCTTCTCTGCATACTTCCAATATTTTTTGCAAACTATAATTTGGATTATTTTTATCTATTTTTCTGCCATGCATGACCATGTCGTATAAAAATTGTTCATAAGAATTTTGTCTGAACATTTTCTGGTCATACACATTGTTCCTATATGTTGATAATCTTTCTTGGTAGTCGATTTTTAAATCTTCATCTCTTACTTCACCTTCTTTAACGGCATGGTAATAAATTCTTGCGCTCATCAATGACTTTTTAATTATGTCGCACTCAACTGGTTTTGCTAGTTCGTTAAGGTGAATTGGCATTTCCTGATATGCACCTTGAAGAAATTTTCTAGAATACTCAACTTGAGTCTGATTAGATGAATTCATACCCATAATATTTTCCATGTGCTCAACACAGGTTTCTATATACTCTATAACTCTCTGTAATATTTCTTTCTCTTTGCTTGATTGTAGACCTAGGAATTTATATAAAAGATCTGTTACAAAATAAACTGGCTTTGCGAACTCAATCACAATTTTTGCTCCTTGTTGCATAACGTTTAGCTAAGGGGCGGCAAGTAATTTACCCCGAAGCTGATTTAATATTTTTAAGTTTGATTCAACTTTGAGTTTGGCAAACACCGTAGCCTCTTACCGTCCCTCTTGAGCGACTAGTTAGGTTTTGTACTTATCACGCAATTCTCTGTATAGGCCAACAGCATATTCTCCATGCTGAATTGCAAGATTTAGAAATTCCCGATAATACTGTTCGTTTAAAATTTCTTCTGGAATAGTATCTCGCTCTTTACTTGGAGTTAGCCTGCTTACTAGTGGGAGTTCTACTATTTCATTTGGCCGTACCATACGAGCCCAAGGCCCCATAGATTGCATAACCATACCAAAGACATCAAATTGCTGTTTGTAGCTAAGATAAAGTTCCTTGTCTTCTTCTTCCATGGTTTCAAACCATGGTGGTAAAAATGGTTCTGAGTAAGTCATGAGCCCGTCAAGTTTTTCAGCCACAGTGTTGGTAAAGTAAGTTTCATACCAAGACTCAAAAAACTGTGCTTGAAAATCAGACCAAGTTAATAGCTCAATATTTGTTAAATCTGCCGCAGAAAAAGCCCCAGACTGAAAGCCAGTTTTGGCGACTATATATCCAGCATTCACCCCTAAATCGGCAACTACTGTTCTGAAACTGTGTACTACATGCTGAGGAATATTATTGCTCCAGTTTTTACACTCAACTGCAATGGAGTATTTTCTGCCTTTAATTATCTCTTCAGCATAAACATCTAGCTCTACTTCACCTCTTACGGTTTCAATCTTTTTTTCTACTTCTACATCAAAACCGCATTCCTCAAGTACTAACGCGACTTGGTTTTGAAGATCTTGCCATGAGTCTGGCTCTTTACTCGTAATCATAATGGGAACCTAACGTTTAGCTAAGGGGCGGCAAGTGAACTACCCCGAAACTGATTAAATATTTATATACTTCGTTCAAGCTGTGAGGCTGGCAAACAGCATAGCCTCTTGCCGTCCCTCTTGAGCGCCTGGTTACCTTTTATTTTTATGGATTTAAGATGTAGCGGATATTATTTAAAATTGCTTCTTTTGCCTTTGGAACATCATCGTTAAGAACAAGTATTGCTTGAGAACTTTTTTCTTCACTTTTTTGAGCTAGTTCAGGGGTTCCATGCTTAGAACTAATATAGGCAAACACAGTGAATACTTGACTATTCATTAACTTTGCTAGATCTTTAATTTGCTGATATAAATCTTCAGGAACCCATATTTCATTTCTATTAGCATAATGCAAAAAAGAATGAACAGATTCTTTAGCTTTTTTATAAGTCTCAGTTTCGCCTTCTTCAAAATTTGCAGTTGCTATATAGTCCACAGCATTTGATTGAATATCAGATAGTAATGAATATAGAGTAGTGATAACTTCTATACTCTTGTTATGATAAAGTTCAAATTTTACTTGATGTTCATTGGTTTTTTTGGCGAGATCTGATTTTATTTCTTCCGTTATTTTTGTAGTCGCTTTTAATTGCTCTTTTATATTCTTAACGTTGTCATTGACAGCCTTGATCTCACCTGACTTTCTGAGATAGCTCCCAAAGTATGCTCCAATAGCTGCAAAAGCGATAGGAAGCAAAAAAGTTAGCCAATATTGATCAAAATCGAATGTGATATTAATCTCTGCCAGCTTGCTCAAGAGTGCTTCTATTTCTTCCTTAGTCATATTTTACCTTAAGGTAACGTTTAGCTAAGGGGCGGCAAGTGAATTACCCCGAAACTGATTTAGTATTTATTAGTTTTGATTCAACTTTGAGTTTGGCAAACAACGTAGTCTCTTGCCTAAAGGTAGCGCCTGGTTATGGGGTTTGCTAAGAGCTACCATCTTAATTTGGGTTGATACGTTGAAATGCATTGCTCAGCTCAGAGATGTTTTGATATCTGTTTGTATGATTCGCATTCAGACCTTTGTTAATGAAATCGGCTAGGTACGGTTTGGCTTTGTCAGCGTTTGTCTTACCTGTTAATACGAAATACAAAATGCGGGTAAGTGCGTACGTTTCGTGCAAAATATTATAATTATCAAACCCCTCAACTACCAAACCTGGGTCATTAAAATAACCTTTGAATTGGGTATTCGCTGAAGTTAAATCACTATCAATCAACTTGACAAGCCCGAAGTCAGCAATTTTAACCACTATGACGTCGTCATACATTTTCAGTAAGATATTTTTCGGGCTTACATCTCTATGAAGAATGTTTTTAGAATGAATGTATGAAAATGCTTTGATAATCTGCAAACCCAACTTCACTCTTTCCTTAAAGGTTAACTTGCTATTGTTAATAAGTATGTAATCATTCAAAGAGCTATCCATGAACTCCATGATGTATTCATTTTTCTTATTATTGTAGCCATAAACATCAAGTACGTATGGAGAGTTCATTTCATTCATTTGTGAATATTCGCGCTTGAACCTTTCAATTTCCTTTGCTTTGAGATCGATTTTTGCTCGCTTTAAAGCGAATGTCTTTAAATAGAACTTGTCTGAATATTTAAAAACTTGAGCATACGACCCTTCGCCAATCAACTTTAAATCCGATATGTTATTTTGATTATCAATCGCAATAGTGGTTTTGGGAATGAAGATTGGAATGGTGTAATAAAGATCGATCTTTTCTGTATTTGGTGGAATACTGCTACCACCGCTTTTGCTCAAAAATGATTTACAAAGTGAAAATGTATTTTTATAGTACTCATCGATACTAAAAGAATAATCAGATTTTTTTAATGATCGCTCCAGGGCTTCGATAATTTCTATGCCTTCAATTAGCACCCTACTAGGATCGGCCCAAAAATGCGCTGGTATATCATTTGTTGGTAATCGATCATTCATTGAATTGAATGAATTAATAATCATCGTATGAAGTGTTGAAAACAGCAACTGTAGCTTTTCGTTGCTGAATGATTCGTATAACTCTTCATACTCATTACTTAGACGGTCGTCTAGCTTCCTGTAATGAGCTTCAATTGCATTATTGAATTTCATATTTTATTGAGATACCTGACGGTTTAGGGCCATAACGTTTAGCTAAGGGCCGGCAAGTGAATTACCCCGAAACTGATTTAGTATTTATTAGTTTTGATTCAACTTTGAGTTTGGCAAACAACGTAGTCTCTTGCCGTCCCTCTTGAGCGACTGGTTAGCTAAATATTTACTTGAGCTCATCACAAAAACTATTACCGATATTTTCCAGAAATGGTTTATCAAATTTACTAATCTCATCCTTATCTATCTGACAGTAATCTATAGAAAATTCGTATGTGTCATCAACACTGATAGAAGTGAGATTAGGGTTTGTCTTTTGTATACATTCTTGGATAAAGCGTTGTCTGTGTGTGATAACGGTATACATATATGCCCTAATGTGGGGGCAATAGATATCTTTTGTTATATCATCGTCACAAAGATCTTTTTCAATACAGATTTTAACTCTCTCTCTATACTTTTTAAGTGTTTTACCATGGGTAATTATGTAATTATTAAAATGGTTATCCCAGTCACCCTCAATTCCTGAATTGGGGTCAAACATTTCTGTTTTTGGGTTATCCCTGTACATTATGGTGGCAGACAACATTGATTCACTATCTGTTTTTGCTTCAAAGGTTTTATCATCTTCTAAACTTACTAAGTATTCTAGGGTAGCCGTTTGTTTCTGGGTTAAAGAGTCTTGTTTATATTTGATGTATTCAAAAGTGAAAAACATAACAGCAGCTAGTATTGTAAACCCACTCAGTAGATTAATTGTTTCGTTTATATCTTTGAACTTACCGCGTATTTTTGAGGAAAATGCAGTTATTAATAAAAGGCAAAGAATATAGATACATATGACTAAGAAACCTATTTTTTCTATCATATTGATGGGTAATACTTTTTATTCAGCTAACGTTTAGCTAAGGGGCGGCAAGTGCATTACCCCGAAACTAATTTAGTATTTATAAGTTTTGATTCAAATGTGAGTTTGCCAAACACCGCAACCTCTTGCCGTCCCTCTTGAGCGACTGGTTATGCATTTTATTTATCTGTTACTCTTTTGCCTTGGGTACTATTTGTTCCATCAGTAGCGTACCCATCACGTTTCCACCAATCAAGACCACCTAGCAACTCCTTTACCTTAAAGCCAAGTTTTGATAACTTTAAAGCCCCATTTGTTGAGCCATTGCAACCAATTCCATCACAGTAGGTAACATAGGTTATATTTTTGTCTAAGTGAGTTGTTGTTAATTCAGACATGGTTACATGAGGGAAATTCATAGCATCAGGAATATGCTCTGTCTCGTATGCGTTGCTTGAGCGAGCATCAACAACGATAATGTCCTTATTGTTTTTTAAGTCATCAAATAAATCCCAAGAATCAGTTTCATAATTTAATTTTGCTTCGTAATATTCAATTTGATTCATAAATTATCCATTTATTGCATAACAGTCTATTAGACAGAATCATTAATTAGTATACTATGTGGATTCTGTATAGTGGTGTGCTAAAGTCTAGTAATAAATGCAAAAGCTATTCTACCAAAAGAAACGGATCTACACAATATTGATCAATTTGTAGCATTGTCAGGGATCGACTGTCAGATGATCTGATACAGAAATTATATAAAGACACCTTTGTAATCTGAAGACAAGTACAAAGATTTTTTTAACTTTACACATCTCAAGGTCATTTTCAATTTATCTCAAGCGGGGCTCAATCTAACCCTGAACATATATAACTCCATATAGAGAACAATCTCTAATTATTATTTCCCCACACCTTAGCCCCTTGATTTGCATATCGCAGTCAAGGGGCTTTTTATTTTGGTTACTAAAAGGAGAAAAGAAATGGAAATATGTTTGAGTTCAGAAAATGTAACGGAACTTGCTAAATCAATGATTGATGTCCAGCAAGAGCTAGTACCAGCATTGAAGGATGGAGTAAACGATTATACCCAATCAAGCTATGCAACACTTAAATCGGTAATGGAAGTATGTAAGAGTATACTATTATCGAATGGTATTTGGCTCACCCAGTATCCGGTACCAGTAAACAGCGGTAACCTTGGGTTGGTTACTAAAATCGTTCATGCAGCGAGCGGTCAATGGCAATCATCCCTTATTGAGATGCCCTTACAGAAAGCAGACCCACAAGGCTATGGTTCAGCAATAACTTATGCAAGGAGATACGGCCTATCAACAATGATCGGGATTATTACCGAAGATGATGATGGTGAGAGGGCAATGGGCCGTACACAAGAGGAGCCCAAAGAAGTACCGGCAAAACCCAACAAGAATCTTACAAGGAAAACGGAACACAGTTTCCCAAAACTTGATGGGGTAAACTACAAGATTCAACGAAGTGAAGATGGCCGTGAAGTTGTACTGGCAGGTGGTAATACCCACTCCAAGAAAGAGTTTCTCAAGAGTGCAGGTTTTAAATGGAACTCTGGGGATAAGGTATGGTGGAGGTACGCAGATGCAGCCTGATAAAAAACGAGAAGGTTTGCTACGGTTTTTAGCAACAGGACTGCTTACTCATAGTGTTCAAGATACCATATCACAGCTAGGTGATCGCAGTAAGTATGTTGGTTTATCTGATATTGGTAAAGCTCTTGATTGCATGCGTTCTGCTGTTGCAGATAAAGCAGGAATAGTGGGTAAGGCAAGCCCAGGTATTTCCCAAAACACTAGTGGCGAAGAGATAAATAACCTGCTTAGGAAACAGCTGACCCTGCAACGTGGTCACTGGCAGGAACATGGAATTGAAAAAGCTTTGTTAGCAACACAGGTCAAGTTTATCCCTCAACTGGAAGTATCTATTGAGCACAATGGTATTCCAGTAAAAGCTCATCTTGATTTCACTATTGTACGTGATGATCCACACCCAGCAATTCGTATACTTGAGCTCAAAAGTAATGAGCATATCCCTGAACACCTTTATGCATCATACGAAGCTCAGCTGTATGGCCAGATAGGAATGTTATACGAAAATTGGAACAAACCATGTTTCAGTACTCCTTCAGCACATGTTGACAAAGGATGTGTTGATGTGACTTTCCCTGAACTCGTAAAGCAACTCTTTGGTATTGATTTGCCAGATGATCCCAAACAGGTAGACATTGAAGCATGGGTAGTTTCTGTATCCATGTCTGAAATTAAACCGTTTGGCCCATATCGTTATGATAAAGTTGTTCTGCAAACATGCTATTCAATTGCAGAGCAACTTTGGAGCAATAAAGAAAGTTTGAGTGCGGGGACATTGGCTCTTAACGATATCTCTCATGCTACTGGTTTTCACCCTCTCTGCGACTACTGTGCGGTAAACAATGGCTGTCCAAAGTTTACTGAAACACTAGTACATGATGAAGAGTACAACCTTCAACTCGATGAACTAGCTTCCCTTAAGGAACAGGAAAAGGCAGTAGTCAAAAGAAAGAAATATCTTGAGAAGGTGATCAAAACCAGATTCCAGCAATCTATTGGTACTGATGATGGTTGGTTATCAACTGGCAATTATCGATTCAAGGTAACTCAGATTCCTGGCAGGAAGACTATTAATTACAATAGACTATCAGAATTTGTTGAGGAAAACGTGGAGGATGTTATCCATCAATGCCAAGAGAACGGCAAACCGTATGAGCGACTTTATGTTAGTAGGGTTAATCGAATGCAGTAAAGGAAAACAACATGTTGACGACAACTAAGGCTCATTCTCCGCTTGGGAGAATGAGCCTTTTGTTGTTTATGGAGGTAACAATGGTAAAAGCACTTAAAGAGTGTGACTCATTCGTAACTAAAGAACTTGATGCAGGCCTTGTTTTTAGCGGCACGAAAACAGGTACAACAATTACCGGCTATGAAAAGCCATCATCATATACACCCGCACTAGATAACAACTACCTATTCCACGAATCCAGTCGTGATGTGATTGTTTGGCTGATGACAAGTAGAGAGCCGTTTTATCTGTTCGGCCCTACAGGATGCGGTAAGAGCAGTCTCATCAAACAACTGGCAGCAAAGCTTAACTATCCAGTCTTTGGTGTAACAGGCCATAGCAGGTTAGAGTTCCCTGATATGGTAGGGCACCTAACTGTAGAAAATGGTTCCATGACCTTTCAATATGGCCCTTTAGCCCTAGCCATGAAATACGGAGGATTATTCCTCGTTGATGAAATAGATCTTCTCGATCCTGCAACAGCAGCAGGGCTAAATTCGATACTTGACGGTGAACCACTGTGTATAGCTGAAAACGGAGGTGAGATTATACACCCTCATCCTCAGTTTAGATTTGCTGCCACAGCTAATACAAACGGTAATACAGATGATACTGGACTCTATCAGGGCACTCTGATTCAGAACCTTGCATTTTTAGATCGTTTTATTCTGAGTGAAATAACCTATCCATCTGTAGCATCAGAAGAGAAGTTGCTGGAGATGAAAGCATCATTCCTACCAGAAGATCTCAGAAAGAAGATGATCGAGTATGCAGGTACCGTGAGGCGCTTCTTCATGGGCGAGGACAAGGAAGGATTCAATAAGACCATTGAAGTAACTTTCTCCACTCGTACTCTGATCAGATGGGCTGAGTTGACATATTGTTTTCAACCATTGGCTTCTCAAGGAATTCAACCTGTCACATATGCATTAGATCGAGCATTAGGGTATCGAGCGACTAAACCAACTAGAGTATTTCTTCATGAGCTGGCGCAGAGAATTTTCACTTATAAAGAGCTCTAAATGAACGACGAATAGCACCCTTAACACTCAATTTCACAAGGACAAACCATGGATAAAACCCCGGAAGTCACAATATTAAAACAGCTTATGGTCATAAACCTTGACGTAAACATCTGGTCAGCCAGAAGAAAGCTCTCGGCAGCGGATTTCCAAGGAGCCAAACTCCCACCTGAAGAACTTGCATCACTTGGCAGCAAGAAGATCTGTAACCCTGATGATCTACGAATATTCTCCACACTCAAATCGAGGGCTGTCAGCATGCTTGATAGAGTCGGAGTTCGATTTCTAAATGGCTGGGCAATCCCACAAAAGAAAGCCAATGAGGTAATTGATAACCTGAAGGCAATCAGTGAAGACTTTATAGCTGCAAAGAAGGCGTTTCTCGCTACCTATGACCAGAACATACTCAACTGGATTAATCAAAACCTGGAATGGCAGAATCTCATTCAAACCTCGGTTGTAAGTGCTGACTATGTAAGCAGTAGGATTGGTTTTAGATGGCAATTGTTCCAAGTCTTACCACCTAAGAAAAGGGCCATTCACAACAACCTACGTGATGAAGTTGCTGGGCTAGGATTCGCTTTGTACGGAGAGATTTCAAAGGAAGCAGATAATATCTGGAAGAAATGCTATCAGGGTAAAGATCAGGTATCTCAAAAAGCCATTTCTCCTATTCGCTCTCTGCATCAGAAGCTGAATGGTCTTTCATTTGTAGAACCAAATGCAGCACACATATGTAATCTGCTAGACACAGCGTTCCAGAGTTTACCAAAGAAAGGTTTTATTAAAGGAAGCAGCCTTCTTATGCTTCAGGGGGTTCTGTCACTTATGCGGGATCCTAATACTCTTATTGAACACGGTAAGAGCCTTATTCAAGGAACGTCTCCTGAGACAGTTTTGCATAAACTGGTAGATACGAACACAACTGTTGATACTCACGATGAAACTGAACCTGACTTCATTCCTGGTTTGCAACAACCTCAACAGCCTATTGAGTCATTGGGGCTTTGGTAAGGAGAGAATATGGATAATAGAATCATTATGCAGGCGCTACCATTGGTGGCGTCTGTTCTTGGAGATAAATACGGGGTCACTGTTCATGTAGGAGGACGTGAAGCATCAACGAACGGTAAAGTCATTAACCTTCCATCGCTCCCACTTGATTGTGATGAGACTCTGCTTGGTCTTGCTCGTGGATACATAGATCATGAGTCAGCTCATATCCGTGAGACAGACTTCAAAGCAATTAAAGAGGCGAAACTAACACCGCTTGAGAATCACATCATGAATTCCATTGAGGACTGGCGGGTTGAGAATAAGCTAGCTGCTCTTTTCCCTGGCTGTAGAGGTAATTTCAACTGGCTCATTAAGCACTTCTTCACTGATGATAGTAAGAAGCTTGAAGATTCTTTAGTTCATCTCGTTCCAAACTTGATTTTGCTGACCGTAAGATCTTGGGATGTGCAGGAGGTAGAAAATGCAAGACAAGGGCTACAGGATGTTTTTGAGAAACGGTACCCAAGTCTTTGTCAAAAATTGGATTGCATTCTAAAAGAGGTACGAACGAACTGCTCTTCAACTTCTGATTCTATTGGTTCTGCCAAGCGCATTAGCGCTTTGCTGAGAACTACCTCAACTTCCGGTCTGGCTGCGGGAAAAAATAGTACTAAAGGGAGTGTTCAAGGCCAACCTGATGGACCCATGGCACAAGCTAAAAATGAGGATAAACGAGCAAAGGATTTAGGCGATTTATTATCTGTTGCTGATAATCAGTTACCACAGAATATTGGTGAGATTCTTTCTGACAAACTCAGTAACGATACAGGAAGGAATCAAAAGGAAAATTCTGTTCAGGTTGCTCAGGTAGGAGTTAAATCCTTAACGCCTTTTCCACAGTCAGAGGTTGATGAAATCAAGCGAGCTGAATCTATGCTCAAGGTAAGACTTGGACGTGTCATGCAGGCAGAAAAGCTTACGCGAGGTCATCTTAGTCGAAGAGGTCGAGTCTCTTCTCAATCACTAGCTAAGATTATAGTTTCAGATCCTAAAATCTTTAACAGACAACAGATACAACCAGGTATCAATACTGCCGTTCATCTTTTGCTCGATACTTCTGGCTCCATGCGTACTCGAATTGATCTAGCTTGCAAATCTTGCTATGCGATGGCAAAGGCACTTGAGTCTATAAAGGGCATCAATGTTGGTGTCACAGTATTTCCTGCTGCCCGGAATAATGGCATTTCAGTCTGTCCTCTTGTTGAACATGGAGAACGTGTTCCCTCAGAGTTTTCAACTAATGTTTACGGTGGTACACCACTAGGAGCAACACTCTGGTGGGTCTTACAGCAGCTCACATTGTTAAACGAGTCAAGAAAGATCATCCTGGTAATAACAGATGGTGCACCCGATGACAGAGCAAATGTCAAAGATGCAATCAAAACCGGTAAACGACTAGGAGTAGAACTCTATGGAGTTGGTATCCACTCTGACTCGGTGAAACAGTTAATCCCTCATGGAAGTTGCCGTGTGGATGATTTAACTGAACTTGCACCTGCAATGTATGACCTGCTTTCAGGTGCTCTTGTAAATAATTAAGGAGAAGTTTTATGGATAGTCAATTTAAACCACTATGCCCTAGTTGTGACTCAAAAGAACATGTAGTCCTGGTCGACACAGTTGAGACAATCGCGACGGTATCTGGTGGAGCTGCTGGTGCTGCATCTGGTTATGTTGGTGCTGAAGTTGGGAGTGTAGCTGGGAGTACAGTAGGAGCAGCTTTTTTGCCAGCAGTCATGGGTGGACCTGTCGGCCTGGTCGTTGGTGGAGTTATTGGGGCTTTTGCTGGCCTTGTAACGGGAGCCACTGTTGGCAATAAAGTCGGCAAGCATATTGATGCAGTAATTATCAGAAAATATCGCTGCAATAGATGTGAGAATGATTTCAATCTGTAAGTAAAAATATAAATGTGAATGGACTAGGTAGTTTTCGTGTTATTTCGGTTAACTATCAGTCCACTCATGTGTTAATTTAAATATTTTTTTTGATGCAATATTGATAAAACACATATAGCTTACTCCTTCTTTGCGCAAGGTGGTAACAGATAGTCGTTCGTTTGAAAAATCATAAACAGAGTGGGTAATGAAGACAATATTGATAACAGGGCATATGGGATTGGTGGGGAGGCACTTGTGGCCAATTTTAGAGAAAGAAGGATATCGTCTAAAAGGAATTGATATTAATTCGAATGTCCCTGAATTTTTAGGAGATATTTCTAATGAAGAGAATTTGAGAAATAGTATTTTGGAATGTGATGGGATTATTCACTTAGCAGCTGTTTCAAGAGTAATTTGGGGAGAACAAAATCCGGAATTTTGTCGATTAATTAATGCTAGGTCTAGTGAAAATTTGATTAACCTTGCGGTACAGAGCCCACGAAAGCCATGGGTTATTGTTGCAAGCAGTAGAGAGGTTTATGGAGAACCTGAGTGCTTACCTGTTGCAGAAAATACTCCTGTAAATCCTGTAAACGTTTATGGCTACTCCAAGGTGGCTATGGAGAAAGCTACTTTAGCTGCTCGGGAGTTAGGTATTAGAACAGCTATTGTTCGTTTAGCAAATGTATATGGGTGTACAGAAGATCATGTAGATCGAGTACTACCTGCATTTTGTAGATCAGCTGTACTTGGCAAACCTTTAAGGGTCGATGGTCGCAATAACACATTCGATTTCACCCATATTTCTGATACGGCCGAAGGGTTGCGACTAGTAGTTGAGCAAATTGTAAATGGCGCGACACTTCCACCGCTACATTTATTACCTGGTGTTGGAACTACCTTATGGGAGGCCGCAGAGATGGCTGTAGAGGCAGCAGATAGTGTTTCGATTATCTATGAGTCGCCACAAAGAACATACGATGTGTGTCGTTTTATAGGCAATCCGACAGAAACAAAAAAAATACTATCCTGGGAGCCGAAGATATTGCCTAATGATGGCATTTGTGACTTTGTGAATAAATTTCGAGTAAAATTCAGTGCCCAGATGGAGATTGCATGAAAATTATAAAGGTTATTCATGGATATCCCATGATCTACAATGCAGGTTCTGAAGTATACTCTCAAACTATTTGCCATGGCTTAGTAAATCGAGGCCATGAGGTACATGTTTTTACTCGGCAGGAAGATCCCTTTTATCCAGACGGGTTTATCAATGAGGAATTTGATCAAGATGATCGGAGAATAAAATTATACAGAGTTAATAACCCAAGACATCGCGATCGTTATCGTCTGAAAGTTATTGATGCAAAGTTTGGGTTGCTGTTAGACAAAGTAAAACCAGATGTTGTCCATGTAGGACATTTAAACCACCTTTCGACCTCATTAATCATGGAGGCTAAACAACGCGGTGTGCCTGTTGTTTATACTTTACATGATTACTGGTTAATGTGCCCCCGCGGGCAGTTCATGCAAATGCATTCTTCAGATAATGATCTATGGGCAGCATGCAATGGGCAGGATGACAGGAAATGTGCTGAAAAGTGCTATGCTCGTTACTTTTCCGGGAATCCTGACGAGCAGAAAGATGACCTTGTTTATTGGAAAGGGTGGGTTGCTAGGCGTATGGCTCACATACGTGAAATTGTGAAACAAGTCGATATCTTTATTTCGCCAGCAAAGTATTTAAAAAATCGCTATGAAAATGAGTTTTTGCTGCCAAAGGATAAAAGTATCTATTTAGATTATGGTTTTGACTCAAACCGAATGGAAAATCGATTAAGGACGTCTGGCGAACCATTTACTTTCGGTTATATCGGAACACACATTCCCGCTAAAGGTATACAGCAATTACTAGAAGCCTTTGGTCAAGTTGCGCAACCATGTATGTTGAAAATATGGGGACGAGATAGGGGGCAAGCGACCTCTGCGTTGAAGAGGCTGGTTGCAAGATTACCCGAAGACAAGCAAAAATGTATACAATGGATGCCAGAGTATAAAAATCAAGAGATTGTTAAGGATGTCTTTAATCACATAGATGCTGTGGTTGTGCCATCAATTTGGGTCGAAAATTCACCATTAGTTATTCATGAGGCCCAACAGGCTCGTATACCATTAATAACAGCCGATGTAGGTGGTATGAGTGAATATGTAGAGCATGAGGTAAATGGCTTGTTATTTAAACACCGATCTGTTGAAAGTTTGATGGTACAAATGGAGAGGTTTGTGGCTGATCCTGGCTGGGCGAGTAACTTAGGTAAAAGAGGTTACTTGTATAGTAAAGATGGTGATATTCCTAATATAAAAGAACATATAACAGAACTAGAAAAAATTTATCGGAGAGTTCTGTGAGTTCTAATTTTTGGAGGATCACACTCGATACTAATCCGGATCATTGTAATTTGAACTGTTTGATGTGTGAAGACCACTCGACTTATTCAACATCTTCTATGCGAGAAAAGCGACCGATAATGCCCAAAGCTTTACTTGAGTCAGTTTTGGAGCAAGCCTCTTTTCTTGGTTTTAAAGAAGTTATTCCATCAACGATGGGTGAACCTCTCCTGTACCCATATTTTGATAGTTTCATTTCTATATGTCGTAAATATAATTTCAATATTAATTTGACTACCAACGGGACTTTCCCTGGGAAAGGAGCTAAGTATTGGGCTGAGCAGATAGTTCCTATAGGAAGTGATGTGAAGATATCATGGAATGGTGCCACAGAAAAAACTCATGCGACTATTATGCATGGCGCTACTTTAAAAAATCACATCTCGAATGCTCGTAAATTCATAACAATAAGAAACGAGAAGAAATCGGTAAACTACTGTTCTCTTACCATGCAGCTAACTTTCATGGAGCTCAACCTACATGAAGTAGTTGATATGGTTCGCCTTGCTATCGCACTTGGCTTTGATAGAGTGAAAGGGCATCACATCTGGACTCATTTTAAGGAATTAAACGAGCAGTCGCTACGGCGAAACAGGACTGCTATAGAGAGTTGGAACTCAGTTGTGAGGCAATGTCATGAAATTATTGATAAGCATAACAGAAATGAAAATGAATCTTTCAGGCTAGACAATTTTTATGAGTTGGATCCTGGTCAAATTGATGATATCGCTCCTGGAGGGCAATGCCCATTTTTAGGAAGAGAGGTGTGGGTAAGTTCAAGTGGGCGTTTCAATATATGTTGTGCACCGGATCAAGAAAGAACTCAACTTGGTTATTTTGGTAACTTGTGCCAAGATCGGCTGATCGATGTTTTGCAGGGACAGGCCTACGAAGAATTTTATAATACCTATATGAACGAGCTCTTGTGTCAAAAATGTAATATGAGACGACCTGTTGGAGATGTTTAATGAGCTGGCAAAAAGTTAAACTGAGTGAGTGTGAAACACATCATGTATATCGCAATGGAGAACCACTTTACAGTGACCGTTATTCAATAGTGTTACCTTTCCATGAACCAGGGGTTGCACCAGTACTTTTGGGAAATGAAGCATGGCATATAAATCAAGAAGGGGAACCTGTTTATAATGATCGATATCAAAAAACATTCGGTTTTTACTGTAATAGAGCTGCTGTCGTTGATACCGATGGTTGGTTCCATATAGATCCTGTGGGTAGGAAGACATATCCTGAGTTTTATGATTGGGTTGGCAATTACCAGGATAACGTTTGCACAGTACGTGACTCTGAAGGAAAGTATTTTCACATCAATTTATCGGGAGGTGTGTTGTATAGGGAGCGCTGGGATTATGCTGGTGACTTTAGAGGCGGTATTGGAGTAGTGCAAGACAGTACTGGTAAGAGCTCTCATATATTAAAATCAGGTGAGTTGTTGCATCAGAAATGGTTTTTAGATTTGGATGTTTTTCACAAAGGGTTTTCTCGTGCACGATTTTGTGATGGCTGGACTCATATAAATAAAGCGGGAGAGGCGGTCTATCCATATAGGTTTGCTAATATAGAACCATTTTATAATGGTTATGCACGTGTTGAAAAATTTGACGGCAGTTTAGTTATAATTGATGAATCTGGTTCGACCACACATGTGCTTCGACAACGGACATCGGATGCTTTTAATGAACTGTCTAGTGATTTAGTAGGGTTCTGGAGCACTTTAACTATTGGGAGCAGTGTTGAGTTAGGAATTATTGATCTCCTACCACTTCAAACATCTCGAATTGCATTACAGCTGAACCTTGATAAAGACAGAACTGAACGTTTCATGTGGGCGTTAGCTGAGTTGAATATTGTTTTTTATGAAGAAGGTGTTTGGCGACTTACAGATAAAGGGAACTATTTAACCAAAAGACATCCACAGACATTGGCTGGAGCAGCATTAGAATATAAAGGTGATTTGCTGACTAGGTGGCAAAAACTACCTTTTATAATAAAGGGACAGGAGGTTGAACAAAATATATTTACCTCTGTTGGTCTGGACTTGCAACGATGTAAAGAACACCATGCAATGCTAGGCTCCTACGCAAAACAAGATTACAAAGGATTGATATCGTCATTAAAGATTCAAAAAGGACAAACAGTTTTTGATGCAGGTGGAGGAACCGGAATACTAAGTAGGATGATCAAAAATGAGTGCCGAGAATCGACTGTCATTTGTGGGGATTTACCAAATGTGCTAGCCAGTATAGAAAGATTCCCTGAGGTGGTTTATCACGAATTTGACTTATTTAGTGATTGGAATATTAAAGCTGATATCATAATTTTTGGTCGCATTTTACATGATTGGAATGATCACCAAGTAATTAGTATCTTGCTGCAAGCCCGAAAATGCATAGGTGATGATGGAAAAATTGTAATATTGGAAATGGTTCGAAAAGAGACTGATCCTTTTGGAGCTTTATGTGATATGCATTTGTTGACGGTAACCGGAGGGCAGGAAAGAACGTTGTCGCATTATAAAGAATTATTAGATCGAGTAGGGTTGAAGGTTTGTTCTTGTGAAACTTCAGATTCTATAATTACGATTCTTCGAACTGTTCCTCAACGAGGAGAAAAATAATGACTTCTACAAAACTATTATTAATTCGGCATGCAGAGAGACCGAAAATTGCAGATAATCAAGTCGGTAATGAGGTTGAATTAACACTTAAGGGAATGGAAGCCAGCTACAACTTTGGTCAGCACTTTTTAGACGATATTGTTGAAATTAAAACAAGTCCAGTTTTACGTTGTAAACAGACAGCCTCACAGATAGCTAAAGCAGGAAACTATGATATTCAAAAAATAGTTGAATCTCAGTTGTTGGGTGACCCTGGTTTTTTTATAACGGATGGTTCTTTAGCTTGGCAGCAATGGGAAAAACATGGCGCTGATCGTGTGAATTTACACTTGTTAGCAGGTGATGAGGTTTGGCCAGGTTTTAGAGAGTTTGGCGAAGCTGTTGATTTAATGGAAGAGGCAATGGTGGATAGTTTGTCAAAAATGGATGGAACCTTGATTTGGGTAACTCATGATACCATTTTAGCAACACTGGCTTCTCGTTGTTTACCAGAACGGTTGACGATAGAAAAATGGCCAGACTTTTTGGGATGTCTTGTCGTAAGTTTAGATGAAGCTCACAGTTTGTCTTATAGGTATTACCAATATCCGTCAGATTTGATGTTTTGATTTGCAATATTAGTAGCGACCAATCAACTTATTCACAAATTCCTTCATCAAAACATTTGACCTGACAATCAGTTTCTGAATAAACTGTGATCAGATTTAAATACAAGGTCTTATCACTCCCACACACAAGCGAAAACAAATTATGGCAACAGGCATAAAGACAGGTACTCTAAAAAAATGGTTTGATGAAAAAGGGTTTGGCTTCATTATTCCACAAGACAGTGGAAAAGATGTTTTTGTTCATATAACAGCGTTTGACAGAAACAACACGCGCAAGCCTAGAGTTGGTGATGAAATCTACTATTCACTCGCTGTAGAGAAAGGTAAGACTAAAGCTGTTGGTGCCAGAATTAAGGGTGTTGAGGCAATTTCAAAACCTCCACGACCAAGACATAAAAAACCAAACACCCGTAGCAATCGACATACTTTCAAAGCTGTTTTCTTTGTAATTGGATTGATCTTTATGGCTGCTTACTACGGCTACAACCAATTTGTCGGAACCAAACAGTGGTCAACGAGTCCGACAACAACAAGCACCAGCAGCCAAAACTATAAATGTGATGGGCGAACACATTGTTCAGAAATGACATCCTGTGAGGAAGCTATTTTTTTTATAAACAATTGCCCTGGAACTAAAATGGATGGGGATGGGGATGGACGGCCATGTGAAAGGCAATTGTGTAACTAATCAATTAAATAATTTCTGCTTCTGGGGTCAACAATGGTGACAAAAGAAAGATATCTTGAAGAAACCGAGCATGCGATGGTTAGTTTTTTTAACATCATAACTGAATATCAAGAGCTTGCTGAGATGAGTGTCCCCCCAATAAGAACATATCGAGGAATCGAAGATGAATCAATTGAAGCAATGGTAAGAGCACATGAGGAGTGGCTTGAACTTCCAGAAAACAGGGAAGCTCAAGAATTTTCTGCATACGCTAGAGATGAATACAGAAGTAAATATTTTTCAATGTATGTCACGTCAGGTACGATTCTACAAACAGCTTGTAAAGGAATAGACTTATTTTCAGAAAATAATGTGATTGAAAGTGAATATGATGAGCTTTTTGATGGTGTGAATGATAGAGCAAAAGAAAATGTAAAAAGGTATTGCATTGGGCGCGAAGTAAATGGTGTCCCAATTGGTTTAATTATATATGCCGGTAGAAATCAATATAATCATATTGAGGCAGGATCAAAGCTGACTAGGCTCAATAAGAATATTTTTAATAGGCTAGCATCTGAGTTGCCATACACAACCACTAACATGGATCCAGGGTTGGATTTAACTAATCCTGCACTTGATTGTTATTCTGCAAATATAAGGCACATTTTAGGGTGGAATAGTTACGAAAGTTATAAAAGGGATATGAAAACTCTTTTAGGTGTTGGAGATGACGAGAGTTAGTAATGAACAAAAAGCAGAAGACCGAACTCAATCAATTATGATTGAGTTAATCTTTAATGGCGATGAATAATTACAATATTTACAAGTTGACTGGCGCTGCTCTGGTTGATTAGGCTTGTGGCTGTGTCATTGGATAAGTTTATTAATTGAATCACAATTGAGTTTGTTGGAAAACTTTGACAACTAAAGTAATATAAAAGTAACGATGGGAATCACGTTCAGCACAGTTGGATTTTTGACGGTATAATTGTCGGTACAAGAGGTCAGTTAATCTATAAAACTCATGCCAGCCAGTACGATGATTTGGGAAAGTTTGCTGGTCGCTACTTCAGTCGCAGACCAAGGTGTACCTTAAGGTGTACATTTTTGTCAGTTGAAATGTTTTTTATGGAAAAATAACATAAATAACATGTCGTTGGAATTGGATGGTGGTGGACGCCGCCTCCACCACTTAAAATGCTGTAATCATTGGGATTGTTTCTCTTTGGCTACGGCCTTTTTCTTTGATTGTCATAAGCCTAAATATAGAAAAAATTCTCGTTCAGCACCCTAAGCTTCTTTCTTAGCTCTCTGTGTTTTGTAACAAGGATCATAAATATGCGTCTGGTGCAATGCGGAATTCGAATTGTCTGACAGCAAGATACGATCAGGAACAAGAATGACGTTTGTATTAGAAGTTAGTGCTAAAAATTATGTTTATCTTACTACAGCCAAAGTGATTGAGCTCTAGAATGGGTATGCTGTCCAGTTTTTACGTTATAAAACTGGACAATCCGTGTTGGTTTCGTTATGGTTGCATTATGAAAATAGCTGATATTATAATGAGCAAAGTTAGGAGATTTGCAAAAGGATATGTTTTTACCTATGTAGATTTTTTAGATGAGGTCGAAAGTAAGGAGGGGCTGATTAAGGCTCTGAATAGACTAGCTGCCTCTGGAGAGATTACGAAATTGGCGAAAGGTAGGTACTACAAGGCTGAGCACTCACCTTTCGGTGAGCTTGACCCTGAGTTATTTCAGGTTGTAAAGGATCTGGTTGAGCGGAATGGAAAAGTTGTAGGCTATTTGACTGGAACCAGTATTTACAACCAATTGGGTTTGACCACTCAGGTTAGCAGCACTATCCAAATAGGTAAAAATGAAGTTCGGGCTGCAATTAAACGTGGGAAATACAACATTTCATTTGTTAAGCAGAAAAACGTCATTATAAAAAAGAATATTCCTACTCTTCAACTTCTTGATACCATAAGGTTTATAAAAAAAATACCTGATTCAAAAATAGCTGACAATTGCAGATTGATACAGAATATGGTCGCTGCTCTTTCTCGCAAAAATATTGAATTAATGGTTCGGTTAGCACTGAAATACCCTCCCTCAACCAGAGCGCTACTCGGGGTAATCTTGTCTGAGTTAGATATGGAGGAAGTCTCAGAAAAGTTGAGAAAGTCTCTGAATCCAATAACCACTTATAAAATAGTAGGAGTTGCCGATGTGTTCGCCTCGGCTTCACAGTGGAATATCAAATGAAACTTCATGAAAATGAGAGCCTTTTTCGTCAAGCTGTAATCGCTACCGCAGGGCAGCTGAACATTCCTGAAATTTTTATAGAAAAAGACTATTGGGTTACTTGTGCACTACATGCGGTATTTAATACTCCAATTGGAGAAGATACTGTTTTCAAAGGTGGAACTGCGTTGTCTAAATGTTTTGGCTTGATTGAACGTTTTTCGGAAGATATTGATTTAGTGGTCAAGCACAATGATGGAGAAGCAGATAATCAACTAAAGCGAAGAATTAAGACCGTTGGGCAGGTTGTAGATTCGTTGATGCCTGAAGTTGCAATTGATGGGCTTACAAGAAAGATGGGGATGAACCGGAAAACAGCACATCGATATCCGGTTACTTTTTCTGGAGCATTTGGGCAGGTTCGTGATGTGATCGTCCTGGAGGCAACATGGTTTGGTTATTATGAACCGTATAGTTTGCGGCAAGTATCTACATATATTTATGAGATGATGATCGAACGAAACCAAGAAGAACTAACTATTGAGTATGGTCTACTTCCTTTTGGAGTAAATGTACTTGATCCGACTAGAACTTTGTGTGAGAAGATAATGAGCCTAGTACGTTTTTCATACGGTGAGGAACCGATACAGGATTTACGCATGAAGATCCGACATATTTATGATTTACATAAAATGATGGAAGATGAAGAGTTGAGGGTATTTTTCAACTCAAATGATTTTGATGATCTTATTTGTAAAGTAGCTCAAGATGATGTTAGCAGCTTTAGAAACAACAATGAGTGGTTAGTACATCACCCGACCCAGTCTCTACTTTTTAATGATGTGGAGATATGTTGGGCGCAACTAAGGTCTACATATATAAATGACTTTAGTGGTCTTGTTTATGGTGATATGCCTGATGAGCAAGTAATAATGGCTACTCTTTTGAAGATCAAGCAACGACTTTCAAATGTTGACTGGAGGGTGTCTTTATAAAATCATAGATATATGCACAAAAATAACAGTTGGGTATAAGGGTGTTTCGACTCCCGCCGCCACCATTTAAGCACCTGTAATTGAAGTGTAAAAGTTTTACCCTGCGGAAAGTACGTGCTTTTTGGCTTTTTAGCCTACTACTATTATAGCCTAGTTCTGTTTTGGTTTTCTTTCATTAACGGGCAATATTTGCGGCTCAGACATTTCTTGAGTAGCTGGCCTAAGCAAGGTCCGCAAAATTGCATCAAATTGAGCACCTCCATATGCCAATCTCACTATTGGTTGAGTTGACAAGCTCAAGCCGCATCAAAGACCTTGCAGTGGAATTAATGGAAGGTAATATTTCAAACAATTTCACATTACAATTTTTTTTTGCTACGCTTCTACCTAGCAGACAATAAAGGTAGATTGTTTTCTTTCATCAGTTAACAAGGAGCTATGCATGAAGATTAAAACCAAGCTTTTATTACTCGTGGCAAGTGTTGTTGTGACTCTCGGACTCATATCTATGTTTATTGCAATAGGGGCATTACAAGATCAGGCTAGGGTTGAACTTGAAATGACCGAAAATACGCTCCTAAACCACAAGAAGGAAATGCTCAAACTTGTTATAGGCAATGCATATGCTATTGTTGAAACGGCCTATCGTGAAGCAAACGATCCAGAAAAACTAACAAGAACCATTCAAGGACAGTTGAAAAGTGCTGTTGATATAGCTTTTGGTACTTTAGAGGGTATTTATGAAAGAACAGATATAAGTGACGAAAAAAAGAAAAATCTTGCCAAACAAATGATAGCAGCCCTTCGTTATGGTAATGAGACAAATTATTTCTGGATGACCACTCTTGATCTCATCATGATTTCCGACCCCTTTCATCCTGATTGGGAAGGTAAGGATATATCTAATTTAAAGGATATAAATGGAAAGCCTGTATTTCCTAATTTACTCGAGAGAGCAAAAAAGGAGAAAGCCGTTTATTTCAACTACACTTGGGTTAAGCCAGGGACAAAGGAGCCTATCCAGAAAATAGCATTCGCCAAGGTGTTTGATCCCTGGGGGTGGGCCATTGGAACAGGCCTTAACGTTGAAGTTGCAGAAGTTGGCCTTCAGGATAGGGCAAAGGCAACAGTTGGCTCGCTCAGGTATGGACCCGAAAATAAGGATTATTTTTGGATTAATGATACCCAACCCAAAATGATAATGCATCCGACGAACCCGACACTCAACGGGAAAGATCTGAGTAATTTTAAGGATAGCAATGGCGTTTACCTTTTTAAGGAGGCTGTGGAGGTATGTAATGATAAAGGTGAAGGATTTATCGAGTATATGTGGCCCAAGCCCGGTGGCAAAGAACCTGTGCAGAAAATTTCATACGTTAAACTGTTTAAACCATTTAACTGGATTATAGGTACTGGAATTTATGTCGATGATGTTCAGGAAAAAATTGCAGAGAAAAAAGAAGAAATCAGTAACCGTGTACGTAGTGGTATAATCAAACAAGCAACTTTAATGCTGGTTTTGGGTGCTTCAATCCTCTTAATTACGAATTTTATTGCGAACAGAATTTCTAGGCCTTTAATTAAGACGACTCAAATACTCAAAGACATTGCCCAAGGTGAGGGCGATCTGACCCAGCGTATAAATATTACTAGTAAGGATGAAACAGGGGAACTCGCTAAATGGTTTAACCTGTTCGTAAGTAATTTACAGCAGATGATCTCTGATATTACTTCAGGTGTGAATACTCTCACCTCTTCTTCTACAGAGCTTTCAGCTATCTCAGAGGAACTATCATCCAACGCTGAAACGACCTCTGGTAATGCAACTGCTGTGTCTGCTGCAGTTGAGGAGATGTCGAGCAACCTCAGTTCTGTATCTGCTGCTATGGAGGAATCTGCAACCAACTCTAATATGGTGGCAACTTCGGCGGAAGAGATGAGTAGTACTATTAATGAGATTGCACAAAACTCAGAGAAAGCGCGTTCTGTTGCAGATAGGGCTGTAAATCAGGCTCAATCAGCTTCTGAAAAAATGAACGTTCTAGGTGAAGCTGCTCAGGCTATTGGTAAGGTTACTGATTCTATTACTGAGATTTCAGAGCAGACCAACTTATTAGCTTTAAATGCTACCATAGAAGCTGCTCGTGCAGGTGAGGCTGGAAAAGGTTTTGCCGTTGTTGCAAATGAGATTAAAGACCTAGCAAAGCAAACCTCTGAGGCGACTTTGTCCATTCGTTCACAAATTGAAGATATACAACAATCTACTAAAACTACAGTTGTAGAAATAGATCAGATTTCTAGTGTTATTAACGATATCAATGAAGTTATTGCTACTATTGCCACTGCTATAGAGGAGCAATCTGCTGCAACAAGTGAGATCACCAACAATATCGCACAATCTTCTCAAGGTATTGAGGAAGTTAATGAAAATGTAGCTCAAAGCTCAGCTGTTGCTGATGAAGTTTCCCGGGAAATTGCAATGGTTAATAACTCTACCGATGAGATGAATGTTGGTAGTTCTCAGGTTAGAGATAGTGCCACTGAGCTTTCTCAACTTGCAGAAAGCCTTAATGAGATGGTTACAAGGTTTAAGATTTAAAATAGCTCGACAAGAGCCGGTTAAAGGGTATTTGTTATTTATTCTAACCGGCTCTTTGAATTGCTAGTTTATTAGATTCGATGTCAGTCACCACCAAAAATTACAAGTGAAACACCCATCCAAGCTAATCATGAATAAATTCTAATTTCCAATTTTCAAATAGTTTGGGTTCTTTTCTCCCTTCCAGTCTTTTAAGTAGAGCAAAAGAAAAAAGCTTAAGCCTCCCACGGCACCACCTAGGTGTGCGTGGACGATTGGAAAGCCAAGATCAAGCAGATGGAAATTGCCGAAGAGTACCTGCCTATAGTAAACCTCATAGATACATTTAATGATAATGGCACCTGAAAGTAGCAAGCCTGAATAGCCAAGGCTGCTTCTAGCAGTTTTGGCTCCAAAGCCTTTTTTCATCTTTAAAAGGCCTGTGAAAACTCCCAGTCCATGCGCCAGCCCGGAAAGACCGCATAAGCCAGTAGTGACAAGATAGGGCGAAAACAGTACCGAGATTGAAAGAACCATCATCGATATGTAAGCGACCAGCGCCAACTTGGTCTTAGTTGCGAGGTGGTTGACTTCCTGCCAGAGCAAAAGAGTGGCAGAGACATCTAGCACAAGATGATACCAGCTTACGTGGGCAAAGGAATAGGTGAGAATTCGCCACCACTCACCAGCAATGACTTTCCCATGGTCATAGTTCAAAAGGTTTGGGAGTTGTCCTTGAAAAAGATGTCCATTGGCTAAGAGAACCAAGGTGAGGAATCCAAACAGGGCAAATCTATTGTTTTTCCACTTTTTCATGAGAGCAACTCCCGTATTCATCTATTGATGTCGCGTTGTTGTTATTGTTCAGTTACTTCATTTCTTCTACAAAACAGTCTACAGGCCACGAGGAGCAGGAGAAAGAAGGGACCAACCGGGCCGCTGCCGATGCCACTTGCAGGTGCGTTTTTAAACATTCCACCATCCTGGCTTGTGTCGACACGATTGTTTGTAGGGGCAGTCGTTGCTTTTTTCTGCTGTGCATTCCTTTCCTTCTGTATCCGGTTATAATTTTTCTTTTGTAAGCCGAGGTTTTCCATCTCCTCGTCTTCAAGAACAAGCATTGAAGTGTAATCGGTCACTAGAGAGTATTCTTCTCCAAGGGAGATCACCTTCTTTTTCAGACTGGATTTTTCACCACCATCACGGATTTCTTCCATATATTCCTCAATTCTCGATAGCGCCCATAGTCTTTCAAGCTCTGGGTTATCCTCTGCAATTTCAGGTAATACCGTGTTAATATTCCACTCTTGATCTTCGCCTGAAATCTTTGCAGAGAAAGTGATGTCTACAGCAGTTCCTTCTTCATACTGACCAAAGATTACTGCCTGCTGTCCGCGGTAGAGTGTGCCCAGTTCTTCCGGTGT